>Ga0209573_1002654_pt1 | contig 21988 bp, 22 predicted proteins | sample TNRBio252014_DNA_FD_185870 | JGI IMG/M metagenome (GOLD analysis project Ga0209573, IMG submission 185870) | Wastewater treatment Type I Accumulibacter community from EBPR Bioreactor in Madison, WI, USA - TNR Reactor_6/25/2014_ DNA (SPAdes)... | ecosystem: Engineered > Bioreactor > EBPR >...
GCGATGGTCGTATCGACACGTCTGTCGCAGTCTGGTTTCCTTGTGCGCGCAGCAGGCGGCGCAATGACGCTAGCGGGCGTTGCGATTGCCGCCGGGGCTGTCTGAAAATCCAATCCAGATCAAACAAATAAAGGGGCCGGCGGAAAATCCGCCGGCCCCTTTAACGTTTTGAGCGGCCAAGTGTTGGATGGAACCGCTTGTAGTCAACAGATAGAGGAAGGCCTTGCCAGCCTCAGATCTCAATGTGCACGTCGTTGTTTTCAACAACAACCTTGTAGGTTTTGATGGGGATCATGCAAGGCGGCGCGGTGACCTCGCCCGTGCGCAGGTCGAACCGGCCATTGTGAAAGTCGCACTCGATTTCATGTCCGTGAATATAACCTTCGGACAGTGAGCCTGGTCCGTGCGTACAGGCGTCATCGGTGACATAAAAGACTCCGTTGACGTTGAAGACAGCCAGCGTCAAATCGCCACTATCGACCTGGATCGCCGTGTCGAAGTCCACATCATCGGTTGAACAAAGCCGTACCCTGCTGCGCGTTGACGCCGACATCTTGCAACCTCCTCAATAACTTACTTGACGCCCCGCGGGGATGTCTCTAGCGTTCCATTAAACAGAACGGTGTTCCATATAAAGGAACAGATCAGATAAATTAAGTGCCGAAACCCTTATGTGTCAAGGCATCGAGCCAGCCGATTTTAGTATCGCAGACATCGCCGTTCAGATGGTCCCAAAGCGGGCAATCTGTGAGAATTCAAATTCACGAGATTTATTCGGGAGAATTTCCATGCTGACCAAGGACAAGAATGATCTCCTGACACAGACTGGTCCGGGGACTCCGATGGGCGACATGTTTCGCTGCTATTGGATGCCGGCGCTGTTGGCAGAGGAACTACCGGAAGACAATGCGCCGCCGGTGCGCGTGAAGCTGCTCGGTGAGCGCCTGCTCGCCTTCCGCGACAGCGACGGGAATTACGGTCTCATCGACGAATTCTGCGCTCATCGCGGCGTCTCTTTGTGGTTTGGCCGCAACGAGAATGGCGGTATCCGTTGCCCCTATCACGGCTGGAAATACGACCACACCGGTCAATGTATCGAAGTTCCCTCCGAGCCCGCTGAAAGCGGTTACTGCGACAAGATCAAGCTGAAGAACTATCCGCTTATCAAGGTAGGCGACGTCCTGTGGACTTATATGGGACCGAAAGAAGACCAGCCCCCACATCCCGAGTGGGAATTTGCCATGGTGCCGCCGGAACAGACTTTCACTTCCAAACGCTGGCAGGAATGCAACTGGCTGCAAGCAATGGAAGGTGGAATCGACTCGAGCCATGTCTCGTGGCTTCATTCTGGCAGTCTCGATACAGATCCGCTTTTCAAGGGCGCGCGCGGCAACAAGTACAACCAGAACGACAAGCGCCCCTTTTTCGAGGTAGTCGACGCAGAGGGCGGGCTCTATATCGGCGCCCGGCGCAACGCTGAGGAAGGTTATTATTACTGGCGCATCACGCCATGGGTCATGCCGTCTTTCACCATGGTTCCGCCACGCGGCGACCATCCGGTGCACGGCCATTTCTGGATCCCGATTGACGACGAAAACTGCTGGGCATGGAGTTTCGACTACCATCCGGTCCGCGCTCTATCGAATACCGAGCGCCAGGCGATGATCGACGGCAAGGGCATCCATGTCGCCTATGAGCCGGGCTCCAACTATCGCCCGCTCGCCAACAAGGACAATGACTACTTGATGGACCGCGAGGCCCAGCGAAAGGGCGTCACCTATTCCGGCGTCGAGGGCATCGCCATGCAGGACGCTTCGTTGCAGGAAAGCATGGGGCCTATCATTGATCGCTCCAAGGAAAACCTTGTCTCGACCGACAACGGCATCATCATGGCTCGCCACCGCCTGTTGAAGGCTGCGCGTGCGCTCAAGGAAAAGGGCATTCGACCGCCAGGCATCGACCCAAAGCATCACCGGGTCCGCTCGGCCGCTATCGTGCTGCCGGTCGACCAGGCCTACAAGGACGCCGCAGCCGATGCGCTGGTAGCGACCCCGGGCAAGGCGCAGGTCTCGGTCTAGCCCTCCAAAGGAGGCACAGCGCAGGAGCAAGGCCATGCAACTGAATCTGAGTGAAAGCGCCCGCGCCACCACGGCGGAAGAGTCGAAATACCGCATCGACTATCCCAACTCGTTGCCGCGCGTCTCACGCATCATTGCGCTTGATGATGGCAGTCTCGACGCCCTGCGGACGATCAAGGACAAGCCATGGAACGGCGCGCGCTTCCTGCGTTATGTGAAGTCGACTCCTGGTAGCGAAAAACTGCCTACATTGCCTGTCGACGCGATCCTCGAAGATACAGGCGGCGACCGGTTTCACCTTTCCGATGAAATCAAAGACGCCGACATAATCGTGATGGTCACAACAGTCGGTTGCGCGGCTGGCGCAGCTGAAGTGATCGGCAACGCCTGTCTGGTGCGCGGCAAGCGCGCCAGCGGCCTGGTGCGCCTGACCGGCGACCACATGGATCAACTATCCAGGACGCTGCTTTCGCTACGGCCTTACGCGGCGATGCTGGTGGTGTCATCAGGCGACGAATACATCGCTGAGATGCTGACAGCGCTGCGGGCATGAGCGCGTTGCTCAAAGTGCCCCCTTCTTCGATACCGGGCAGAACCGGAATAGCCAAGCCGGCCGGCTATGCTATGGATGCAGGCTCCCGCCACGCAGCCGCGACAATGCCGAAAAAGCCAAACGATTCCGAAATACCAAGATCCAGCGAAGGCCGCCTATCCTCCGTCACCACGGCAATAAGGCTTCTCAAGGCCTTTTCCGAGACGGAGGAAGAGATCGGCGTCAGCGCATTGGCGCAACGCCTGGGCGTCGCCAAAAGTACTGCTCATCGCCTTGCAGTAACGCTGGTTGCAGAAGGATTGCTTGAGCAGAACCCAGATACGGAGCGCTATAGGCTCGGACTTGGTCTTTTTGGTCTGGGCACGCTCGTGCGCCGTCGCATGGATCTTTCCAACGAGGCGCGGCCCCATCTTTTCGATCTGCGCGAAAAGACCGGGGAAACGATCCTGCTCGGCGTACCGGCCGGCGCCGGCGAGATCATGTATGTCTACAACCTCGAAAGCCCGCATTCGCTGCGAATGCGTTCCGATATCGGGGTGCGCCGGCCGGCCTATTGCACGGCAGTCGGGCGCGCCATCTTCGCTTTCGCCGGCGACGCGGCCATCGAAAAGATGATCGCGCAGCCGCTTGCCCAACGCACTGCAAAGACGACGACGCAGCCGGACGCATTGCGCTCGCTTCTAGCGGAGGTCAGAACGCGTGATCACGCCCTTGAAGATGAGGAAAGCGAACCAGGCATTCGCTGCATCGCCGCGCCTGTCCGCGGCGCAACCGGCTCAGTTGTGGGGGCAGTCGGCATCGCAGGTCCCACACAACGCCTGAACCTTGTCGCGCTGCGCGCGCTCGCAGCGCCGCTGACGGAAGCGACTGCATCCATTTCCGCGCGCCTCGGATATCGCAGCTAGGAGGAAAAATGCCACTCGTCGCCATCAGGGGCACCGACATTTCCTGGACCTGCAAGCCTGGCGACACGATCATGCGCGCCGCGCTGCGCGCCGGACTGGGATTCCCCTATGAATGCAATGTCGGCTCTTGTGGCAATTGTCGATTTGACCTGATTGAAGGCGAAATCGAAGAACTCAGGCAAGACCCGCCGGGCCTGCAAGAGCGCGACCGCGCGCGCGGCCGCCGGCTGGGCTGCCAGTCCGCGCCACTGGGTGATTGCATCATCAAGGCGCGGTTGATGCCGCAGTATCAAAACAGATTCCGCCCGCAGATAACGTCCGCGCGGCTGATCGAAACGCGCGACATCACCCATGACATTCGCGAGTTCCGCTTCCAGCTGGAACGCCAGCAGCCTTTCCAGGCCGGGCAATATGCGCTCTTGTCGGTCCCGGGCGTTAATGGTCAGCGCGCCTATTCTATGGCCAATACCGGCGAGACCGGCGGCCAGTGGCACTTCCAGATCAAGCGCGTGCCGGGCGGCGGCGCCACTGGCGCATTGTTCGACCGCGTTTCGACCGGCAACGAGATCATCGTCGACGGCCCCTATGGCATGGCCTGGCTGCGCGAAGATGCGCCACGCGACATTGTCTGCATTGCAGGCGGCTCAGGACTTTCTCCGATGATCTCGATCGCCAGGACCTTTGCGGCCTCGCCGCAACTCAAGGGCCGAAGACTGGACTTCATATATGGAGGGCGCGCCGCACGCGACATCTGCGGCGCCGAGATGCTTGAGGCTCTGCCCGGGTTCGGCCAAACGCTGTTTTATCATCCCGCTGTATCGTCCGAAACGGAGAGCTGGGACGGCTATCGCGGCTTTGTGCACGACGTCGCCTCCGAACTGTTCGGCGTCCACCTGGCCGATCGGGAGATCTATTTCGCCGGCCCGCCAATGATGGGCGAAGCGATGCAGAAGATGCTTCTGGCGCACGGGGTGCCGCCGGAGCAGATCCATTTCGACCAGTTTTATTAAGCGCCTGATCATTCAGGACGCTGGCCCGGGAAGAAGATATGCTGCGATTGTCGTTTGGTTGCTGGAATTATGACCGCACCCGCGCCCTCATGGACGGGTCCGTCAAGCCCGATGGCATTGATCTGACCTATCTGAACATGCCGGTGGAAGAGACGTTCTTCCGCATGCTGCGGCACCACGAATTTGACCTGGCCGAGATGTCGCTCTCTTCTTATTCCGTCTCCCGTCATAAGGAGACCCCGCCCTTCGTCGCCATACCGGTCTTTCCGTCGCGCTTCTTTCGACATTCATCGATCTATGTGAACGCCAAGGCGGGAATTCGCGAGCCCAAGGACCTGATCGGCAAACGGATCGGTTGTCCGGAATATCAGATGACCGCGCCAGTCTGGATACGCGGCATCCTGTCGGACGAATATGGCGTCAAAGTCGACGATGTGACCTATATGACGGGCGGTGAGGAAAGCCCGAATCGCGACGAAAAGCTCAAGCTGGACCTCCCGTCCAACATCAAGGTTGAACCGATCGCTCCAGGCAAGACACTCGCCGCCATGTTGCGCGACGGAGAGATCGACGCGCTCTATACGGCCCGCAAGCCATCAACCTATGACGGGAAAAACGTCAAACGCCTGTTTGAGGACTATGTGCCGGTCGAACTGGACTATTTCCGCCGCACCGGCATCTTTCCGATCATGCACACGGTCGCAATCCGCCGTGAGGTTTATGAAGCAAACCGCTGGATCGCCCAATCGCTGTTCAAGGCGTTCAGCGCCGCACAGAAGCTGACCTATGAAGACCTGCGCGAAACAGCCGCCCTGAAAGCAATGCTGCCATGGCTTCATGCCCATGTGGAGGAGGCGCGCCGCGAAATGGGCGACGACTATTGGCCCTATGGTTTCAAACAGAACCGCGCCACATTGGAGACCTTTCTGCGCTACCATCATGAACAGGGGCTCTCGAAGCGTTTGCTCAAGCCTGAAGAAATCTTTGTGCCCGAGACAATGGAATCCTTCGTCATCTGACGGGATCGGACGTCAGGCGACAACGTTTAAGAGCAGTTGAGCCAGCCCGGCGGCGATGAGCGGCAGGGGCAGCGACGATAACAGCCGCACCATGCTGAACCGCCAGCCCATCATCGGGATCTCGTAGATCACTACCCGGTGGATTGCGAAAACCGACCAGGCGGTCACCAGTGTAACGAGTTGCACCAGACCGGCGCCGGCCTCGTTGAGCACTACGACAAGCGGGAACGAGATGCTTGGGCCGCCGGGGATCACGCCACCTACCAGCATCGCCACCATGACGCCGGAAAATCCGGAATCTGGCCCTATGTGGTGGGCCACGAGTTCGCTTGGGATAAGCTGTCCGGCAAAGCCGGCAAGAAGCACGGCGACGGCAATGCGCGGCAACGCCGAAAGCGCGCGGTGGACACCGTGTCGGAGGGCCTCCCGCGCAACGGAACGACCGTGCTTCACCCATACGGCGACGCCCAGCGCCAACGCGACAGCCCAGAGTGCGATTGTGCCCACGCTCAATCGGGCCCGGGCTTTTGGGCGACGGGTTCAGGCGGAAACAGCCGCGCCAAAAAACCCGCGACAATCGGCAACGGAATCGAGGCGACAAAACGCACGATGGCGAATTCAACGCCCATCAGCGGCACTTCCCACATCAGCACCCGCTGCAGGCCCATCGTAGTCCACGAGGTAATGTAGGCGACCATTGCGCCGAGCCCGGCTCCGGTATCGCGCAGCAGCGTGACCATCGGAAAGGATGTAACCGGCCCGCCCGGGGTCACGGCGCCCGCCGCAGATGCGATCAAAATGCCTTTCATACCGGATTCGCCACCCATGTAGCGGCCAAAAAAGTCCGGCGGCAAAAGCGCCTGGATAAAGCCAGCAATGAGCACGGCGGCGCCAAGCTTGGGCAGCATATAGCCGATCAGCCCGGCGTCCTCATGCAGAGAAGCGATCACGGCTTCCCAGCCAAGAAGAACTGCGCATATCGCGCCAAAGATCATCGCAGCCAACGCGAAAAACAGGAATGACGTGTCGAAAGCGTCGCGCCAGCTGCGGTCTGCAACGACACTTTCCTTGTCAGTCATCCCAAGCCGCCCTCTTCGCGGGTCATTGCACGCACCGTCCGGCCCAGATAGGTCGCCTCATCGCCATGAAGCAACCCCTTCACATCGGCGGCTGTCAGGGTCTTGATAATCTGGTCGACCTGTCCGGCGAGCGGCAGCATCAGCCCGATCTTCTGGGCCAGGTCGAGCGTCAGGTCCATGTCCTTTTCCTGCCAGGTAAAGCGCGTCGTATCCCAGCGGCGGAGCGTGCCATTCTGGCCGGGACACTCCAGCAGCACCTCACGCATACGCTGCGCGTCAATGCCGTAGCGCTTGGCGATCAAAAGGGTTTCAAAATTGGCGACGCAATGGACCCAGTGGAGCAAATTGTTACAAGCCTTTGCGACCTGGCCCGCCCCCAACGGCCCGACCCGCAAGACATCGCGGCTATAGGCGATCAAGACTGGCCGGACACGCTCGATATCGGCTTCCTCGCCGCCGCACAACGAAAGCAGCGTTCCTTCGCGCGCGCCCGAGGCGCCATAGACCACCGGCGCGTCAATCAACCGCTTGCCCTGTTCGCGGGCGACCGGGCCGAGCGCCCGAACAGTGTCGGGACTGATCGTGGCCGCGACCACGATCGTCGCGCCATCGCCTGCTTGCGCGCACAGGGCGCGGGTCACCTCTTCAACCTGTTCATCTGTCGCGACGACCAGAATGAACACATCGGCTGCGCGCGAAAGCGACGCCAGACTAGCATGGGCCGTCACGCCATTGGAGCCGGCCTTGGCCAGCCGGTCAGCATTGACGTCAAAGGCATGCGTGTCGAACCCGGCTGACAATATATGCCCCGCCATGGCGAGGCCCATCTCTCCCGTTCCAACGATCCCCACTTTCATTAAGCAATCTCCCGCCACAGGACGGACGGGTCATCGTCCATCCATCTTTGTCGTTTTTGGACCCGCAGCAGCAGCGCGGGGCGCTATCCAGCGTGCTGGGTGATGGTGTCAATCAACGCTGGCTGGCCAGCCTTCACCTTGGCGATTGCGCGCTCGAGTGCGGGACCAATGTCCTTCGGGTCTTCGATCGGCCCTTCCGCGTACCAGCCAAAACCACGCGCCAGCGTCGCGAAGTCCGGAGCGGGGTCAGAGATATCCATGCCAATATAAGCGCGTTCCACCGGCGTGCCGCGCTGTTTGGCGACTGTGATCTGGTGCTCCCAGTCGTTGTAATAAGCGCGGTTGTTGTGCATGACGCACAAGAATGGAACGCGGTGTTTGGCCGCAAACCACAGCGCGCCGACGTCGAACATCAGATCGCCATCGGTCTGACAGTCGACAACCAGCCGGCCGGTGCCCTTGTGGGCCAGCGCGATGCCTGTCGCCATGCCGATCTGAGTTCCGGTGCCCAGCGCCCTGCCTGGCCAGCGGTAGCTTTTGTCGAAGTCCCACAGCTTGGTCGCCCACTCCTCGAACGGGTTGGTGGTCAGCACCCAATCTTCGGTCTTGATCTTGTCCCAGACTTCGCTGGCGAGCCGGGCCAGCGTAATCGGCTGTGCATCCCAGTCTTCTTTTGCGTCGAGCGCCCACTGCGCATGCTTGGCGTCGTGCATCGCCTTCACCGCTGCGGCGCGTTCAGCGATCTTCTTTTGCAGTTTCGGATCGTCCTTGATGCGGCCGGCGCACAGTTTCGTCAGAGCCGGAATGGCAATCGCCGTGTCGGCCAGCATGCGTTGGGCGACCTCGGGAAAGCGCTGAAAATCGGTCGCCCATTTCGAGATTTCGATATCAGCAAAACCGATGTCGAGCCATTCGCATTTGTCAGGAAACAACGGCTTGAGCGTCCGGTTCAATCGGTCATTGATGTGGGTTGGGCGCTCCCAGTCGCGGCAGTCGAGCAGCGTAATCAGGTCAGCATTGCTGAACACTTTCTTGTTCATACGCATGTCAAGCGGGTGCTTGTTGGGGAAATTCAGCCGCCAGTCCATGTCGACCACTGGCGCGCCCAGCGTCTCGGCGAAGGCGATCATATCGGTGAAGCCATTGCGATCACGGGCGACGAACTGCGGCAAAAGCACCGGCCAGTCGGCCTTCAGCAGCCGTTCGGCTGCCTCGTCCAATGCGGCAGGTTCAGGCGCAATACGGCTAGGCTGCTTGGCTGATTTGGGGTCAGGCAGCTTTACCGGCGCTTCGAGCGGCGCCTCCTGGATAGCCGCGTCGTAGCACATGTAGATCGGCCCCTGTGGCTCGGTCATCATGATCGAATAGGCGCGGGCGAAACTGTCAATGACGCCGTCGAAACCGCCTGGCTGATAATCCCATTTTACGTAGTCGCGGACTGCTGAGCCCTGGACGTTAGCAGTGTGCTGCCAATCAACGCGTGGCCTGCGTTTGCCTTCGTCCATCGGACCGGTTGCGCCAATAATGAAGATCGGCGCGCGGTCGGTGTAGGCGTAATAGACGCCCATGGTCGAATGCAGGAGCCCGACCAGATTATGCACGATCACCGCCAGCGGCTGACCCGTCGCCTTGGCGTAACCATGGGCGATCTGCACGGCGATCTTTTCATGCTGGCACACCAGCATCGGCGGATCGTCATTGTTGTGGTTGACCAGCGAGTCATGAAGGGCGCGGTAACTGGCTCCCGGATTCAGTGTAATGCAAGGGAAGCCATATTGCTTGATCAGGTCGGCGATAACATCCGACTGATAGCCGAGACTGGTCGCCTCGCTCTGCGTTTCATTGGTCGCCAACATGTCCATATTTATCTTTCAACAAGGTGCAGAGTGCGGCCGGCCGAAGCCGGCCGTGCGGTTTCATTTCTTCTTCATCATCTCCTTGAGGAAGACGATCGTCTCCGGACTCTGCTCCATGGCGGCCGCAACGGCGTCGGCTACAGGTTGGCCGGCCAATGGTTCGACTGGCAACTTAAGCGCTTTGGCCTTCTCGAGGAATCCGGGATCGGAGGTCGCTGCCGCATAGGCGTCGATCAAAGCTTGCAGCCGATCCGCCGGAATGCCGGGCGGTCCAGCCGTCAGGCGGGCGATCTTGGCCTGAGACTCGATAAGCGCCACAACCTTCTTGGCTTCATCGCTGGTAGCAAAGGTCGAAAGCTGCGGCGCGTCCGTTTGCGAACCGCCAATCTGGGCGATGAACTTGCCATTGCCTTCTGCGATGAACTTTTCCCAGGTCGAACGGAAGCCGATCACACCCTTGACTTCCTGACGCCGCATGGCCAGCTGATCTTCATTGCCGCCATAGCCGTCAATGATGGTGATCGGCAGGTTCATGACCTTGGCGAGCATACCGGTTTCTACCGTCGCAGCGCTGCCCTTGCCGGCTGCTGCGAACTTCACCTGCTCGGTGGCAGCCGCCAGTTCCTCGAATGTGTTGATGCCTGATTCCTTCGACATCACGATGACCCGCGGATCAGCCGACACCTTGCCGATCCACGACATTTTGGCGAAGTCGAACTTGGCGTTGGGATCGCCTGCGAGCTGACCGTAGATCAGACCGGTATTGAAGGTGCCGATCGTCAGACCATCCGGATCGGAGGCGTAAATGTAGTTGGCGCCGATCAGATGGCCAGCACCGGGCATGTTTTGAACAACGAAAGTCGAGCCTGGCAGGTGCTTTTGCATGTATTCCGCAACCAGGCGGCCATTGGTGTCATAGCCGCCGCCCGGATCGGTGGCGACAATATAGGTGACCGTCTTGCCGTTGAAGAACGCAGCGCCCTCTTGCGCCTGCGCCGATGCAGTAAACGACAGGGCGAAGGCCGCCGCCGTTATCAGTAAGCTCCTGCGTTTGTTCATTCCATTGCTCCCATTGATATTTCTAGTCGTCCAACGATCCGGCCCGGCATGCCGGGCCGGATCGCCAGGTCAGTCCTTTTTCTTGGTCGCCTCTTTCAGGAACTCGACCATTTCTGGTGTCTGATCCATTGCCTGGGCGACTGCCTCGGCAACAGCGTCGCCGACCAGTGGTTCAACCGGCAATTCCAACGATTTTGCCTTTGCCAGGAACTCCGGGTCGGAAGTTGCGGCGGCGTAGGCGTCACGCAATGTCTTGAGAACATCGTCTGCAATGCCTGGAGGTCCGGCAGTCAACCGCGAGATGTTGCTTTGCGATGCAACGAGCGCGATCGCCTTTTGCCCATCTGGATCGGTGACCAGCGTCGCAAGCTGCGGGACGTCAGTGTCAGCGCCGCCAATCTGGGCGATGAATTTGCCATGGCCTTCGTTGACAAATTGCTGGAACGTTGAGCGCGAACCGAGGATGCCCTGCACCTCGCCGCGGCGCATGGCGAGTTGGTCGTCATTTCCATTGTAGCCGGTCACCACCTTGATCGGCAGCTTGAGCGTATTGACCAGCATCGTCGTTTCAATGGTTGACGCGCTGCCGACGCCCGCAGCTGCGAAGACAATAGGCTCCTTCACAGCGACGAGTTGCTCCCAGCTATCAATCCCGGATTCCTTGGAGACGACGAATACTCTTGGGTCCGCAGCTACCTTGCCGATCCAGGACATCTTGGCGAGATCGAACTTGATGCCGCTCTTGCCTGCGAGCTGGCTATAGATCAGGCCGGTGTTGAACGTGCCGATGGTCGTACCGTCGGGCGCTGAGGCATAGACGAAGTTAGCGCCGATGATGTGGCCGGCGCCTGGCATATTTTGCACCACGAAGGTTGATCCCGGCAGGTGCTTCTGCATGAATTCGGCGACGAGACGGCCGTTCGTGTCATAGCCGCCGCCCGGGTCTGTGGCGACAATGTAGTTGACTGTCTTGCCGTTGAAATATTCGGGGCCGGACTGCGCCATTGCGAAGCCGGACGCGAATACGAGCAATGCGCCGGCAAGGCCGGCGGTCGTGCTAAAACGGATCATGTTTCCTCCCATCACCGTTTGACGCCAGATGCCCGCACCATGCGGGGTCCGAGACATCATTTCTAAAAACCAAGTGCGCCCATCAGCGTCGGCGTGATGAAGCCCGGGTGAAGCCGGATCTTCAGCAATGCGCCGAACATCAGATAGAGAATGAGCGTTCCGCCCAGGCCAAGGCCGAGCGCCCTGCCCCAGCTTGCCTCCGCTTCGCGGCGCAGGAACGTCACCAGCATGACCGGCACTGCAATGTAGAAACCAAACAGCAGTATTCCAGCAATGAAGGTGACGAAATAAGTCCACATCGTCAGTTCTTTGCCGACGGTCTGAGGGCCAAATTCGGGTGCTTCGGCCGCCGCTGCCGCCGCCGCCATCTCGTCTTCAATTGTGCGTTTGCCGGCCTTTGGCGCGGCCTTGAAGCGATAGCCTGCCGTCGCCGAACTGCGCGCATCAAGAACAAGTTGCAGAACGCAAAGCAAGGCGCCGGGCACGCCGATCACAAAGGGCATCATGCGCGCGCCCGGCGGATACTGGAACGCAATGACCAGCATCGTCGAAAAAATAACAAGCATCAGTGCGGTCAGCCAGGTGCTGAAATTATTCATTGCATCAGCCTCCGAGTTGCACGCCACGAACGCGCGGGCGCAGGTTGCGGTAGAGCGCGTAACCCATGAGCAGAACAATCATGGCGATCAGGACCAGCGAGATCGGCCGCAAGAAGAAGGAGAAGCCCCAGAGCTGCAGTGCCTGATGCAACGATTCTTCAGCCTTGCCGCCCAGGACAAGCCCGATCACGAAGGGCGCGCGCGGCCAGCCGGCCCGCAGGAACCCGTAGCCAAGCGTACTGAGCAGTACGAGCACGATAAGATTTTGCCACTGGAACTCGCTGACGTAGCAGCCGATGGCGACGAAGACCAGAATGAACGGCACCAGATAGCGGCCATCGACAAAGGTCAAAACGGCGACCCAGCGGCAAACCACCAGTAGGATGGCGACCGCGATCAGGTTGCCGACGACGAGCGCCCAGATCAACGTCCACACAACGTCAAGATGGTCGGTCATCATGAATGCGCCTGGCTGGATGCCCAGGATCAGGAAAGCGCCCAGCAGAACCGCCATGCCGGAGCTGCCTGGAATACCGAAGAACAGCGTTGGCAGGAGCGACCCGCCCTCCTTGGCGTTGCTGGCGGTTTCAGGCGCAATCACGCCCTCAATTGCGCCTTTGCCGAATTGTTCGGGATGTTTTGAGCTTTGCACGGCGTGGCCGTAGCAAAGCCAGGCTGCAGCCGAACCGCCAAGGCCGGGGATCATGCCGACGACGGCGCCGATGATTGAAGTGCGCACAACCAGCCACCAGTGACGCGGCACCTCCATGACGCCCGAAAACAATTGCCGGTACGAGAAGTTTTTATCTTCGCGGGGCACCGACGCAATCGAGCCGCCCTGTGTACCCAAAGCGATCATTTCCGGCACGGCGAACAAGGCCAGCACAGCTGTGACGAGGCTGACGCCATCCCACAGGAAGAGAAGGTCGCCTGCATAGCGCGGCGTCGCCGTTTGCGGATCCATGCCGACAGTCCCCAGCATCAAGCCCCAAAAGCCGACAATCAGGCCTTTGACAATCTTGTCGCCGCTGGAAAGGAAGGCGATAAAACTGATGCCGAGCAGCGCAATAAGGAAAAATTCCGCAGGGCTGAACTGCAGCACGACAGGCTCGAGAACAGGGATCATCAACGCAAAGACGATAGCGCCAATAATACCGCCGACGCCCGAGGCGGTAATCGAGGCGCCGAGCGCGCGCGCCGCTTCGCCCTTCTTCGCCAGTGGATATCCATCCAGCGTCGTCGCGGCGTCGTCCCCGTCGCCGGGAATGCCGAACATAATCGAAGAGATCTGACCGCTGGTGCCATTGACCGCGTGCATAGTCAAAAGAAAGACCGCGCCGGCAATCATGTCCATACCATAGACAAATGGGATCGCCATCGCGATCGACAACTTGCCGCCGATGCCGGGCGTTACCCCGACCAACAGGCCGAACACCACGGCCAAAAGCATCAGGCCCATGATATGCGGCGAGCTTACGAGGCCGTAGAGAGCCCCGAACATTGTATCAATCATCTTCTGGTCCGTTTACTCCCGAACCGAAGCCCTGCGTTTCGTTGCGCTCAGACTCCGACGGCCTTCCTAGACTGCATCACTTGCCGCCGTTGGTTCGTTCCAGCGATCTGCGGCCAAATCTGTCCACTTGAGCGGCTCACGTCCAAAACAAAAAAAGCAGGCTAGCTGATGGATTTCGAGTTGGCAGAGAGGTTTATCGATAGTGCTACGGGTTGACGTGCCCGAATAAAGAACCGAATAAAGAATCTGCGGCCCCAACCACAAATTGGCTTGGAGAGAGGCTCATCATAGAGCTAGTGCATGGCTCTGTAGCATTGTGAGGAGCTTTAGCGAATGGATCTGAGGGGGTTGCGGCTCTATTTGGCAGTCCTGGAACATGGATCAATTACCAAGGCATCGGAAAGCGTTCACGTCGCCCAGCCTGCGCTTGGGCTGCACATTCGCAAACTCGAGGAAGAATTGGGCCTCAGCCTGCTTGAGCGGCACTCGCGCGGCATTCGCGCGACTGAAGCCGGCGAACTTCTGGCCAAACACGCCGAAATTCTGTTGCGATACGCCGACCAGGCCAAGGAGGAAATGACCAGCTATTCCAAGGTGCCCAGCGGAAATGTCAGTATCGGTCTGACACCAACTGCACGCGAAGCTGTCGCGGTGACTCTTGTCGAAAGCGTCTCGAAAGAGCTGCCCGCCGTGCATCTGACTGTTAAGGAAGCTTTGAGCGAAATGCTGGTGGAGTACCTGCTCGACGGCCGGGTCGACGCAGCGCTGGTGTACAACACCCGTGAAGGCGGCGAACAGCTGGCCTTTGAGCCGTTGGCGTCGGAAGCCATGTATTTTGTCTATCCGCTGAAGGAAGGCAGGCGCAGCGGCGACATCATCACGCTTGCAGACGCGATGAACCATCGGCTGATTCTACCGACACGGCCGCACTTGGTGCGGACCGAGATTGACCGGCTTGCCGCCAATATCGGTGTGACGCCCAATATCGTGCATGAGGTCGACTCTATGGCGGCGATTCGCGACTTTGTTGGCGGTGGTCTTGGCTGCTCGGTGATGCCGCGCGGCGCGTTGCGCAACCCCGCATACACACTGACTGTCGGCAGCCAATTGGTGGTGGAGCCGTCGATCAAGCGTCTGCTCCACCTGGCCTATTCGCGCCAGCGCTCGATCTCGAAAGCGTTCGAGGCGACGCTGTCAGTCCTGAAAAACGTTGTTGAAACGGAGATGAAACGGCCAGACAGCCAGTGGCAAAGGCTCGAACCGCAACGACGTATCGCGCGGGCGGCGGACTAGATCAGAGCCTTCAGTGGTGATGGTGATGACCGTGTCCATGATCATGATCATCATCGTGTGAATGACCGTGGTCATGGTCGCGCATATGCTTGAATATGCGCCTGGGTTCGTCCTGGCCATCCAGCATCGCCTCAATCAGCGGGCGGGTCATGTCTTCGCCAGGCGTTTGCGCCGCCAGGAACCCGGCAAGCCGCGCCAGAACGATGGCCTGATTGGCGATGGTTTCAGCGCGATGCCCTTCGGGGATCGCCTGCAGATCACTGATCGCGGCGCTTAGCACCCGTCGAAACAGTTCAGACATGTAGGCGGGGCGACCGGAATCACCGGTGAGCGGAGCACTCGAGCGCACAGCAAGCGTTTCCTGGGTGACGCCACAACCACGCGCAATATAGAGAAGACGGGCGACCGCTTCCTCATCAAGCTGCTTGTCGTCTTCGAGTTCACCACACATGGCGCTTTTCCCGTATCAGTTCGGTGACGTCGTTAGGAGGCCTGGCGAATTCCCCATTCGGGCAGGTCGGCCTTTTCTCCTTCGTAGACGCTCTCCATTTGCGACGCCAGACCATGTTTGGCCAGCGCGTCGGCAAACATTGTGCGCACCAGCGGCTTCTCGTCAGCATAGTCAATCTGGTCGCCGCCGATGCGCTGGCTAATCCATGCCTTCGGCACGCCCTGCGCATTACGGATCGACACAACCTCATGCTTGAAGGCGAGATAGCGCGCCGGGGTGGCGCCTGTGTTGAAATGTTGATGGTACCACATGTTCGGCGGCACGATCATGGAGCCCATTTCCCATTCGTAACGGCGCGGTTCTTCGCCTTCGGGCCACATCAGGCTGTAGCCTTCACCCGACAGGATGATGACATGCGCGCCGGGCCCGTGGCGGTGACCTTTCTTGTAGGTGCCGACGGGGAACTGCGAAATGTGACTGTTCATCGAGCCACGCGCCATATTGAAACGGATATGGCCGCCGCCTGCGCCGCGCTCTTTGGCTGAGATCAACGGCAGATTGATTGCGTCGGACACAAAGTTGGTCTGCAGCAACAGGCCCTTCTGCTCGCCGCCATTAGCGAAATAGTCCGGCTCGCCATTGAAGCGGTTCTTGAAATCGTAGGCAGAGTTGAAGATGAACTCCTCATCCTCATAAAGGTTCATCACTGGCGGATTATTGGTGACGGAGACGAAGCGGGCGGGTTCGCGGCCTGAACCGTTAAAATGCTGGTGCCAAGCGTTGAGCGGAATAGCGAAGAGCGATCCATCTTTCCACTCGAAACTCACTTTTTTGCCTGCATCATTCCAGACGGTGGTGGAGCCGTTACCGCCAAGTACGAGGATCATTTCCTCGAAAAGCTGCCGTTGCGGCGCAAGCTTGCCGCCAGCGGGTATCTCGCAGACGTAACAATCATTGGATGTTCTGGAGGCGTCATGATTCAGGAATACGCCCGAACCGCCGCGCCGCGCCCATGGCTTCAAGTCAACGGTGCGCAGATTGCGCACATAGAAGGAGTCGATAATGTCCAACCCTTCTTTGGCGACCCAGCGCGTATAGGGGCTTTCCTTCTCGGTTGAGAATTTCTTCGCCAATTCTTCCGAAACGATCGCCTTGTCCGCCATATCAACCTTCCTTCATAGGGAGACCGGGCTCGCATATCTGCGCATCCGGCCACCAATTGCATAAGCGGTAAAGCAAGGGCAAAGGCGCGTGAAATATCGAAACTGGCTGGCAGCAAGCGGCGAAGCTTTTGCCCGCGAGCGATTATCTGGCTGGTGAAGTGAAACGCTTTTGCCCGAAGGCTCGCAACCGGGAGTGGCCGAAATTACAATGCGAACAGACGGACAACCGGCCTGCCTGCGCCGGGGCGAGAGGAATGAGATGAGCCAGAAGCCAACCCAACCGCCTGCCGGCCATTCGGTCGCTGACCATGTCTTTGGCGACGCCTTCGATCATGAGCACGGGCCGGACGCCGACCACGATCACGACGACTACAGCTCGCTCGGACCTTTGGAGGAAAACCCGATCTGGCTACAGGACAATGTCATTCTCACCAGTGTCGGCATGGACATTGGGTCGTCCGGCACGCAGGTCATCTTCTCGCGCCTGCATATGCAGCGCATCAGCGAAGATCTGACCAGCCGCTATGTGGTCGTCGACCGTGAGGCATTTTACCAGTCGCCAGTGCGCCTGACGCCCTATCGAAGCGACACCCGTATTGATGACAGCGCTCTTGGGGCCATCATCGACGACGCCTATGCCGCCGCAAATGTCGCGACGAAAGACATCGACACCGGCGTCGTAATCTTGACGGGCGAGGCGCTTCGGCGCGAGAACGCCGAAGGCATCGCCGGCATCCTGGCGGAACAAGGCGGCGAATTTGTCTGCGCCACCGCCGGTCATCACATGGAGGCCATGCTTGCGGCCTATGGTTCGGGCGCGGCGCGCGCCTCGCATGATCTTGGCAAACGGTTGCTCAATGTCGACATTGGCGGCGGCACCACCAAGCTGGCCATCGTCGAGGCTGGCGCCGTGGTGACCACTGGCGCAATCCACATCGGCGGACGTCTGCAGGTGACCGAACCCGACGGGCGCATCTCTCGCCTCGATCCCGCGGGCCGCAGCCATGCGCACGCCGCCGGCTTCCATTGGAAACGTGGAGACACGGCAAAGCCGTCCGAACTCGACACCGTCGCCGCGCATATGGCCCAAACACTCGCGTCCGCGCTCTCAGGCGGGCCATTGTCACAGCAGGTTGAGGCGCTTTACCTGACCGACCCGATCCACGATTTCGGCGTTATTGAAGGCATCATCGTTTCCGGCGGCGTTGGTGAATATGTCTATGGCCGCGAGGAGCAGGATTTCGGTGATATGGGCCGGCGCCTGGGCCTGGCGTTCCGCGCCGAACTCGACCGTTTAGCCTGGCCGCTGCTGCCTGCTGCAGCCTGTATCCGCGCCACAGCGCTGGGCGCTTCGGAATACACCGTACAATTGAGCGGCAACACCAGCCATATCACTCATCCTGGCCGGCTTTTGCCGCGCCGCAACCTGCAAGTCGTCCAGCCTCAAATGAGTTTCGGCGAAACAATTGACGCGAGCCATGTCGCCGAGGCGATCAATGCGCGCCTGACCGCCTTCGATCTGGGTGGCGTAGATGGCGATGTCGCATTGGCGCTGCGCTGGGAAGGCCAGCCGGAATATGGCCGCATTCGCGCTTTCGCCGAGGGCCTGAAAACCGGAATGGCTAAAAGGCTGGCGGCTGGCCAATCGCTTTACGTCATGCTGGATGGCGACGTCGCCATGACGTTGGGCGGCATTCTGGCCGGCGAACTGGACGTCAAGAACGACCTTCTGATTATCGATGGCGTTCAGCTGCGCGACTTCGACTATATCGATCTCGGTCGCATCCGGTTGCCTTCGCGCACCGTTCCCGTGACGATTAAATCGCTCATCTTCAACGAAGACCCGCGCGCCGGCGCGCGCCACAGAATTCATCACCACGACCACCATGAACACGACCACCATGAACATGACCACGCACATGGCCACGATCATAGCCATGGGCACAGCCATGGCCATGGTCACGCACATCATCACCACCATGACGGCGGCCACGACCATCACGAGGGGTCGGGGCAGACACTTTCCTGAACAGGCGCCCCATGCCTCAACCCAGCCAAGCAACCATCGACGATCTGCTGACGGCGCTGCGCATACTGGAGGCGAATGAGATTATTGATTTCAACGGCCATGCCAGCGTTCGCCATGGTGCAGGATGCTTGATCAACAGCGGCGCGTCGGTGCGCAGCGCATTGACCCCCAATGACATTGGCGCCGTCGACGCCGGCGGCAGACCTGCCGGGAACGGCCCAGAGCCTCCGATGGAAGTGCATCTCCATATCCAGATCTATCGGGCGCGGCCGGATGTCCACGCGATTGTTCATGGCCATCCATTGTGGTCAACCATGCTCAGTTCGACCGGGACAGCCTATCGCCCGGTTTATCCGCAAGGAACGCTTCCCGGCGATCCGCCTGTCTTTCCTTCCGCCTTGTCGGTGAATACGCCGCAGATGGGCGCCGCTGTCGCCGCCACGCTGGGCGAGCGTCCCGCAGCGCTGCTCAAGTCGCATGGCGTTGTCGCCGTGGGCGCAAACATCCGCAACGCCACAATCCTGGCGCTCTATCTCGAGGAAAACGCCCGTCGCCAGTGTCTTGGCGCGCCGCTGGGCGGCGCCGAGCCGCTATCGGACGAGGACGCCCGCGCCTGCCGGATCAATCTGGACAAACCCAATCTTTTTGCCAAGGCTTGGGATTATTACGCAGCCAAGATCGCAAGGAGGCAGAGTGGACGCTCAGCATGACGAACCACCAAGCGAAGCTGGGCCCACGATCGCTGCAACCGCGCCCGTCATAAAGCTCTCGGCGCTACTGTCGTCATTCCTCAAGCTCGGCGCCAGTTCATTTGGCGGCGGTACAACGGCATGGATCTATCGCGAAACAGTCGAACGGCGCGGCTGGTTCAGCGAGGAACAGTTCCTCCAGGCTCTGACCGTCGCACAAGTCATGCCGGGCGCAAACGCCGTCAACCTTGCCGTGTTCCTGGGGATGCAATTGCGGGGAGCCGCCGGCGCGACAATCGCAGCCTTCGGGATGGTGTTGCCCGCCTTCATTCTGATCCTCGTCCTGGCTGGGGCCTATCACCAGCTCAGCGGTTATCCTGAAGCCCAGGCGGTGCTGACTGGCCTGGCCTGTGTCGGCATCGCCGCAACGCTGCTGAACGGCGTCAAGGCGAGCAGGCTTCTGAACAAGCGCATCGTCCCGATCCTGGTCGCCATTCTGGTATTCGTACTAGTTGCTCTCCTGCGCTGGCCTCTGGTCTGGGTCGTCCTTGCCCTGACGCCGACCAGCATCGTCATCTCCTATTTCCTCGAAGGGAAGCCAAGGCATGGATGATGACAAGCTGCTCAGCCTGGTCCTGATGTGCATTCCCTTGTCGCTGGTCTCCTTTGGCGGTGGGCAGGCAATCGTCGCCGGTCTGCAAAACCAGACCGTCGAGGTCTATGGCTGGATGAACAGCCAGCAATTCACCGACCTTTTCGCCGTGTCGCGAGCTGCGCCTGGACCGAGCACGCTGATCGTGGCGCTGATCGGTTGGCAGATTGGCGGCCTGCTCGGCGCTATTGCCGCAACGCTGGCGATCTTTATCCCATCGTCCCTGCTGATCGGGCTGGTCGGCAGGCTTTGGCTGAAACGCCGCGCCTCGCCCTGGGTCACAGCAATCGAGCGCGGCCTTATCCCGATCGCCGTTGGACTGATCTTTGCCGGTTTTTACATCCTGACAACTTCGGCGGGTTTCAAATTTTATGACTGGGCGACAATCTTCGGGGTGTTTGCGTTGCTCTGGTACACAAAGGTCGGCCCCTATACGATCCTGGCCGGCGTCGGCTGCATTTATGGTGTTGTGGCCCATATCGACTTGTTGCTGACCTGACCGCTCGCCAGAAACCCGCGCATGGCGATGCCTGCTAGCTAGTTAGCAGCGAGCGAAGCCACCGTGGTTAGCGCCACGACAAATGCCGCCGTTTCGGTGGATTGTTTTTGATCTTCGCGCAGCGTGATCCCGACAGGGCCACCGAGCAGTTCGTTGCGGATCGGCAGCGTCGTGAGCAGGCCAGCGCCGATTTCCGGGCGCACGACACCTTCCGAGATAAACCACACAGTGTCCGAGCGCAACAGGACTTCCCGCCCGAAAGCCAGGGACACGTTCTCGTAGGCGGGCCGCGGATCTACGATGCCCACGGAATGGAGCCAAGCGCGCACCGAGGCGGCTATCAACGCTCCCTGAGGCGGCAACATCAGCGGAAATAGCTTCAGGTCCGAGTAGCTCCATTCGCTAGCCAATAGTGGATGGCCACTGCGCACCACCGGGACAACGCGTTCCCAGTAGAGCTGTTCAAAACTTAGGCCTTCATTGTTACCGACCGGTGGACGGCGACCGACGACAAGGTCAAGTTGCCCCTCTCGCAGCAAGGAAAGAAGCAGCCAGTTCGGACCGGTCATTACGTCTACCACTACATCGGGGTTGTTTACTCGAAACGATATAGCTGCCTGTGGCACGAGGCCCGCCGCAGCCGTCGGCAGCACGCCGACTTTGACTTTCAATCGTTCGGCCGGCGGACCCTTGGCCAGACGCTGCGCGCGTTCCAAATCCGCCAGTGCTGCGCCGGCATGGTTCTGATACAATCTGCCTGCGTCAGTCAGCGCCAGGCGACGGCCCGCCCGCTCAAACAGCTCGACGCCCAGCATATCCTCCAGTTCGCGGATCGTCTTGGATACCGCCGGCTGACTTACTCGCAGAGCAAGCGATGCTCCAGTCAGGCTGCCGAGCCTTGCGGTCTCAAGGAAGCAGATAACATGGCGCAGGCGGAGGTGCCGATGAAGCATTACATAACCCTCAGGTTATAATATGTCGGCTTGATTATAATTTTCACAACCAAAATGTCATGGCATATGAACTATATGCAAACCATTGCTGTTGATGACGCGACACTGCATATCCGTGATGAAGGCCCGCGTGATGGCAGGGTCGTCATTTTCGCCAATTCCCTGGGCACCGACCTTCGCGTCTGGGACGCATTGCTTCCGCTTCTGCCAGCGGGATTGCGGGTTGTACGTTTCGACAAGCGCGGCCACGGCCTGTCCGACGTAGGCGATACACCGTTCAGCATCGAGATGCTCGTGTCCGACACCGAAGCGATTTGCGAACATCTTGGATTGAATGAGGTAACTTTCGTCGGCCTTTCTATTGGCGGCCTGATAGGTCAGGCGCTTGCCGCCAAGCGTCCCGATCTGGTCAAAGCCTTGGTGCTGATGGACACTGCGGCCAAGATTGGTACGGTCGACATGTGGAAAACCCGCATTTCTGCTGTAGTCGAGAATGGACTGGACTCCATCCAAGCACAGATACTTGAGCGGTGGTTCACGCCGCAATTCCGCACCTCGAATCCTCAGATCAGCTTATGGCGTAACATGTTAAGCCGCACGACCGTTGCCGGATACGCCGGTTGCTGCGCTGTGCTTCAGCATTCCAACCTGACGGAGGCG
>Ga0209573_1002655_pt1 | contig 21988 bp, 24 predicted proteins | sample TNRBio252014_DNA_FD_185870 | JGI IMG/M metagenome (GOLD analysis project Ga0209573, IMG submission 185870) | Wastewater treatment Type I Accumulibacter community from EBPR Bioreactor in Madison, WI, USA - TNR Reactor_6/25/2014_ DNA (SPAdes)... | ecosystem: Engineered > Bioreactor > EBPR >...
CCACCCGCGCGCGCACGGCGGCTGAGGACTCGCCCGCCGGGCTGCCGAGCAGCGCCTCGGGGGCAATCGCCGGCACTTCCACGGTGAGGTCGATGCGGTCGAGCAGCGGACCGGACAGCCGCGCCCGATAGCGCGCGACCTGGTCGGGCGTGCACCGGCAGGCCCGGCGCGGATCGCCGAGGTGGCCGCAGGGACAGGGGTTCATCGCCGCGACGAGCTGGAAGCGGGCGGGGAACTCCGCCCGCCGGCGCGCGCGCGACACGGTGATGGTGCCGGTCTCGAGCGGCTCGCGCAGTGACTCGAGCACGCGGCGGTCGAACTCGGGCAGCTCGTCGAGGAACAGCACGCCATGGTGGGCGAGCGAGATCTCGCCCGGGCGCGGCACCGCGCCGCCGCCCACCAGCGCCGCGGCCGAGGCGGAATGGTGCGGGGCACGGAAGGGCCGGCGGCGAAAGCTGCGCGCATCGAAGCGGCCTTCGATCGAGGCCACCGCAGCGGCCTCGATCGCCTCGTCCTCGTCCATGCCCGGCAGCACCCCAGGCAGGCGCTGCGCGAGCATCGACTTGCCGGTGCCGGGCGGGCCGAACATCAGCAGCGAATGCGCCCCCGCGGCGGCGACCTCGAGCGCGCGGCGCGCCTGCAACTGGCCGCGTACGTCGGCGAGGTCGGGCAGGCCCGCCGCGTCGCCTTCATCCTCCAGCCGCGGCGCGGGCTCGAGCCGGGTGTGACCGTTGAGGTGGGCGCAAACCGCGGCGAGGCTCGCCGCCGGCAGCACGGTCGCCGTGCGTGCGAGCGCGGCCTCGGCCGCATTCGCCGGTGCGAGGATCAGCGCCCGCTCGCCGCGCGTGGCGGCGAGCGCGGCGGAGAGCACACCACGCACCGCACGCAGATCACCGCTCAGCGAAAGCTCGCCGCACAGCTCCACGCGGTCGAGCTGACGCCCCGCCACCTGCCCCGAAGCGACGAGGATGCCGACCGCGATCGCCAGATCGAAGCGCCCGCCCTCCTTGGGCAGGTCGGCGGGCGCGAGATTGACCGTGATGCGACGTTGCGGGAACTCGAACTGCGTCGACTGGATCGCCGCGCGCACGCGCTCGCGCGCCTCGCGCACTTCGGTGTCGGGCAGGCCGACGAGATGGAACTGCGGCAGACCGTTGCCCAGATGGACTTCGACCGTGACCGCTGGCGCGTCGATACCCTCGAGCGCGCGCGCATGGACGAGCGCGAGCGACATCGGCAGCTCCGGACGGGAAGGAAGCGCCAGTCTAGCGGAGCTGCAATGAATGACAAAGAACTATGCATGCGGCACTGCCGCTGGGCGGCCGGACGCGCGCGTCCATTCTTGCCTGCGCGTGCTCATGACAAAGGCTCGCGGCTTCCGTCGCTCCTGCAGAAACCCGCCGCGGTCGGGGGCGCTGTAGGCGCGGCGGAAGCCGCGAGCCTTTACACCGGTCCGGTCAAGCCTTGTCGCCGCCGTCCTGCCTGGCCTCGAGCTCGGCGACGCGCGCCTCGAGCTCGGCGAGCTTGCGGCGTGCCTGCGCGAGCACCTCGCGCTGGACCTCGAACTCCTCGCGGGTGACGAGATCGAGCTTGCCCAGGGCGCTGCCGAGCATGGCCTTCGCGTTCTTCTCGATGTCGCGGACGGGGCTGTTGGCGGCCAATTCGGAAAGACGGGCACCAATTTCGTCGAGGATGCGGGGCGTGCTCATGATGGGATGGATTCCGAGTTGCAGAGGCCACGAAGTCTAGCACGGGCCATGGCGCGCACCGGAAGCGCGCAGACCGCGACGCGCCAATGCACCAGACTGGTGCGCGCCACCCCGAATCGGTACAACGCCCCGTGCGGCAGCGCACCATCCAGTGCCACTCAAACCCCCGAAAGCCTTGCAGAGCAAGCTTCTTCTTAACTTGGCACGATCCGTGCTTGTGGAGTTACGTCGAAGACCTCTGCAAACCTTGTCAGGAGATGAACATGCGCAAGAACCTGCTCGCCACCGGCCTCCTCGCCGCCTTTGTCATCACCGGCGCCGCCCACGCCGGCGACGGCCCCTTCACCGCGAACGTCGGGCTGGTGTCCGACTACGCCTACCGCGGCTACAGCCAGACCGACGAGCGCCCGGCGCTGCAGGGCGGTTTCGACTACGCGCACGAAAACGGCCTCTACGCCGGCGTGTGGGGCTCGAACGTGTCCTGGCTGTCCGACAGCAACCCGGACGTCAGCAACAGCCTCGAGCTCGACCTCTACGGTGGCTACAAGGGCACCGCCGGTGCCATCGGCTACGACGTCGGCCTGCTGCAGTACTACTACCCGGGCAGCTACCCGAAGCCCTACAACAGCCCGAACACACTCGAAGGCTACCTCGGCCTGTCGTGGGAATTCCTGTCCTTCAAGTACTCGTACGCCTTCACCGACCTGTTCGGCTACGACAAGTCGGACGGCAGCCAGTATTTCGACCTCGGCGCAGCGGTGGACATCGGCTACGGCGTCACCCTCGCCGCCCACGTCGGACACAACGACATCAAGGGCCAGGACGACTACACCGACTGGAAGCTCGGTCTCAGCAAGGAAATCGGCGGCTTCAACTTCGGCCTCCACTACGTCGACACCGATGTTAACAACGCCGACCTCGCCGACGCGCGCGTGATCGTGTCGGTCGCCAAGAGCTTCTGATCCACGCCCATCCCGAACCGGAGAACACCATGAAATTCATCGCCGCAATCATCAAGCCCTTCAAGCTCGACGAGGTCCGTGAGGCGCTCTCGGCCATCGGCGTGCAGGGCATCACCGTCACCGAGGTCAAGGGCTTCGGCCGCCAGAAAGGCCACACCGAGCTCTACCGCGGCGCCGAGTACGTCGTCGACTTCCTGCCCAAGGTGAAGGTCGAGGCCGCCATTTCCGACGACATCCTCGACCAGGCGATCGAGGCGATCGAGAAGTCCGCCTCCACCGGCAAGATCGGCGACGGCAAGATCTTCGTCTTCGAACTCGAACAGGCCATCCGCATCCGCACCGGCGAGACCGGTCCGGACGCGCTGTAAGGGAGTATCGCAAAATGAAAAAACGCTTCGCATTTCTGCCTGCAGTCGCCCTCGGTGGCGCACTCGCCGGCGCTTCGGGCGGCGCCTTCGCCCAGGAGGCCGCAGCCGCCGCGGTCGAGGTCAACAAGGGCGACGTGGCCTGGATCATGACCTCCACCCTGCTCGTGCTGATGATGGCCCTGCCCGGCCTGGCGCTCTTCTACGGCGGCATGGTGCGCGCCAAGAACATGCTGTCGGTGCTGATGCAGGTGATGTCCGTGTTCTCGCTCAACGCGCTGCTGTTCGCGATCTACGGCTACAGCCTGACCTTCACCGAAGCCAGCCCCTTCATCGGCTCGCTCGACAAGGTCTTCCTCTCCGGGGTGACGATCGAGACGCTCGCCGACACCTTCACCGAGACCGCGAAGCTGCCCGAGTTCGCCTTCATCGCCTTCCAGGCCACCTTCGCCGGCATCACTGGTGCGCTGATCGTGGGTGCCTTCGCCGAGCGCATGAAGTTCTCCGCGGTGCTGATCTTCTCGGTGATCTGGTTCACCCTGTGCTATCTGCCGATCTGCCACATGGTGTGGGGTCCGGGCGGCTACCTGCTGGAAGACGGCGCGCTCGACTTCGCCGGCGGCACGGTGGTGCACATCAACGCGGGCGTTGCCGGCCTCGTGGGTGCGTACATGGTGGGCAAGCGCATCGGTTACGGCCGTGAGTCGCTGGCGCCGCACAACCTGACCCTGACCATGGTCGGCGCCTCGCTGCTGTGGGTGGGCTGGTTCGGCTTCAACGCCGGCTCCAACCTCGAAGCCACTGCGGGTGCTGCGCTCGCCTTCATCAACACCCTGGTCGCCACTGCCGCCGCGGTGCTGGCCTGGTCGCTGGGCGAAGCGCTGATCAAGGGCAAGCCCTCGATGCTGGGTGCGGCTTCAGGTGCGGTCGCCGGCCTGGTGGCGATCACCCCGGCCTGCGGCTCGGTGGGTCCGATGGGCGCGATCGTGATCGGTACGCTGTCCGGCTTCATCTGCCTGTGGGGCGTGAATGGCCTCAAGCACATGCTCGGTGCGGACGACGCGCTCGACGTGTTCGGCGTGCATGGCGTGGGCGGCATCGTCGGCGCGATCCTGACCGGCGTGTTCGCGGCCCCCGGCCTGGGCGGCACCGGCGCCGAGGACTTCTCGATCGCCTCGCAGGTGTGGATCCAGACCTGGAGCGTGATCGTCACCGTGGTGTGGTCGGCAGTGGTCGCCTTCATCGCCTATAAGGTCGCGGACCTGCTGGTCGGCCTGCGCGCACCGGAAGAGGAAGAGCGTCAGGGCCTCGACACCACGGCGCACGGCGAAACCGCCTACCGCTTCTGAGCATCAAGCCGAAATCGCACGCCTCCGCTTCCTCCACGGTACGGCGCCCCCTGGGGCGCCGTTTTTTCGTGGCGACCGACCACAGCGTGTCGGAAATTTTTACACCCACCTGGGGTGGAGTATTTCGGGCGGTCCTCCAGGCAACGCGACCGAACGCCACTTCCCTTTATGATCAGCGCGTTAACAACACCCCCTGGGGCATCAGGCCCAATCATTGCTTTGGACCAAGTACAGTTCCGTCCCCCACGTAAACCGATCGAGGACGGCTCATACCACAGCATCGAACAAGGACTTCCCCATGCACGCCTCGATCTTTCGCTCTCTCGCCGTCATCTCCACGCTTGCCAGCCTGGCTGCGTCCGGCACCGCCCATGCCAGCCTGATCAATGGTGGCTTCGAAACCTCGACCGGAACACCCTTCGTCGCTGACGGGAACTGGGGCCTCGCCAACGAGAACGACGTTGCCGGCTGGGAAACGACCGCCACCGACAACCTGATCGAGCTCTGGGGCAACAACTACAGCTCGGTGAGCGGTGGTCCGGTGCCCGCTTACGAGGGGCGCCAGTTCGCCGAGATCAATGCGACCCAGTTCGCGGCCCTCTACCAGGACGTGTTCGGCATCACTGCGGGCAGCATCGTCGGCTTCGAGTTCGCCCACCGCGGGCGCTCGGGGGTGGACACACTGCGGATGATGATCACCGACCTCGGCGCCGATAACGCGCTCGGCGGCGGCGACGACACCGAGCTGTTCTCGCGGAACTACTCGACCGGCAACACCGCCTGGGCCTTCTACACCAGCAGCGGCGAGGCGGCGATCAGCGCGCTCGGCAATGCGACGCGCTTCTCTTACGAGGCGATCACCACCGCCAACGGCAGCCCTTCGGTCGGCAACTTCATCGACGCGGCCGACTTCGGCGTGGGCGTGCAGGCCGTGCCGGAGCCCGGCACGATCGCGCTGCTGGCGCTCGGGCTCGCGGGCCTGGGCCTGCGTCGCCGGCACGGCTGAGCCGGCGCAGTGAGCACGCGGCGCGTCCTGCGCGCCGCGGATGGCAGCCCCCGCGTGTTCACGACACGATGTACGCCGCCGCCCCCATGGCGAGCAGCTTGCCTCCCGCGTCCATGAAGCTCATCCGCGTCGAAGCCACGCGCGAGCCCAGGCGCAGCACCTCGGCCTCCATCAGGAAGCGCTCACCGAGTCCTGGGCGCAGGTAATCGATGCGCAGGTCGATGGTGCCGAGCCTGGAAAAGCGGTGCAGGCGCTGGAACGGGGGCTCGTCGAGATGGCGCGCACCGATCGCCGCCATCACCGCAAGGCCGCCCATCGCATCGAGGCAGGCGGCGATCACACCGCCATGGATGCGATTGTGTACAAAATGGCCGACGAGCTCGTGGCGCATCTCGATGTGCCCATGCACACGCTCGCCGCCGATGTCGTCGATCTGCAGGCCGAGCAGCGCGTTGAAGGCGATCTTCTCCTCGAAGATCTCGCGGATGCCAGCGACGAATTCCGGCTCGAACTGCACCGAGCCGTCCGGCGCGGGGGCTTGTCTGGTCATGCTTTCGTTCTCCCATGCAAAAATGTGCGAGCCCCGGCGCGCGTCTTCCACGCTCCGCGGTCCGGCAGATCCGATAACGGACGCGGGTGCCCTCGAAGATGCCGGCCACCCCGCCCCCTGTCGACGTACATGGTAACCATGCGGTACCGCCAGCGCTGTTGATGTTGAGCTGAAAGACGACCTCGGCGACGGACTTTTCCCGCTCCCGCGTGCTCGACGTTGACGGCACCGACGTCGAGCGCCGTTGCGTTGTTAGACTGGGGCACCCGCCTTTCAACGGAGCCGGCAATGCCCCTCGCCTGGCAAACCCACGACCACTACGGACTCGCCCTGCTCGCCGTCCTCGGCACCTTCGCCGCCGTGCTGCTGATCCAGTGGCTGATCCAGCGCTCGCCCTGGGCAGCCTGGCTACAATCACTGCAGGGCGTGGCGCCGCCTTTCATCAACATCATCGGCGTGCTGTTCGGCCTCACCCTGGCCTTTCTTGCCAACGACACCTGGAGTGCGCACGACCGCGCAATGAATGCGGTGTATCGCGAGGCCGACGCGCTGCGCAGCATCGCCGCGCTCACCGACAGCCTGCCCGCGCCCTTGCGCGTGCGGGTGCGCGACGCGGTCGCGGGCTACGCACGCGCCAGCGCGGAGGAATGGTCGCAGCTCGCCCGTCGCGACCAGCACCCGGACGTGCTGGCACGCGCCGACACGCTGCTGACGCTGCTCGCCACGAAAGAGATCGAGGACTCCGCCGGGCGCAACGCCCAGGCCCTGATGCTGGGCAAGGCGAGCGAAGCGCGCGCCCACCGCGACCTTCGCGTCGCGCTCAGCAAGACCCATGTCAATCCTTTGAAATGGCTGGGGATGGCCTTCCTCGGTTTCCTGACCCTGGTCTCGGTCGCCGCGGTGCACATCGAACGCCCGCGCGCGGCCTTCGTCGCGGTGCTGCTGTTCGCGCTCGCCGCCGCCCCCACCGCCGCCATCGTGCTGATCCAGGGCAACCCCTTCCAGCAGCCGAGTTCGGTCACCCCGGCGCCGCTCGAGGCGGTCGCCGCACGGCTCGGCTCGTGACGAAATCCGCGCGAACAGCCTGATACCGCCACCGGCAAGCTTGCGACGTTCTGAAAGCACCGTGCTTTCGGCTATAAGTTCGGCATTCCTCCTCGCCGACGCCCACGCACATGCAACCGAGCGCCCCTCACGCCTACCCCCGCCGCATCCTGCTCGCCGTCACCGGCCTGTCGCCGCAGATCGTCACCGAAACGCTGTATGCGCTCGCGATCGCGGCCGATCCGCCCTTCGTGCCCACAGAGATCCACCTGATCACGACATCCGAAGGCGCCGAACGCGCGCGCCTCGCGCTGCTCTCCGACAAGCTGGGCTGGTTTCACCGCCTGCGCCACGACTACGCGCTGCCGCCGATCGCGTTCGACACCGCGCACATCCACGTGCTGCGCGACGCAGCCGGGCAAGCCATGAGCGACATCCGCAGCCCGCAGGACAACCTCGCCTGCGCCGACTACATCACCGAGCAGGTGCGCACCCTCACCGCTGCCCCGGACACAGCCCTGCATGTCTCGATCGCCGGCGGGCGCAAGACCATGGGCTTCTTCCTCGGCTATGCCTTGTCGCTGTTCGGCCGCCCGCAAGACCGCCTCTCGCACGTACTGGTGTCCGAGCCCTTCGAGAACACCTGGGCGTTTTTCTACCCCACGCCCTACGAAAATGTCATCGAAACCGCCGACAAGAAGCTGGCTGACGCGCGCGACGCCCGCGTCAGCCTCGCCGAGATCCCCTTCGTCAGCCTGCGCCACGGTTTGCCCACAGCCCTCCTCGACGGCAGCACAGGCTTCGACGCTGCGGTCGCGGCCGCGCGCGCGAGCCTTGGCCCCGCGCGGCTGGAGCTCGACCTCGGCACACGCGAAGTCCGCGCTGCCGGACGCAGCTTCCGCCTGCCGCCGGCCAAACTCGCCCTCCTCGCCGTATTCGCGCGCCGGGCGCTCGCCAATGAGCCAGCCCTGCCTGCGCCGCACAAGCAGGTCAAAGATCCCGCCTGGGCCGAGCGCTACCTGCGCGAACTCCGCCTCATCGCCGGCTCACTCGCCGACCTGTCGGTCACCGAACATGCGCTGCGCGATGGCATGGACGGCGACGACTTCTCGATGCGCCTGTCGCGACTGCGCAGCGCGCTCAACAAACACCTCGGCCCCGCAGCCAGCGCCTACCGGATCGACGACGGCGACCGAAAGCCGCACCGCTATCGCCTGGCGCTGGGGGCGGACGCGGTGCAACTCGTAAGTCCAGGCGCGCGCGCACGCTTGGGGTAGTGCGGCGCGGCATTCCATACCGCTAGACTTGCAGGGCATGCAAATATGTCGCCAACCTTGATATCCAACAACAGTCCAAACCTGACCGCCAAAGCCCCCCCATGTCATACCCTTGCTGGACGCGTCACACCAAGTTGCTCTGGTAACCTATCAGCATGATCCGGGCACGTTCGCCGTGCGCGTGCGCGTCTTTCACGACGACCGCGCGTCTGCCGACGGCGACACCCCCCGCATCGACCGCATCCGCTTCGCCGCAAAGTCGTCGCTCGTTGCGCACTGCCAGATGCCTCACCCCATAACTCCACACTTTTCTTTCGAGGACTGAAAGATGGCATTGAGACAGGCGCCTCTCGGGCTTGAACCGACCGCACTGCAGTTGGACCAGACAATGTCCCTAAGCTGGGATAGCTATCGGTGCGAATTGGTGACACCTCTGTATGGCGGAGGTGTCAAGGGTGGAGAGACAGATGAACGGATGCCGGTCCGCGTCAGCGCAATTCGCGGACAGCTGCGCTTCTGGTGGCGCTTGCTGGCCATGCACAAGTACAAGCTTTCTGCACAGAACGCCCGGCAGGAGGAGTTTGCCCTGTGGGGCGGTCTGGCCGAAAGGCCCCAGGCCAGCCGGGTTTGGTTGCGGGTGGAGGACGTATCGGAGCCTGAAGTCGAGGCTTGGGCCGAATTCACCAAGAACAACCGTGGCGAGTGGAAGGCGCTGCCCGACCCGAAGGGCTGGGCCAGGGATGCGGCCTATGCCCTGTTCCCAGGGCAAGGCAAGAAACCAGGTTCAGCAGACGCCAAAGATCCGGCTGCTCTAGTCAAACCGGGCCTCACCTGGACCCTGAATCTCGCCTTCCGCTGGCTGGCGGGCGACCCCGACGGCACAGAGCGGAAGACAGCCGAGGCTCGAGTACTCGAGGCCCTGCGCTGGTGGGCCAGCTTTGGCGGCGTGGGTGCGCGTACGCGACGTGGTCTGGGGGCGGTTTGGATCAGGGACCTCGCGCCAGTCGACGAAAAAGAGGCGGAACTCGCCGGCTGCCGGCTGGTGCTGGCAGGGTCTGGCGATCCGGATGCCGGCAAGAGCTGGCAGACGGCAATCAAGAAACTGCGCGATTTTCGGCAAGCGCCGGGGTTCGGTCGAAACCCGGGTTCGGATGACCCCAGACGTCCGGGCCGCAGTCGTTGGCCGGAACCGGATGCCATCCGCCGCCTAACCGGTATGCATGCGTCTCGCCATGCCCCGGAACACCGGGCAGGAGATCTCTTCCCACGGGCGGCGTTCGGCATGCCCATCATCTTCCAGTTCAAGGACGAGAAGGCCGGCGATCCAGCAAGCTTCACCTTGAACCCTGCGGGCGCCGAGCGCATGGCCAGCCCGCTAATCCTGCGGCCATACCAACTGGCGAGCAGGTGGTATCCGGGCGCCCTTCTGCTCCCCACCGGCCATCTCGACGAGGTCGCGCTGACCATGCCCGCCCGCAGCGTGATGCAGCCAGGCAGTTGGTGGAATCCGGACATGGCCGAATTGATTCCTCCTTTGGCCCCTCACGGTAAGGATGCTCTGTCTGCCTTCCTCCATTACTTCGCCGGCAAGTGAGTGTATTGATGACCGATTACGTTCTTATCCTTTCCCTCGGCCCGGTGCAGGGGTTCATCGCAGCGGCCCGGCGTAGCCGCGATCTTTGGAGCGGTTCCTGGCTGCTGTCAGAGATCTCCAAGGCCGCCGCCCTGACTTTGCAGAGCGGCGGCGCGCGGCTGATCTTTCCCGCGCCCGGCAGTGACCTCGCCCCTGGCAGCGATTTTTCCGTCGGCAACAAGGTTCAAGCCGTGGTGAGCGCGGACGGCGATGATGTCGTGCGCGACATCGCCCGGGCGGCCGCACACGCAGCCCGGATGCGCTTCATCGAGCTTGCGCTGGCGGCGCGCAGCCGCCTGCCATCCGGTACCGCATTGCGTGAAGACGTGTGGCAAAGCCAGTTGGACGACTACGTGGAAAGCTTCGCGGCCTGGGCCATGGTAGGCAAGGCGGGTTATGGGGAGGCGGTGCGGCTCGCTACCGACGCCCTCGCGGCGCGCAAGGCCACGCGAGACTTTGCGCCCTCGGCGCGGAGCGGCGGCGAGGCGCCCTTTTTCGGACTGCCCAAGTCCTCCCTCGACGGGGCACGGGAAACCGTCCTGCCCGAAGGTAAGCTTGCCGTCCGTACACGCCTGCGGCTCGGGTTGTCGCGAAGCGAGCAGCTAGACTGCGCAGGCATCATCAAACGCCTGGCAGGCGAGGTGGAGCAGTTCACACCGCTAACGCGCATCGCCGCGCATAGTTGGGTCGAAGGTTTGTCGAGGGAAGCGATTGGGCGACTCAACAGCGCCTACGAACCCCTTGTGCAGGCCGGCGTGGCCACCCGGGTGCGCGGCAACACTCGCTTTGCGCTTCTACCCTTCGATGGCCAGTTCCTGTACCCATCCCGCCTGGACGTCGCCCTCGTGGAAGCGCAGGGGGACGCGGAACTGTCCGCGCTGCTGCAGGTATTGCGCAACGAGCTCAAACCCTTGTGGCGCCAGCATGGCGAGCCCTGCCCCTACTTCGTCATCCTGTTGGCAGACGGAGACCGCATGGGCGCACTGCTCAACGAGGTAAGCAGTCTGGAACACCACGTCCGCATTACCGAGGCCCTATCAGTGTTTGCCGGCGAGGTCGCCAGGCGCGTGCGCGAGTTCGACGGACACGCCGTCTACGCCGGGGGGGACGACGTGTTCGCCTTCCTGCCTCTGCATACCGCGCTCGCCTGCGCCGACGCCCTGCAGCAGGACTTTGCCCAAGCGCTGCAGGCCGTGGCGGATGAACTCGGTGCCCGGAACTACCCCACACTCAGTGTCGGGCTTGGCATAGGCCACATGCTCGAACCGCTGGGCGATTTGCGGGCGCTGGCGAGCCGGGCGGAAAAACACGCCAAAGGGGATCTGCTCGCGCACAAACAGCGCCGCAATGCGCTGGCCATCATCCTGCGCACAAGGGCCAACAGCGAGACGCGGGTGCGTCTGCGCTGGGACGACAGCGATGCCCAGAACGATTTTTCCACCTGGCTGACATGCTATGTACCGCCTGGGCAGCGGGAGCAAGGCGACACCACACCGAAGACCTTCGCGCTACCCAGCCGCATAGCCTACGACACCCGCGCCGTTCACCAGCGCACGGCGTTCGCCCTGCATGGCGACGCCCCCGAACCGGGCATTGCCATGGCGGAGTTCGCGCGGTTGCTGATGCGGGCACGTACCGAGCAGGGCGGGACGCTGGATTCGGATCTGAAGGAACGGCTGCAGTCCTGTGCCGAGCGTCATGGTCTCGAGCTACTGGCCGACCAGTTGCTTGTCGCCCGCTGGCTGTCGGCCCGCAATGCTCGCGATCTGGGAGAACGTCAATGAGGCATGTGTATTCCCTGGAAGGGCTGGCACCGCTGGTCTTCCGCTCCGGCAAGCCCTTCGGCGCCCAGGCGGGAGCCGACGGCGCAGCCTTTCCACCGCCGTCCAGCCTGGCGGGGCTACTGCGAACGCTGCATGCCGACCAGACGGGCGCGCCCTTCTCCGACGCACTACGCGAATTGGCCGTGGCAGGTCCCGTGCTGGGCTGGCGAAGTGCTGCGGGCATCCTGCCGCTGTTGCCCAAGCCGGCTGACGCGATCTATCTCAAGAACGAGCAGGACGAGATCCAAGTCATGCGTCTGGCACCTACCCGGCTTCCGGCCAGTTGCGGCACTGACCTGCCGTCCGGTCTTCTGCCGCTGATGATGCCGCACCGGCTGGAGGGCAAGCCGGTGCCTGGTGCCCAGTACTGGCCACTTGAAGGGCTACTGCGCTGGGGGCAAGGGGAAAACCTTGCCTTTGATTACCTGAAGACGCACGGGTTGCAGGAACTGACGGCAGTTGCCCGCACCCACGTGGCGATCGATCGCGACACGAAGGTCGCCAGCGATGGCCAACTTTTCCAGACCGGCGGCATCGATCTCGCGCCTCGCCGGCTGGCTGTGAGCGGTAAGCCGGAAGGGGGCTGGGCGGAACGGGATCTCGTGTTCTTGGCCCACAGCGAGATTTCACTATCCCCCACCCTCGCCACGTTTGGCGGCGAGCGCCGCCTGTCCCGGCTGCAGCCCGCCGGCGCCAACGTCTGGCCTCAGCGCCCGGCCGCACTGGAGGCCAGCATCCTTGCGGCAGGCGGTCTGTCGCTGACGCTGGCGACCCCGGCGCTGCTCGAAGCCGGCTTCCGGCCTGGATGGCTTGACGAACGCCTCCAAGGCGAGCACCCGGCGTGCCCTGGTCTTCGGCTGCGGCTGCGGGCAGCCGCGATCGAGCGCTGGCTACCGGTGTCCGGCTGGGATCTGGCGGCCCACAAGCCCCGCGCCATGCGCAAGGCGGTAGCGGCCGGAGCCGTCTATTGGTTCGAGCTATTGAGCGAACCCCCTGCGGATTTCCTCGCTGCCCTGTGGCTCGCGCCCCTCTCCGACAAACCCCAGGACCGTCGCGACGGCTTCGGCCTTGCGCTGCCGGCGCCCTGGACCCCGGTTGCCTGATCGCCTGAATCGAGAACTGATATGGAACAGAAACGCTTTCATCTGCATGCCCTTTCCGCCCTGCACGTAGGCACCGGCCAAGGGGTGGGTGTCGTCGACCTGCCGATCGCCCGCGCCCGCGCCACCAATCTGCCGCTGGTTCCCGGCTCGGCTATCAAAGGGGTGCTACGCGACGAATTGCCCTTCAACGAGAACCTGCGCACCACCCTCTTTGGGCCGGTCTCCACGGCGGAAGGCGACACCCATGCCGGCGCGCTGGCCGTGGGCGACGCGCACCTCCTCCTACTGCCAGTGCGCTCCTTCAGCGGTGTGGTGGCCTTTGCCACTTGCCCCTTCATCCTCGAACGATATGCCCGCGATCAGGAAGGCACGACTCCCGGCGCGCCGACGCTGAGTACCGATCAGGCTGCCTTGACCCGCAACAGCCCGCTACTGGCCGGCAACAAGGTGCTGCTGGAGGATCTCGACCTGAGCGCCATCGCGGGCGAGGCCAACACCATTCAGTGGGCGGAGCGCATCAGCCAGGCCCTCTACCCGGACGGTGCCGACAAGGCTACGGAATGGCGGGCGGAGTTCGTGAAACGCTTCGCCATCCTGCCCGACGCCGTTTTCGCCTTTCTGGCCGACACCGCAACAGAAATCCGCGCTCGTGTCCGCATCAACGACGAAACGCGCACGGTCGCACGGGGTGCGCTGTGGTACGAGGAGAACCTGCCTGCCGAAAGCGTACTTTGGGGGGTGATCGGCATTTCCGCTTCACGGAGCACGCGCCATCCTGCCTCGGCGGGAGATCTGGCAGCCCTGTTGCCACGCGGCGAACTCTGTCTGCAGATCGGCGGTAAGCACACCGTAGGGCGCGGTCTGTGCCGCTTCCTGCTTGCTTGAGGAGAACTCCCATGGAAACCCGCAGCCAGCGATATGCCAAGTCGGCCTATCCAAAGGTGAAACAGCGTGAGCATGACCATCATGCCAAGAAGTACGGCGCACTCGCCCTCAACTTCCCGGTGATGGTCTTGCAGTCGGGCTTGGTGCAGTCCACGGGCTTCCTGCTCGCGAAGGGAAAGGACGAACACACGGACTTCCTCAATGATCTGGCCGATGTGCTGGTCGAAAGCGGAACCCTGATCCTCAACGCCCAGGAGGGGCGACAGGGGGAGGCTCTTCATCACCATATCGTCACGAGCGATCTGCCTACTTACCAGCACCTGACCCGTTGCGCGCTGGAGACCGCAAGCTGGTTCAAGCGCTACGCCCAAGCGATCCTCAAAGCCGAAAGCACCGATGGAGGCCGCGAATGACCGCCTTGATGCGCAACCGTATGCGTGAGGCGCTGCGCGCCACGAACGAGCCGCATGCCGGCCTGTTGCTTACCCGGGGTTGGCCGACATATGTCAACGGAGGGGACGCGAACGAGGGCGCGGACAAGAGCAGCCACATCGACAGGGTTTGCCGATTGAAACCGTCCGCACTCTACGAAATGGCCTTCGAGCGCTGGCAGACCTGCACGCGGGATAGTCAGCGCTTCCACGGCTGGTACGGCCGCCTCGAGGGGCGGATGTTCATTGGGCTCGGTACCGGTGGGGCACTGGAAACCGGCGTCCTCACCAGCCACAGCTATGGCATGCCGATGATTCCGGGCTCATCCGTGAAGGGCGTTGCCCGCGCTCATGCCCTGCAACTGGGCGTGCCGCCCGAATATCGCGCAATCCTGTTCGGCGAGGATGAGGACGAGGTCGCGCATAGCGGCCGGCAGGCCGGAGCCGGCTCACTGGTGTGGCATGACGCTTGGTGGTGTCCCGACGCGCAGTGCCTGCCCTTTGCCGCGGAAGTCGTCACGGTCCATCACCAGTCCTACTACCACGGCGAGGGCGAAGCCACGGATTTCGATTCGCCGGTGCCCAATGCGCAAATTGCGGTACAGGGCAGTTTCTACTTCGTCGTCGAGGGAGCCCCCACCTGGGCCGTCAGAGCCATGGCACTGCTTCGCCACGCGCTGTCCGACACCGGGATGGGTGCCAAGCGGGCGGCAGGCTATGGCGGGATTAAGGAGCACGCACAGCTTGTCCGCAAGGACTGTGAGACCCGACAGGCCCTAAGGCGGCGGGAAATGGGGCCCGAAGAACGGGTCCGGGACTATCTGAGCGGTCTGGATGCCAAGCAGTTAGCGGAAAAATTCGGTCCTGATCTGAACAAGACCCTCGAACAGTTCAGCGACGAAGAGAAAGGCCTGCTCCCCGTCGTCGGACAGGAACTTCGCGCCGCGATGCTGGAAGAGTGGGCCACGGAAACCAAGAAAAGCAACAAGGCACGCTTCAAAGCGCGCAGGTATTTCATGGGACAGGGCAACGATGACTGAGAGGACTCTGTCGCCCCCTCCGAATGCAAGTCGTTACCCCACAAAGTGATGATGCTGCACCTTTCCGCCATCCGCGGGGATTGAGCCCATGACCGACATCGCGATCTTCGAAGCCAACTCCGGCCAGATCGACGTGCGCCTGGAGAAGGACAACGTCTGGCTGAGTCTGGCTCAGCTCGTCGCGCTGTTCGGGCGGGACAAGTCAGTGATTTCCCGACACATCCGCAGCGTGCTCGCGGATGGCGAACTGGGCTCCGAGGCAGTTGTTGCAAAATTTGCAACAACTGCCTCGGACGGCAAGGTGTGCCGGGTCGAGCACTACAACATCGATCTCATCATTCCCACCGGCTACCGCGTGAAGTCCCGCGCAGGCATCCGCTTCCGCCAATGTGCCTCCCGCATCCCCAAGGACCACCTCACCCGCGGCTACACCCTCGACCGCCAGCGCCTCGAGCACAACGCGCGCGAGCTCGAGGCCGCGCTGCTGCTGGTGCGCCGCACGCTGTCGAACGCCGAGCTGACGCCCGACGCCAGCAGCGCCTGGCCGAGATCGCGGTGCGCTACACGCAGACCTTCCTGTGGCTGCAGCGCTACGACAAAGGCCTGCTCACCGACCCGCGCGGCCATCCGGGTGGCGAGGTGCCGTCGGTGGCCGAAGCGCGCGCCGGGATCGCCGCGTTGAAGGCCGACCTGATCGCCAAGGGCCAGGCCAGCGCGCTGTTCGGCAACGAACGCGAGGACGGCCTCGCCGTCCTGCTCGGCAACCTCGACCAGACCGTGTTCGGCGAGCCCGCCTACCCCACGCTGGAATCCCGCGCCGCCCACCTGCTACATGCTTGCCGGGGATGGCGCATGAGCCGACCTCGCGGGTGCCCGCCTCGAACCCCATCGCCGAGGCCGCACCAGCACCCCCGCGGCAAGGGGCGTCACCAGCGCACTGCTACACTGGATTCGTGATCCTTTTCTTGTCGAGCTGCCCATGCCCAACCTCACCATCACCGCCGACGAGCAAACCCTGCGACGGCTGCGCATCGAGGCGGCCACGCGCAACCTCAGCGTGTCGCGCTTCGTCGGCGAAATCCTTAAGGAGAAGTTTGGCGGAGATGACGCCTACGAGCGCGCGACGGCGGATTTCTTATCCCGCGACCCCTACCTCGAGCTGGCCGCCCGCGACGACGGTCGCAGTTGGCCCACTCGTGACGAACTCTACGATCGGCAGGGACTGAAGTGAGCTTGGTCTTCGTCGACACCCACATCCTCGCCTACGCACGCGATCGACGCGCCCCCTGCAAACAGCGCATCTCAATGGACTGGCTCGCCGCGCTGCGCGCCCGTTGCAGCATTTTGCTTTCGGAAGACCTGCACCATCAGCAGCTCATCGACGGCACGCTCCGCCTGATCAACCCCTTTGCGGACTCCGCGCCGCAGCCGCCGGTCGCGCAATGACCACCTGGTTCGTCACTCGCCACCCCGGCGCTGTCGAATGGGCCACCCGTCAGGGGCTGCGCATCGATCGCCATGTCGCCCACCTCGACCCCGCCAGCATCGCGCCCGGCGACACGGTGATTGGCATCCTGCCGGTCAACCTCGCCGCCAGGGTGTGCGAGCGCGGCGCGCGCTATTTCAACCTGTCGCTAGAACTGCCCGCCGAAGCGCGCGGGCGGGAACTGTCGGCGGATGAACTGGAAAGATACGGGGCACGGCTGGAGGCCTATGTCATCCACGCGGCAACGACCATCCCGGCCGCCCCAGAACCAATGCCCCCGGCGATAAATGACGCTGCCGCACGGCACCCGGACCCCGCGCTTGAGGCTCTTGGCGGCATCGCGCGCGGTGCAGCCTGCCCCGCGGACATCCGGGAACGTGGCGACCGAACATGATCTGGCCTGTAAATAACACGGCACGGGCCCCGGCTCGCGTCTCATCCCCACCTTCAACTGCCACTTAAATCATGACGACGCTGATCAGCTTTCTCGGCAAGGGCCGCTACGAAAAAGGCGGCTACCGCACCGCCAATTACCGCTTCGACCCCGACTTTTCTCGCGAAGTCCCGTTCTTCGGCTTGGCTCTAGCGGAGTATCTGAAGCCACAGCGCCTGATCCTGGTGGGTACCTCCGGCAGCATGTGGGACGTGTTCTTCGAGCGCGAATCCGGTCAGCATAACGACTCACTGCTCGAACTCATCGATGCCGTCGAGACGGATGCGGTCACCGGCGACTTGCTTGGCGACCACGCCACGCGCCTTTCCGAAAGTCTGGGCTACCCCGTCACCTGCCTTCTTATCGACTATGCACGCAATGAAGCCGGCCAGGCTGCACTGCTCCGCCAACTCGCGAACGTGCTCGACGGCGGTGAACGCATCGCCATCGACGTAACCCATTCCTTCCGCCACCTACCGATGCTGGCCCTGGTCGCAGCGCGCTTCCTCTCCCGAGTCAAGAAGGTACAGGTCGAGGACATCTACTACGGTGCCTATGACATGAAGGAGCCCAACGGCGAGGTGCCGATCGTCCGACTGAAAGGCATGCTGAGCATGCTCGACTGGGTTGACGCCCTGTCCAGCTATGACAAGGATGGCGATTATGGCGTCTTTTCGTCCTTGCTGGCCGCCGACGGCATGCCAAAAGAGCGCGCCTGGACGCTGGAGGCAGCGGCCTTTCAGGAACGCGTGAATCACCTCGAAGGCGCGCGGCAGAAACTCAGCGCGTCGCTCGAGGCAATCGCGAATCACGAAGGCCCTGTCGGACGCCTGTTCCGTCCCGAACTCGAGGCCCGCGTCTCCTGGGTTCGCAAACCTGAACGCAGCCAGCGTGAGCTGGCACTTGCCAATGCCTACCTTGACCGTCGGGACTACCTACGCGGCACGATTTTCTTGCTGGAAGGGCTCGTCACACGTGAAGTGGTTCGACGCAGGGGAATTGCAAACAACTTCAAAGAACGCGAAGAGGCGAGCAAGGCATTAGGTCAAGACAACAGGCAATTCCGAAAGCTTGAATGGCTGCGAAACGCACTTGCCCACGGCCAACGCTCTCAGGACGATGAAACCGCAAAGTTACTCGCCGACGAAAACGCTTTGCGTTTGGCATTGAAGCGCTTCATCAAAGAACTCGCGTCGTGACCCTCCCCCTCGCCCGCTACCGCTTCACCTTCCGCATGGCCGACCCGCTGCGCCTGCCCGACTACGCCGGCTCGCTGCTGCGCGGCCAGTTCGGCGCCTCGCTGCGCCGTGTTGCCTGCATGACCGGCGCATCCAGTTGCGACGGCTGCCCGCTGCGCACCACCTGCCCGTACCCGGCAATCTTCGAAACCCCGGCGCCGGCCGAGCATGCCATGCAGAGTTTCAGTCACGTGCCCAACCCCTACGTCATCGAGCCGCCCGCCTTCGGCACCCGCCAGATCGGCGCCGGCGGCACGCTGCAATTCGGGCTCGTGCTGTTCGGGCGTGCCGTGGGGCAGTTGCCGCTGATCAGCTTTGCGCTGCAGCGCGCGGTGGAGGGCGGGCTCGGGCGCGAGCGGGCGCGCGGGGTGCTCGAGCGCATCGAGTGGCAGCACACCGCCGGCGACCTGGCGCCCCCCTACCTTGGCGCCCACCCCTTCATCCCCGTCTGGCAGCCGGGCGATGCCGCCATCGCAGCGCACGACACGCACCTCGCCCCGCCCGCAGCCGCTGTGCACACCGCGCCCACACGCCTGACGCTGTCCATCCACACCCCGATGCGCCTGCAGCAGCAGGGCAAGCCGCTGCGCCCGTCCGCCCTCACCCCGCGCAAGCTGGTGGCCGACCTGCTGCGCCGGATCAGCCTGCTCGCCGAGTTCCACGCCAGCCACCCCGGCCTGATCCCCGACGCGCCCGCGCTGGTTCACCACGCCGAAACGCTCGCCGACCAGCGCGCGCTGCGCTGGCAGGACTGGTCGCGCTACTCCAGCCGGCAGCAGCAGGAGATGACGCTCGGCGGCGCCGTGGGCCAATGGACCCTCGAAGGCGACCTCGCCTCCCTGCTGCCCTGGCTGTGGCTGGGCCAGTGGCTGCACGTGGGCAAGAACGCAACGATGGGCATGGGCGGCTACCACCTTTCGGCCTGACGTCGTCGCGGCACCGCAAGCTTGCGACTTCGGACATGGTAGGCGTGGCGGGACACACTGGCGCCATCCCTTCACCGGATGCCCGCCATGCCGCAGCGCGATTTCTACCTCGCCGCCTACGACGTCTCCAGCCCGCGCCGCCTCGCCGCCGCGCTCGCACTGGTGCGTGGCTACACCACCGGCGGGCAGAAGTCGGTGCATGAGGTCTTCCTCACCCACGGCGAGCGCTTCGAGCTGCTGCACAACATGGCGCTGCTGCTTAGCGAGGACGAGGACCGCTTCTTTCTGCTGCGCCTCGACCCGAGCGCACGCACCTATGCGCTCGGTGTTGCCGCCAAGCCCGCCGACCCCGACTACTTCTACGTGGGGTAAGACCATGGCCACGCTCCTGCTCGACCGCGCCGACCTCGAAATACGCATCACCGACGGCGCCCTCGCCCTCTACGAAAACGGCACGCGCAGCCAGACCGTGCCGCTGCGCCTCATCGACCGCGTCGTCATCCAGGGCGCGCGCACCAAACTGGACACCGCGGTCCTGCTCAAGCTCGCCGAAGCCGGCGCCGCCACGGTTCTCCTGAGCCCGCGCGCCAGCCGCCAGGTGGCCATCGTGCTCGGCCCGGCGCACAACGACGCCGCCGTTCGCCTCGCCCAGGCGCAGCGCGCCATGGACCACGCCTTCTGCGACGACTGGGCACGCCAGCTCGTCATCGCCAAGCTGCGCCGCCAGCACCGCCTGCTCACCCGGGCCGAGGCACGCCGACCCGACGTGCGCAAGCCGCTGTTCGACGCCCGCAAGGGCATCGCCGACGCGCTCGCCCAGGCCGCCGAGCCCGGCATCGCCTGCGCCCGCCTGCGCGGGCTGGAAGGCAGCGCCGCGCGCGCCTACTTCCACGGCTACACCGCCCTGTTCGCCCCCGAGCTCAGCTTTACCGGTCGCAACCGCCGCCCGCCGCGCGACCCGGTCAACGCCTGCCTGTCGCTCGCCTACACGCTGCTGCACTTCGAAGCCGTGCGCACCGCCCACGCCGCCGGCCTCGACCCCCTGCTCGGCTTCTACCACCGCCCCGCCTTCGGCCGCGAGTCGCTCGCCTGCGACCTCATCGAGCCCCTGCGCCCCGCGGTGGATGGGTGGATCTGGAGTCAGTTCAACACCGCGCAACTGCGCCCCGAGCACTTCGGCACCGACAAGGGCGCCTGCCTGATGGGCAAGGCCGGCCGCGGCCACTTCTACGCCGGCTGGGAGCAGTTCGCCCCCTTGCCCAGGCGCTGGCTGCGGCAGCGCTGCGCCCGCCTCGCCGCGCAGCTGCGCGCGCAGGGCGAGCCCTGGCTGGAACACTTCGAGGACGACGAGGACTTCTGACCATGCCGACCCTTGCCCAACGTCGCCAGGCGCCCATCGATCTGCCCGCGCGCAAGCCGCTCTATCTCATGAGCGCCAAACCGGCGCGCATGGATGCCGGCAGCGACCACCTGCTCCTGCGCCCCGAAGCCGGCGCGCCGATGCGGTTTCCGCTCGCCCGCATCTGCCGCGTCATCTGCAACCGCCACCTGGCGTGGAGCGGTGGCGCGCTCGCGCTCTGCCTCGCCGAAGGCGTGCCGATCACCTGGGTCGATGGCCACGGCCACGCCCTGGGCAGCACGCAGGCGCGTTACGCACAGCCGCTGCCCTTCTCCACGCTGATCGAGACCTACCTCGAGCTGCCCGACTGGCCGCAGCGCTTTGCCAACTGGCGGGCGCGCCGCAGGCTGGAGACGCTCACCACCTGCGCAAAGCGCGCGGCCGAGACCGACCACGGCCTGGACGCGCTCAGCTTCCAGGAACTCAAGCGCGAATATGTGTACAACGGCGTGCACCCGCAGGCCTTCGACGCCAACGCCGAAGCCTGGTGCCACGCGCTCGCCACCGACCGCCTGCATCGCGAGGGCCTGCACGGCTGCTACTGGGGCTTCGATGCCAGCCGGCTCGAGCTCGCAGCCGAACTCGCCGCGCTGCTGTGGGCCGAGCTCAACCTCGACTGCGGCGCGCTGCCCGCCAGCGCCGAGCACGGCATCATCGTCGCCCGCCTGTTCGAAGCCTGGGCCCACCAACGTGAGGGGCGCCTGCTGATGCACCTGGGCGACCTCAAGCGCCATCTGGCACGGGAGATCGAGTCATGGCACTGAACACCGCGCGCGGCTGGCTCATCGCCTATGACATCACCAACCCCAAGCGCCTCGGCCGCCTGCACCGCTTTCTGGTCAAACAGGCCACGCCGGTGCAGTACTCGGTGTTCCACTTCGAGGGCAGCGCCGCACAGATGGGCCGCCTGATGGCCGACATCGCGACCCGCATCGACGCAGCCACCGACGACGTGCGCGGATACCAACTCCCCGAGCACCTGAGCATCGACACCCTCGGCCGCGGCAGCCTGCCGGGCGAGACCTTCCTGCTGTCGCCGGCATCCCGGTCCCTGCAGACGCTGCTCCAGGCCGCCGGCAAGTGATACCATCACGCCTCCAAAACACATGAAAACCATCGTGACAATCCGCTCCGGACAGCGCTCCACTTCGTGGGAACCCGTTTTCCAGACAGTTGATTGCAGGATGTTTTTTCGTGTGAGCAGTCCGGACTGATGCCCTGATATCAAAGGGATTAAGACGTAGTAGTTCATCACTCATAAGCTGCACGGCTAGGTCCGGACTGATGCCCTGATATCAAAGGGATTAAGACTTTTTCTCCGACGCCGAG
>Ga0209573_1002656_pt1 | contig 21985 bp, 19 predicted proteins | sample TNRBio252014_DNA_FD_185870 | JGI IMG/M metagenome (GOLD analysis project Ga0209573, IMG submission 185870) | Wastewater treatment Type I Accumulibacter community from EBPR Bioreactor in Madison, WI, USA - TNR Reactor_6/25/2014_ DNA (SPAdes)... | ecosystem: Engineered > Bioreactor > EBPR >...
CGGCCGCCGCTCCTACAGAAACCGTCGCCCTTGCGTAGCCGCCACGCTGACTGAATCGCCGCCGCCCGGGGCGCTTGCCGGAGCTGCGGCCGCCGCGAGCCTTTGTCCAAGAGCACCCCGCCTCACTCAACGCGGCGCGGCGACGCTGCGATCGGACACCGCGGCATCGTCCAGCCCGATGCGGCCGATTGCCGGCAGACGTAGTCCGGGGCTGTTGAGGTCGAGGCCAAAGTTCAGCCCGAGGAGATTCACCTCGATCCCCTCCTCCACGCCGACGCTCACCCCGAGCAGTCCGAGCAGCGACAACTGCAGCCCCGACCCCGACGGCGACACGCCGAGCGGACGGTTTAGCGGCCGGTAGTCCTTGCCGATCGCGTTGGCCGGCAGATCGAGGCGCAGCGCGGGCACCTCGCGCCCGATGTGGGCGAGGAAGGTGTTGCTGTTGGGGCCTGGATAGCTGCGGTACTCGTCGGCATGGGGGTAGCTCGCCACCGCCGCCTCGATCCCGTCGATCATGGCGTCCACGCCCTCGCCACGGTGGTCGACCAGCACCTGCGGCGTGGCGCCGAACCACAAGCCGTCGGGGAGCGCATGGTTGCGCCGCACCACCGAGCCGCGTCCCCAGCCGATGACGTCGTAACGCGTGTAGGCCGTTTCCCCGGTGCGCTTGTAAATGAGCCACGGGTGGACCGCGAAATAGCCCCGCCAGCCGTAGGTCGCCGCCGCATACACCTGCACGATCGCAGCGTCCGCGAAGCGCACCGGGTCGGGGGCGATGCCCGCGGAATGGCGCGCAGCGAATCGCCAGCTGCCTTGCCCGGCAACGGTTGACGGACGCGGGTCGTTGGCAAGGCTCAATCCCACCGACAACAGCAGCAAGGCCGCCACGCCGCGGAGCGCAGGCGGGAAGGTCCGGGACATATTCACACTTCAGGGGCCGCTGAAGCGCGGCGAGTCAAGGTGAGAATGGGATTGCGCGCGATGGGCCGAGTTCAATCGAGCAGCGTTTCCAGGCCGCTTAATTTCGATTAGTTATAAATAAGTGATCTAAAAGACGTTCAGAGTATTTCAGCTTTCTCGTATTCTGCACCGCGCCATGACAGCGCCGCGCAGCCCGGCGCGCCCATCCGCGCAGAAACCGAACACCACGGACGACACGATCATGCTGAAGAAACTCGCCCCCCTGCCCCTCGTCATCGCCCTGGCCGCCGGCAGCCTCGGCATCGCCGCGCCCGCCTTCGCCAACCCGGCCGAGCATGCGCCCACGCACGCAGCGGCCACCGCCGCCAGCCCCGCGCCGCTGTTGCAGGCGGCCGAACTCAAGACCCTGGTCGGCCAGCCCGGCGTGCGCGTGCTCGACATCCGCGCCGACAAGGACTATGCCACCGGCCACATTCCCGGCGCGGTAAACACCCCCTACGGCAAATACCGCGGCCCCAAGGAGAATCCCGGCCAGCTCCCCACCGAGGCCGCACTCACCCAGCTGCTGCAGGCCGCAGGCGTCGACCGCGACACCCACCTCGTGGTGGTGCACGCGGGCACTGACCACACCGACTTCGGCGCCGCTGCGCGCGTCTATTGGACGCTGAAGGTCGGCGGCCTCACCCGCCTGTCCATCCTCGATGGCGGCACCAAGGCCTGGCAGGCCGCGGGCGGGACGCTCGACACCGCCGCGCCGCAGGTCACGCCCAGCCAGTTTGCCTACCGCTACGACCAGGACCAGATCGTCACCAGCGATGAGCTCGCCAGCGCGGTGAAGGCCGGCAAGGCCCCGCTGCTGGTCGACGCGCGTCCGCCGAAGTTCTTCGCCGGCGAGACCCGCACCGACGCCGCGGCGCGTTACGGCACCCTGCCCGGCGCCAAGTCCTTCGACAACGCGCAGTTCTTCGCCCTCGGCGGCACCACGCTGAAGCCGGCGAGCGAGCTCAGGGCCCTGGTCGCCCTGTCCGGTGCCGACGCCGCACCTGCGGTGTCCTTCTGCAACACCGGCCACTGGGCGGCGACCAACTGGTTCGTGATGTCGGAGATCGCCGGCAACAAGGCGGTCAAGCTCTATCCGTCTTCCGTGGTGGAGTGGAGCCAGTCCGAGCTGCCGATGGACAACCAGCCGTCGCGCGTCACCGCGCTGGTGCAGGACGTCAAGCGCGCGCTCGACAAATAAGGCGGGGACGGAACGATGCGGTGGATCTCCCGTTTGCTGCTGGTCGGTGGCGCACTCGCGGGCGTGCTTGCGGTGACACTCGCCGCCGGCCTGCGCCAGGGCCTGCTCACCCTGCTCGGCATCGGCTTCGGTGCGGTGCTGCAAGGCGCGCGCTTCGGCTTCACCACCGGCTGGCGCGACTTCATCGAGCGCCGTGACCCCCAGGGCCTGTGGGCGCAGATGCTGCTGATGGTGCTCGCCGCCGCGTTCACGCTGCCGCTGATCGCCAGCAGCGGCGGTGAGCTGGTGGGCGCAGTGGCGCCCTTGACGATCAGCTTGGTGCTTGGCGCCTTCCTGTTCGGCGCCGCGATGCAGCTCGCCGACGGCTGCGGCTCGGGCACGCTGTACAAGGCTGGCGCCGGCTCGCCGCTGTCCTTCGTGGTGCTGCCGACCTTCGCCTTCGGCAGCTTCCTCGGCGCCTCGCACCAGCCGGCGTGGATTGAAGTCGGCGGCCTGCCCGCAGTGGATCTGCTCGCTTTCGGCTGGCCGACCGCGCTCGCGATCACGGTCGCCGCTTGCGGCCTCGTCGCCTGGCTGGCCGGACGCGCCGCACGCCGCGCACCCGGCGCGCCGCAATCCTCGCCGCAAGCGGTCGCTGAACAACTCGTCCGCACCGGTACTGCGAGCTTCGTCGCCACCGCGGCACCGCGATCGGGCGTGCGCTGGGCGCCGCGCTGGTGGCTCGGTGCCTTGCTGCTGGCGGTGCTCTACCTGGTGCACCTGATCGTCGCCGGTCAGCCCTGGGGGATCGTGTACGGCATGGGGGTGTGGGCAGCGAAGGCGGTGAGTGCGCTCGGCTGGGACCTGTCGGGCGACGCCTTCTGGGGCGCGGCCCCGCATGCCCAGCGCCTGGTCGATCCGATCCTCGCCGACGTCACCTCGGTGACCAACATCGGCCTCATCTACGGCGCGATCACCGCCTCGCGCTGGAACGGCCCGGCCGAGTTCAGCCTGCCTTCGGCCAAGCGCCTCGTCGCCGCGGCGATCGCTGGCCTGGTGATGGGCTATAGCGCGCGCATGGCCTTCGGCTGCAACGTCGGCGCCTACCTCGGCGGCATCGCCTCAGCCAGCCTGCACGGCTGGGTGTGGTTCGCGCTCGCTTTTGCCGGCTCCATCTTCGGCGTACGCATCCGCCGCCGCGTCGGCGCATAAGGGAGACGACATGGACAACAAACGCGCTTTCCGCGTCGGCTTCGTACTGTTCTGGCTGGTAGCGCTCGGGTTGCTCGCGGTTGACACCGCAACCAGCAGCGGCGTGCGGGTCGAGCCCCCGCCGATCGCGCTCGGCAGCGGCCAGGCGGCCTCGGGCGGGCACTGTTCGGGGCGCTAGACGTCCGGCGCCCCCCACCTTCACTCACCGCCGCCCCACCCACACCAGGCCACCGCTCAATCCTGGCCCCACGCGCCCATCCCGATCGCAGCCCGGGCGCCAGGCTCACGGCCGCCGATCACCGCCGCGATGCCAAGCTTGAACGCAAGCTTGGCGAGCATCGAGCCGGGTCGCCGCGCCCCGCAACCAGGCCTTGAAGTAACGCAGCACGGTGGCGGCCACCGCCCGCATCACCGCCAGCTGGGCATGGCGACGGGCCTGGCTTGAGGGCACAGGCTTGAGGACGACGACGGGCTGATGATGCGCCGACGTCCGCCAACCGTGCGCCAAACGACCGCGCTCGCGCTAGCATTGTGCCCTGAACGTGAGCGTCCCTGCCCAGCGCGGCGGGCTGCACGCCCCCTGACCACCGGGGATGGAGAGAACGACATGAAACTGTTGGTGGTTGAAGACGACCCGACGCTGGCCGAAGGGATCGCCGAGTTCCTGCGCGGTCAGGGCGACGAGGTCTGCGTGGAGCGCGACGGCATGCGCGCCGACCGCCTGTTGCAGGAAACAGCGTTCGATTTCGTGCTGCTCGACGTCGGCCTGCCCGGCCTTGGCGGCTACGAGCTGGTGCGACGCATCCGCAAGCGCGGCCAGCGCATGCCGGTGATCGTGATCACCGCCCGCGACGCACTCGACGACCGCATCTACGGCCTCGACCTCGGCGCCGACGACTACCTGGTCAAACCCTTCGAGCTCGCCGAGCTGAGCGCACGCATGCGCGCGGTGCAACGACGCGGCCGCGGCGCCAGCGCGAGCCTCGGCTTCGGCGCACTGGTGCTCGACGTCGACGGCCGCCTCGCCGAGCTCGACGACGACCCGCTGCCGCTGAGCGGGCGCGAGTGGGAGGTGCTGGAAGCACTGGTGCGCGCCGACGGTCGCACCGTGACGCGCGAGGCCCTGCAAGGCGAAGGCAGCGGCAACGCGCTCGAGGTCTGCATCTCGCGCCTGCGCCCGCGCCTGGAGGTCGCGGGGCTGCTGATCCGCACCGTGCGCGGCTTTGGCTACCGCCTCGAACGCGTCCGGGAGCGCGGCGCCGGTGCCGACCAGCCTTCGCCGTAAGCTCTTCAGCAGCCTCGCCGCACCGACCGGGCTGCTGCTGGCGATTGCCGGCGCGGTGGCCTATGGCACCGCGAAGGGCATGGTCGCCGACGCCTACGATCACAACCTGCTCAACCTCGCGCACGCGATCGCCACTCACGTCCATCCGGCACCCGACGGCCTCGCCCTGATCTTGTCTTCCGAGGTCGAGGCGGTGCTGCGCAGTGACACCCGCGACCGCATCTATTTCCGCGTGCGCGATCCGCAGGGCCGCCTGCTCGGCGGCGACGCGAGCCTGCCGCTGCTCGACGACCACGACGCACTGTCCGCGCTACCGGTGCCGTACTCCCAGCTCGGCCGCGAAGCGGCGCCCGCATCGGTGCCGCGCGCGCCATCGAGCCGGCCGCTGTTTCGCGACCTGATCCACGAAGCACAGCCGATCCGAGCGCTGCGCCTGTACCGCGACCAGCCCGGCAGCGGCTTCTACGTCACCGTGGCCGAGACCCTGGTCAAGCGCGACGAGGCGATGGATCGCCTGCTGGTCGGCTTCGCCTCCGCCGCCGGCCTGCTGCTGCTGGCGGCGAGCATCGCGATCGAGTTCGGCATTCCGAGCGGACTGGCGCCGCTGGAGCGGCTGGAAGATTCGCTGCGCAGGCGCTCGGGCGCCGACCTGTCGCCGATCGAACCGGCCAATGCACCCGACGAGGTGCGCGAAGTTGTGCGCGCCCTCAATGGGCTGCTGGAACGACAACGCACCGCCAGCGCCCGCCAGCGCGAGTTCCTGCAGGATGCCGCACACCAGTTGCGCACCCCGCTGGCCGGCCTGCAGATGCAGCTCGAGCTGCTCGAAGCGAAGCCGCTCGACGACAGCGCACGCGCACGCCTGCGCCAGTCGGTGGCCCGCGTCACGCGCCTCGCCAACCAGCTGCTCGCACTCGCCCGCGCCGAAGCGGGCGGCCGCCTGATCGCCGGGGCCAGCGAGGTCGAACTCGCCGCACTGATCGACCCGATGGTCGAGGACTGGATCGATCGCGCCGACGAGCGCGACATCGATCTCGGCATCGAGCGCGAGCCGGTGCGCATGCAGGGCGATCCAACCCTGCTCCAGGAGCTCGTCGCCAACCTGATGGACAACGCGCTCAAATACTGCGGCACGGGCGGGCGCGTTTCGCTGCGCTGCGCGCGCGCCGGCGACGAAGTGCGCATCGAGGTCAGCGACGACGGCCCGGGCATTCCACGCGAGGTCCGCAAGCAGGTCTTCGAGCGTTTCTATCGTCACGCCGGCACCACCGCCAGCGGCAGCGGCCTCGGCCTGTCGATTGCGCGCGAGATCGTGCGCGGTCATGGCGGCCGCATCGAGATAGGTGATGGCCCGGGGGGGCGCGGCACCTGTGTGCGGGTCACCCTGCCAGCACACGGCGGCGCTGAAAAAACCGCGGGGCGGTGAGCCTGCGCCCACCGCCCCGCGGTTTCCTGCACCGTCCGGCAGCACCCTTACGGATGCCACCGGAGCGTCATGCTGCTTAGTGCGACGAAGCCGACGACGCGCCGATACCGGTTTCCGAACGCACCTTCTGTGCCATGTAGCCGGCACGGTCTTCCTTGGCGCGCGCGCTGTTGTCGAGGATCGAGAACAGCCAGATGCCGATGAAGCCCGCGGCCATCGAGAACAGGGCCGGCGAAGCGTACGGGAACAGCGCCGAACCCTTCGGGTTGCCGAGCGTGACTTCCCACACCGACGGCGACACGACGGTCAGCGCCACCGCGGTGATCAGGCCGAGGAAGCCGCCGATCGTCGCGCCGCGGGTCGTGCAGTCCTTCCACAGCACCGACATGAACAGCACCGGGAAGTTGGCCGAGGCCGCGATCGCGAAGGCCAGCGACACCATGAAGGCGATGTTCTGCTTCTCGAACGCGATCCCCAGCACGACCGCGATCGCACCCAGCACCAGGGTGGTAATGCGCGACACCTTCAGCTCGGCGGCCGAGTCGGCCTTGCCCTTCTTGAACACCGTGGCGTACAGGTCGTGCGACACCGCCGAGGCACCCGACAGGGTCAGGCCGGCCACCACCGCGAGGATGGTCGCGAACGCCACCGCCGAGATGAAGCCGAGGAAGACGTTGCCGCCGACCGCGTTGGCGAGGTGGATCGCCGCCATGTTGCTGCCGCCGATCAGGCCCTTGGCGTCGAGGAACTGGGGGTTGGTGGACACCAGCACGATCGCGCCGAAGCCGATGATGAAGGTGAGGACGTAGAAGTAGCCGATCCAGGTGGTCGCCCAGAACACCGACTTGCGGGCTTCCTTGGCATCGGGCACGGTGAAGAAGCGCATCAGGATGTGCGGCAGGCCGGCGGTACCGAACATCAGCGCCATGCCGAACGAGATCGCCGAGATCGGATCCTTGATGAAGGAGCCCGGTCCCATGATCGCCTGGCCGACGGTGGAGGCTTCCAGAGCGGTCTTGCCCGTGGCAGCCGACACCTCGGTCTTGACGCGGACCGCATCAGCGAACAGCGCTTCGGGCGAGAAGCCGTAGTTCAGCAGCACCATGAAGGCCATGAACGACGCACCCGCGAGCAGCAGGCAGGCCTTGATGATCTGCACCCAGGTGGTCGCGGTCATGCCGCCGAACAGCACGTAGATCATCATCAGCGCGCCGACGATGACCACCGCCATCCAGTACTCGAGGCCGAACAGCAGCTTGATGAGCTGACCGGCGCCGACCATCTGCGCGATCAGGTAGAACGCCACCACGACCAGGGTGCCCGAGGCCGCGAAGGCGCGGATCGGGGTCTGCTGGAAGCGGTAGGCCGCGACGTCGGCGAAGGTGAACTTGCCGAGGTTGCGCAGGCGTTCGGCCATCAGGAAGGTGATCACCGGCCAGCCGACCAGGAAGCCGATCGAGTAGATCAGGCCGTCATAGCCGCTCGCCATCACCGCTGCGGAGATACCGAGGAAGGACGCCGCCGACATGTAGTCGCCGGCGATTGCCAGGCCGTTCTGGAAGCCGGTGATGCCGCCACCGCCGGTGTAGAAGTCGGCCGCCGACTTGGTCTTGGCCGCCGCCCACTTGGTGATGTACAGCGTGCCGAGGACGAACACGGCGAACATCATGATCGCCGTCCAGTTGGTGGCCTGCTTCTCGGCCTGGCCGAGGTCGCCGCCCGCGGCGAGCGCCACCGAGGACAGCAGGGCGAGCGCGAGGCCGCCCGCGAGTTTCGCGTTGGTACCGATCATTTGCCCGCCTCCTCGACGATTTCACGGGTGAGCTGGTCAAACTCGGAGTTCGCGCGCCGCACGTAGAAGCCGGTGATCAGGATGGTGAACACGATGACTCCGAAGCCGACCGGGATGCCGACCGTCATCACGCCCTCGCCCAGGCGGGCGGAGAGCACTTCCTTGTTGAACGCGATGAGCGCGATGTAGCCGTAGTACACGAACATCATGATCATGGTCAGGATCCAGCCGAAGCTGGAACGCGTGCTTACCAGTTTTTGGTACTTGGGGTTGGCTGCAATTTTTGCTGCCATATCGTTTTGCATATCTCCCTCCTTCGTCGATGAAAGGACCGAACGCCTGTCCGGTTGCGCGCACCTTAGGATCGCAGACTTACATTCCGCTTACGCGCGCATAAAAAAATCTTTTCCAACATATACTTGCTGAAAGCTTAACAAAACCTTAGCCGGCCAGCTCAGGATAAGCGCCCATGCCGCTGACGGAACTCCGAGGGCGAACGCCCCAGCGCTCGCGTGAAGAAACGGGAAAAGTAGGACGGATCCCGGAAGCCCAGCGCATAGCTGATCGCGGCCACATCCAGATCGGAGTAGGCGAGCAGACGGCGAGCCTCGAGCAGCAGGCGGTCATGGATCAACTGCTGGGCGCTGCGCCCGGCGCGCCGCCGGCAGGTGCTGTTGAGCTGGGCGGTCGACACCCCGAGCCGGGCGGCATAAAAGCTCACCGGGCGGCGCTCGCGGAAATGGCTGTCGATCAGTTCGTGGAAGCGGTCCAGGCGCCGGTCAAACCGTTCGCGCCCTCCGGGCGCCGGCGCGCTGCCTCCGGCGCGTGCGAGCCACACCAGCACCTCGGCCAGGATTGCCATCAACACACTGACACGCCCCTCGCGGCTGGCGCCGTACTCGACACAAAACCTGCCGAACGACTGTCGCAGGTACAGGGCCGCCGCGGCATCCCCATCGAGCGCGTGGACACGCGCATGGTCCAGCTCGAGCACCAGATCCGGTGACAGCGCGAGCAGCTCGCGCACCAGAAACTGCGGCAGCGTGACGATGTGGCCGATCACATCCGGGGAGAACTCGAAGCCGTGGATGTGGCGCGGCGGCATCGCCACGATGCAGGGAACGGGCAGGGCGTCGCGCTGCGTCTCCAGGGTCATGTCCGCACGGCCGCTTTCCAGAAACAGGATCTGGTAAAGGTTGTCGTGACTGTGCGGACGGATCTCCCACGCGTACAGGGAACTGCGCGCGGCAATGGTCTCGTGGTGCACGGGCTCGGGGGTCGGCCATATCTCCGTCTCCCCGAACAGCTTGTAGGTCGGAATGCGTGACGCTTCCATGGCGCCCCTGCCCCGGGTCACACCCACGTGTGGCAAGCCGCGTGTGCCGGTTCGCCGTCACCCCGGGGGTGCATACTTTCGTAAATCACCATAAATCTCGTTATTTAATCCATTCACTGGCCTTGCGCCACGCCCTAACCTATACCTCACAATCCCGGGCAAACCGGGAAACACACGGCACCCACGAAAGGGTCTCGTTCCCGAGGAGACAAAAGAATGGCGCACAAGACCCAGGTAGGCATCATCGGTGCAGGCCCCGCAGGCCTGCTGCTCGCACACATGCTTCACCGCCGCGGCATCGAGTCGATCATCATCGAGGCCCAAAGCCGCGAAGCGATCGAAGGCACGATCAAGGCCGGCGTGCTCGAATACCCGACCATGCAGCTGCTCGAGCAGGTCGGCGTGGGCGCACGCATGCGTCAGGCCGGCTTCGAGCACCACGGCATCGAGCTCGCCTTCGGCGGCAGGCGCCATCGCATCGATCTGCACGAACTGACCGGCGGCAAGTCGATCATGGTCTATCCGCAACATGAAGTCATCAAGGACCTGGTCGCCGCCGTGCTCGCCAACGGCACCCCCATCGCGTTCGGCGTCGGCGACGTCGAACTGCGCGACATCGACGGCCCCCGGCCGTCGATCGGCTACACCCTCGGCGGCGAGGCGCACACCATCGAATGCGACTTCATCGCTGGCTGCGACGGGTTCCACGGGCCGTCGCGCCAGGCCATTCCGGCGGCGCAGCGCGTTGAGCACCTGAAGAACTACCCCTGCGGCTGGTTCGGCATCCTGTGCGAGGCGCCCCCGTCGAGCGACGAGCTGATCTACGCGCAGAGCGAGCGTGGCTTCGTCCTCGTCAGCACGCGCACGCCGACCGTGCAGCGCATGTACTTCCAGTGCGACCCCAAGGACAGCGTCAACAACTGGCCGGACGAGCGCATCTGGGCCGAATTCCACGCCCGCACCGAAGGCAGCGATGGCTGGCGGCTCAAGGAGGGGCGCATCTTCCAGAAGGGCATCATCGCAATGCGCAGCTTCGTCTGCGAGACCATGCAGCACGGGCGCCTGTTCCTCGCCGGCGACGCCGCCCACATCGTGCCGCCCACCGGCGCCAAGGGCCTCAACCTGGCCGCAGGCGATGTCGTGCTGCTGAGTGGCGCGATCGACGACTTCTACCGCAATGGCGCGGAGGAGGCGCTCGCCTCCTACAGCACCCGCGCGCTCAGGCGCGTATGGCGCGGCGAGCAGTTCTCCTGGTTCATGACCACGCTGCTGCACGACTTCGAGGGCGAGGACTCGATCACCCGCCGCTTCCGCCGCGCTCAGCTCGATTATCTGGTCAGCTCGCGGGCGGCGGCGACCTCGCTCGCCGAAAACTACGTCGGCCTGCCCTTCGAGGGCGCGCTCCAGTAAGCGCTCGCATCAATCCTCCGCAGCCTTCCCGCCGCCCCTTCACCCGCCACTGCCCGGCGCCACCCGCCGCGCACCACTCTCCGAGGAGACCTCTCATGCTGCCACCCCGAGTCAATGTCGACATCGTCCGCGAACGCATCGGCACCTATGCCGAACAGGACCAGACCGCCGAGCAGCGCTTCGCGATCTACAAGGACCTGATCGGGTTCGTGCCGCCGCGCATCGAGGCGCGCATCAACGTCACCGGCGCACTCGACCCGACCCTGCTCGAGATGCAGGAAAACTTGCGCGCGCATGCGATGTATCCGAAATGCTTCGACGTCAAGACCGCGCAGCTCATGCTCTTCGGCATGCTGCTGATGGACCTCAACGACGCCGCGCCCCTTCACGGCATCGCTGCCCGGCGCGCCGGCGCCACCTGGGAGGAGATGCAGGCGGTGGTGAGCCTGGCGTTCCTGTTTCGCGGCCTGTCGGCTGCCAACCGCGGCGCCGAGATCCTCGCCAACATCGCCAAGCGCGAAGCCGACGAGGAAGCCGGCGGACGCGCCGCCTGAACGGGGCAACGACCATGAGCGGACTCATCGCCGCGGCCATCGCCGCCCACGTCCCGACCCTGGGCCTGGCCTCCAACACGCCCGATTACCAGCGCAACCTGGTGGATGCCGAACATGTGCTCGGCGCTGCCCTGCGCGCCCTCGAGCCGGATCTGTGGGTGATCGTCTCCAGCCACTGGGTCGCCACCTTCGATTGGCCGGTGAGCTGCCAGCCGCGCCACAGCGGCCACTGCGTGGCCGACGAGGCGCCGCAACTGCTGCCGGGCAGCCCCTACAACTACGCCGGCGACCCCGCCTTCGCAGGCGCACTGGTGGACGCGCTCGGTGCCGCCGGAGTGCCTGCGGTGCGCAACGACTCCGAACACTTCAGCTGGGACTACGGCACCTACGTGCCGCTCCACCACCTCGACCCGCAGGGCGAGGTTCCGGTCGTGATGCTGCCCTCGGTGCTGATGTCGAACATCGACGAATGCCTGCGCGCAGGCGCCGTGGTGCACGACACCGCGCGGCGCCTCGGTCGCCGCGCGGTGCTCGTCGCCAGCACGGCGCTCAGCCACGTGCTGGTACGCGGGCGCAGCAACTGGCCGCTGCCGGAGCGCATGGAAGCCGACGCGCGCTTCATGGAGCGTCTGAAGGCAGGCCGCATCGACGAGGCGGTCGCGGATTTTCCCGACTACGCCCGCTTCGTGGGTGCCGAGATGGGCGGCCGCCCGCTCGCGACCCTGCTCGGCGCCTTGCGCGCGATGACCGCCGACAGCACCGTGCTGGCGGGTCGCCAGTATGGGGAATACACCCAGTCCTCGGGCAGCGGCAACGCGGTGATGGCGATCGCCGCCCCGGAGGTGCTCGCGCGCCTGGGCTGAGGCATCGCGGAAGGCAGTGAGCGAAGCCTCCCGCCTCGAGTGCGCTCGCGCCTCATCCGCCAAAGCCCTTGTTGCGCAGCGCGAGCGCGACCGCCTCGGTGCGCGAGCGCACGTGCAGCTTCTGCAGGATGCTGGTCATGTGGTGCTTGACCGTCTTCTCGGCGAGATGAAGGTGCTCGCCGATCTCGCGGTTGGTGAGCCCGCGACTGAGCAACTCGAGCACCCCGGACTCGCGCGGGCTCAGGCTCGACAAGGCATCCTGTGGCCGCGTCCGCGCGAACTCGACCAGCAGCTCCGCGGCCAGCGCCGGCGTGACGTAGGCCTCGCCGTCGGCCACGCTGGCGGCAATCCTGCGCAGCTCGGCGGCGGCCACGCCCTTCAGCACATAGCCGTGGGCGCCGTTCTTGAGCGCGGCGAGCAGGCACTCCGGGTCCTCGGCCACCGTCAGCATCATGATGCGCACCCCGGGAAGGCCGGCCGAGAGCCTCCCGGCCGCCGCGATGCCGCCCATCCCCGGCATGCTCACATCGAGCAACACCATGTCGGGCTGCAGCGCCGCCGCCAGGCTCAAGGCCTCCTCGCCGCTGCCTGCCTCGCCGACCACGACGAAATCGTCCGTCGCCGCCAGCGAGTGCGCGACCCCTTCGCGAAACAGGGGATGGTCATCGACGAGCAGGATGTGGATCGGTCGGTGCATGAGTCGAACTCCCGTGCTTGATGGGTAGGCGCGCCCTGACCGTCGTGCCGCGATCGGGGGCGCTGTCGAGTTCGAAGACGCCGCCGAGCAGGTGCACCCGCTCGCGCAGCAACGCCAGGCCAAGGCGGCCGCTCCCGGCGATGCGGTCAGGGTCGAAGCCGGGCCCGGCGTCGGTGACCACGAGCGCCAGCTCGTCACCATGACGACGCACGGTGAGGCTGCGCATGCCCCCCGGTGCATGGCGCACGCTGTTGTTGAGCGACTCCTGGATGAAGCGGTAGGCGGTGATCTTGAGCGCAAGGCCGGCCGGGTCGCGCCCGATGTCGAGCCCGGCGAGATCAGCGGCGATCTCAAGCTCAGCGACGGTGTTCGCGCCGGCGATGTCGCTCCCGGCCGTCGCCCCCGTCTGGCGTTCAACGTCACGCACCGCGCGCCGGATCGTGTCCGTCAGCGACAGCGCCTCCACCCCGGGCAGGCCGAGTCCGGCGGCAATGGCGCGCAATTCAACAAGCGCAGCGTGCAGGGCCGACTGCACCCTGCCCCGGTGCGGATCGGCGATGCCATCGGAGCGCACGGGGTCGCCGTGCCGGATCGGCGCCTCATCGAAACGCATCAGCGCGAAGGCGATCTGCTGCGCGGGCCCGTCGTGCAGGTCGGCGGCGATCCGATGCAGGAAGGCCTCGTTGAGCGCCGTCGTGCGCGCGCCCGCCGCGCGCAGCTGCGCCCGGACGCGCTCGTTCTCCTGCAGCGCAGTGCGCAACTGTTCGAGCTGCCGCTGGAGGTCGCGGCGCTGCTCGACGATGGTGTCGTTGGCACGCCGCACGAGACCGCTCAGCAGCAGATAGACCGCCAGCGTGGCACAGGCCAGCAGCGCCCAACTGCGTTGGCGGGCCTGCTCGATATCGCGCAGCAGATTGTCGGTCGCATGGTAGAACTCCGCCACCAGTTCCACCTCGGCGCTGCCCTCCAGCTTCAGCGGCACATAGACCTCGAGCAGTTGCGGCCAGCGTGCGCGCTCGGCGAGGTTGTCGGGCTGCTCGAGCCGGCTCAGCCGGGCCTGCAGCTCGCCCCCCAGGGCGGCCGCGAGCGCGCCTTCGACCGGAAACCGCCGACCCCGTTGCGCAGGGTCGCTGCTGTACAGGATCGTGCCATTGCGATCCCACAGCTTGAAGCGCACGACCTTGCGCTGCAGCGGACTATCGACGAACAGCCGATCCAGGCGGGCGTGGGTTTGCGCGCGCGGATCGTGCAGCGACCCGTCCTGCAGGGCCGGGCCGAGCTGGGTCGCGAGGATGCTTTCGGTATAGACCGCGGCCATCGCCGCGGTTCGATTGACCGCGCTGAGCTCGATCTGGCGCCCGCGCCAGGCGCCGATGACCAGCATCGCCACGATGAGCAGGGCCGCGCTGGTCAGCAGGAACTGGCGCGAAAAGCTCAGCGGCTCGAAGGGCCGGCGCGCCCTCGGACTCATGGCATGTGCGATCGCTTCGGTGCTCATCTTGCCTCTGTTCCCGAATCCACGCCGAGATGGTAGCACCGCCCGTCCGACGTCAAGTCAGACCAAGGTCTGAACGGCCTTGCGTCCTTGTCCCCAATCGCGACGCGACCGATGACCCTGCTGCAAACAGGCCTTTCATGGCCAAATGACCGTGCCGGAACCACAACTAAAATGGGGGAGAACACCATGGCCAGCCTTTTCACATTCCAGCCGCAGCGCGCCCTTGCAAGCACCCTCGCGACCACGCTCGCAGCGGGGCTGCTCGCGCTTGCCGCCGCCACGCCCGCGCTTGCCGCAGAGACCGCGTCCGCGACCGCTCGCGGCGGTCGGCTCTACGACAAGTTCTACGGTGAAAACAAGGCGAGCAAGCCCACCGACAACCACCCCGCCTACGCCAACAAGGCGGGCAAGTACGACAAGGAAAACTCCTGGCGCTGCAAGGAATGCCATGGCTGGGACTACCTGGGCAAGGACGGCGCCTATGCGAGCGGCAGCCACTTCAGCGGCATCAAGGGCGTTGCGGCCTACGCCGGCAAGGCGCCGGCCGACATCGCGGCGATCATCCGCAACGCCACCCACGCCTACACCGACAAGCACCTGTCCGATCGCGACGTCAATGATCTGGCGCTGTTCATCAGCCAGGGTCAGCCCGACCTGAGCAAGCTGATCGACCCGCAGACGAAGAAGGCCAAGGGCGACCCGGCCAAGGGCGAGGCCTATTTCAACACCTTGTGCGCCGGCTGCCACGGCACCGACGGCAAGAAGGTCAAGGATGGTCCGGCGCTGGGGTCGGTGGCCGACAACCACTTCGAGATGCTGCACAAGGTCCTGAACGGCCAACCCGGCGAAGGCATGCCGGCGCTGCGCGCGCTCGATCACCAGATTGCGGCCGATATCGTCAGCTACCTGCCGAGCCTTCCGAAGGAGTAAGCGCGCCGCACGCGCAAGGCACTGCGGCGGGCACCTCGGGTGCCCGCCTTGTTTCCGGCCTGCTGCACGCGGGCCGGTCAGCGGGAGCAAGGGATCATGTTCAGGCGAATCTGGGGCTGGCTGCGCCGCCCCAACACGAAGCGCGCCGCCGGGGGGCTGATCGCGCTGGGCGTCGTCGGCGGGCTGCTGGCCTGGGGCGCATTCAATGCGGCGATGGACTACACCAACACCACGGCGTTCTGTGTGTCCTGCCACGAGATGGATCAGCTCGTGCATCAGGAATACAAGCAGAGCATGCACTACAAGAACCCCTCGGGGGTGCGCGCCGGCTGCCCGGACTGCCACGTTCCGCGGGAATGGGACCGCAAGCTCGTCCGCAAGCTCAAGGCCGCGGTCGAGGTCTGGCACGCCATGCTGGGCACGATCGACACGCCGGAGAAGTTCGAGGCGCACCGCCTCGTGATGGCGCAGCGCGTGTGGGCGGAGATGGCCGCAAACAACTCGCGCGAATGCCGCAACTGTCACGGCTACGAGGCGATGGCTTTTCACCAGCAGACACAGCGCGGCGGCGAGAAGATGGAGCAGGCCATGCAGGACGACACCCCGTGCATCGAATGCCACAAGGGCGTCGCCCACAAGCGGCCGGTCGAGCCGCGGGACGACTGACCGCCCTCCCCCCCACACACACTTCAGCCCCTTCAACGCCCGCCGGCACAGGACCGCCCATGCATCCAGAACACTTCATCCCGGGCAAGGACGCCTCGCTCGAGGCCACCATCGTCCGCCTGCAGGACCATCTCGCCTCCGCCGGCTACCACGTCGAGGAGCACGCCTGGCTCAACCCGGTCGAGGGCGTGTGGTCGGTGCATCTGCGCGAGCGCGACTGCCCGCTGATGTTCACCAACGGCAAGGGGGGTTCGATGCTGGCCGCGCGTGCGAGCGCGCTCGGCGAATTCTTCGAGCGCGCGTCGTGCAACGCCTTCTGGAACCGCTACTACCTCGGTCGCCGCTTCGCCGAGGACGGTGGCGGGCGCGGCTTCGTGCATTACCCCAACGAGCGCTGGTTCCAGCCCGGCCGCAACGGCGCCTGGCCGACCGGGTTGCTCACCCCCACGCTGCAGGCCTTCTACAACCCCAATGACAGCATCCCCGCCGAACGCCTGATCGACTTCAACTCGGGCAACGCCGAACGCGGCATCTGCGCCATCCCCTACGTGCGCCAGCGCGACGGCGCCACGGTGTACTTCCCGGTCAAGGTCATCGCCAACCTGTATGTGAGCAACGGCATGTCGGCCGGCAACACGCCGCACGAGGCCCAGGCCCAGGCGCTCTCCGAAATCCTCGAGCGCCACGTCAGGTTCCGCGTAATCGCCGAGGGCCTGTGCCTGCCCGACGTGCCCGACGAGGTCATCGTCCGCTACCCGCGCATCGCCGCCGGCATCGCCGCGCTGCGTGCGGCCGGCTTCGGCATCCTGGTCAAGGACGCCTCGCTCGGTGGCATGTACCCGGTCATGAACGTGACGCTGCTGCACCCGGCAGACCAGGGCTGCTTCGCCCGCTTCGGCGCCCATCCGCGCTTCGCGATCGCGCTCGAGCGCGCGTTGACCGGGCTGCTGCAGGGCCGCGCGCTCGAGGCGCTCGCAGGCTTCCACGAGCCCGGCTTCGACCTCGACGAGATCGCCAGCGCGCCCAATCTCGAGATGCACTTCGTCGACTCGAGCGGCATCCTCCACTGGAACTTCCTCGGCGACCAGCCGGACTTCGCCTTCCACGACTGGAACTTCGGCGACGGCACCACCGCCGGCGACCACGCCTGGCTGATCGAGGCGCTGCACGCAGAAGGCCACGACGTCCATGTCGCCGAGTTCGCCCCGCTCGGCGTCCATGCCTGCCGCGTGCTGGTGCCGGGCGTGTCCGAGATTTACCCGATCGACGCGCTGGAGTTCGACAACGACAGCGTCGGCAACACGATCCGCGAGGCGGTGCTGAACCTCGCCGAGCTCGACGACGACGAATGCGCCGACCTGCTCGACACCCTGATCGAGAGCCGCCTCACCGACGAACGCCCGGTGGCGGCGCTGATCGGGCTGGCGCCGGGCAGCGATCCGTTCTGGTCCGAGCTGCGCGTCGGCGAACTCAAGGCCCTGCTCGGCCTCGCGGTCGGCGACGTCGATGCGATCACCGAGGGCTGCGAATGGGTGCGCCATTGCGGGCAGCTCGACGCCGGCCGCCGCCGCGTGTATCGCTGCATCGAGGCGATGGTGAAGCTCGAGGAGGACACCGACAAGGACGGCGAGACGCGCGACCTGACGGGCTTCCTGCCGGCGCTGAAGGCCATGTTCGGCGAAGACACCCTGACCCGGGCCGAGGCCCTGCTCGCCGGCGAACTGCGCTTCTTCGGCCAGCCGTCACCCGGGCTGGACCTGGAGGGCTGCGACCTGCACCAGCGCCTGCTCGACGCCTACGCCAAGCTGCATTCGCACAAGTAGGGGGCGCAGCCAGCCGCGCTGCGGCGGCGGGTGCGCCAGTTGTTGCAGGCGCGGCCGACGCCGCGAATCGGCGGTACGGGATGCGAAGGCTGCCGGCGAGGGCGCAACGGCAGCGTCCGCCGCAGCCGCCGCAAGTCGTGCCTCCCCGCGCGCGCAAGCGCCTCAGGGCATGAAAGCGGCGAACGCCGCCGGCAGCGGCGCGTTTTCCAGGCTGCGCTGGGTGAACAGGAAGCGACCATCGCAGACGAAGCCCAGGTCGGCCCAGTCCACCGCATTCAAGGCATCGCGGAAGGCTTCGACGTCCACATCGCCCCGCAGCGGAAACACCGCCATCACCGCGCCGTCATAGTCCCTGCAGGGATGCACGAAGAACGGCCTGGCCACCCGCGTCTTGCCATTCACATACACGCGCGGCTGCGTGCTGCGGTGATGCATCCGCCCCCACATCCACCAGTTCGACTCGTCGAAGCGCGTGACCTTGCGCTGCAGCAGGCGCGCCTTGTGCGGCAGCAGCGCGGGCGGCGGCCGTTCGCCCGGCTCAGTCCAGATCATGCGCCGGGTCTGCCCGGTGCTGACGGTGGATGAACACACGAAGTCGCGGTTGCCCTGCAGCAGGTCGGCGTACAACTCGTCCGCGCCCGACACCGCGCCCACCTTGACGAAGGCCAGGTCTGCCAGCCGCAGCGGGTAGTCGCCGCGCGCGAACATCAGGTGGCCGGCGCATTCGATGAAGTGGCGCGTCTTCCAGGCGGGCGCCGCGAGCGCGGCCGCGAGGTCGTCGCCGACGCCGATCTCGCAGTAGCGCAGGCTGCGGTCGGTGCAGCCTTTTTCGAAGCGCCAGATCAGGCAGTTCGGCACCGCTTCCGCGAACACGCGCGCATCGCCGAGTTCGATCGCGTCGGTGATCGAGCCCGCCTCGAACAACAGGCGGTTCAACTTGACCGCCGAGGTCGCCTTGAGAAAGTCGCGCGGCGTGATGAAGATCAGCTCGCCGCCCGGCTTGAGGTGGCGCAGGCACTTCTCCATGAAGAACAGGTAGAGGTTGGCGCGCTTGTCCAGGCAGTCACCGTATTGGCCGCGCGCGATCAAGGACTGGGTCGAGGGCGGGATGTCCTGGAAGCGCACATAGGGCGGGTTGCCGATGAGGGTGTCGAACTGCTCGCGCGCGGGATAGGCGAAGAAGTCGATCGCCTGCGCACCGGGCGGACAATGGTCGGGGTCGAGTTCGAGGCCGACCGCGCCGGGCAGATGGCGCAGGAAGGCGCCGTCGCCGCACGAGGGCTCGAGCACGCGGCCATGGTTGCGGCGCAGGGCGAGCATCGCGCGCACCACCGGCTCGGGGGTGAACACCTGGCCGAGCGCGGCGACGTCACGCAGGCCGAGCGCGAGCTGGGCGGGCGGGGGAGCGGGTACGGTGGTGACGGTGGGCATGGGGCGCGATGTTACCAAGGGATGGCACCCGCGGGGGCCGCGGACGGGCGCTGCGTTTCACAGCGCCGCCACCGCTGCGCGCAGACGCGCGAGCAGCGCCGGCACGGCCTGCAGGCGCGCGGCCTCTTCGTCGAGGATCGCCTCGAAGGCACGCTTGCGGAAGGCCCGCAGCTCGGCCTCGTCGGGCGCGCCCGGCCCGCTGACGGCACCGGCGACGAGGCCGATCAGGCGCTCGGCGGCGTGCAGCCGGCCCCACAGGTAGTCGTTCTCGCGCGCGGCGCTGCTCAGAAAGCCACCAAAACCGGCGAACGCGGTGCCCGCCAGCACCGCCCCGCCACCGCCTGCGGTGACGAGCAGGGTTGCATCATGCGGGCTGATGCGGTCGATCAACACCTCCTCGAGCGGGCCGCTGCCGAGCGCGAGCGCGCCGAGCGCCGGACGCAGGATCACATCCCAGTAGAAATAGCCGAGATACGCCGTCAGCAGCTGGCGCCGGCAGTGCGGCTCGATCGCCTGCACCGCCTCCGAAACCAGCACGGCATCCATGTTGGCGTTCGCCTCGGCAATCCGGCAGGCATCGCCGAGACGGTCGACCAGCGCATCGAGCGCGGCCGCGTTGCCGGCCGCGAACGCCGCTGCACCGGCCTCGGGCAGAAGGTTCGGGGCATTCGCGGCCGACTGCAGCAGCGCACGCGCCGCCTCCACCGCCCGCGCATCGACGAAGGCACAATCGTCGTAGATCGCCAGCGCGTCGAGACACTCGTGGATCCGCGTCTTCACCGCGTCGAGAATCGCCGGATCGGTGGTGCACGCGTCGGCGGCCGGCAAGGCGTGGTAAAGCGTGTTGAGCTCGTGGAGGACGAAGTTGATCCGGCGCCGCTTGTACTCGATGCCGAAGCGGATCACCACGCGCGCGAACGCGGGCATGTCGGCGTCCTCGCGCACGTCGTCCGCCACCTGGTAGGTCTCGCGCAGGATCCCGCCGTGCGCCGCCCACGCCTCCACCACCTGCTGCAGCCAGCGCGCCCCCGGCGACTCACGGGGGCAGCCGCACAGCGCGCCGAGCAGGCCGGCAAGAAAATCGACCGCCTCCAGCACCAGCGTCCGCCACCAGGCGTTGTACACCAGCGGCATGGCGCCGAGCGCGTTGGTCGAGGTCAGCCGCCAGTGGCGCAGCTCGGCGACGGTGAACGGTCGCCACAGCGCGCCGCCGGTGGCGCGCTCGACGAGCGCCTCGACCTCCGGCCGGCTGTGCACGATCGCCAGCTTGAGGCGGCGGATCTGGCGGTTGTAGCGGCTGATCTCGGCAAGCTCCTGCTGGATCGGCTGATGGCGCGGCAGGTCGGACAGCGCGCTGCGCAGCACCTCGAACCAGCCCGGCTCACCGGCGCCGGCGCCCGCATCGGCCTCGCGCCCGCCACGCACCTCGGCGTGCGGATCGATGAAGATCAGCCGCCGGTCCACCTCGCGGAACGCGCGGTGGGTCCGGATGTACCCGACCGCAGCCATGATCGGCTTGTTGTCGAGCACGCTGCCGTCGAGCAGCACCACCTCCGCGGGGTCCATGCCGCTTGCGCGGTAATGCGCGAAGTTGCGCGCCAGGAAGCGCTCGCGCGTGCTCCACACCAGGCCGCGCGCGGCGAGCAGGGCGTCCATCTCGGCCATGCGGGCGGGCGGAAAGGCCCCGGGGTAGGAGGCCGAGGCACGCGCCGCGAAGGCGAGCGAGGGCGCGTTGTCGAGGCCGAAATCACTGTCGAGCTCGCCGGTCTTGTGGTGCTCGCACGCAAAACGCAGCAGATGGCGATGCTCGCGCTCGCGCAGCAGCGGCGGGTCGTGGGTGAACAGCGCGCGCTCGATGCCGCGGAAGTCGGTCACCGTGACCGCCAGCGACAGCCGCGTGCCCGAGGGCAGCAGCGAACCCGCAGCCGACGCGCCGAGCTCCATCGCGAGCAGGCCGTCGAGCAGCTCGGCGCTCAGCCGTTCACCATCGAGCGGCGGGCTGAACCAGCGCGAGCGTACAAAGTCGAGCGCGCGCTCGAGCGTCTCGCGGTCGGGCTGCACCGCGAGCATCCCCTCGCGACGGGCCCACGCCAGCAGCGGACGCAGCAAGGGGCGGAAGTACCACTTGTCCCAGGCCCTGGCGCGCGCTGCCGGCGCGATCAGGCGCTGCATGTCGGCGCGCTCCAGCCACAAGCGCGTCACCGGCGCGAGGCTGAGGTCGTGCGCGAGCGCGCGTGCGAGCGCGATGCCGTTGATCGCGCCCGCCGACGAGCCGGAGATCACATCCACCAGCACGCGCAGGTCCACGCTGCGGCCGAGGCGCTTGAGGAGGTCGAAATACACCTCGGCGGTCCACGCGTCGGCACCGGCCCCCGGCGGATAGGCATGATCCGGCGCCTGCTTGGCGGCCGGCCCCGCGACGCGGTGATAAGCGCGCGAAGCGCGCGCGAGGTTGAGCAGTTCGCGGTTGATGCCATGCTGGTAGACCGCCAGCGAGACGCCGCCGAACAGCACCAGCGCCAGCCGCAGCTCCTTCTCCTTCATCGTCTTCCCCCGCGCACCACGCTGCGCCCAGAGCCCCAAAGTTGCACCTGTGCACGCTGCCGTCAAGCCACGGCGGGCAGAATCCGTCCGCCCCGGGACAATCCAGCGCGGCCGCGCGCGCCGGGTTTGCCTATACTTCCTGACCGAACCCACCCGAGGAGACGAAAGCCAATGACCACCTGGTACCCCGACAACGCAGAATCCATCGGCCACACCCCGCTGGTGCGCCTGAACCGCGTGCTCGACGGCGCGCAGGCCACCGTGCTCGCGAAGATCGAGGGCCGCAACCCGGCCTACTCGGTCAAGTGCCGCATCGGCGCGGCGATGGTCAAGGACGCGATCGCCCACGGCCGCCTCGGCCCGGGCCAGGAGATCGTC
>Ga0209573_1002657_pt1 | contig 21981 bp, 16 predicted proteins | sample TNRBio252014_DNA_FD_185870 | JGI IMG/M metagenome (GOLD analysis project Ga0209573, IMG submission 185870) | Wastewater treatment Type I Accumulibacter community from EBPR Bioreactor in Madison, WI, USA - TNR Reactor_6/25/2014_ DNA (SPAdes)... | ecosystem: Engineered > Bioreactor > EBPR >...
GGAAGGGATAGCGTCTGGCGCATTACGCCGGGCGGAACGAGACGTTGGGAGGACGCGATGACGGAGTTCGTGAAGGCGCGGAGGGTACTCGCGATCGGCGCGGCCGTGGTGCTGCTCTTCGCGGGGGCGCCGATGGCCGGACAGGAAGCCCCCGCGGGACAGGAGAAGAAGATGGTGTTCGAAGAACAGGACACGGTGGCGGCGGCGCTGAAGCGGCTCGAGGGAAGGACGGTCCGCCTCCGGCTCGCCGGGGGAGCGGACGAGGTCGTCGGCAAGCTCCAGAAGGTGGGAAAGGAGCTGGCCCACCTCTCCGACCTGTCGGGGCGCGAGTTCTTCGACGCGGTCGTGAGAATCGACCAGGTCGCGGCGGTCTCGGTCCAGGTCCGCACCCGCTGAATCGGGTCCGGACCGCCCGGGACACCTCCGGAGTCACGGACCTCGTGCCGACGGACGTGGTGCCACAGACGTTGACGGATGTTGCGGAGGTTGTGCCACGGAGGTTGTGCCAGGCGTGAAATCGTGTATTGTCTAAAACAATACACGATTTCACGCCTGGCACAGAACCTCGGAACCTCGCCGAACTTCCGGCACTGGTCTCCCGCGAACGCGGCTTCGCTCAGGGGGCGACCCTTCGAGTCGCCATTCGCGGTGATTCGCGGTGCAGAGTCGCGCCGGTGACGAAGGTCACGGCAGTGGTTGCCGTTTCGATTTGCGATGGCGTTTCAGATTCTCGCGAGAGATAGTGCGGCCAAACAAGGAGGCTCACCATGAACGTAACGAGTTCCCTGTTCAGCTCCGTGGCGAACAAGCCCTTCTGGCCCGAGCACCGTTGCGCCAACGAGTTGTTCGTCACCCGGGAGATCCGGGTAGCGCATCCGGGCGGCGCGGATGTGATCGTGGTCATGGAGGCGACTCAGCCCGGCTGGAGCCTGATTCCGAACCAGTCCGGGATCATCGCCATCCTGATCGGCCTGCTCCTGCCGGCCGTGCAGAAGGTGCGGGCCGGAGATGGATCGGTGATTCCCGTCTCGTTGCTGAAGCCGAGAGGAAAGCTAGGGGTCAACGATGGGCCGACCTGTACCTACGACAAGATCGAGTGGGTGTGGGGGTAGCCCGTGAACGGGTGAGGGCGGAAGAAGATGGCGGCGGGCCGGAGCGCTCCGGGCCAGCCGCCGCGCCGGAAGCGTCCCGCTCCGGCTCGAGGAACGAGAGCGCGAAAACGCCGCCAGCGCCCGTTCTCCGGCCCGGCGGGGCCTGAAGGGGGCCTGGCGGCGTCCGCGTCACCCATGCAGGTGTCGATCCGCCCCCGTCAGGGGAGACCGAGGCGCTCGTTGAGGCTCGGCTTGCCCTTTCCCGTCGCTTTCGTCCCCTTCGGCTCCTCGTTCGGGAGCATGCCGAGCTGCCACATCAGGAACATCCGCTGGTCGGCGACGTCGCGGACGCGGAGGGCGAGGGGCTTTCCCTGGCCGTGGCCGGCGTCGCGGTCGACCCAGAGGAGGACCGGTCTCTGCGCGGGGTCGGAGGCGGTCGAGGCCTGAAGGAGGGCCGCCATCTTCCGCGCGTGGAGCGGGTGGACGCGGGAGTCGTTCTCGCCCGCGGTGAGGAGGACGGCGGGGTACTTCGTCCCCTTCTTCACCTGGTGGTACGGCGAATAGGCGCGCAGGAACCTGAACTGCTCCGGGTTCTCGGCGCTGCCGTACTCGGGGATCCAGTAGCGCGCCATGAGGAAGGACTGGTAGCGGAGCATGTCGAGGAGCGGGACGGCGCTGATGACCGCACCGAAGAGCTCGGGCCTCTGCGTGAGGACCGCGCCGGTCAGGAGTCCTCCGTTCGAGCCTCCGGAGACGGCGAGCTTGGCCGGCTTGGTGTACTTCTCGGCGACGAGCCATTCCGCGGCGGCGATGAAGTCGTCGTAGACGTTCTGCTTCTTCCCGAGCATCCCGGCCTCGTGCCAGGCGTCGCCGTATTCGCCGCCACCCCGAAGGCCCGCGAGGGCGTAGACGCCGCCCGCCTCGAACCAGGGAAAGAGGGTCGCGCTGAAGCTCGGCGTCTGGCTGACGTTGAAGCCGCCGTAGGCGTAGAGGAGCGTCGGGTTGTTTCCGTCCAGCCTGAGCCCCTTCTTGTGGACGACGAACATCGGGACCTTCGTGCCGTCCCTGGACGTGACGAAGGCCTGCTTCACCTCCACGATCGACGGGTCGACGGGGACCTTCGGGCGCTCCCAGAGCTCGACGTTCTTGGTGGCGAGGTCGACGCGGTAGACGCCGGAGGGCTCGTTGAAGGAGGTGTAGGTGAGGAATGCTTCGGTTCGGTCCTGGGCGGTCGAGAGGGACGCCGAGCCGATGCCGGGGAGGGGGAGCTCGCCGAGGGGCTTGCCGTCGAGGGCGTAGAGCTCGATGCGGGTCGCGGCGTCCTTCAGGAGATTGACGACGAGGATGCCGCGAGCGAGCGAGACGCCGCGGATCGTGACGTCCTTGCGCTCGCCGATCAGGGGCTTCCAGCTCGCGCGCGCAGGGTTGTTGAGGTCGACCGCGACGACCCGGCCGTTCTTGGCGCCGTCGGTCGTGTGGAGGAAGAGGGTGTCACCGAGGCTGGTCCCGCGGGAGGTGCTCTCGGAGCCGACGATGACGTCCGTCTTCACGAACTCGCCGGTGCGCTTCCAGAGGTCGAGGTCGACCGCCCAGAGGTCGTTCGTGCTCGTCCCGGTGGCGTAGGAGAGAAGGCCCCAGCGGCCGTCCTCGCTGGCGGAGAAGCCGGGCCCGTAGGTCGTCGCGAGCCTCGCGTTCTCATCCTTCGTGTACTGCCGGAAGAGGCGGACGTCCTGGCGCGGGTGCGAGCCGAGGCGGTGGAACATGACCAGCCCGGAGTAGGGGTCCTTCACGCTCTCGAGGTTCCGGTAGAAGAACCCGGAGGAGTCGGGGAGCCAGTCGACGCTGCCGACCTTCCCGGGAATCTCGTCCGCGAGCCAGCGGCCCGAGTCGACGTCGAGGACGTAGAGCGTCGAGTTCTCGTCGCCGGCGCGGTACATGCCGAACGCGAGGAGCTTCCCGGCGGGGTCGGGCGAGGTCCAGGAAATCGTGACGAGCCCCTTCGCGTCGAGGGTGTTCGGGTCGAGAAGGAGGCGGGGCTTCCCGTCGAACCCGTCGCGGACGAAGACGCGCGCCTGGTTCTCGTTCCCCTCGCGCTTGCCGTAGAAGTAGCGGTTCCCGCGCATGCGGGGCGCGGAGACGGTTCCGACCTCCATCAGCTCCCGCAGGCGCGCCTCGACGGTCTTCCGTCCCGGCAGGTTGTCGAGGACCTGCCGCGTGTAGGCGAGCTGGGCATCGGTCCAGGCGGTGACCTCCGGAGTGACGGACCCCTTCTCGTCGCCCTCGAGCCAGCGGTACGGGTCGACGATCGACTCGCCGTGGAGGACGTCGGTGACCGGACGCGCCTCGGTCGGTGGAGGGGCCGCGGGGGACGCGGCGAAGGCAGGCAGGGCGAGGGCGAGGAACGCGGCGGCGAAACGCATGGGGCCTCCGAAGGGAACTCAGCTGGCGCGGAGGGGACCGCGCGACTCGTGATGATAGGCGACGGACTCGGGACCGGGGAACGAGGGAGAGCCAACTTCACCGTCACGCCGTTTCGGCTGGGGGCCGCGGGTGGGGCGGTACGTCTCACGGCCGCCTGCTGCGCTCCGCCGACCCGCTTCCGAATTCGCTGCGGCCAGGCGGGGGGCCCGCGCGAACCTCTCGCTTCGCTCGTCAGACACGCGCGCGGGCCCGATCCCCGCCTGGTCCTCGCGAACTCGAGCGGGTCCCCGGCGGTGCTCGGGGGCGGCTCGCGAGACGCACCGCCCCACCCGCGGCCGGCGAGATTCAGAGATCCAGTGGGAAGCGGTCCCTCCTGCGACGCTACCGTGTAATAGAAAATCAAGACCTGACCCCGATCAAGGGGCTCCTCAACGCGGCCCCGGGCCGAGCTGGCTTCGGCAGGGGTCCGAGCGGGCGGGAGGGGTGTCCCGCGAGCGGCGCGCGAGCACGCGCGGGGCCCCGCACGGCACGGTGAAGTGGATTGGCAGGCTCCCTGGTCTCCCTGGTCTCCCTGGTCTCTCCGGTCTCCCCTTCTTCCTCCGTCCAGCGGCCGATGTGTGGAGTTCCCTCCGTGCCGGACAGAAAAGGGAACGGCCCGGCGATGGCCGGGCCGTTCGGAGTCGGGGCGCCTTGCGGCGTCGCGAGGGGGGCGCGTCGCCTTTTCAGCTCCCTTTCGGGGTCAGCTCGTTGAAGCGTCCCCGGGGGGTGTAGTGGGTGTGGAGGAGCTCGTGTGAGAGGTGCCCGAGCGGCTTACCGAGGAAGTCGTCGTAGAGGGCCAGGACGGCCTGGTTCTCGTGCGACTTGCGGCGGGGCTTGCCGGCGTCTTCGGCGTAGATGGCGCGCATCCGCGCCTCGCGGATGGTGCGCGTCGTCGGGCGGGGCTGGCCGCCCCCGGCGATGCAGCCTCCCGGGCAGCCCATGACCTCGATGAAGTGCCACGGGGCGGTGCCGTCCGCCACTTCCTTCATCAGCCGCTTCGCTCCCTTCAGGCCGCTCGTCACGGCGACCCGGACGGTGAAGCCCTCGAGCTCACGGAACTCGGGCTTGACGTCCTCGAGGGTGAGGGATGCCTCCTTGACCGACGAGAGCCCGCGGACCGGCGTGACGTCGAGCGCCGGGAAGGGAATCTCGCGTCCCGTGACGACCTCGTAGACGGTCCGGAGCGCCGCCTCCATGACGCCGCCCGTCGCCCCGAAGATATCGGCGGCGCCGGTGGAAAGGCCCAGGGGCTCGTCGAAGCCGCTCCCCTCGAGGGAATTGAAGTCGATTCCCGCCTCCTTGATCATCCGCGCCAGCTCGCGCGTCGTCAGGACGGCGTCGACCGTGGGGCGGCCGTCGATGAACATCTCGGGCCGCGTGATCTCGAACTTCTTCGCCGTGCACGGCATGACGGAGACGACGTACATGTTCTTCGGGTCGGCGCCGATCTTCCGTGCGTAGTAGGTCTTGGCGAGGGCGCCGAGCATCATGTGGGGCGACTTGCACGAGGAGAGGTGCGCGAGCTGCCCGGGGAACTCGTGCTCGACGTACTTGATCCATCCCGGCGAGCAGGAGGTGATCATCGGGAGAACCGTCGGCTCGCCGCGCACTGCCGAGAGGGCCCGGTTCAGGAACTCGGTCCCCTCCTCGAGGATCGTCAGGTCGGCGGCGAAGTTCGTGTCGAAGACGTCGTTGAAGCCGAGCAGCCGGAGCGCGTGCGCCATCTTCGCCGTGACGATCGCCCCCGGCGGCATCCCGAACATCTCTCCGAGGGCGACACGGACGGCCGGAGCGGTCTGGACGACGGTCCGTACCTTCGGGTCGAACAGGGCGTTCCAGACCGGGCTCATGTCGGCGCGCGTCAGGAGCGCCCCGGTCGGGCAGACCATGACGCACTGCCCGCAGTTGGCGCAGTTGGAGGAGCCGAGCGGGAGGTCTGCGGCGGGGCCGATCGTCGTCTTGAACCCGCGGTTGTTGACGCCCAGGACGCCGACGCCCTGGATCTCGCTGCAGACCGTGACGCAGCGCCGGCAGAGGATGCATTTGCTCGTGTCGCGGAAGATCGAGGGGGTGGAGGCGTCGACGGAGTCCTTCGACTTCTCCCCCTCGAAGCGGCAGTCGGGGATCTTGATCTCTTCGCCGAGCTTCTGGAACTCGCAGTTCTGGTTCCGGAAGCACGAGAGGCAGTTCCGCGGGTGGTCGGAGAGCATCAGCTCGTAGAGGACCTCGCGCGCCTTCTTCACGCGCGCGGTGCTGGTCTTCACGACCATCCCCTCGCGGACGGGGATCGTGCAGGAGGCCTGGAGGCTCCGCATCCCCTCGACCTCGACGACGCAGATGCGGCAGGAGCCGATCTGGTGGACTCCCTCGAGGTAGCAGAAGTGGGGGATCTTGACGCCGTGGTGCTTGGCGGCCTCGAGGACCGACCAGTCGCTCTCGGCCCTCACGGTCCGGCCGTTGATGACGAGATGAACGGGGTTCGTCATGGTCCTCTTCCTATCGCCGGTCGCAGCGGAGGCAGCGCATGGCCTCGGCGATGGCATTCAGCCTGTGGAAACCCGCGGCGACCTCCTGGAAGCCCTTCCGGCGGCTCTCGGGGTCGAGGAAGCGCATCGGGAATCGCTCGTGCTCGGCGACGTCGCTCTCGTCTACGGGTCGCGGGATCGGGATCTCCTCGCCCTTGTTGAGGACGCCGGTCCCGCCGAGATACCGGTCGATGGCGCGCGCGGCGCGCTTGCCGTCGGCGATCGCCTGGATCGCGACGTCGGGCCCTCGGACGACGTCGCCGCCCGAGAAGACGCCCGGCTTGCGGGTCATCATCGTCTCCTTGTCGACGACGAGAGTTCCCCACTTCGTCAGCTGCACCTCGTCCCTGTCGATGAACGGCAGGTCGGAGTGCTGGCTGATGGCGGGGATGACCATGTCGGCTTCGACGACGAACTCGGAGCCCGGAACGGTCCTGGGCTTTCTCCGGCCGCCGTCGTCGAACCCCTTCAGCTCCATCCGGACGCACCTCACGCCCGTGACGCTTCCGTTGCCGAGGAACTCGACGGGAGCAACGAGGGGAATGATCTCGACTCCCTCCTCGCGTGCCTCCTTGATCTCCCGCGGGTCCGCGGGCATGTCCTCGACCTGCCGGCGGTAGAGGACGGTGACCTTCTGCGCGCCGAGGCGCAGGACCGTCCGGGCCGCGTCGAAGGCGGTGGAGCCGCCGCCGATGACGACGACGTTCGAGCCGATCTCGACCGCCCGGCCGAGGTTGGCCTCGCGCAGGAACGAGACGCCGTGGGCGATGCCGGCCTTGTCCTCGCCCGGAATCTCGGCCTTGTTCGGGAAATGGGTCCCCGTCGCCACGTAGATCGCCTGGTGCTTCTTCTGCAGCTCCTCGAACTTCACGTCCTTTCCGACCTCGACGCCCGTCAGGATCCTCACGCCGACCTGCTCGACGAGGCGGGTTTCCTTCGCCAGGACTTCCTTCGGGAGACGGTACTCCGGGATCCCCGAGGCGAGCATGCCGCCGGCGACCGGGAGCGACTCGTAGACGGTGACGCCGTAGCCGAGGCGCGCGAGGTAGTAGGCGCAGGTGAGGCCCGAGGGGCCGGCGCCGATGACGCCGATCGACTCGGCCTTCTTCGGGAAGACGAGGTCGCGGTGCGGCTCGTCGTTGGCGAAGACGTAGTCGGCGGCGTAGCGCTTCAGGTCGCAGATCGCGACGGGCTCGTCGAGCTGGGCGCGGCGGCACTTGTCCTCGCACGGGTGCGTGCAGACGCGTCCGCAGATGGCGGGGAACGGGTTCTCGCGGCGGACGAGGTAGTAGGCGTCGCGCGGACGGCCTGCGGCGATGAGCGCGAGGTAGCCGGGGACGTCGACTCCAGCGGGGCAGGCGTTCTGGCATGGGGACTTGAAGAGGTCGGAGCAGACGCCAGCGCGGCAGTGCCGGTCGCGGATGTGCTCCTCGTACTCCTCGCGGAAGAGGCGGATGGTGGAGAGGACCGGGTTGCCGGCCGTCTGGCCGAGGCCGCAGGTCGAGGTCTCCCGGCAGTTCGCCGCGAGCTCCTCCAGAAGATCTATGTCTCCCTCCTTCCCCTGGCCCTTCGTGATTCGCGTCAGGATCTCCAGCATCCGCTTCGTGCCGATGCGGCAGGGGACGCACTTGCCGCAGCTCTCGTCCTGGACGAAGTCGAGGAAGAAGCGGGCGACGTCGACCATGCACGAGTCCTCGTCCATGACGATGAGGCCGCCCGAGCCCATGATCGTCCCGAGGTGGACGAGGGAGTCGTAGTCGATCGGGGTGTTGAGGTGCTCGCGCGTCAGGCACCCGCCCGACGGGCCGCCCGTCTGCGCCGCCTTGAAGCGCTTCCCCTTCGGGATGCCGCCCGCGATGTCGTGGACGACCTCGCCGAGGGTGATCCCCATCGGCACCTCGATGATCCCGGTGTTCTCGATCTTTCCGGCGAGGGCGAAGACCTTCGTCCCGCTGCTCTTCGGGGTCCCGAGCGACGCGAACCAGGCGCCGCCGTTGCGGAGGATGACGGGGACGTTCGCGAGCGTCTCGACGTTGTTGATGATCGTCGGCTTGCCGAAGATGCCCCGCTCGAAGGGGAACGGGGGCTTCTGCCGCGGCTCGCCGCGCTTGCCCTCGACGGAGTGCATGAGCGCCGTCTCCTCGCCGCAGACGAAGGCGCCGGCGCCGATCCGGATCTCGACGTCGAATGCGAACGGGGTCCCCATGACGTTCGGTCCCAGGAGACCCCACTCGCGCGCCTGCCGGATCGCGACCTCGAGGCGCTCGACGGCGAGCGGGTACTCCGCCCGGACGTAGACGTAGCCCTGCGAGGCGCCTATGGCGTAGCCGGCGACGAGCATCCCTTCGAGGATGGCGTGGGGGTCTCCCTCGAGGAGGGAGCGGTCCATGAAGGCGCCCGGGTCTCCCTCGTCCGCGTTGCAGACGACGATCTTCTCGGCTCCCTTCGCCTTGAAGCCCGCCTGCCACTTGGCGCCGACGGGGAAGCCGCCGCCTCCGCGGCCCCGCAGGCCCGAGGCTCGCATCTCCTGGATCACCTGCTCGCGCGTCATCCCGGCGAGAACCTTCGCGAGCGCCTGGTAGCCGTCGGAAGCGATGTACGCCTCGATGGAGGCATAGGGGGTCGAGCCGCAGCGGGCGGTGACGAGGCGGGTCTGGCGATGGAAGAACTCGATGTCCGAGAGGAGCGGGACCGGCTCTTTCGTCGCCGGGTCGACCCAGCAGTGGGCCTCGACGACCTCGTGGTGGACGAGGTGCTGCTTGACGATCCCCTTCATGTGTTCGGGTTTCAGCTCGGTGTAGAGGACGCCGTCGGGCTGGACGACGAGCGTCGGCCCGAGGGCGCAGGAGCCGAGGCAGCCCGTTTCGTGGACGACGGTGTCGTTCCCGAGTCCGGCGTCCTTGATCGCAGCCAGGAGCGCGTGCTTGACGGCGTGGCAGCCGGACGAGACGCAGCCGGCGCCGGCGCAGACGAGGAGCTGGTGCTTCTTCGTCGCCTGCCCCTCGTGCCAGCGGGCGGCGACGGCGTCGAGGTCGGCTTTCGAAGTGGGGCGGAAGAGGGTCGTGTCGGGCGTCATGTTCGATTCCTCAACCGCAGAGGGCAAGGACCCGGTTCAGCTTGTCCGGGTTGACCTGCCGCACGACGCGGTCGTTGACGAGGAGGGCCGGGGCGAGTCCGCACGCGCCGATGCAGCGCATCACCTCGAGCGTGAATTTGCCGTCGGGCGTCGTTTCGCCGACCCCGACGCCGAGCGTCTGCGAGAGGCGCTTGACGATCTCCATCCCGCCCCGGACGTAGCAGGCGGTTCCCATGCAGACGCGAATCGAATACTCGCCGCGCGGCTTCGTCGAGAAGAACGAGTAGAAGGTCGTGACTCCCCAGACCTCAGAGACGGGGATGTCGAGTTTCTCGGCGACGAGACGCTGGACGTGGATCGGCAGGTAGCCGTAGATCCCCTGCGCGAGGTGGAGGATCTGGATGAGGCTGCCAGGCTTGTCGCGGAAGGCCTCGACGACCTCGCCGATGCGGGCGAGCTTTTCTTCCTCTGTGGCTTCGCCGCACTTGCAGGTGGTGACGGGAGGCGGAGGGGGAGAGGTGACCTGGACCAGCATGAGTCCTCCTTAGACCGGGCGCCTCGGCTCGCCGCTGCGGGGGCGCGCGGTGGCCGGCGGGTTCGCCCGGCGGGCAACAAAAAACCTGGCCGCAGCCAGGCGGACGAAGTCGTTCTGAGAGAGATGAGTCGGAATCAAGAAGGGATCTACCCCACGAGAATCGTAGTCCTCGCGTCCGGGGAAGTCGAGGGAGGGTTGTTCTGAATCAGGGCAAGACGAGTACTGATGCTCCGAATCAGGACTGAACTGGTACGGATGGGACGGCGCGCTTGCGTTCCCTGCGAGGCGGCCCGAAAGTCGCGGCGTGAGGGAGGGCATTGCCCGGACGGACGGAGCGTGGGACCGACCGGCCGGCTCCCGGTTGCGGGTACTGTTCGTATCGGCCCTTGTTGCGGGCGTCGCGGTACGTCTCGTCCTCGCTCTTGTCCGCCCCCTCTGGGCCGACGAGATCTTCACTCTGACTCTGGCGCGCCGGTCCCTCCCCGATCTCCTTGCGGCGCTCCGGCTCGACTCGGGACCGCCGCTCCACTATCTCGTCGCGAAACTCCTCCTCCTGCCGTTCGGCCCGCCGGGACCGTTCGACGTCGTGGTGCGGCTCCTGTCGGTCGGGGCGTCGCTCCTCCACGTCCCGCTCTTCCTTCGGATCGGGCGGCGATGCGGCGTGCCGCGCGCGGGCATCGTTGCGGCATCGCTCTTCCTCGTCTTTCCCCTCGCGGCAGCGTCGGGGGCCGAAGGAAGAAGCTACGCGCTGGCCTCATTCCTGGCGCTCGCGGCGTTCGAGAGGCTCCTGGCCCTCGAGGAGAGGCCACGAGCGATGACGGCCGTGCTCGCCGGGCTCCTCGGAGCGGCGGCGGTCCTGACGCACTACCTTGCAGTCCTCCCCGTGGCGGGAATGCTCCTGGTGGCTCTCGTCCGCCGGCGGTCCCGTCGTCTCGCCTTTCTCGCGGCGGGTCTGGCAGCGGCGCTGGCGGTCGCTTGGCTTCCCGTGGCGCTCGGGCAGCCGCGAGGATCGATGGTGTGGGCCGAGGCGCAGCCCCTCGGCGAGCGAGCATTGCAGGTTGCTGCGAACCTCGGGCTCGGCGTGCCCGCCGGGCCCGTGCCCGCGCGGCTCCTGGGCCCGCTCGCTGTCGTGCTCCTCGTGGTGGTGCTCCTCGGGGGGCGCACCCGGGCCCGCGTCCCGGCGGCGGCGCCTCTTCTCGGCGGGCTCGTCCTCCTCGTTCCGCTTCTCGTCTTCAACCGTTCGGCCCTTCTGGCCGATCGGACCGCGCTCGTTTTCCTTCCCTTCGTCGCCCTCGTTCTCGCCGAGGCGCGAGCCGTCGTGCCGCTGGCCGCCGGGCCGGCGGCGGCGGTCGTCCTCGCAGCGTCGATTCCAGGCTGGCTGCAGCCCACGGCCGCCGCCGAGCTCGCGGCGACGCTCGCACCGCAGGTTCGCGCAGGTGCCCGTGTCGTCGCCGCCGACCTGTGGGGGCCGGAGCTCGACTACCGGCTCGCGCGGGAAGGACTGGCGGGACGGGTGACGCTGTACCCGTCGGTGGTAGCGCTCCATCCCGGCTGGTACGACGAGTCCGAGATCTCAGCGGAGAGTCTCGAATCCGAGGCTGGCACGATCGTCGGCGCCGCGGCGGGGCGGACGTTCTTCGTCCTCTCGCCGGCGACCCGGGCGGGAATGGTGCTCCTGGGCGTGCTCGCACCGGCGGGCGGAGTGCGCGTCGCGGCGGCCGGCGTCTTCGAGGTTTGGACGATCGCCCCCGGGGGAAGCCCGGTCCAGCCATCCGGCACGGACGGCCCGTCGTGAGGGCGCTCCTCGTCGTTCCCCGTCTCCCGGGGACGGGACACACGGGGGACCGCGTGCGCGCCGAGCTGCACCTGGAGGCGCTCGCGGCCCTCGGAGCCCGGGTGACGCTCGTCGGCGGGGCATCTCCAGGCGCATCGGTTCCGGTCGTCCCCGGGGCCGCCGAGGTCCGGGCGGTCCCGCTGCGGAGGGCCCTCCTGCCGCTCTTCCTGGCGAAGGCGGCGCTCCGGGGCTGGCCGTTTCAGACCGCGCTGTGCGACGGTCCGTGGGAAAAGGTGCTCGAGGGAGCGGGCCACTTCGACCTCGCCATCGTCCTCCTTGCCCGGCTCCACCCGCGCGTCTCGACGCTCCTCACCGCCGCGCCGCTCGTGGTCGACTACGTCGACGCTCTCTCGGAGGCCGCGCGGCAGAGCGCCCAGCGCGATCCGGCGGGCTGGCGAAGGCTCTACTGGAAGCTCGAGGCGCCGCGTCTCGCACGCGCGGAGCGCGAGGCGGCCCGAGGTGCGCGCCTTCTCCTCGCGACGACGCCGTTCGACGCCGGGGTGCTCCCGGAGGGAACGGTGGCGATCGCCATCGGGGCGCACCTCGGCCCGCCGCCGCCGCGCGAACGCGGCCCCGTCGTCGTGTTCACCGGCCGGATGGGATACCGTCCGAACGCCGTGGCGGCCGAGCTGCTCCTCCGCGAGATCTGGCCCGGGGTGCGCGCCCGCGTGCCGAGGGCCGAGCTCGTCGTCGGCGGGGCCGACGCGCCGCGGGCCCTCCGGCGGCTCGCGTCGGCGACGGAGGGGGCGCGGCTCGTGAGCCCCGTGGCCGACATGAGGGCTCTTCTCTGCACGGCGCGCGTTGCGGCCGTCCCGGTCGACATGGGAACCGGAACGCCGATCAAGGTCTACGAGGCGCTCGAGGCCGGCTGTGCCGTCGTGGCGACGCCGGCAGCTGCGTCGCGGGCCGTCCTCGACGGGGTTGCGGCCCCGGTGCGGACGGCGGACGGCGCCGAGGCCTTCACCCGGGAACTCGCGGCCCTCCTCGCGGACGCGGGCGCAGCGGCAGCCCTGGGAGAACGGGGGCGGGCGTTCGTCGTCGCACACGCCGACCGGCGGGTCGTCGGGCTGCGTGTCGCGGGGCTCCTGCGCGGCGCCGCGGAGCAGCGGTGAGGCACGGAAGTGCCAGCCGGAGCGCTCTCCTCGCGACGGGAGACGCCCTCTGCGCGGTCGCCGCGTTCGCTGCCGTCGTCTGGCTGCGGCGCCTCGTCCCGCTGCCGGGAACCGAGTCGGTCCTACCGGCCGGGAAAGTCTCTCTCGAGCCCTGGCCCTGGCTCGCCATCGTGGTCCTTTCGGCTCTCCTCGGCCACGCCCTCGCGGGGACCTGGTCCGAGCCGCTCGCCACGCTCCGCGAGCGAGGCGGCCTGCTCGTCGCAGCCGTTCTGGCGGGGCTATTCCTCGTCGGAGCGTTCTTCCTGCTCAGCCGTGCGCTCCCGCGAACGGTCGCCCTCCTCTACGTTCTCGCGGCATGGGGGGGGCACGCCCTCTTCAGGAGCCTCGCAGAGCGGGCCCTGCCACCAGGCCTGCGCTCCGTCCTCGTCCTGGGCGAGGGGGAGGATGCGCGCCGCGCGGCCGCGGCGCTCGAGGCGGGCGAGGCGCCAGGTTACCGGCTGCTGGCGTGGGAGGCCGACGCGGCGGGAGCGATGACGGAAGGGGACGCCCGAGGCCCGATTCGCGGGGCGACGGACGTCGTCCTGGCGTCCGGCAGCCCGAGAGAGAGGGAGGCGTTTGCCTCGCTCGTCGAGCGAAGCGCCTCCGCCGGGTTCGAGCTCTGGCTTCTCCCCGGCCTGGCCGACGTGGTCGCCTCGCACGTCGCGACCCGGAGCCTCGGCGATCTCCCCCTGACTCCCGTGGAGGCGCGTGGGGCGTCGGGGGGCGCGGTGGCCTTCCGGCGCGTGCTCGACCTCGCGATCGGGCTCCCCCTCACCGTCGTCGCCGCCTTTCCGGTCGCCCTCGTCTCGCTCCTCGTCGTGCTGGAGACCCCGGGACCGGCCTGGATCCGGCAGCGGCGCGTCGGCCGGGGAGGCCGCGAGCTCGAGATCTGGAAGGTCCGGACGATGCGCGAGGACGCCGAGCGGGAGACGGGGCCGGTCCTGGCGAGACCGGGAGACGAGCGCGTGACGCGCGTCGGCCGCCTCCTCCGGAGGACGCGCGTCGACGAACTGCCCCAGCTCCTGCACGTCCTTTCCGGGGCGATGAGCCTCGTGGGCCCGCGCCCGGAGAGGCCGGAGCTCGTCGCGACGTACGAGGCCGCGGAACCGCTCTACCGGCTCCGCCACCTCCTGAAGCCGGGCCTCACGGGGCTGGCGCAGGTGATGGGTGCCTACGCCACGAAGCCCGACGTGAAGCTGCGGTACGACCTCGGCTACCTCTTCCACTGGAGCCCGGTCCTCGACCTCTTCGTCCTGGCGAGGACGGTGACGACGGTCCTGCGCGTCAGCGGGGTCTGAAGGACCCGGGGAGGGGCGGGGGCGCGCCCCCCGCGGGAAGCGCGGCCTCGAGTCGTGCCGTCTCTGCGACGACGGCATCGGGCTCGCCTGCCGGAGGGATCGCGGCGGCGAGCCTCGGAAAGAGCCAGACGGCCCGGACGAAACAGGCACGCGCCGTGGTGTCCGCTCCCTTCGCCAGCGCGAGGCGCCCGAGGTTCAGGAGCGTCTCGGCGCGCTCCTCGAGAGCGAGGGAGCGTTCCATCGCCACGACGGCGCCGTCTACGTCGGCCAGGGCGGCGCGGGCCGAGCCGAGCGCGAGGTGCGCCGTGGCCAGGCGGGGTCTCAGGGCGACGGCACGCCGCGCGTCGGCGAGCGCGGAATCGGCGAGCGCTCTCCGCTCGGCGCCAGTCGCGAGCGGGGCCACCCTCATGGCCGATTCGGCCCGCGCGAGCGCGAGGCCCCCGGCGAGGCGCACCGTCGCGCCCGCTGCGAGGAGGAGCGCGACGCAGACGAGGCTCGCCTTCGCGGCCGGCCGCACGGGCGGTGCGACGCGGCCGCCGGCGCGCGCCAGCGCGAGACCCGCGAGGAGCGCGAACGGCCCCGAGACGGGGACGATCTGGATCGGGAAGTTGGCGAGCGAGAGGACGAGGATCGCGGCGAGGGCGGGAAGGAGCGACTCGGCCGGGACGCGATCGCCGGAGGGGCTGACGCCCCGTTCCCGTCGCGCGGCGCCGAGGAGACCGGCGAGGAGCGCGCCGAGTGCGGCCGTCAGCGCCAGGGCGGCGGGGATGCCCGCCTCCGCGGCGACGGTGAGGGGGTCGCAGTGCGCGTTGTCGAAGTGGGAGGAAGCCGAGCGGTGGACGAGGCGTCGCCCGGTCCGTTTCTCCGCCTCGAGCCGCGCCCTGACGAAGTCGGCGGCGAAGCCTCCCGGGCCGGTGCCGAGGAGAGGGTGCGTGCGGATCGTCTCGAGCGCGGCCAGGACGCCGATGTCCCGCTGGGTGGTGAGCTCGGCGACGCTGCCCGAGGCGAGCTTCTCCATCGCTCGCGAGGCGACCCCCGCTCCGACGAGGAGGGCGAGGGCCGCTGCGCCCGCCAGAAGTCCCGGAAGGAGGCGCCGGCGAAGGTCGACGGCCACGAGCAGAACGCCGCCGCTCGCGAAGGCGGCCAGGGGGGCGAGCGTTCCCGCGGAGGCAAGGCCCAGGCAGCACGCTGCCAGAGCGGCACCCGACGCGAGGCGCCGCCGACCCCTCGCGAGGGAGGAGGCGGCCAGCAGAGCGGGTATCACGAGGGCGGCGCCGACGTCGCCCGGGTTCCCGATCCACGCCGTGGCGTGGAAGCGCGCCTCCGGGGCCTCGACCGGCAGCCGAAAGAGCCCCGCGAAACGCTGGAGGGTGGCGAGGAGACCGGTCACCGCTCCGCAGGCGACGAGCAGCGAAAGCGCCCGGCGGGCCGACGTCTCGCCGCCGGCCGTCGCTCCCCAGGCCAGGAGCGCGAGGGCTGGGAGGAGCGCGAGAGCGTCCAGCGGATCCCTGTCGTGGAGAAGGCCGGAAGCGAACGAGGCGAGGAAGAGCGCGAGGGCGGCGGCCAGGGCCATCCCCGTCCTCCACGCGGCAGGGCTCCAGGCCGTCCGCGCTTCGGGAGCGCGGCGTCCGAGCGCGAGGCCGAGGAGGACGAGGACCGCCCCGGCCGACTGCGCGGCGAGCTTGGCGTCGCGGGTGGCCTCGGCGGAGGCGAGGACGAGGACGAAGTATGGAAGTGTGAGCGCGACGAGAGTGCCGAGCGGCGCCAGGAGCTCCCAAACCCCTCCGGAACCCTCGCGTTGCGGACTGGGCATGGAGGAGAGGATAGCGTCGCCCGGAGGGTTGGTAGAGTGGCGCCGTGCCGATCCTGAAGAGAGAGCCCGATTTTCTTCCCGAGACGCTATTCGAGCTCTCCCCGGATCGGTTCCCCTGGTGGGTCGTCCACGTCCGGTCGAGACAGGAGAAGGTGCTGGCACGCGAGTGCCGGCAGCGCGAGATCCCGTTCTACCTGCCGCTGCGGGAGCACAGGAACCGGCGGGATCCGCGGCACCGGATCTCGTGGCTGCCGCTCTTCCCGGGCTACGTCTTCGTCCGGGGAGACCTGGAGCACGAGCGGCTCGAGCTCCTGAAGACGAACCTGTGCGTCAGGGTCCTCGCGGTCCTCGACCAGGAGGGTCTCGGCCACGACCTGGAGCAGGTGCGGCACCTTCAGGCGCTGGGCCTCCCGCTCCGGGCCCACCCGGAGCTGAAGGAAGGCTCGGTCGTGAGGATCGCCGAAGGGCCTTTCGAGGGGATGTCGGGGCTCGTGTCGAGCCTCAAGGGGAAGCGTCGGTTCATCGTCTCGGTCCGCTTCATCCACCGTTCCGTTTCGGTGGAGCTGGACCGCGACGAGCTCGTGCCGGGCGAGAAGAGCCCCGCGCCCCCGCAGCGCTGAGGGCGAGGAGCTTCCGCAGGATTCCGCCCCTGGGCTCCTTCTCGAGCTCCGTCGGGAGGAGGAGGCGCAGCTGCCGGGCGTCTGCCTTCGCCGGTACCCTGCCGATCCGGGACGCTTCGGTCACCTCGAAGACGTCGACGGCGTAGCGCCGCTCCTGGACGGCGTGACGGACGGTGCCCGCGAAATCGATTCGCCGCGCGAGGCGTCCGGCGAGGCCCGGCCAGGCTGATGCGAGGATCCGCCCCGCGTCGCCTGCGGCCCCGACCTCGACGAGGGGTACGACCAGGTGGCCGGGGACGAGGAAAGCGTCCACGAGGAGAACGAGGCGCCCGCGGCGGCGTGCGATGCCGGCGGCGAGCCGGACGGAGACGGTGGGCTTCCGTGGGACCCTTGCAGGGAATTCCGCGGCGCGTCCCGAGGCACGGGCAAGGCACTCCCGGGCGAGCGGGCAGACGTCGCAGCGGGGTGAGCGCGGAAGGCAGACGAGCGCCCCGAGCTCCATCAGAGCCTGGTTGTGGTTCCCGGGCGATCGCCGGTTCAGGAATGCCCTCGCGGCGGCCTCGACGGCTGCCCGGGACGCTCCCGCGCGCGGGTCGCCAGGTATCGCGTGGAGCCGCGCGAGGACGCGGACGACGTTCCCGTCGAGGGCCGGGACCGCGAGGCCGAACGCGATGGAGGAGATGGCGGCGGCGGTGTACGGGCCGACGCCGGGAAGGGTGCGCAGCTCCTCTGCCGTCCGTGGAATCGAGCCTCCCCTCTCCATCACGAGGCGTGCCGCGCGGTGGAGATTGCGGGCACGGGCGTAGTAGCCGAGGCCACTCCACTCCGCGAGGACGTCACGCTCCGAGGCGGCTGCGAGCGCGGAGACGGTGGGGAAGCGGGCGAGGAAGCTCTCCCAGCGCGGGACGCCGGCGGCGACCGTCGTCTGCTGGAGGATTGCCTCGGAGACCCAGACGGACCAGGGGTCCCGCGTCCTTCGAAATGGCAGGTCGCGGCGCTCGCGCCGGTACCAGGAGAGGAGCGCGGATCGGAGGGCCGCGAGGCGCGGGAAGGGGATGGTCGGGCTCAGAGCTTCGCGGCCAGAACGGTCTCGCCCGACTCGGCGCGCCTGAGCGCGACCGACGTGAGGGGAGGGCCGGGCGGAAGGGTGAGAAAGGGGACCTCGCCGTCGCCGGAGCCGTCGGTGTCGAAGCGGGTACCGGGCACGACGGTGCCGTCGGTGCGCTCGAAGACGATGGTGAATCCTTCGCGCGGCGGAAGGTACCAGCAGAAGAAGGCCGCCTCCCGTCCGCAGGCCGAAACGACGACGTGGGCGAGGGGCTGGCCCTTCGAACGCCGGCGACCCTTCGGGCCGGAGAGGAGCCGGTCGCGGAGACGGTCGGCCGGGCGCGAGAGGAGGTTGAAGGAGGCTTCCCTCTCGCGCGCGAACGCCCTCAACCGCGCATCGAGCCTCTCCTTGAGGCTCGGAGGCGGTGCGATCGGCGGCAGGGCGAGGGCCAGCGCCGCCACGACGTCGGGAAACGCGTCGAGGGGATCCGTGGAGGATACGGAGTTCATCATCGGCTCAGTCGAGATGCTTGCGGAGCCGGATGAGCCCCTGGCGGATACGGGTTTTCACGGTGCCCAGCGGCTGGCCGAGCTTCTCGGCGATCTCGACGTGCGTCATTCCCTTCAGGAACGCGAGCTCGACGGCCTCGCGCTGGACGTTCGAGAGCTTGTCCATCGCCGCCCTCACGGCGTCCCGGTTCTGCCGGAAGGAGACGACCTGGTCGGGGGTCGCGGTCTCGTCGAGCGGGTCGAAATGGACGTTGGGGTCGTCGATGGAGATCGTCCGGTCCTCCCGTCGGTTTCGGGAGCGGAGCCGGTCGATGGCGCGCGAGCGGGCGAGCGTGAAGATCCAGGCGGGCGGGGCGCCGCGTGCCGGGTCGTACCGGTCCGCCTGGCGCCAGACCTGCCAGAAGACGTCGAGGGCGACGTCCTCGGCCTCCTCGGAGTTCTGGAGGATCTTCCACACGAGCGAGTAGACGGGCGAGGAGTACCGCTTGTAGAGGAGGTCGAGGGCAGGCTGCTCGCCCTGACGGATTCTCTCGATCAGCTCGAGGTCCGCGGGCGTCGCTGCCGGGCCCTGCTCGGAGACGACCGGTGACGAAGAAAGCTCCATCGGCACCGAGGTTACAGGATTTCGACGAACCGGAATGTCGCGAAGGACGACGGAACGTGGAAGTCCGGGGGATTCGCGCGCCCCGTCGCGACGAGCGACTCGTACCGGACGGTCCTGCCCCGCGCGATTCTCGTCACGTTTCCGCGCCGCTCGTCTCCCGGGCGGGGGCGTGAGAGCGGGGGGGTGAGCACGGACCAGGGTATGGAGATCCAGCAGCGCCATCTCTCCCACTCCGCCGGGCGGGCATTCATCGGATCTCCTTCGACCCGGATCTTCATCCCGGGGACCGGGACTCCCCGGACGAGGTGCCACGTCTCGCGGCTCGCGTGGGGGTTCGCGACCCGGGCCGCGTAGCGGGTCCCTTCCGGGTTGACGACGACCTCCAGGTAGCGCGAGGGCTCGGCGGCGTCGGCCCAGTAGAGCTCGACGCACTCGTCGTCGAAGACGTTCTGCTGGGGTTGGAGGGCGAGCACCCGGAGGGGTGGTTCCGAGACGACCTCGAAGAGGACGTGAAGGTGACGGACTCCTCCGACCAGCGCGACGCGGGTGGAGCGGTCGTCGGGAGGCTCCCCGCAGAGTCCTCCGAGGGGGCGGAACTCCAGATGGGCCTGGGCGTCGCTGCGCCGGGCCGTTCTCGGCAGGAGCGGAACGTCGAAAACCGGAGGCGTCACTTGGCCCCCGGGGGAGAGAGCCCCATCCTCGCGGTCACGCGGGGCGCGACCTCCACGGCCCTCACGACCGGTATCCGTGCCTGGGCCACACCCGGCCCCACGTGGAAGAAGATGCCGTCGATCTCCGGATCGGGGCCGAAGCCGTGCTGCGCGGCGAAGTCGACGGGAAGCAGGATCGGGGCGGCAGCGCCCTGCTGCGGGAATCCGCCCTTCAGGGTCGTTCCCGGTCCCGCGATGAGGACGAGGTCGCCGATGTTCGGGTGGTCGAGGCCGATCGTTGCGGCCTCGCCTCGGAGCGCGACGGTTTCGAAGAGGGGTTTGCCGGACTCATCCCGGAGCGATCGGAAGTAGGCCGCGATGTCTGCGAGGACCGCGGCCGCTTCCTCGGGAGAGAGGACGCCGCCCGGCATTTCACCGGCCCGGTTGAGGACGAGCAGCGCGGTGCCGCCGGAGACGGCGACGTCGGCAGGGGAGTCGGGGCGCACCACGGCGCGCCCCGCGAGGACGTCCGTGGAGACCCATCCCTGCCGCCTCATCAGCTCGGCGGGGTGCACGGATCGCCACACGGGGCAAAGGCCGTGGTCGGAGATCAGGACGACGTCCCCTCCCCGTTCGAGGAAGCGGAGGTAGCGCGCGGCGGCGCGGTCCGCGATCCGCCAAGCCTCTCGCAGTGCAGCAGCGGCTTTCTCCTCCCGGTCGGGGTGTGCCCTGGCGCGGTCCGGCGGGGGAGGGGTGAAGGCGTGCCCGGCCTCGTCGAGGACCGGCTGGTAGGCCAGCAGGACGTCCCAGTCACCACGCCTTTCGGCCGCCTCGTAGGCCGAGACGAAGAACGCCGAGAGCCGGCCGGTCATCTCGAGAAACGTCTTCACGTCGGGATCGGGCCCTTCGAGAAGCCGGTGGTCGGGCTCACCGGGCCAGAAGCCACAACGCTCGTCGAGGGTCTTCTGGAAGTCCTCGGGCCAGGCCTCGGTCTGCCCGACTCCACCGACGTAGAGGGTGACCGAGGAGGCGTCGGGGGAGAGCTTCAGGAGCTTGACCCATCGGCCGCGCCGTGCAATCCCGTCCCCGGGCTCGGGGAGGGCGAGCCAGTCTCCCGCGCGAATCCGGCCGGCGAACCCTCCCTCGGCGTCGAGCGCCGCGAGCGCGTCGTACTCGCGCCGGCCGTCGTCCCGGGTGTCGAGGAGGACGAATGCGAGCGGCCGGGCCGAGCCGCTCTCCCGGCCGGACGACGGCTCGACGCGCACCAGCCGGGGTGGCGACCAGCTCTTCACCTCGGGAGGCAGGGCGATGGCCGCATCCGGGAAGGCCGCCCCGGCCTCGGGGCCCGTCCAGAGAAAGCCGGGCGAGCGGAGGCTGGCCCATCGAAGGCCCACGGGCGTGCTCGTACGGGATGTGCGCCCGGTGACGCCGGGCCAGCTCAGGGCAGCGACGCGGCGACCCTGGCGGGCAAGGGCCTCCCAGAGCGTTTCGACGGCCGGTTCGGCTTCGAATCCATCGACGCGGGCCTTGAGTGGTCCGCCGGCGGGCCAGTAGGTGTTCGAGACGATGCCCGTGGTCTCCGGAAGAGCTCCGGTCGAGATCGACGCGTGCACGACGGCCGTGAGGGACGGCGTGACCGTCTGGAGGCGTTCGGCCGAGAGCCCCTCGCGTTCGGCGCGGCGGAAGCCGTCGGGAGAAAGCGTCTCGCGCTGCCTGCCGTATTCGGCGGCACCCGCTCCGTCGAACGAGACGAGGACGACGCGGTGCGGCGGTTCGGGAGGAGGCGCCGCGAGGAGGCTCGATGGAAGGAGGATGGCGACGAGGGCCGGGAAGAGGATGGGGTGCGGGCGGGCGCGGGACATTCCTGACTAGCCTACCGCGTCTCGAGGCCCCGGAGGGACTGGCGGAGCCGGCGGACGGGGCTTTCGAGGGCCAGGCCCCGCCTGCGGGCGACCGCCAGCGCGCGGCGGGCGTCGGACTCGAGGTCCCTCACCAGAAGGTCCAGTGCGAGGCGATTCTCGCCGCCCCTGACCGCGAGGGCGTCCACGGTGGCGGCCAGCTCCGCGAGGTCGTGGAAGTCGCCCGCGGCATCCTGGAAGGCTCGGAGGAGGCGCAGCGACGCGCGGATGCCGGCATCGAGCGGTTCGACGACCTCGAGGGCGTAACGGAGCCTCTTCGCGGCGATCCGGGCGGGGTGGAGCGTGCGGCCGTCCGGGGGGAGGAGTGCCAGGAGCCTGCGGATGAGTCGGACGAGCCTGCGGCGGGTCTTGCGCAGGAGCGCGGCCTGCGCTTGGGCGCGCGGGGCGAAGGCCCCGCCGCGGGTCGACACGAGCTTCCGCCTCCAGAGGGCGACGGCCCGCTCGACGGCATCGACCTCACCCGCGTCGACGCGGACGGCCGGCAGCTCACCCGGAAAAACGAGCCCGGAGGGGAGAGAGACCACCGTCTCCGCCCGAGATGCCAGGAGCGCCCGGCCCACCTCTTCTGACCGGAGGACCGAGAGCCTGCGGCGGAGCTCCCGGGCCAATGCCCTGGGTACCTCGCCGTCACCCTTCTCCGGGTCGCCCCGGAACAGGCGCGCGAGGGCCTCCACGCGGCGCAGCGCGACCCTGAGGTCGTGGACGAGGTCCTCGTCCCCGCCGGCCCTCGCCCGTCCGGCAAGCGCCCGGAGTATCTCGCCCCGGGCAGGGAGGGCCTCCTCGAGGAGGCCGAGGATCGAATTGGGTCGGGCCGCTGGCAAGAGGGACCTCCGCCCGCAATCGTAGCC
>Ga0209573_1002658_pt1 | contig 21977 bp, 21 predicted proteins | sample TNRBio252014_DNA_FD_185870 | JGI IMG/M metagenome (GOLD analysis project Ga0209573, IMG submission 185870) | Wastewater treatment Type I Accumulibacter community from EBPR Bioreactor in Madison, WI, USA - TNR Reactor_6/25/2014_ DNA (SPAdes)... | ecosystem: Engineered > Bioreactor > EBPR >...
GACGCGCGGCTGGCGCTTGAAAATCTCGCGGGTCACCGCCTGGCCGATGGAGCCAGCGCCGCCGATGACCAGAAAGCGACTGGCCGCCACCCGTTCCGACAGTTCGGTCTCGTGACGGGCAAGGTCAACGTCGAATAGCGGCCGGTCGCGGCCGATCAGGTGCAGGATGTTCATGGGGAGTTTTAAGTTTTAAGTTTTAAGTTTTAAGTTCATAAACAAATGGTTGCGGTTAAACTCTGTCCAGTTCCAAGGTGGAAAGCTAATAATCGGTCCCCTGATGTTTTGGCCATTCCCCTTTTCCAAGCGCGCCGTCCGGTACGCTCGACGGAATATTCACCACCCGTTCCTCCAGCCACAGCGAGTTTTCCAGCTTATCATGCGGGCAATCCTGGAACATGTCGAGCCGGTGCATCAGCCGCCAGAGCGGCCGGGTCATGCCGGTGTGGCGTGTTCCGACCGTGCTGCCCAGCGACTCCGCCGCGTCTTCCACCACCGGGATACCGTAGTCATCGCAGAGCGCCACGATCTCCTCAATCCGGCAGGGATGGCCGAAGGTGTGCGCATGGGGACGCAGGCCGCCAACCAAGCGTGCTCAGTGCATAGTGCCTCAGTGTCTTCCCACCGCCTCAGCGCCTCCGGCAAGGTCAGCCCTAGTGTACGAACCTTTCAATCCGGCCAATAATCCCCGGTGATTTGTTCTACGGTAAACGGACACTCTTCCGGGAACGTCGTCAAGGGCAAGCCGGTTTCACGGCTGGCTTGTCGATGCGAACGTGGATATTCAGCCCCAATCAAGGTGGGTAGCTGCCGGATCAGGCTGGAATTATTTTCCAGCAGACGTTCAATGCTGTTTCTTCCGTTATCGATGCTTTGTCGCCAACTGGCGCCGCGCCGTTGTGGCTGGTAGCGCCACTTGAGCAGGTGCATGATGACGTTGAACAAATAGCTTTGTAGTGCATTCTTTTGGCTACGTCCCATGTCATCAATCTCTTCAATGAGGTGTTCTACATCCAGAGCCGACAACACGCCTTGCCGTAGTAAATCGGCTTGCTGTTGGGTCCAGAGGTAAAAGTCAGTTTCATAGGTCGTGATGTGGGTCATTGCCACCCCTCCTTATTCAAAGGGAATTTCTACTATAGTCTTTCCGCCTGAGATGCGGACATCCCGAATCACCCCGGCGCTGCGCGCCACCCCTCGCATGTGCGACGTCGGCGTCGAACAGCGGCCGGTCGCGGCCGATCAGGTGTGGGATGTTCATGGCGTCATACTCCGTAGTGCGCCGTCGGGAACGCTGGAGGGGATGTTGACCACCCGCTCCTCCAGCCACAGCGAGTTTTCCAGTCCATCATGCGGGCAATCCCGGAACATATCGAGCCGGTGCATCAGCCGCCAGAGCGGCCGGGTCATCACGCCTTGGCCGTTGCTGTAGTCCAGGAAGGCATCACGCTCGGCCAACGAGCCGAACAGGATGGCGTTGAGCCAGTAGTTTGAGACGGTCCCCGGCGGCGCCTGGATGAAGGGGACGCCGAGTTCGGTAAACCGGTCGGCGTAGCGGGCGGCGATATTGGCCTTGATCGCCAGCATTTCCGACAGGCGCTCCATCTGTGCGCAGCCCAGCGCCGCGTTGAGGTTGGGCAAGCGATAATTGTAGCCGACTTCGTCGTGGACGAATTCCCAGGGATGAGGGATCTTGGCGGTGGTGGTGAGGTGCTTGGCGCGGGCGGCCAGATCGGCGGCGTCGGTGAGGATCATGCCGCCGCTGCCGGTGGTGATGATCTTGTTGCCGTTGAAGCTGAGAACGCCCAGTTGGCCAAAGCCGCCGGTGTGGCGGTCGCCGACGAAGCTGCCCAGCGACTCCGCCGCGTCTTCGACCACCGGGATACCGTAGTCATCGCAGACCGTGATGATCTCCTCGATCCGGCAGGGATGGCCGAAGGTGTGCATGGGGACGCAGGCCGCCAACCGCCGCCCACTGGCTTTGTGGCGGACCTGACCGTGGCTGCGTTCGGCGTGCCGGTCGAGAAAGCGCCGCAAGGCATCCGGACTCAGGCCCAGGGTGTCGCGGTCGACATCAATGAAGACGGGGTGCGCGCCGCCATAGCGGATGGCGTTGCAGGTGGCAATGAAGGTCAGCGCCTGAGTAATCACTTCGTCGTCGCGGCTCACCCCCGCTAATTGCAGCGCGATGTGCAGCGCCGCCGTGCCGTTGACCGTGGCCACCGCGTGCCGGACCCCGGTGAAGGTGGCGATGTGTTGCTCGAACTCGGTGACCTTTGCGCCCACCGAAGAGACGAAGTTGGAATCGATACAATCGACCAGATACTGCCGCTCGTTGCCCTCGAACACCGGGCGATGGAGGGGGATAGATCCGGCCCCATGGATCGACCGCACACACTCAATGATGGGAGCAAAGCGGGTGGTCATGTCTGCCATAAATCCTCAAGCGCGCTCAGTGCCTCAGTGCCTCAGTGCCTTTCCCGTGCCTCAGTGCCTCCGGCAAGGTTGGCCCTGGGCTTCAGAACAAGCGCGGATCGTAAAGCCATTTTCGAAGTTTGGTGGCGGTCAACGCAACCGCATCGGGATGTTGGGGATTGATAAGGATGATCTGATCTTCAGGCACGATTACCGATGGCAGGGTCAGCACTGCGCCGCGCCGCGTACTCAGCCAAGCGTCGCCGAAGTCGAGACTGACCTTGCCGGTGGGTACGGCATCCCACCCCACCGGCAGAGAGGTGGGCGTCTCCACCGCTCTCGCCGCCCAGACGGCGTCCGGGATGTCGATCGCGACCAGATAGCGATTCATCGGCAGGCTGCCGGTACCCAGATGGACGAGGGTTTCCAGGCCGGCGAGCGCGGGCGATGCCGCACAGTACAAAACGGCTTGTCCCGGCCGGTTCCAGCGCCCGCCGGTGAGGCGCGCGCCCGTACCGGTGAGATCGTCCGCCACGAAATCCGGCGTGTCGGTGGCGATGCGCCAGACCCGTATCAAGCAAAGACGCCGGCTTGGGATTGGGCGAGCAGCCGGGACACCAGCGCTTGACCTTGCAGGGTGTCCATGACATCGGCGGGTTTGGCGCCCCCCAGCGCCGGCACCGGGCGATCGAGCCATTGCCCGACCCACCGGCAGGCGTCGAAATCCGGGGCGGCTTCGCTGCCTTCAACCATAGCCTGGACCTGGCCGATCAGGCGCTCCAGTCCGACGACACGTTCGGAATGTTCTGGCGACAGCCGTTCGTGCTGGCGAATCTTGTGGTCCATGGTCGAGCGCGGCAGCTTGAGGGTGCGAAACAGCCACTCTTTGGAGCGATGCAGGGACGCGCCGATCTCGATGAGCCGCTCCGCCGACACCCCCTGGCGGACGATTGCGATCACTTCGGCCGGGGATTGATGGTAGTGCGCGCCGATCGGGGGAATAGCCTGCCCTGAACCCAGCGAGCGGTCTTTGGTCTTCGCCGCGCGGGCTGGGACGGGAGGCTGAGCCGGGCGTTTTGCGGCTTTCCCGCTAGAGACCTGTTCCATGAGAATCTCCTTAAATGAGCCTATCAAATGACTCGTTTGAGTCTAATCCTGCGCCATCCTCTTCGCACATTATTTTTCGCCCTCAAAGGTGGGGACTGAACGGTTACAGCAAGTTAAACAGCTTGCCATTCCTACCCACGCGGGGTTGGCGATAAAACACCTCAGTGCCTTGGTGCGTCATTGACATCCTCCCCGCCCTGAAGGACGGGGATTCCTGACTCACTTCAGAGCCAGCGATTGATGCCCCAATCGGAGAATGTTCATTGCAGCGTTGACATCGCGGTCGTGTACCGAATGACATTCACTGCACACCCATTCTCTGATCCCAAGACCTTCTCGACCTTTTGGGCCGCCGATGGCACCGCAACCGGAACAGGTTTGGGTTGAGAGTCTCTCAGAGACTTCTCGGTACACCACTTTCCGCGCAATCGCTTTATATTCAAGAAAGTGGCGGAACAGGGCCCAACCCGCATCGTTCACGGATTTAGCCATGTTCGTTTTTGCTAACCGGGCGCTTCCAACATCGCCCACCACAATGAACTCACACTCTTTAGTCAGCCTGTCGGATTCTTTATGCAAAAAGTCCTTACGCCGATTCGCAATTTTGGCTTGCAGATTCCGTGCTTGCCGGGAACGCTTCTTCCGTTGATGTTCAGCGATCCGCCGTTGTTGATTCCGATACCAGCGCGGCGCTTCAATCTTACGGCCATCCGAACAGGTGGCCAGGGTTTTTAACCCTAGATCAATTCCCACCTGTTGGGTGCCGGTCGTCGGCGCTTCATCAGGAACATCCACGACAAAATTAACGTACCAACGGCCCCGCGAATCCTGACTGAAACTGCCACATTTAACCGGGCCAGGCAGGTCGCGGCTCTTCCAGAATCGGAATGTGTGACCTGAGTAGGTCACGGTATCGTCAATGACCTTGACGCCCGACGCCTTAAAGGGAACCCATCCAGGAGATCGTTTTCCGCGCCAGCGCAATTTGCGCTTCTTGCATTGTTGGCGTCGTGTCGCGTACTGCTCACAGACCGCTTGGACGGTTTGCGAATGGAGTCCCAGTTCTTTACTGCTACCCGTCGTCAATTTGCACAGGTCTTGATAGGTCGGCCACTGTTGATTCCAGCGCAAGGCGTGTTCCTGAGACTCATTGCAGAAGTTCCAGACCTGATTACACGCCCGCGCTAACTCAGTGAGTGGTGCGCCGCAAGTAGAATCTTTGATCCGGTACTGGAAAGTTCTGATCATATCGTCTGGTCAGCAATGATTATTGACAGTATAATCGGGTCTATGAACGAAAGCAACGATATAAGACGTGGCAGACACTGCGTTTTCAATCTACATGTCCATCTGGTCTTTGTCGCAAAATATCGCCGGAAAGTCTTTGATAGCGATGCGATTGATCGATTACGGCAGATGTTTGAGTCTATTTGTGAACGACTTGAAGCGCGGTTGATAGAAGTCGATGGTGAGCAGGATCATGTTCATTTATTGGTCGAATATCCGCCTAAGCTGGCAGTATCAACCCTTGTTAATAGCCTCAAAGGCGCATCCAGCCAACGATTAAGACGGGAGCGGCCTGATTTAGCATCGCGGTACTGGCGGGGGGTTTTATGGTCGCCTTCCTACTTCGCGGCTTCTTGTGGCGGAGCGCCCATCAGCGTGATTCGCCAATATATAGAACAGCAACAGACGCCCACCTAATCAGGCGAACTTCGTTCGCCGCGCTATCCATCCCCGGCCTGAAGGCCGAGGCTTTCCGCGCAATTCGGGTAACTTGATTCAATGATCCATCCCCAGCGTCATCGCGAGGGCCGAAGCCCCGCAGCGATCCAGCGGCGTGTGGACTGCTTCCGCTCAAATCCACCCCCGCAGCCGATAAAACCAATACCCCACAATCTCATGCACCGCCGCCGTGCTCCCCGCCAGCGCATTCACGCTCGGCAAATACCGCCGCAACCGCTGCACCGGGTCCGGCCCTACCCGGAAATCCGTCGCCACCGGAATCGGCTCCAGCCCCCCGGCCCGGAACACCGCCTCCGCCCGGCGCATGTGGCTCGCCGAGGTCACCAGCAGGAAGAATTCCAGCCCGTGCGCTTCCAGCAATTCCGCGATGTGCGCCACGTGCTGCTGCGTGGTGCGCGCCTCGTTGTCCAGCAGCAGGTGCTCCTTCGGTACTCCCAGATCCGCCAGGAAGAGCGCGCCGGACTGCGCCTCGGTCGGGTTCGCCGGCCGCTGTGGATCGCGCCCCCCGCTCAGCAGAATCCGCTGCCCCCGCCCGGCGTGATACAGCCGCGCCGCATGCCAGTACCGGTCCACCGGACCGCCCGCCGACGGATACGGCCAGCTCGCGTTGGCGCTGAACGCCCCGCCCAGCACCACGATGGCGTCTGCCCGCGGCACGGACTCCACCGGCAGGTAGTCGTACCGATGCTCCAGCGAGGCCCGCAGCGCGTCCGAAGTCACCGGCATCGACCAGACCCAGAGCGAGGTCAGCGCCAGCAGGATCACCACCCAGCCCGAGCGCCAGCGCCCGAACACCTGCATGATCAGCCCGACCAGTCCCAGCGCGAGTGCCGCGCCCAGGGGATAGGCCAACAAAGACAGATGCTTGGTCAGTTCGTACATCGGCTACCCACGCTCACTACATCGCCAACGCCCATGCGCGCGCAAGGCGCGCTCCTATGATAAGCTCCAACCCATGCATCTGCGGTCCCTCGTCCTCGTCCCGATCCTTCTGTTGTTCGCCGCTGCTCTGGCAACGGCGCAGTCTCTCTCGTCCCCAGCCTCTGCGGCGCCAGACCTCGTGTCCCATAGCTCACCCGGCCCAGATGCGCCGGGCGTCGCCACGCACTACCTTGTCAAAGCCGGAAAGCCCGCCGCCGTGATCGTGGTCAGCCCCGACGCGCCAAAGATGGTCGCGCTGGCCGCCAATCTGTTTCAGAAATACGTCCGGGACATGACGGGCGCGACGCTCCCGATCCAACAGGCGCCTTCCCAGAAACGGTTCAACGTCTTCCTCGGCCAGAGCGAATACACCCACGCCCTCGGCATCACCAGTGCCGGTACTCGTGACGGCGGCTTCAAGATCGTCTCTGGAGACAATTTTCTCGTCCTGCTGGGCGACGACCGGACCTCCGCCCGAGGCCGGATATTGAGCGACCCGGAGTGGGACGCGCTGACCGCACCCGACCGCTGGCTCAACCCAAGCCCGGGAACCCGCGACTACAACCGCGACTACGACATCTACGAGACCGACGGGCGCGGGACGATGAATGCCGTCCACGAGTTTCTCTACGATCGAGGCCTGCGCTGGTATTACCCCAGCGCTGATGGAACGATTATCCCGAACCGCCAGGATCTCGCTTTTCCCGCCACGAACCGTGTCGTCAACCCGGACTTTTCCCTGCGCCACCCGTACATCCTCTACAAAAAGTTCGGCCACCTGACTACCAAACTATATCCTGGAGGCAACCTTGAGGGCTCCCGCGACGAGCACTTGAACTGGTTGCTCAGCCTGCGCATTAACAACATTTCCGAGTACGTCGCCGGCCGCTTCCCGCACGGACTGGATGCGGTCACGGGGCGCGCGGAGACCCAGCTCAATCATCCCGAATACTATGCGGTGTGGGACGGCAAGCGCATGAACGGCCAGAACGGCAACGCCATGAAACAGAACCTGTGCTCGCCCGAACTCCTGAACGCGACCATCCGCTACGCGAAGACGCTGTTCGACCTCTACCCGGACCATTACGTCAGCGTTTGGCCGGCGGACGGCTTCACCCGCGTCTCCGAACACAGCCAGCCCTGTCGCGACAAGGCCACCCCCGAACGGGGGCCTTCCGGCGCCATTTCCGATTACGTCTGGGATTTCGTCAACAACGTCGCTTGGGCGATTCACGACGATCCCGCGTATGGGCCGAAGCGGATGATCCTGGGCGGGGCCTACACCGCCTATCAGCTCCCCCCGCAAAATCTGAGCGACCGGCGCAGGATGGCTCCCAATATCGCCGTCACGATCACCAAGTGGCGCACTTGGACCGGAACTCCCGAAAACCAGGCGTACTACCGCGAACTGACGCAACGGTGGGCCAACTTGCTGCCTTCCGGCAAGGTCTTCACCTATGACTACTACCTGCTCAACCGGCTGGAGCGGGTCACGGAGTCAACGCCCATCTTCTATCCTCGACTGATCGCCCAGGATCTCGCGTTCCTGAAGGGGAAATCCGCTGGCGAATTCGTGGAAATCGCGACGAACTGGCCGCCATGGAACCTCACCTGGGACTCTTTTGCCGCCCAGGCGCTTAACACCTATATCACAGCCCGGCTCTATTGGAACGCCGATCAGGACGTTGAGACGCTCCTGAACGAGTATTACGACCTGTACTACGGCCCCGCCAGTCAAAAGATGAAGAAGCTCCACGAATACTCGGAAAACCACTTTGTTTCGCTCATGCACAAACCCGAGTTCCTCCAGGCGATGAGAGCGATGGCCCAGGACGCGCTGGCCATGGCGGGCGAGAACACCGTTTATCGAAAGCGGATCAACCGGTTGCTCGGCTTGATGAACGCCCGCTATCTCGGCAAGGAATTCGAGATCGGCTCGTGCCAGACGCTCGACTCTCCCGGCACCACCTATCGGCTCGCCCAGGATGTGACGGCCCCAAAAACCTGTTTCCCGGTCAACGCGAGCGGCATCACCCTGGATTGTCGGGGTCATGCCATCACGTTCGGTACCGATCAGGCCGAGGGCAGCGCTGTGCAGATCGATGCCCGCCGAAGCCAACGGGGCCATGATTCGACCATCAGAAATTGCACCATCCACGACGGCGGTCGCACCGAAGCGGCGCAACCCGGCGCTGCGATCGACATACGCAACGCCGACCACGCCGTTGTTGAAAACGCGCGCATCAACACCACGGGAGCGGGGATTCGCGTTATGGGCGGGACTCGCCACGTCTTCCGGGGCAACACGGTGAACGCGCGCCTGGATGCTTTTTTCGCACAATATGGCGGCCATTCGAGGCCAGCACCCGAGTCGTCAAACGTGTACGAAAATAACGCATTCAGCAGTCGCGACGGTTACGGCGCTTATCTCTACCAAGGCGGCGAGGATCTTTTGCGCAATAACACGTTCACCAGCGTCAACAGCCACGGCTTGCGCCTGTTCCGGCCCACCAAGACGCGGCTGCTCGGAAACACCATCGCCAGCGAATCGACCCAAGGGCTGCAAATTCTCCAGCCCACCGACATCGAACTCATCGAGAACACCGTGATCGATCGCTAGGCGTTGCGGTCAGCCGCGCGCTCGTCGAGACGCTGGGGCGTAACCGGCTCCCTCCAGCGACCAGGGCCGCATCAACATGGCAGCTCCGCCCGATCTGGCCGGCCAGCAGGTGCTCGACCAGGGCGATAGCGTCACCGAGGATCCAGCGCACGCCGACACCAGGTCAGACGTCCTTCGCCTTCCTGCCTCGGATTCCGATCTTCCCTTCATTTTCAATTAACCTGCTCATAACCCACCCAGCCGGGGGGCATGACTGCGGAGACTGAATGATTATTTAAATCCTCAATACCGATCTCTTCTCCGTTCAGAAGAATCTTCTGCCCGCCACTTTGCATGAATCCCATGGCCGCCCTTAACAGAGGGATTTTATCTACATTCATTCCCATCAGATGGGCCATGCACACATCATTTAATGCAGAAGAATTGGTAAAACCCACCACACCCAACGGCAACGGATCGGGAAACAAGGGTCCGTCACCCTGTCCGCCAATGATCCCGTCGCTCAAACTGTAGAATTCCCTCTGCTGCGAGGGCGCCAATCCGCCATCCGCCGTACCGAAATACACGATCTGGTTGAGATCCATCACCATCCGCCAGGTGGTATCGTTACCATACCAGCCAGCCCCTGGATGATCATACTGACTCGGGAGTGATAAGCGCCACAACAAAGCGGCCACCCTCGTCCAAACGGTAAACAGGAAGTTCCCCTTGTTCCGGTTCCCTTCATCGTAAGCCAGTTCCGCCATATACCGCACTCGGCTGTTTCCAGGATAACAATCTCCACCTCTCCCGGTGCCGCCAATCCGATGGTGCGGCAAGAAATCCTTGTCCCCATTCAACCCGACAATATTCTTCAGCGCTGCCGTAATGCCGGCTTTTTGATGCGTCTTAACTTTAGGCAACGAGATAACCAAATCTGTCTCAAAAAGCTCCCTTGTAATGCAGTATTTGTGCATCCCTTTCGAATGCGACTCAATGAACCGATCCGGATTGTACACGGTAACCCGAAAATTATTTTTTCCTTCTTCTGTGATGGGTTCGAGGAAGCTGGCCGGGCCCAAGTCAAAAATAAGATATTTATCGAGAGGACGCCGGTTTTCCGAAGCGTCGTTCAATGCGGGATCGAATGCGACTCTGCGGAAATCCTTGATGGATACCGGGACTGAATATCTTTCTTCTAGCTTGGCCATCGTCTCCCGTAATTGATCGGTTACGACCCTGGACCAATGGCACCCCTGAATCGGCGCATCCCCTATCAGGACTTCTTTCGGAGATCTTTTAAGAACCGTCTCGAGGGCTGCCAACAAAAATGAATCATGGGTCCTGAGACAAATCTCGTCGCTTGGAATCCTGTCATGCCGCACCCAATTCGGTTTCAGCAAGACCTTTTTCCCGGCGATCTTCTCACTTGTCAAAACAGGTTGGGCAACCTCCTCAATGACCGCATTGAGAAATCTTCGATCCTGATAGAGCTTGGATAGCGCTGCAACGCTCCGGTCGCCTGAATCAAAGACGGTACGAATATTAACAAATGAAGTCACCTTTTCGCCTTTTTGGGGTTGGAATGCGTCGCTACAGCCACTCTCATGTGCGGATTTTGATCCGACCAATCAACAGCAACTGCTGGAATTCCCAAACCAGGACTATAGTCATTCCCAATGAAGAGCCGGACAATACTCAACAATAACATTCTGATTTTAGCTTAAAACTTAAAACTTAAAACTTAAAACCTCTATATTTGGACTCAATCTGCCGCAATGCATTGCCCCAGCTCATCGGAGCCGAGAAACTCGACTTCCGGCCAGCGACGAACGATCTCATCGAGCAAAGCGCGCAACTGCTTCAGTCCGGAATCGCGGTTGGCAGGGCGGATGGAGCCGATGAAATTGAGTCTGTGTGAAGAAATCACTGCGGGCTTGCGCCAGCGGAAGGCGCTCGCAATCTGTCGCAGACAAGTTCCGACCCAATCATGGCTTGGATCCATGGATGGCTCGAATACCACATTGCGGACCGTGATAACCTGACCGAGCGAGTTCCTCCGGCCCATCCAGTGCCGCTTCAAACCAGACTTTTGCTCGCCTGACCGGGGAACGCGTTGCGCGCGTCCGGACTGGATGAAGCGGATGCCGTGGTCGTCCCAGATTCGCTCCAGATCAGAGCGCCACGTATAGCACGGCGCCATTACGCTTGAGGCGCGGAATCCCCAGATTTGTTCAAAGAGATTCAACCCCTCCGTGACGGATTGCTCGATGACGGGCTGGTCAGCATCCGAATAGACGGCCATACCATCCAAGCATTCAATCTGGCAACTGGAAACCGGTCCGGCGCTCTGGGTGGCCATCTGCTCCCTGAACGCATCCACAAACAGGGGTTTATCCGCCCTGAGCGCCTCCAACCAATGCCTGACCTGAATGTGTTCTCGGCCATGAAATTGCAGCGAGAAAACACCGGATTGAAGCCCCTCCCGATAATATTCCAATACGCGATCAGAGTCCGGATAACGGGCCAACGTGTCCGTAAAGAGTTCGAAGTAATACTGGGCAAACCCGCTTTGCCGAATCTGTTCGAAATGCGGATTCGCAACAATGTTGTTCAGCGTGAACTTGGCGGGCCTGTTCCTGGAATCGCGCACGCTCGACAAGGTCTCCGCCAACAATTGCATATCGGTATTGTTCTCAAGTGCATCATTGCGATTAAACGGACAGCCGGCAACCGGATGACCCTTTTTCTCCAGTCGCTCGTAAGCGGCTTTGGAGGCCATGCGGATCATGCCCCAGTCGTCGCTTTCAAAGACCACGAGCTTGCGTGAGGTCCGCCACCCGGGGATGTTTTGCAGTTCATTCTTGAAACTGGCCTTCAGCATGATGCTATTGGTCCTCCACCGAGGCGGTGGCGTTGACACGATTTACGGCCTCCTGAATCGACTTCACCAGCACATCGGCCAGGGCAGCGTCTCGCAGGGCACCGCCACCGCTCAGGCGGCCGTTGGCGTGCTGCGTGAACTCTGGTTCGTCCATGGTCACCCGGAAAGTGAGGGGTTCCGAACTTGTTCGCGCTTTTGCAGCGCAGTATCTCAAACACGCTGGTCGCCACGTTCTCGCCGCCGCGAAAGACGCCATCGAGCTTGAACTTCCGGCCCCGAAGCTGCTCCTGCACCACTGGCCAGCGGATGCACCGGCAGGCCGAATTCCTCGACCAGCGCAAAGAAGCGCGCCTCAGACCTGCCCCTTTGGCTTCGGCGGTACGAATTCCACGAACAGATAATCATTCGGCAGCTCTTCCAACACGCGCACGGTCGGATTGTTGGCATGGGAGCGCATCACCAGCGCATTGTTCTTCGAGATGGTCGTCATGCAGCGAAACCCGGAACGCCAGGCGGTGTTGTAGAGAATCTGGTTCATCACCCGCCCGATACCCTTTCGCTCATGCGGTTCGTCAATCAAGCGACCGACAAAGCATTTGCGGTTCCAGAAACAGCGCAGGAAAAAGTAACCGACCAGCAATTCGTCACTGAAGGCCCCGAACATCAGAAACGCCGGGTTGCGCCAAGCCCGCTCCAGGTCCTGGCGATCAAAGCCGTGGGGCTTGAAATAGTCGAGCCGGCCTTCCCGCTGGCGATGCAGAAGGTCGAAAAGCGCGTCCAGATCGTCGTGCGTCAACGACCGAAACCGGAAGCCATCGAGATTGAATTCCTGAAGGCATTGCACCGACTTGCCGTGCATTCGGTCGCCGTGCAGCAGGCGAAACAGCAGTGCATTCAGCCAGTCAATCCCGCGCCAGATCCACGGCAGGCGGTGCTTGATGAACAACAACAGGCGCGTCATTCGCCCGGCTCAAGGAGATGCTTCAAGCCCCGCCCCACCGGCAACTGCCACACCAGCTTGCACCTATCGTGGTTGCCCTCGATCAGTCCGGGACCCTCGGGGGTGATCACGATGTCCCAGCCAATCGAGCGATTCTGCGGGTGTCGTTCGCTCGCCTCCCGCACCAGCGCCAACGTTTCTGGCCAGTAGGGAATCTGAAAGCCCTCGATGGCGACGCCGGTCACCGGATGGACCGACTCCGGAACAAGTCTATCGTAACGCCCAGCCACCTCAGTTACTAGGCCAGCAGCACCACTTCTAAACCCTGTGGCTTCTATCTTAAATCGCCTGTTCTGTGTGGTCTTGACTGAGAGGTCCACTTTAGACTTCTTCTCCAATGCTCATGACCATGTCTCGCAGTTACGGGCACCGTTAACCGAAAACTTTGAGATTATCGGTCATTAAAAACCGAAAACCTGAGTACGATGGGTATATTAAAAATTTTTTAATATATTAGTTTGGATTGTAATTACAGATGGTTTTTTTGAATTTACCAGAAGACAGTACTGGTATAGAATTAACGTATTTTATTGTAATTTCAGCATCTGATCCTAATATTTTTTTTAAGTAGTTACGAAGAGAGTCTTCAGAATAAGTGTTTTTTTCACAACATACATTGAGAGTATATTTTTTTTCATCATCCTGAATAAATTGATATTGCTTTAATTTGTCAAATTTCCACATATAAACGCTCCAAGTGTGTGCGGTCATTCTCCGCCCTGAAGTATCATAAAAAGTATCGACTTGACGACCTTGAATTGTTTTTAATTTAGTAGACCAATCCGGATCTCTATCAATTCTAATGGCTAGATCACCGGTATCATATCGAATCATAGGCATTGCAAAGTTATACAAATCTGTAACAATTATTCTGGACAGCTCACCAACCTCAGATGGTACATCAGCTTCAAGCTTCAAAAGCTCAACATTGTAACTTGAAATATTAACAATAAACTCATCAGACATATCTGGTGTCTGCGCAACTATACCATTTTCCTGGCTAGAGTAACGATCAATAACTACCGAACCTATTACTTTCTTTAATCTTTTCTTGACATCCATGTCAAGAACTTCAGAACCAGAGACTATTGATCTTATGCTATAATTTTCTTGCCTGTCATCAAAATTTTCCAAGTACCTGATAAGATGCTCAAAAGTTGAAGCATATCCAATTAGATTACTGATTTTTTTATCTTTTAAAAGTAAATTTCTAATATCTGAAAGATTGCCATCGTCAAGATGCAATATATCAACAGGAACCAAATTTTGCTTAAATCTTTCAAGTCTGGATTTTTTATTTTTATCAGTCCAAACTCTAAAATAAGCATATTTCTCACCTAAATAATGACCACAGATTTCATTAAAATAAATGATTTCTGCAAGAACCCTTTTTCTTTTATTTATATCCTGAATAAACGTAAAAGGCACGCCTGTTGAGCCACTAGTTGACATTTTATGTCTTTTTTCGTTTTCGTAATTTTTCGCCAAAAAGTCATCAAAACACTCTTTATAGTTCAGTTTATTCACAACTGGAATATTTTGGATTGTTGTTGTGTTGACTGCTTTATAAAAAGGCACATTTTTAGAAGCATGTACAAGTAGCTTTTCTAATTGCAGTGCATTTACTTCGCCACTGGACATTCTCTCTTTAATGTCAGAGTAATGACTCTTTACTTGTTGGCCTCGTAAAAAATCAATCAACCAGAAAATATTATTGCGTAACGATACTTCTAACATAGCCCAATTCTCTACAAAGTGAACTTATGGAGTGATTAGTTTAGTTAACTGCTCAGTGGACATAAATACGGAATCTGGCCAGCGGCTCACGATTTCCTCCAGCAGCCGCCGCAACGCGGCGAGTCCTTTGGTCCTGTTCTGGGGTGATATGTGTCCGCAATAATTCACCCGATGGGAACTGATATTCGCCGGCCGATGCCAACGAAAGGCCGCCTCTACCTGCTGCAAGGTAAAATCAACCCACTCAAATCCTCTGTCTTCCGTCGGCTCAAAGACGACATTCCGCACAACAGCACACAGTCCTTGGGAATTCTTCCTTCCCGTGAAGTTGATACGCCTTGTGTATTTGCCACGCCCATGATGTTCGGATTTCACTAGGGGGGTATCGATAAAACGAATACCGGCCTTTTTCAGGTATGGATGTATTGCCAGGCTCTCCCGGCCACCGGGTGGCGTGAAGTGTATGGAACGGTATCCAAACACCTGCTCGAAGGCGTCTAGCCCTGTGCGGATGATCTCCTCGAACGGCCCGTTCTCATCAAACTCCCAGAATTCAAACGCCGCCGTATAACCGATCGTCGGATAGCCTGAACCAGAGAGGCTCGTATAAGACCGGTTCTCCAGGCAGACTATCACCTCAGGGTCCCGTGCAGCCAGTTTTTCCTCAAACACCTTGAGGTTGAGATGTTCCCGGCCGTGGAACTGCGGCGCCATCAACCCTTTTTCAATACCCTCCCGCCAGAGGCTCCAGGCGCCTGCGTAGGCATCCGGATCGCGAACCGACAGCTTTTCAAAAGTCACCGGCAACAACTCGTACCGGTACCCCGCAAAATCTTCCCCAGCCATCCGTTCGAAATCGATGTTACAGGGCACGGCGAACGGGGTAAAAACCGCGTGACGACCGTTCTTGTCGCGCACCGAGGAGAGTGTTTCATACAGCATTTCCAAATCTTCACGGGTTTCCAGGCTGTCGAAGGCGTCAAACCGGGAATGGACCTTCAGCCCGGCTGCATCCAGCTTTTCACGGGCCTGTCTGCTGTCCAGGCGGACATTGCCGTAATCGTCCACCGAGAAGACCACGATCTTGCGGTCGGTCTTCCAGCCGAGGATGTTCTTCAGGTTATCCAGCAGCATTCGCTTCATTCACTTATCTCCTGCGAGGCCAGGTAGCTCTCCACAAAACGGTCCGCATTGCTGCGTCGAAAGTCCCTTGCCGCCTGCTCCGCACGACGCTGCATCGCTTGGTGTCGATCAACGTCGGAAGCCAGTGTACGAATGAACTCCATGATTCCATCCAGATCACCGGCGGAAAAACACCGCGCATGGCCATATTCCCGGGCATAGCGCGCCAGTTCGCTGTCCGAGCCGGCAATGTAGAGCGCGGGAATGCCGAAGCTCATCAGGTTGTACGCCTTGCTCGGCACGCTGCCCCGGCTCACGGATTCGTGCAGGATCACCACACCGAGGTCCGCCGCCGATAGCGAGTAGGGGAACATCGCGTCGGACTGGAACGGCAGCATCTGCACGTTGCCAAGGCCGCGCTCCCGGATCAGCCGCTCGATGGCCGGTTGTCGCGGCCCGCGCCCGATGATCTGGAACAGGATGCGCGGTTCGTCCTTGAGTCGCTCCGCCACCTCGATCAACACCTCGACATTGTGGGTCACGCCGATATTGCCCGAGTACTGCACCACGAAGCGATCTCGCAGAGCGTGTTCCCGCACGAAGGGATTTTCGGCATCCAGAATCCGGCTGTTCTCCTGAAAGATCGACCAGATGGGATGCACCAGCAGTTTTCGTCGGTCCACGTAGCGCGCCAGCATGTCGGCCATGGGCGGGCTGATGGTGAACAAGCGCCAGGCCTTGCGAAAAGAGTAGCGGTTCAACGCCGCCCAGATCCGGTAAACCGGGTGGGTTTCCTTCATGCCGGTAATCTTGAAGGTATCGGGGTAAACATCCCAGATCACCATGCTGAAGCGATGCGGCAGGATCAGGTTCAGCAGATAGCCCATGGGCGGGACGGAGACAAAGAAGACTTCATGGCGACGATACCGCGTCATCAGCAACCACCACATCCTGGCCAGCGCCAACAGGCAGGAGCCGGCCTTTTTCCAGGCCGGGCGCTCCTGCCAGCGGTTGATCCAGCTTACCCGGATATCCCGATCCAACTCTTCCCCTTGCACATGCACGCTGCCGGTGATCAACGCGACCTCATCAAAGCGCTGGTTGAAAGCGTTGGCGAAGCCCACCGTGAGGTAGTTGGCAGCTTGGTTGATCAGGACAACCTGTGCCATCAGATCTGTGCTCCGTGGCTTGGGACTCGTACTGTACCCGCCGCGCCCTGTTGTAGTTCCATCTGCTCTCCCACACTTCCCAACAACGACAAATAAAGTTCAAGATAATCATTCATCCGATCATCAAGCGAAAACAGTTCCTCTGCCCGCCGCCGACAAATGCCAGATGCTTCATACCTCTCTATTGAAAGTACGTCCTCAATCGCCTTCGCATAGTGCTGCGGATGATCGCCTTTCACCGAAAAACCCACGGAAGAATCCACTAACTCTTCCAACGCCGTACCTTTCCTAACTACACAGGGCGTTCCGCACGCTAACGCTTCCGCAGCCACCATTCCGAAAGTCTCTGCAATCGATGGGGAAACAAAAACATCGGCTGCTCGATAATAATCAGCCAACCGTTCCGAGCTATTCGTGTGCTCTACAACAGTGAGATTTCTACCGTATAGCCACGTCTTCTTGAGTCCTCGCCCAACAAGCACAATCTGATAACTATCTGGCAGACGTTCGGCGAGGTGCGCAAACACCCGAAAACCCTTGCCTTCGCTCCACAGATTCGCCACACCCAAGATCACTACCTTCCTTTCAAGGCCCAGCCGACGCTTCGCCAATCCCTTCTCCCCAGGAAAAAACGTGGCGAGATCAATGCCATTGTATATCGTTTGAACGGTATGTCCTCTCAGAAACGATTTTTTAACCTGCTCCTCTAACCACTTCGAAACCACCACGATGGTCAGATTTTCCACGCGAAGGAACAAATCCCGCTTGGCTGTAAAGTTCGCCTGCGAGTTATCCCTTAAGATGCTTGCCGGATATAGGCGTGTCAATGGACACTCAAAACATCCCGTTTCCCATTTTCTACAGCCCACTCTTTCGTAGTAACAGCAGTGCCCCGTGAACGGCCAGCAATCGTGTAGCGTCCACACCACGGGAATCCGCGATTGCGCAAGGAACTTAAACAAGACCCCAACGTGAACATAGTACCCATGAAGGTTATGCAGATGAATCACATCTGGCTTGACCGCCTCTATATGGCGGATCAACTCGAAAGTGGCCCTTTTTGAATAAAACCCATGCTCATCAAACAGACGGGTGCCCAGTAGGTGGATTGCTTGGTCCCACTTGGACCCGATTCGAAACAACTCCGCGTTACTCGACCGAGAGTGTCGGCCGTAAGCGACGTGAACCTCATGCCCGTGTCTCTGGCAGTGCCGACCGATTTGCTCAACGATACGGCCGGTGCTTCCCGTATTGACAGTCGAATTGATCTGGAGCAGCCTCATAACTATCCACTAGTCACTATCGTTTTGAGCCACTCGTCCGCAATCCGTTCCGCACCATACATGTTCCGAACTGTCAAGCCTTTCTTCGCTGTGCGGGCGCGAAGTTCCGGATCACGGATCAAACGGGCGAGGATTTTTGCCAACTCGCCTTCATTCCCTGGCTCCACGAGAAAACCACTCTCACCATGAGCGATAATTTCTCGCGGTCCAGCAACACAGTCCGATGCAACACAGCACAAAGGTACGCTCATGGCTTCCACCAGCGCGTTTGGAAAGCCCTCGTAAAGGGACGGGAGTACGAAAATCTCGGCTTTAGCGAGAAACCGCCAGACGTCTCGCTGACTGCCCAAGAAATGAACCCTTTCTTCGATGCCCAACTCTTTTGCAAATCTTTCGAGACGCTGCCGCTCCGGACCATCACCAACAAGCTCCAGTTGCCAATCAGGCGCGTCAACTTTACTGAAAGCCTCCAGAAGTGTCTGATGTCCTTTTTCTCGACTCAGGCGCCCTACAGAGATAACGGTTTTTTCACGCTGACCCGTTTGTGGTCCGCAATACATCTCGACAGCGTTTGGCATTACAGTAATGGATTTGCACGAATAGCGCTTCGCAACGATCTGTTTGGCCCGCTCCGTCTGCACGATAACAGTTTTCGCGAAACGATAGAGCAAACGATTCGCCGTATCCAACAACGGCCCCAATCTTAGCTCCGGGCCCATCCGGCTAGCTACAACGACTCTTCGGGATAGACCGAGCGACGACAATATCGTGAAAGAGTTATACCAATCGCCGAACGAAACAACGACATCTGCGTCTGTTTGCCTAATTGCGTCGCGAAGATAATGCAAGGCCCGAAGGGCGTATTGGAGCTTCCCAATCTGCGAGCGATTGATCGTCGGCCATCTGATTGCAATGGATTCGCGAAGTGGGAAGGCTATAGGCGTCAAAAACAAACAAATTATCGTAATTCGATAACTCCTATCCGCCAACGAATTTGCCAGTGTAGAGAGCGCACGTTCCTGCCCTCCAAACCCAAGCCCCCCAATTACAAACACAATTTTTTTATCCAGCATGCTTACATGCACTTCTTTGTTTGGACCGACCAAGACCAGGCAACATTGACCTGGTGCCTTCTACGCTAAACCATTCTTCTACACCGGTCGACCGACCAACACCCGAATACGACATTGCCCTCTTTCCACTCATGCTTCTCTTTCTCATATTCGATCCCCATCATCTACGGACTCCAACTTTGCTTGCTTGCACGCTCTTCACGTCGCTCGATGGAACAAAAAGGTAGTTGCATAGATCTTTATCTGATGCAGGATCAAACCTCATAATTGGCTCTACGAAGCCTAGTTCCCCGTGTTCAGTCGTGACAATCTGGAAAGCTTGGTAAGCAATCTCCGCCAAAAATGCCTCGATCTTGGCTTGTCTATCCACTCGCAATTTATTTTCTTTCGAATATGCGGAAAGGATTTCGATAATGATCCAGGGGGAATCCTCAACGATACGATCACGTAGGCAATGCAGCACTTCCAACTCTGCACCTTCTACGTCTATTTTGATTACACCGATCTTATTTACAGGAATAGATTTGGTGGCGCTTTGGAATTTCATCACAGGCACGAAGATCTGCCGCACCGGCTTAATATTATTGAACGCCCAATAGTCGTCTACGATCGAACCACCAGGATTGGTGATGTTATCTTCGTACAACGAGAGCACTTTTATTTCGTCGCTCGCGTAAAGTCCAACCGGCAGACAAAAGCAATTTTTAAATGAATTAATGCGCACCAGTTCCTCAAGGAGGGTGTGGCATGCTGGATTCGGCTCAAATCCGTAATAGACGCAATCTGGATCAATACTTTTTACCGCAAGCAGGGTTTGTCCAACATTTGCACCGACATCGACGAAGCTCGCTTTCTTTTCACGAAGAGCCACCTCAATTAATTGCAGCATCCAGGGTTCGCTAGGCGTTGTGCGACCCGAATATATTTTCAATCCCTTCAGTTTTCTACCGTTGCAGCGAACGGAAAATTCGTAATTGATCATATTTCGCATTTTTCGCAACAGGTGGTACAAATTACAGTTTTTTATGAAGTTCACAACCGATTTACGGATCTGAGAGCGCTTCATACTACCTCCAATGGTGGTGGCTCTTAGCTGCTTACTTACTGCAGATGGGGCGCAGGATGTTCGACTGCTGCGGCCGCCTTTGCAGCAACATTTTATTCCGCGGCTACTGGCCACCGCGCTGCATCCGGTATGGACGCCGAGACATCTCCAGACTAGTGTTCTATCAGTCAGAGTTTGATGGGTTTAACCCCACCAACAGGCAGAAAATCGCCGGATCGGACGGGTTCGTATCCTGGTGGAGCATGTGATCGGTGGCATGAAAGCTTTTCGTGTCTTAACCATTCGGCTGAGAAACCATTTGAAGCATTTAGCGGATGACTTTATCTTTGCGGCCGCCGGCCTCTGGAACCTCAAAAACTCATTTTTTGTTCAATAGGTTAGCCAGAGTTATTGATAAGCAACTCTATTGTTATGTTACGCAGGAGAAAACCGGTTCGACTGTAATAGAGCCAGCATACCGCTCGCCAAATCGCAATCAGTACCGACCACAGGCCGCCGATTCTTTTGCAACCGTGCCCTCCCCTCTGGAATCCCACACAACACTGATAGCGATCCTATTCCAAGTTGTGAAATTTCCCCTCCCTGGCTAAGGAGGGGTGGCGCGAAGTGCCGGGGTGGTTCGAAACGGTGACTCCACAAGTCAGATAGGAGCGCTATATTCCTCCGCAAGCCGACCCACGGCAGCGGCGCCGCTCCCGTACCGCAAGGCTCGCCATAGACTAACCCAACCGCCCCATGACCAGATCCACCATCCACCCCTGCGGATTGAACTTGACTTCATACCAGTTCAGGTCCGCATCCCAATACCCTGGGCAAGGATCGTAGCCTTCCTTTAAAAAGCCGTAGCTGACTTCCAGGATCACTGGCTGGCCTTCGGCCGTGCGCACGAAGTCGAAGGCCAGGCAACTGCCACCAAGTTTTCGAGCCGACGCGAAGGCGAGTTCGAGACAGTCGCGGTCGATGTCCGCCGGGTCATAGGAAAAACGGCCGCTGCCCGAGGCACGGAAATCGCCGGGACGCACCCAGCGCTTGATCCCGAACGCGCGCTCCCCGATCACGATGACCCGGATGTCCGCGTCGTTGTTCGGAATGTAGTCCTGAAAATAGACATACCTTCGCTGCCGCCCCAGTATCATCGAAAACCGGGGCGGATAGACGAACCGAACCAGCGCCTTGAGAATCTCCGTCGCCCGGAACTTGCCCAGCCGCCACTTGTAGATCCGTTCCTTAAGATTGTCCCAAGGGTCGTAGACCGGGAACCCCCGGCCGAACGCGCGGCGGATCAACCGTCGTGCCTCTATCTCGTTGTGGACCCGTCTGACACCCGCCGACCCCGCCCCATGGCGCAGTTTGAACACCTTAGGGTAGTCCGTGCCCGCAGCCCATTCGAGCGCCGGCACCCGTTCGACGAACACATGCGCCGGAGGACTCGGGATATCGAGCAGCTCGAACAGGTACTTCTGGCCCACCTTGTCGTCGAAATGCCAGGCGGTCCGAAAGTCGGGGAACACCGCGAATCCGGCATGTTCGAGACTGGAGAGAATCTGCCGGGCGATCAAGATGTCGCGCGGATCGGACTGCCCGTGATGCCACATCAGAGCTTTGCAGCCTCGGAGTTGTTCGATGATATCGGTGGCATGGCAATTGACACGCTTGTAGGGGATGCGCCGTTCCTCGCAATAAGCGATCCAGCGCGGATGAAACCCTAGAGGACTGTTGTGGATCGCGATCATCAGAACATTTCCTTCATGCGCATGGCCAACCGGTCGGAGCTTATAAACTGCGCGTCCGGCCAGATCGTGCGGATTCGGCCCAGCAAATCGTCGAGCAGGCGAAGACTACGATCCCTGTGCTGGAG
>Ga0209573_1002660_pt1 | contig 21967 bp, 18 predicted proteins | sample TNRBio252014_DNA_FD_185870 | JGI IMG/M metagenome (GOLD analysis project Ga0209573, IMG submission 185870) | Wastewater treatment Type I Accumulibacter community from EBPR Bioreactor in Madison, WI, USA - TNR Reactor_6/25/2014_ DNA (SPAdes)... | ecosystem: Engineered > Bioreactor > EBPR >...
GATGGTGTATGCGCGCCTGTTGACCCTGAACGAGCTGTCGGCCGGCGCCCGCTACGGCTATTTGGCCTTGTACAACCTGATCTACGTGTTGCCGCTGGCGCTGATCGTGTTCGCCTTCGTGCGCGCCCTGGGCGCGCGCAAGCTCTCGGAGCGGGAAGGGCGGCTGCTCAAGCTGCTGTCCGGCGTCATGATGCTGGAATTGGGCGTCCTGCTGTCGGCGGCGCCGGAGCTGCTCGACAGCTTGTGGGTGTCGGCGGCGCTGCTGGCCATCGCCGTAGGCGCGACCGCCCTGGCGGCCCGATTGATCCCCGAAAACCGGGAACGGTCGAGTCGAGGCTCATGATGACCGCCGCTCCCATCGGGTCGATCGTTCTCGTCGCACTGGTAGATCGGCGCCCGTCGCCATGAACACCGCACCTTCCGTCGAAAATCTCGATGGCCTGATCCAGAAAATCCGGCAAGAGGGCGTTGAGCGCGCCCAGCGTGAGGCCGATGCGCTCATCGCGGCGGCGAAGCAGCAGGCTACGGAGATTGTCCAGGCGGCGGAGTCGCGTGCGGCGCAGCTCATTCGCGAGGCGGAGGAGCGCCGCCAACAGGACGCGACGGCGCTTCGTCAAGCGCAGGAACGGGCGGCGCGCGACTGGTTGCTCGCGGTGCGTGCGGAGTTGCACGGTCTCTTGCGACGCCTCATCCAGCGCGAATGCCGCGCCGCCCTCGCCGGCCCAGCGCTGGGGGAACTGATCCGCCAAGTGGCCGTCGAGTGGATGCGGCACGGCGGCGCGAAGGACCTCGAATTGTTGCTGAACGAGCAGGATGCCCGGGCGCTCGGCGACAGCTTCCTCGCCCGGTTGCAGGCCGAACTCGACGCGGGCGTGTCGGTGCAACCCCATCCCGACCTTCACGCCGGGTTCCAAATCGGCGGCCGGGGCGAGTCGATGCGTTTGGATTTTACCGATGCGGCGCTGGCGGAGAGTCTGGCGGTCTATTTGAATCCCCGGTTTGCCGGGGTGCTGGACGGGTTGCGGCAGTCGAAGGAGGACGCATGAGCGGCGGGTATTATTACCTCGTGGCCTCCTTGCCTCATTTGAAGTTTGGCGCCGCGCCGCGACTCACCCCCGGAGAATTTCTGCGCCGGTGCGCCGCGCAAATTTCCCCGGCGCACTATCGGATTCTGGCCGAAGTGGAACTGTTTCAGGCCCAACCCGCGAAAACCGGGCTGGCGTTGCTCGACCGCTGGCATGACCGCGAGCGGACCCTGCGCAACGCGCTGGCCGTCGTGCGCGCCAAACGCCTGGGAGTGACGGCAGCCGGGCATCTGCGCGACTTTCGACCGGACCCCCGCCTCGCCGAAATCGCCCGGCATCTCCTTGCGCTCGATTCGCCGCTCGCCGCCGACGAAGATCTGGATCGGGTGCGCTGGCGCTTTCTGGAAGATCTGGCGTTCGGTCACCACTTCGATCTGGAAACGCTGGTCGTTTACCTGCTGAAGCTGCGAATCCTCGAACGCCGCGCCCGCTTCGACCCGGCGGTCGGCGCCGCGCTGCTCGACCGGATGCTCGCGCAAGGCGCGGAACGCGGGCGCGACGCTTTCACCCACTCCGGGAACTGACGCCATGCCGCGCACCGGAACCATCGTCGGCGTGAACGGCAACCACCTCACGGTGGAGTTCGCCGGCGAAGTGACGCAGAACGAAGTGGCCTACGCGCTCCTCGATACCTTGCGGCTGAAGGCCGAAGTCGTGCGCGTGCGGGGCCGACGCGCCGACTTGCAGGTGTTCGAAGACAGTTCCGGGTTGCGCGTGGGCGACCTGGTGGAATTCACCGGCGAACTGCTGTCGGTGGAACTCGGTCCCGGACTGCTCGGCCAGCTTTACGAAGGCTTGCAGAACCCCTTGCACGCGCTCGCCGAGCGCGACGGCTTTTTTCTGCAACGCGGCGCGTATCTGCCGGCGCTCGACGAGACCCGGCGCTGGCCGTTCGCGCCAGTGGTGAAGCCGGGGATGGTCGTGGCGGCCGGCGACACCCTGGGCACGGTCCCGGAGGGCGTTTTTCAGCACCGCATCATGCTGCCTTTCCATCTGCGCGGCCGCTGGCGCATCACCGAAATGGCCGCTCCGGGCGAGTTCCGCGTGCGCGACCCCATCGCCGTCGTGCAGGAAGAGGCAGGTCATGAACTGAAGCTGAGCCTGGCGTTTCGCTGGCCGGTGAAGCAGGCGATCCGCCTCTACCGCGAACGCCTCGCGCCGAGCGAGCCGCTCATCACCCAAATCCGCATCATCGACTCTCTGTTCCCGGTGGCGCGCGGTGGGACTTACTGCATTCCTGGGCCGTTCGGCGCGGGCAAGACCCTGCTCCAGCAACTCACCAGCCGCTTCGCCCAGGTGGATATCGTCATCATCGCGGCTTGCGGCGAGCGGGCCGGCGAAGTCGTGGAAACCATTCGCGATTTTCCGCGACTCACCGATCCGCTCACCGGCCGCGCGCTGATGGAACGCACCATCGTCGTCGCCAACACCAGCTCCATGCCGGTGGCGGCGCGCGAGGCGTCAGTCTATACCGCCGTGACCATGGCCGAGTATTACCGGCAGATGGGCTTGCATGTGCTGCTGCTGGCGGACTCCACGTCGCGCTGGGCGCAGGCCATGCGCGAGCGTTCGGGCCGGCTGGAGGAAATCCCCGGCGAGGAAGCGTTCCCCGCCTACCTGGAATCGGTCATCGCCGATTTCTACGAACGGGCCGGCTGCGTGCACCTGCGGGACGGGCGGATCGGCTCGCTGACCATCGGCGGCGCCATCAGTCCCGCCGGCGGCAATTTCGACGAGCCGGTCACCCGGGCTACGCTCAAAGCGGTCGGCGCGTTCCACGCCCTGTCCCGCGAACGGGCCGACGCGCGCTGTTACCCGGCGGTGGACCCGCTGGAAAGCTGGAGCCGCTACCCCGGCATCCTCCCGGCAGACCGGCTCCGGCAGTTGCGCCGCCTGCTGACCAAGGCCCACGAAATCGGCCAGATGATGAAGGTCGTCGGTGAAGAGGGCACGCCGCTGGCGGATTTTATCCTGTACCTCAAGGGCGAATGCTTCGACGCGGTCTATCTCCAGCAGAACGCTTTTGACCCGGTGGACGCGGCCACGCCCGCCGCCCGTCAGCAGTGCGTGTTCGCGCTGCTCGAAGACCTGCTCGCCACCCGCTTCGCCCTCAACAACCGCGACGAGGCGCGCGAGTTCTTCCAGCGATTGCGCCTCCACATTCTCGAACTCAACCGCGCGCCGTGGGAGTCGGCGGCGTTCGCCGAACAGTTCCGCTGCATCCGCGACTTCGCGGCGGGCCAGTGTGAAAGCACGGGCCTTGCCGCCGTCGCCGGTCCGCTGCGACTGGCCCTGGTGGAAACTCCTCTGGAAGCGGAAATTTACCGCGCCCCGCGCATGAAGCCCGCCACCAAAGCCGACCTGGCCATGAGGCCGCCCGATGAGACGGATCACCCATAACATCCTGCAAATAACCGGCAACGTCATCGCCGTGGCGGCGCCGGGCGTGCGCGCCGGGGAACTGGCGGTGGTGGCGGCGCGGCGGGGGGAATCGCTGGCGCAGGTCATTCGGCTGGAGCGCGAGCGGGTGTTTCTGCAAGTGTTCGCTGGCACGGCGGGCGTTTCCACCGGCGATGAGGTGCGCTTCCTGGGCCGGCAGATGGCGGTCAGCGTTTCGGAGGCGTTGCTGGGCCGCATCTTCGACGGTAAGGGCGCACCCCGTGACCACGGTCCCGCGCTCCAGGAAAACCTCATCCCCCTCAACGGGCCGGCGGTGAACCCCGCCCGCCGCCTGAAGCCCACGACGATGATTCACACCGGCATCCCGATGATAGATGTCTTCAACTCGCTGGTCGAGTCGCAGAAGATTTCCATCTTCACCGTCGCCGGCGAACCGTATCACGAACTGCTGGCGCGGGTGGCGTTGCAGGCGCGGGTGGATGTGATCCTGCTCGGCGGGATGGGCCTGCGCTACGATGACTTCCTGTTTCTGCGCGACCGGCTGGAAGCTGGCGGGGCGCTGGGCCGGGCGGCGCTGTTCGTTCATACCGCCGCCGACCCGCTGGTGGAATGTCTGATGGCGCCCGATCTCGCGCTCGCGGTCGCGGAACAGTTCGCGCTGGCCGGCCGCACGGTCCTGGTGCTGCTGACCGACATGACCAATTTCTGCGATGCGCTCAAGGAGATGGCCATCAGCATGGAGCAGGTGCCGTCGAACCGGGGCTATCCCGGCGACCTCTACAGCCAGCTTGCCGCGCGCTACGAAAAGGCGGTGGCGTTCGAGGGCGCCGGTTCGGTCACCGTGCTGTCCGTCACCACCATGCCTGGCAACGACGTGACGCATCCGGTGCCCGACAACACGGGTTACATCACCGAGGGGCAATACTATCTCTACCAGGGCCGCATCGAGCCGTTCGGTTCGCTCAGTCGCCTCAAGCAGCAGGTCAACGCCAACACCCGCGACGACCATCGCGCGCTCATGGACGGGATGATTCGCCTCTACGCCGCCTATCAGGAAACGCTGGAGAAGCGGGCGATGGGCTTCAGTCTGTCGCGCTGGGATGAGAAGCTGTTGAACTACGGCGCGCGCTTCGAGCAGGAACTCATGGATCTCTCGGTGAACATCCCGCTGTTCGCCGCGCTCGACCGGGGCTGGACGATTCTGGCCGACTGTTTCCAACCCGAGGAAGCCGGACTGCGCCGCGATTTGATGGAAAAATACTGGCCCGCCACGGTCCCCGGTCATGCCGCGCATTAGCCTGAACAAGACTGAACTGAAAAGGCAGCGCGACGCGCTCCAGCGGTTCCAGCGCTACCTGCCGCTGCTGCAACTGAAAAAGCAGCAACTCCAGGCTGAGGTCGAGCGCGTGCGCCGCGAACAGGCGCGGGTGCTGGAGGCCGGGCAGCGCCAGCGGGAAGCGGTGAACGGTTGGGTCGCGTTGCTGGCGGAGGAGGTCGGCCTGGAAACCCTGATCGCGTTGGAGCGTGTCGAGGTCCGCTGGGATAACATCGCTGGCGTGCCGGTTCCGGTTTTTGTCCAGGCGCATCCGCGCGCCGCGCCTTACGACCTGTTTTGCACCCCGCCCTGGGTGGACCGCGCCATCGAGTCGCTGCGGGCGTTGCTGGCGTTGCAGGCCGAAGCGGTGGTGCTGGAGGAGCAATCAAGCCGGCTGGCGCGGGAATTGCGGCTCACGGCCCAGCGCGTCAATCTGTTCGAGAAAATCAAGATTCCCGAAGCCCAGGACAACATTCGGCGTCTCGCGATTTATCTGGGCGACCAGCAGACCGCCGCCTTCGGCTGGGCGCTGGAGACCCGGCGCAAACTGCGCACCTTATCCGCCGGGCAGGAAGCGGAATCGCCATGATCGAGCCGATGAAAAAAGTTGCGGTGCTGATGAGCGCCGCCACCCGCGAACAATCCCTGGAGGATTTGCGCCGGTTGGGTGTGGTGCATCTCCATCAACCACCCTCACTCTCACCCCCAGCCCCTCTCCCACCAGCGGGCGAGGGGAGCGAACATTTACCCCTTGAAGAGAAGCTGCAATTGTTGCGCGACGCGCTGGCCTTGGTCCCGGCTGGTTCAGTCGGCCTGCTTCCCGCGACCGGGCCACAGGCGGCTGAAGGTCTCGCCCTTGCCAGTGAATTGCTGAACCTGCATCACGACTTGTCGCGTGGCGCGAGCGAGTTGGCCGCGTTGCGCCGGCAGCGGGACGAACAGGCCGTGCTCGGCCGTTTCGATCCCCAGGACGTTCTGGCGCTGCGCGAGGTCGGGGTGTTCGTGCGGCTTTATGCCGGTTCCCGCCGCGACTGGAAGACGTATTCGGGCCATCCTGGCGTCGAACGCATCGCCGCGCGGGGTTCCACGGTTTACCTCGCCCATGTCAGCCGCGACGAACAGGACCGGCTGCCGCTGCGCGAAGTGGCGGCGCCGGCCCTCGGCCTGGATGAACTGGAAGCCCGTATCGCCGCCAGCGAGCGGGCGCTGGCCGAAACCCAGGACCGAATCGAAAAACGGGTCGCGCAAGCCCCGTTGCTGCGCGCGAGCCAGCTCCATTTTCTGAATGCGCGGCGGCTTGCGTGGGCGCGCGCGGCCTTGGGCGGCGACGAACGAATCGCCTGTTTGCGAGGCTTCTGTCCCACCGCTCGTTTGGCCGAACTCAACCGGCGGGCCGCGGAGAGTGGTTGGGGTCTGGTCGTGACCGAGCCCGGCGACGATGACCCGACGCCGACCTTGCTGCGGAACTCGCGCTTCACCGCGCTGTTTCAGCCGGTGATGGACTTTCTCCGGGTGCTGCCCGGTTACCGCGAGTTCGACGCCAGCGGCCTCTTTCTGATCTTCTTCACCCTGTTCTTCGCGATGATTCTGGGCGACGCGGGTTATGGACTCCTCCTGCTGGCGACGACGTTCGTGGCGTCCCGGTGCTTCCCCGCCATCCCGCGACGGACTCTCCCGCTCTTTTATCTCCTCGCCGCCGCGACCGTGATCTGGGGGGCCATGAGTGGCTTGTGGTTCGGCGTTCCCCAACTCGCCGAACTTCCCGGATTGCGCGGTCTCGTCGTTCCCGCCCTCAACGCCTTTGTGACGGACAACGAAGCCACCCTCATCTGGCTTTGCCTGACACTCGGGGCGGTTCACCTCACGCTCGCGCATCTCTGGGTGGCCTGGCGCCATCGATCGCTGCAATCGCTGGCGGATCTGGGCTGGATGCTGGTGGTGTGGGCCGCTTACGTCGCGGCGATATGGGTTCTCGTGGGCGACGGACGGTTGTCGGTAGCCATCATGCTGGCGGTGGGCGGACTGTTGGGCGTCGTGCTGTTCGGCGAACAAACCGGCGGCAACTTTGCACGCGGCATCGGTCGCGGCGTGTTGAACCTTCCGCTGAATCTCCTCACCGCCATCAGCAGCTTCTCGGACATGGTGTCCTACCTGCGGCTGTTCGCCATCGGTCTGGCCTCGAAGGAAGTCGCCGTCGCCTTTAACCGGCTCGCGCTCGAAGTCGGGTTTGGCGATGGGGTAGCTGCCCTGAGCGCCGTCCTGCTCGTGCTGCTGGGCCACACGGTGAATCTTCTGCTGGGCGCGCTCGGCGTCGTCGTGCATGGCCTGCGTTTGAACCTGCTGGAATTTTCCCGGCACCTGAACGTGACCTGGTCCGGCATTCCCTATGAACCCTTCCGCCTCTTAGCCGCCAGCGACCTCGACCCCGGGGTCACCAGGCGCTCCCACTTTGACCCGTAGCCAATAATCCTATGAATACCGCCAAACTGCTTGCCGAACTGGGCTTCGTATTCGCGCTGACGTTGCCCGTTTTCGGGTCCGCCTTTGGAGCCACCACAGCGGCGATGGCCACGCTGGGCGCCTGGAAGAAATGCTTCCAGGAAAATCGTACCCCACCGTTCATGCTCATCGCGTTTGTGGGCGCGCCGCTCTCGCAAATCATCTACGGCATGATTCTGATGAATGCGATCAAGGGCGTCTCGGGAACGACCGAACCCTCGACGCTGCTGGCGATGGGGCTGCTGGGCGGTCTGGCGATGGGCGCTTCTGCGGCGTTCCAGGGCAAAGTGGGCGCAGTGGCCGCCGATGCGATGGGCGAGACCGGCAAAGGCTTCGGGATCTTCATCATGGTCGTGGGCATCATCGAAACGGTGGCTTTGCTGGGACTGGTCTTTTTCATGCAGGCCATTCGTTGAGGCTGCCGTCCTGGATCAAGCTTCAAGTTCTTGGGAGCGGTTGCGCGGAATGCAAAACGCTCAGCCAACATGCGAAAGCCGCCGCGCAGGCGCTGGGACTGGAGTACGAGCTGGAGAAAGTCACCGACCTGAACGCCATCATCGACGCGGGGGTGACCCGCACCCCGGCGCTGGCGGTGAACGGCGAGATCAAGAGCGCCGGCAAAGTGCTGTCGGTGGACGACATCAAAGCACTGTTGAGCGCCTGACGCCGCCCGGCCGCTCTCGGGAAAGCGTCGTTTCACCGCAACTGCGGCGGCATGAACAAACCGCCGCTTTGCCACGGACGATTGAGGCCGCGATCCAGCCCCAGCGGGCTGCCGGCGCCCAGATTGCGCTCGAAAATCTGGTTGTAAGGCCCCACCTGAGCCAGAATCTGATACGCCCAGTCATCTTTCAGTCCCAGCGGTTGACCAAACCCGGCCTCCTTGCCGGCGAGGCGGCGCAACTCGCTATCGGCTTCTTCGCCGATTCTCGCCAAACCCGGCGCATCGATCCCGCGCGCATCGGCGATTTGGGTGACATGAATCACCCAGCGAACGATGCTGAACCAGTGCTCATCGCCTTGGGCGATATACGGTCCCATGGGCTCGCGCGAAACGATTTCATCCAGTATCCGCCAGCGCTTGGGATCGATCGCCCGAGTCGCTCGTTGCGCGGCCAGTTCGGCCCGGTCGGCGCTGAACAGGTCGCATTCGCGGCGGATAAAGCGATCCCGGATGCTGGCCGGACTCGACTCGATCACCTGGAAATTCAGCCCCCTGGCTCGCGACACATCGTACAGGTTCGCCGCCGTGGTCGTTGCCTTCTGCGCGCAGATTTTGGCGCCCTTGGCTTGATCAAGGCGGGTGATCGGGCTGTCCGACCACACGATGAACCCTTGTCCGTCGAAAAAGGTGGGCGCCACGAACCGGACTCCCATAGCAAGGTCGCGGCTATAGGTCCAGGTCGCCATGCCAAAGACGATATCCACCTCGCCGCGCGCCAGCGCCTGGTATTTATTGGCGGTATCGATCCGTTCGATTTCCACCGCATCCGCCTTGCCCAGCACGGCGGCGGCGACTGCGCGGCAAAAATCCACGTCGAAACCGGTGGGCCGCCCTGCCTTGTCCATGCCGCTGAACCCCGTGCTCCAGCCTGCCGCACAGCGCACAGCGCCGTGCTTGCGCACGCGGTCCAACACGTCGGCCCAAGCGGAAGAAGCGGAAATCAGCATCAAAAAATGACAGATAATGAATTGAAATAAAATGAAATGGATGCGAAAACCCCCCATGTCTCCCCCTCCTTTCGGCAAGAAGTTGTTCCAAGTCAAAACAGAATTATCGTAGCGTATATGATTAAATCACCCTCTGATTAATGACCGACTGTGGCCCGTTTGATGTTCTATCGTTTCACATAACCGGATTTCGACAGCGATGACGGACGCGACGAACACGCCATGATCGGTACCCAATTACGGCGGTTTTCCTGGGCCATGGGGTTGGCTATGGTCGTTTTGACCTCGGTATTGTTATACATGCAAAGCGGCCTACAGGCGAATCTGGCCGCGTTGCAGGACAATTTCATTCCCCGCTGGCAGACTGCCCAACGCTTGCAGAGCGACGCTCAAGGCGTCGGCGATAAAGCTTTGCAGCTCACGCTGGCGTTCACGCTCGGCGAGTTGCAGTCGATGCGCGATGATCTCGACGACCAGATCAGGGCGCTTGAGGCCAGCTTGCAGGCGACCATCGTCCAGACCGACGATGCAGAACTGGCGCGAAACTTGACCACGGCCACCAGCGATTTCCGCGAGGTCGCCGACGAATTGGCGGAAGCCGTTCGTCTTCGCGTCACCTCGGCCAGCGCCCCGTCGATCAAGCTGGCGGACCGGGAGCGACGCCGGGAGCGCGATCTGGCCCGCCTCATGGGCGATCACGCGGTCAAGCTGGCGAGCTATAGCGGCACGCTGGCCGCCGACATCGATATCGCCTTGGCGGAGCATCGACAGGACCTGATGCGCCGACTCTGGTTGCAGGGCATCTTGATCAGTTTGGCCGGCGTTTTTATGGTGGGATTGATCTGGCGGCAGTTCTGTCTGCTCGATCATCGGCTGATCCGCCGTATCAAGGCGCTCGAAGCCGAAATGGCGAAGACCGATCTCGACCATAACCTGCTTTCCAAGCATCCCGAGGTGGATGAGATCGACGCCATGCGCAACGAGCTGGCGCTGCTGCTGAGCCGGCTGACCACCCAGAACGTCGAACTGGAGCGTTTGGCCACCACGGACAGCCTGACCGGACTCGCCAACCGCCGCCGCCTGTTCGATTGCCTCGAACAGGAGGTCTATCGCGCCCAGCGCTACGGCACTGCGCTTTCGCTGGTCATGTTCGACATCGACCATTTCAAGCGCATCAACGACCGTTGGGGCCACGCAACCGGCGACTGGGTTCTGCGCAGGATCGCTCGGGAAACCCACCAGCTTCTGCGCAAAACCGATCAGGCGGGACGCTATGGAGGAGAGGAATTCGTCGTCCTCCTGCCGGAAACCGGTTTGTCGGAGGCGCTTTTGCTGACGCAACGGCTCAGCCAGCGGATTTCGGACACCGCGATCACGCCGGAGCACGACGCTCCGATATCGGTGACAGTCAGCGCGGGCGTTGCCGCGCTGGCCCCGGACGAGACTGGCGAAGAGCTGATTCACCGGGCGGATCAGGCGCTGTATCGAGCGAAGAAAAACGGCCGCAATCGGGTCGAAACGGCGCTCGATCCGGCTAGTTTCGGCCGCGAAGAAACGGAATAGCGCGGGGTTATACCGTTTCTCAATAGATTCTATGATTCAAAGTTGTAGGGCGGGTTAGGGCGTCAGCCCGTAACCCGCCGATTCGGCTGCGGTTTCGGCGGGTTACGCTTCGCTAACCCGCCCTACATGGGAAATATAAAACCTACCGAGAATTGGTATTAGCGATGGCTGGCTGGATTGGGGGTGGGTTCCCCCACACCCATTTTGGGGAGGACGCGATGCAACTGAAAGAGACCTTGACCGCCGCGCGCTTGCGAGCGCCGCGCGCCGCCGCCGTCGCCGGCATCCTGTTTGCGGTACTGCTGATGACCAGCTTTGTGCTGCTGCGCCGCTCGGTCCCGGCCGATCCGCTGGAAGCCGGTGCGTGGTTGAAGACGAATGCCGACACCGTGACGCTGGCGTTGAATCTGGTGCCGTTCGCCGGCATTGCCTTCCTGTGGTTCATCGGGGTGTTGCGCGACCGGCTGGGGGAGCGGGAAGACCGTTTCTTTGCCACGGTCTTTCTCGGCAGCGGGCTGTTGTTCCTCGCCATGCTGTTCATGTCGGCGGCGATGGTGGGTGGCCTGATCATCGCCTACGCGGCCGACCCCGCCCGGATCGTCGGCTCCACCACCTTCACTTCCGCCCGCGCCATCGCCTATGAAATCATGAATATCTACGCGATCAGGATGGCGGGGGTGTTTATCATCGCGACATCCACTCTCGCAATCCGCACTCGATTTATCCCGCATTGGATCGCGTTCCTCGGGTATGCGGTGGCGCTGCTTCTCCTGCTCAGCAGTCGCCACATCGAGGGAATCTTGCTGGTCTTCCCGCTGTGGGTCCTCCTGATCAGTCTTTACATCCTGATCGACAACCTGCGCCAACCGTCGCCAACGGTGGCGGCCTCACCGGAGCAGGAACGCTATGATTAAACGCGCTGGATCGAGAGCTGCCCCACATAATGCTTTTGCAATGACTGACTTCGTCTCGGCGACAAACCTGCATTCCGTCAATGAGTGATCAGGCGGAGAAGTCCGGGGTCATTTCGGAACCGGATGCACCAAAGAGCGACAGCGGAGAGTTCGGCATCCGGCCGTGTCAGCTCCTTGATTCGCCTGGCTTTTTCTTCCATCTTCTCCCGTGGGGCAGGATTGATGCCTGGACGGTATTTCGATTTTGCCTCCAGATAGCCGTCGATCTCCTGCGAGACTTGTTGCCAAACCCGGCGGCGTTCTTGCGGCAGGGCGTCGTGGTCGTTGAGCTTCAGCCTGTCGATCGAAATCCGAACGCGCTCCCGTTCCCAATCATTTGCTTCCGGGGTCGGCATCGCATTGCCTTCCTCATCGAAAGCCAGCAGATCCACATCGGTCTGCCGAACCGGGTCGAGCAGGAAGTAGGTCTCGGACTCCTCGCAGCGGGCGCAGAACCGTGAACAGCGCGAATCCTTGTGGAGCGGGAACCATCCGCCCTTCTTCCGATTCGGCACATTGCCGGCCGCGCGGAAGTTGCTGTAGTCGAAAGCCAACCACCAGTAGCCATCCCTGACGCTGCCGTCGAGTTCCTTGGCCTCCTTCTTCGGGCGAAAGTGCTCGACGTCGGTATGCGAGCAAATATCCCGGCCTTCGGTAAACCAGCATTTGCCGTGTGACAGGGCGAACAGCCACGGTTTTAGTTTTGTCCAGTGCCCGCTGTGGTCGTCGATGAACTGGTTGCGTTCCTTGATCTTTTCTTCGGCTTCCGCTTCTTTTCCGTCGCTCCGTAAGTTCTCCGCCTCTTGGGTCAAGTGGATCATTTCGTCCAACAGGCGTTTGGATTCGTTCAGCCAGTCTTGCCACTGTTGTTCCGTCCATCCCGGCCAGTCATTGACGGGTTCGGTGGGTTTCTTGTTCTGAAAATCGATCCATCTCACTTCGCAGCTTCCTCCGCGAGGATCTTGTCGATGATTTCATCGGCGATGGCGTCCTGTTCCTGCTGTTCTTCCGGGGTCAGCGCTTGTTTGTGAAACTGGGTGTGTTTCGCCATTTTCTGCACGAACAGCGCGTAGTACGGGTCTTTGAAATCCTTGGCGAAGCCGAGATCGGCCAGCTCGTTGCTGAGCCGCGCCATCTCCGCATCTTCCGTTTTCGTTCGCTCATCGCCCTTGGCGTAGAGGGCATTGCGTCGATCCAGGCGGCGCAGCGTTTCGGTATCGACGGTCGACCGCAGGCCGAATAACTCGCTTTTCAGCAGGCCGGCAAAGCCCATGCCTTGCGGGTCGATGTCGGGTTCGGCGACTTCCACGGAGCCGGTCTGGGTCTTGCGCAGAATCCGCACCTGTTCCTTGCGTAGACTGCCGATCATGATGGGATCGTGGGTGGTGACGATGATCTGGGAATCGCCCATTGCCGTTTGGTCTTGAAGTCGGACGACTTTCTCGATCTCGTCGAAGTAGCGGAGCTTCCAGATGGGGTTGAGGTGGGTGTCGGGCTCGTCGAGGAGGAACAGGGATTGGTCTTCCTGGGTGAAGCGCATCAGGCCCAGCACGTTGAGAAGTTGTTGCTCGCCTTCGGAAAGCTGGGTGAAGTTGATGTTGCCGGCCACGTTCCGGTGTTTGACGTTGATGCGGACCTCGTCGATCAGGTCGGAGATGTAGGTGCTTTCCAGATATTTGAACAGCCGGGCCGGTTCGCCGATCCGGTCGGCCAATCGTTGCAAGGCGGCTTTGTCGGGGACGTAGAGATACAGCAGATCCTGCTTTTCTTTTCTGCCCCGGAAGTCCAGCAACCGATTTTCGGAGTGGTCGATGGGAGCGACGGCGACCTGCCACAGTTCGTCGAGGAATTCCTGAACAATGCCTCGGGCATACCAGAAGCGGTTGTCGCCGTCGCGAAGAACTTCATCGGATAGATCGGTCTTGAACCAGTACGGGCGCTTCAGGATGAAGAGGACGGAATCGAGTTCTTCGATGTTGAGATCCGAGAGGATGCGCCGGCATTCCTCGTCATCCTTGAGCAGGTAGGCGAGCAGGACGAATTGGCTGTAGGCGGTGCGGCAGTAGAACAGGCGGCGCATCAATTCATCGCTGCCGCTGTTGAGGGCGTCGATGAAGCGCTGCTGGTGCTGCTGGAACAGGGCTTCAATCCGCTCGCTGCGGCCGGAGTAGTAGGCGAAGACGTGGGAGGGAAGGAACTTGCGGGCGTACCGTTGCAGGTGCGAGAGGGCAAATTCCCGGGGTTGGCCGGTGTCCTGCTCGGTGATGGTGACCTTGCCCTTCTCCCCCATCGCATCAACCTGGATATGGTGGCCCCGGCAAAAGTAGTCGAGTTGGTAGGCGAATTCGGTCTTCTGGTTCAGGTCGAGGTCGCGGAAGATGGTGACGATGGCCTCGATCATGTTCGATTTGCCGGAGCCGTTTTGGCCGATGACGGCGTGGCTTTTGAATGGACGTTCGGAGCCGTCGGCGTCGGTGGCCTTGCCGGTGAAGGTGATCTCGAAATCCCGCAGGTTGCGGAAGTTTTGAATTTTGAGGCGTTCGAGTTGCATCAGTCGGCTTCGATTTCTTTCATCACGGCTTTTTCCGGCTCGATGATCCAGCCGTTAGCCATTTCGGTTCTGAGTTGCTGGTAGAAGGCGTCGATCTCCAAGCCCGACCGTTGCCAGAGCGCCTTGGCGGGGAGTTCGCCGTTGTGTTCGGTGAGGAGTTTGGTCAAGGGCGCTGGATCGGCGGCGTTCGGTTTGTTCCTGGTCTGAAGGCGGGACACCAGTTCTGTCTTGGGCGCTTTCATCTTTTCTGGCTCCTTGATCTCCGTGCCGGTGATGGCGCTTACCGCAGCTTGGGCGAAAGCTTGAGCGACTTTGGCTTTTCTTGCTTGTTGTTCTTCCAGCTTGTCGATTAAGGCCATGAGTTGATTGACTTTGGCAACGATGCGGTGTTGTTCGGCGAGCGGGGGGATGGGAATAGCGAATGCGTGGAGATCTTTAGTTTGAAGTTTACAAGTTCCATGACTTGATCGCTCAACCATTCGAAGAAAATGTTTCTCGTATGCTTGCAGGGAAAGCAATAGAAAATTTCGGGTTTCCGGATAGATTGGTGTTACTGCTTTCATATCTTGATTGATAGTCACCTCACATCCAGCAACTGCGACTGGAAATGCTCTGATCAAAATCATTCCACGAACAACCATGAGTATGCTTCCTGCTGGGATCATTTTTACTGATGATCCCTCAATTGCTGATTCGGTGATTTTGTCCTGTGTTTGAGTAATCGTGGAATCCTTCATATCTTTTGGGCTGATCCAAGGTATGTTTCCATCCCAGAAATCTGGCCTTGACTTCGCTGGCGTTCCACCACCTGTCCATTCACCCACTGCTTCTAAAGGCACTTGAAGCCAATGACGCGGAGCCTTTCTTTTTGGCTGATTAAAAGCCTTGCTCGCAAGAAGTGGTAATTCGTCTTTCACATCTACTTTATTACCTAAATAAGCGGTAAATCTTCCTTGAATAGCAAGGTCTAGCACAGTTTTTCGTAGATCCTCGGTAGAAACACTCCCCGCTTCATCAAAAATAGCCTTGAGATTATCCAAGCTAGGCGATTCCACGAAGCGAGCATGACAAGCGCGGGAAAGCACGGGGAAACGCCGTTCCTGTTCCTGCTGCTGCGCCTCCAGCTTGTCGCATAACGCCATCAACTCATCCACTTTGGCGACGATGCGGCGTTGTTCTTCGATTGGCGGGAAGGCAAAGAGCGCTAATCGAGCGGGTTCTGTTCCGAGTCGTGGCAAGTTCATCCCATGAGTAGAATTATTGGCGTAGGATTTGAAAAATGGACACTTCAGATACCAACGAAGATACTCGCTAAGAATTCCCTCGAATGGAAGAATAGGAATAATCTCAGTAGTGCAAACACCTACTTCATCAGCTATGACTACCTTATCCAGATAAGGGCGAAGCTTACCGTAAAGAACTTGGCCTCTAACGAATTGATTTTTTGAACTGAGAAATTTTCGATCCTTCGCACGAACCTTGGAAAGAAGTCTTGATGTTTCCTTTTCGATATCTTCAAGTTCCAAAACCCAGGTTTCTGAATTGACATCTAAATATTCGGCTTTTTCCGTTGAACCGTAGCTCGTGACTTGCCCAAGCCGGCACCATTTCCAGGTATTAGGAAGAACCCAAGGGACAGAAGCAACATCAATTTGAGGTAGTGGCTTTTGTGCCTGAAGTTCTTTCTTTTCAATTAGGCGATCACGATGCTGCTGATTAAGTCTGAATAACACGTCAGCTTCAGTGTCATTTTGATCATGTTCAGTAAGAGTCCCCATCACAGCAAGTTGGAGAATCATTTCTCTCAGCCGCTTCACCCCACCCGGCGCATTAGCAATAAGCCTAAAATTCTCCAAGAACATCTGCGTATTCATGGCACCGACTCTTCGCTCTCGAAGTGATGCGCCAAAGCAGCGGCGAGTTCATCCCGTAGCTGGTTTTGGGTCTGCTCGATCTCGCCGAGCAGCTTCTGGTATTTCGCCAGCAGCGCATCGGGATCGTGGCTTTCCTCTTCGGCGGCGTTCGGGTTCTTGAGGTCCAAGTTGTAGATCGGCCAGTAGTGACGGTCGCCGGTGGCCTGTTCGTCCTTGGCCTGCTGGCGCAGCCTGTCGATCTGCTGGCTCAACTGCTCAATCTGGGCATCAACCGGCTCGCGAACGTCCGCCTTTTTCTCGCCCTTGATTGATGCGCGGAGTTCCTTGGCCTGTTCGTTGAGGGAAGCCGCTTCGTTGTTCAGCGTTTCGGCTTTATCCCAATGCGGCTTGGCTTTAGCCTCGGCGTCTTCCTTCCGCTTCCTGAAATCCATCTTCCAGGCTTGTTCGGTCTCCACCCGATCCTTGAAGCCGTCGGCTTCCTGGCCCCACCAATCGGCGATGGGCTGGAACTCCTCGACCCGCAGCGGCTTGGTCTTGGAATAGCTCTTCAAGCCTTGCGGATACCGATGCTCGTAAAACCAGATCGTGCCGGTCGGCTTGCCCTTGGTGAAAAACAGCAGGTTGGTCTTGATGCCGGTGTAGGGATTGAAAACGCCATTGGGCAAGCGAACGATGGTATGCAGGTGGCACTCCCGCATCAGCAGTTCCTTGATCTTGGCCTTCACCCCTTCCCCAAACAGCGTACCGTCCGGCAAGACCACCGCGCCGCGCCCGCCCTGGTCCTTGAGCAGCTTCTTGACGATCAGCACCAGAAACATGTCGGCGGTTTCCCGCGTCTGGATATCGGAAGGAAAATCGGTTCCGACTCCATCATCTTCCATGCCGCCGAACGGTGGATTGGTGATGACGCAATCCACGCGCTCGGCAAGCTGCCACTCGTTCCACGGCCTCCCGAGGGTATTGCGATGCTCGATCATGCTCGGCACTTCGATGCCATGCAGCAGCATGTTGGTGGTGCAGAGCAGGTGAGGAAGCTGCTTTTTCTCGATCCCGCGAATGCACTGCGCGATGGCCTTCCTGTCCTCAACACTGGATGCTTCGGTGAGTTGCTTCTCGAAGTGGTCAATGGTGGCGGTGAGGAAGCCGCCCGTCCCGCACGCCGGGTCAAGCACGACTTCACGCTGTTCCAGGCGGGGATTGACCCGTTGCACCATGAACTCGGTGACGGCGCGCGGGGTGTAGAACTCGCCCGCGTTACCGGCGCTGCGCAAGTCGTTGAGGATTTGCTCATAAATCTCCCCCATCTGCCCACGCGCCTTCATGTCGTGAAAGTTAATCGCCTCGTCGAGCTTCTCGATAACGCCCAGCATCAAAGTGCCGGACTTCATGTAGTTGTTGGCGTCAACGAAGACCGCACGGACCACCTTGGCCCTGGGATCGTTCTCGATCGGCAGTTCCTTCAGCCCTGGAAAAACCCGGTTGTTGACGTAGGCGATCAGCTCGTTGGCGGGCATCTGGGGCTTGCCGTCCTTATACGCAGCCCAGTGGCGCCAGCGGCATTCATCGGGCAGCGAGGATTGGTAGGTCTCGCCCCGGTCTTCGGCATCGTCTTCCCAGGTTTCTTCGCACTGGTCAAAGATTTTGAGGAACAGCATCCAGGTCAATTGGCCGATGCGCTGGGCGTCGCCGTCCACGCCGTCATCCTTGCGCATGATGTCCTGGATCGATTTGATGGTGCTGCTGAGATTCATGGGGTGATGGATTCCGAATGCCGCATCCGATATCAAGTAGGTTGGGCTAAACGAAGTGAAGCCCAACATTCTGCGTTGTTGGGCAACGCTACGCTTTTGCCCAACCTACGGTTACCGCCTGCCGACGTTGCTGCAAGTCGGCTTCAAATGCTTCAAAGTCTGGCATGTCCTCCCACGCGCCCGCGAAGCGCATGACATCCGGCGCTGCCGGGGATGCATCCCACTCCAGCCCGATCCGGAAAAAATGGATGAAGTCGAAAGCCTCTTGTAGGCGTGAGTCGGGAAGGTTGCGGATTTCTTCCCGCAGCTTTTCGCGCAATTGGGTTGATGTCATGGCTCTGCCCTCTTGAGCCGGCTTCAGGCCCGCTCTTGATAGATTTGTTGTTCCAGCTCCGTCAAAGCCTGGGAATAACGCTCGTTGCCGCCGAAGATGCCCCGCCGGATTTGGGTTTTGCTGCCGATTTTATTGAAAGGCGGCAATTCCAGAATCTTCGGGTCTTCGATGTCGGTGATGCCGTGGTCCGCGTATTTTTCCAGCAGGGCTTCGAGGACGGCGCGGGCTTCCTCGCCGTATTTGCCGAAATAGTTCCGCTTTCTGACGTTGTTAGCGCGTTCCCTCCGACTCAGCGGCGGCTGGTCGAAGGCAATGTGGGCGATCAGGTCAAAAGCGTCAATCACCTCCCCTTGCGGAACCGCTTCTCTGAGAACGTCCAGCGAAATCCCCTGCTCCCGCAACTCTTCGATGACCGCCTGCTTGCGCTCGGCTTCGGTCCAGCGGCGCAGAAAATCGTCGAGCGAGGCGAACTCGCGCCGGAGGCATTTCCTGATCTCCTCCTTGAGCGGGACGCGGTAGTTCTCGGCAACCAGCCTGCCGTTGGCGTCGAGGTATTGGGCGCGCTCGATGGCGATGCTCACGGCGACATCATCAATGATATAGCGGGTTCGGCCAGCCGGCGGATCGGCGATGCGTCCGCTGTCATCCTGACTATCGTCGAGCTTGGGATCGTTTCCTTGCGGGTACGTTGCTTCTGGAGACTTGGCCTGATCCTCCGGGGGCACCACCGACTCGCCCGGTCTGGGTTCGTACACCGTGACCGGCTCGCCATCGAACTCCGGGTCCTGAAACAGCCGGGTGGCGCCTTTGAAGTCCATGATGGTGAAGTAGAGCTTGTTGTAGTCCTCGCGAATCCGCGTGCCGCGTCCGACGATCTGCTTGAACTGGGTCATGGAATTGATGGTTTGGTCCAGCACGATCAACTTGCAGGTCTTGGCATCGACGCCGGTGGACAAGAGTCTGGACGTGGTGGCGATGACCGGATACGGCTCGTCGTTGTCGATGAAGTAGGACAGCAGCGCCTGACCTTCCTTGTCATCGCCAGTGATGCGAACCACGTAGCGACGGTTGCTCGCGGCTTCGGGAATCCGCTTGACCAGTTCCTGGCGCATCCGCTCGGCGTGGGGCTGATCGTCGCAAAAGACCATCGTCTTGGCCATCGGATCGGTGGCTTTAAGATATTCCCAAACCCGCTGGGCGACCAACTCGGTGCGCTGAGTGAGAATGAGTTGGCGGTCGAAATCCTGCGTGTGGTACTGGCGCTGTTCGACGCGCTGGCCGTCCCGGTCGATTTTGCCTTGCTCCGGGGTGTAGCCGAGCGCGTCGGCATCGGTGACCACGCGGATGACCTTGTAGGGGGCCAGAAAACCGTCTTCGATGCCCTGCTTCAACGAATAGATGTAAATGGGATTGCCGAAGTATTTGAGGTTGAACTCCGGGTCTTTGATCTGAGTTTCGCCCTTTTCCGGCTTCTTTTCCTTGGGTGTGGCCGTCATGCCGAGGTGGGTAGCGCCGGTAAAATAGTCCAGTACTTCCCGCCAGGCCGAATCATCGGCGGCGCTGCCCCGGTGGCATTCGTCAATGACGATCAGGTCGAAAAAGTCCGTGGGGAACTGCCGGTAGATCTGCTTCCATTCTTCCGCACCAGTGACGGCCTGATAGAGGCAGAGGTAAATCTCGTAGTTCTTCTTGACGGTGCGGTCGGTGATCTTGTGCATCACCTCGCCGAAAGGCGCGAAGTCCTGCTGGATGGTCTGGTCAATCAGGATATTGCGGTCGGCGAGGAAGAGAATACGTTTCTTTTCCTTGGCTTTCCACAGCCGCCAGATGATCTGAAAGGCGGTGTAGGTCTTGCCGGTGCCGGTGGCCATGACCAGCAGGATGCGCCGCTGGCCTTTGGCGATGGCCTCCAGGGTGCGGTTGATCGCGACGCGCTGATAATAGCGAGGCTCCTTGCCGCTGCCGTCCGTGTGGTAGGGCTGGGAGACCAGCTTTTTCTGGGATTCCGACTCGATACCCTTCCATTGCCGGTAAATGGCCCAAAGTTCATCGTGGGTGGGGAAGTCTTCGAGCGCGAGTTCGCGCTCGGTCGGCTGGGTGATTCCGGTGCGATCATGCAGCAAAAAACCGTCGCCGTTAGAGCTGAGCGCTATAGGAACATCGAGCATTTCCGCGTAGTCGAGCGCCTGTTGCATGCCGTAGCCCACCGTGTAGCTGTTCCGCTTGGCTTCGATGACGGCGACGGGGATGCTGCCCTTGGCGTATAGCACGTAGTCCGCTCGCTTTGGGCCGCCCTTGGCCTCGGGGTTTTGCAGGCGAGACGCCAGCTTGCCGCGAACGATGACCCGTCCGTCGGTCAGCTTGACCTCTTCGCGAAATTGACGGTGTTCCCATCCGGCTTCGACGAGTGCGGGCGTGATGAACCGGGTGCAGATGTCGCGCTCGCTGAGATCCTTTTTATTCATGTAGATAGCGGCTTTAAGAACTATTCTGAAGAGTATAACGATACAGTAGACTATCACGCTCACAAAACGGCAAGTTACGCGGCAATACGGGTTTTTTCGCGATAAAAGGTTGGCGAAAATCGGGTTCATCGCCCGCCGGATCGCGTTCCTCGGCGATGCCTTCGCCAACGGCGACCACTACTTGGAGTCACAAAGCCATGACTAAAACCAAAGATAGACAAGATTCAGACAATACCCAGACCCCTGAAAAACTGAAAACCAAGGACTACGAGCGGGAACTGACGAAACTGCACATCGAACTGGTCAAGCTGCAAGAGTGGGTCAAACACCAGGGACTCAAGGTTTGCATTGTCTTTGAGGGTCGGGACGGCGCCGGCAAGGGCGGCACGATCAAGGCGATCACCGAGCGGGTCAGTCCGCGCGTGTTTCGGGTGGTGGCTTTGCCTTCGCCGACCGAACGCGAGAAATCCCAGATGTACGCCCAGCGCTACATCACACATTTTCCGGCGGCCGGCGAGGTGATCATCTTCGACCGCAGTTGGTACAACCGCGCCGGCGTCGAGCGAGTGATGGGGTTCTGCACCGAGGAACAGACCAAGCGATTCCTTCAAATGGTGCCGCTGTTCGAGAAGACAATGGTCGAATCGGGCATCGTTCTGCTCAAGTACTGGCTCGAAGTCAGTCCCGAGGAACAGACCCACCGGCTCGAAGGGCGCATCGAAGACGGGCGCAAGATCTGGAAACTGTCGCCGATGGACCTGCAATCCTACAGCCGCTGGTACGATTATTCGCGGGCGCGCGACGCGATGTTCGCCGCGACCGACACCGCCTGGGCGCCGTGGTATGTGGCGCGCTCGGATGACAAGAAGAAGGCGCGGCTCAACATCATCCGCCACTTGCTCAGCCAAGTTCCCTACGAAGATGTATCGCGCGAAAAGATCAAGCTGCCGAAACGGCAAAAAGCCGGCGACTATCGGGAACCAAACTATCCGTTCAAGTTCATCCCCGAAGCGGACTGAAAAGGTCAACAACAGCTCAAGTCGTCATCCCCGCGAAAGCGGGTATCCAGTCTTTCAGCGGCTGATTGGATTCCCGCCTTCGCGGGGATGACGAATTTAAGGGTTTGGCGAAAGTCCTGATAAAATTTGAATACATCTTGTATCCGTGGCAAAAAACGCCGCCAGGCTCCCCAGCGATAACCGCCAATCAATGACCCGATGCCTCCCCCTGAAATCACCCTGATCCCCTTTGTGCAAAAGGGGGAAAACAATCCGAACCCCGGCCAGAAGATCAACTCATGAACATCACAACACTGGGCGAAGCCCGCTTTACTTCCCCGCAACGGCGCACGGTCAGCGACCGAGCCCGCGTGTCCTCCCATCTGATCCGTGACCCCGACGCACCGCCGGCGGAAGAACTGTTGTTCGAACTGGCCGGACCGCGCCCTCGACTGTTTTTCGATCCACCGCAAACTCGCGCTGGCATCGTCACCTGCGGTGGGTTGTG
>Ga0209573_1002661_pt1 | contig 21967 bp, 21 predicted proteins | sample TNRBio252014_DNA_FD_185870 | JGI IMG/M metagenome (GOLD analysis project Ga0209573, IMG submission 185870) | Wastewater treatment Type I Accumulibacter community from EBPR Bioreactor in Madison, WI, USA - TNR Reactor_6/25/2014_ DNA (SPAdes)... | ecosystem: Engineered > Bioreactor > EBPR >...
CTGACGTTCCTCCACGGCTTGCACAAAATTTGCCGCCTGTAACAGGGATTCGTGCGTGCCGGCATCCAGCCAGGCAACGCCGCGCCCGAGCGGAATGACCTGCAACTCTCCCATTTCCAGATAGATACGGTTCAGGTCGGTGATCTCGATCTCGCCGCGCGCCGAGGGTTTGAGCGACCGGGCAAACTCCACCACGCGCCGGTCGTAGAAATATAGACCGGGGACGGCATAGTTCGAACGGGGCTGCTTTGGCTTTTCTTCCAAGCTGACCGCCCGCCCTTGCGCATCGAATTCGATGACGCCGTAACGCTCGGGGTCATGTACCGGGTAGGCAAAGACCAGCGCGCCATGTTCCAATTTCGCCGCAATCTGCAGCTGCTCGGGCAGCCCATGCCCGAAGAAGATGTTATCGCCCAGAATCAAGCAGGCGCAATCTCCGGCAAGGAATTCCTCACCCACTAAAAAGGCATCTGCCAGCCCGCGCGGCTCCGCCTGCTCGGCGTACGAAAATTTCATTCCCCAACCAGCGCCGTCACCCAATAAACGCTGAAAACCGGGCAGGTCTTCTGGCGAGCTGATGACGAGAATGTCGCGAATCCCTGCCAGCATGAGCATGGACAAGGGGTAATAGATCATGGGTTTGTCGTACACGGGCAGGATCTGTTTGCTAACCGCCAGGGTCAGCGGATATAAGCGTGTGCCGCGCCCGCCTGCCAGGATGATTCCCTTCATAAGTTATTCTCCTCTTTCTCGAGCCTTGTAATTCGCGTCCATCCAACCCTGATATTCCCGCTTCTCACGGATGGCTGTGACCCACTCTGGGTGAGACAAATACCATTGAACGGTATCGAGCAAGCCTTGGGTCAGGTTGTGACGCGGTTGCCAACCCAGCTCCGTGCGAATCTTGTGCGTATCCATGTCATAGCGGCGGTCGTGACCGGGGCGATCTTTCACAAATTGGATCAGATTCTTGTGCGGGCGATGAGGCGATTGGGAATGTACCTCATCAAGAATTTCACAGATGGTTTCGACAATGGTCAGATTGGCTGGCTGGTTTTCGCCGCCAATGTTATAGGTCGAGCCGGTCCTGCCTTTTGTCAGCACAAGATGGATCGCCTCGCAATGGTCTTCGACATGCAGCCAATCACGGATCTGCTGCCCATCGCCATAGACCGGTAAATCCCTGCCTGCGATGGCGTTTAGAATGACGACGGGGATGAGCTTCTCAGGAAACTGGTACGGACCATAATTATTGGAACAATTGGTGATGGTGTAAGGCAAGCCATAGGTATGCCCATACGAACGGACAAGGTGATCGCTGGATGCCTTCGACGCCGCGTAGGGGGAATTGGGGGCGTAGGGTGTTTCCTCCGTCCATGCGGGCTCGCCGGGAGCAAGCGAACCAAAGACCTCATCGGTGGAAACATGATGAAAGCGGACATCCCCCAACGGATGGGATTTCTCCTCCAGCCAATATTTGCGCGCCGCTTCGAGCATGGTAAACGTACCGATGACGTTGGTCTCGATGAACTGGCGTGGTCCCAGAATGGAGCGGTCAACGTGTGTTTCCGCGGCAAAGTGGACGATGGTATCCACGTGATGATCGCGCACCAAGTGCCCCACCCGTTCGGCATCGCAGATATTCCCACGAGCGAACAAATAGCGCGGATCGCCCGCGACATCTTGCAAGTTATCCAAATTTCCGGCATAGGTCAACGCATCGAGGTTGATAACCCTCACATCCCGCTCGACCCGCAGCAGGTAATGGATGAAATTCGAGCCGATGAACCCGGCTCCGCCCGTGACCAGCACATTTTTCATGGAAATTATTTTCCTTACCAATTAATCGAAAAGTTCCGCTTCGGACAATCTTTTGGCATTGATATCTTTCGACGACAGGATCGGAACAGCCGCAAGGGGCCATTCAATCCCTATTTGAGGGTCGTTCCACAACAAACTACGATCCCATTCAGGAGCATAATAATCTGTTACTTTATAGGTTACTTCGGCGCGTTCGCTCAAAACATAAAACCCATGTGCAAAACCAGCCGGTATCCACATCTGAAATTTATTCTCAGCCGAAAGTACAATGCTCACCCATTGGCCGAAGGTCGGCGAACTGCGGCGAATGTCCACTGCCACATCGAATATCTCGCCAGCGATGACGCGCACCAGCTTCCCTTGTGGCTGCCGGATCTGGTAATGCAATCCGCGCAAGACCCCCCTCTCAGAAGCAGAATGGTTCTCCTGCACGAATTTTTGGAAGATCCCAGCCTCGGCAAAACGGTTCTCGCGATAGGTTTCAAGAAAAAAACCGCGCGGGTCTTCGAATAGGTTTGGTTTTACAAGCAAAACATCGGGGATAGTGGTGGGGACAAATTCCATGTTTCGAGCGACTCTCCAATTTGGCGTAACACGCCCGGGTAATTATATCGTAGTGGCGGCATCGGGGATGTTGAGAACATGAATTGCGGTACAATTCTGCCGCAAAAACGTAAGAGCTGGCGCTTCCCTGCAATCTATGCAACAAACTTAATCATGGAGAGAGAAACTATGGTCACTGTTCGGAACGATGTTTTCAAATTAGGAGACAAATTCGCCACCCTGCTTGGGGATGAAGTGAAGGTCGGTGATGCGGCGCCTGAGTTCACCTCGGTCATGCCGGGCTGGGCTCCCGTCAACCCGCTTCAAGAATCGAAGGGAAAGGTCATCATCCTGTCGGCAGTCCCCTCGCTGGATACGGATGTCTGCGACCGCGAAACCCGCCGCTTCAACGAAGAAGCCTCGAAACTGGGCGATGACATCATTATTTACACCATCAGCACGGATTTTCCGATGGCACAAAAGCGCTGGTGCGGCGCCGCCGGCGTGGACAAGGTGAAAGTGGTTTCGGATGTGCTCGAAGCCGAGTTCGGCATCAAGTACGGCATTCTGATCAAGGAGCGCCGCTTCCTGCGCCGCTCGGTCTTCATCGTTGGACGGGATGGCAAGTTGACCTATGTCAACTACCTGCCTGCGTTGGGCGAAGAGCCAAATTACGATGAGGTCATTGCAGAAGCGAAGAAAGCCCTCGGTTAGAATCTGTTTGAGAAACTGAATCAACTTCAAGTTCAGAGTGAAGCGAAGAAAACCGTCCCAAAATGGGGACGGTTTTTCCATCCCGGTGATACAATCCGCGCTTATGAGCGAATCGAGAAGAGAGTTTTGGAACGGCGTGCGCGCCGAGTTCCCCCTATTAATTGGCGTCTTTCCATTTGGCATGATCTACGGCGCGCTGGCGTTGGACGCGGGTTTGTCGGCGCTGGCTTCGCAGATGATGTCTTCGATCGTATTTGCGGGTTCGTCACAATTCATCACGGCGCAGCTTGTAAAGGATGCCGCACCGGGCTTTGTGGTCGTGGTGACGATCGCGGTGGTCAACCTTCGGCACATGTTGTACAGCGCGTCGCTCGCACCGTATTTGAAACACCTTTCGTTGCAGTGGAAGGTGCTGCTTTCCTATTTACTGACCGATGAAGCCTATGCGCCAAGTATTTTGAAATACGAAGCGGAAGGCACGAAACCGTTCAGTCATTGGTTTCTGTTGGGTGCGGGATTCTCGCTTTGGTCCACCTGGCAGGTCAGCACGGCGTTGGGTGTTTTCCTTGGCGCGGAAATCCCCGATGACCTGCCGCTCGATTTTGCCCTGCCGATCACATTCATTGCGATGGTTGTGCCCGTCCTGAAAAAAATGCCAATGGTCGCCGCTGCGTTAAGCGCGGGGCTTACCGCATTGCTTGCCATCCACCTGCCATTCAAATTGGGATTGATCCTGGCAGCGTTCGTGGGGATTGTGGTGGGCACACTCCTGGACAACCTTAAACCACAACAGGGGTCGGCATGAACATCTGGCTGGTCATGCTCTTCGGCGGGTTGATCACATTTGGGATTCGCTTCTCACTGATCTATTTGTTCGGGCGAATTGAAGTTCCAGAGACGATGCGCCGTGCCCTGCATTACGTTCCACCCGCGGTACTCTCTGCCATCATTTTCCCCGAGCTGCTTCTGCGCGACGGCGCTCTCGACCTGACCTTCACAAACACACGACTGCTCGCCGGTGTGATCGCCATCATCACTGCCTGGTTCACACGCAACACGCTGCTCACGATCCTGATCGGAATGGCAGCCCTGCTTCTTTTGCAATGGCTTTAATTTACAGGAAGATCAAAAAGACCTGATTACCCCCGGATTCTTTGGCGCGCGTCACTGCCTGCCTCGCCTGCTGGATGATCGGCTCGATCTCACTGGATGTGGAAATGCGGGCAACGGATGCGATCCCTGCGCTGATCTTGACATTCAGCGGCGGTTCATTCGGGACCTCGATGCGGGTGCCGCGCACCCCGGCAATGACCCTCTCCGATACTTTTTCCGCATCCGCGCCGATCACACCGGGCAGCGCAATCACAAATTCATCACCCGTCCAACGCCCGATGCAATCGTAAGGCCGGCTTTTCTCGCGGATCGACTGCGCCACGACCTTGAGCACATTGTCACCCATCTCGACACCGAATGTATCGTTGATGATCTTAAAATTGTCGATATCGAGCGCGATCAGGCTTAACGGTAGGGAGGCGCGACGCGAACGTTCCAACTCCCCCGCTGCCTGATGCAGAAAAGCCGCACGATTCATAAAACCGGTCAATCTATCGAAAAACCGCATGATTCTCCAATTGGTCGCGCGCCGTGGCAAGGTGACCCGCCAACGAAATGATCCGCTCCCCAAGCGCCACCCGATTGCGCAGATCCGCCGCCCTGAGCGGGCGCTGGATGATATCATCTGCGCCACTGGGGACGGGTTCCTCCTCCGTACTCTTCGAAGTGATGAGCAGGGCGTAAAATGGTTCGGCGTTGTTCAAGGCGCGCACCCGCTGCAAAACCTGAGTCCGCGCGAGGTCACTGCCATCCCAATCCGCGATCAAAAAACGCGGCTGTCCCGCCTGAACGTACTGCCAAACCTGCCCGCTCGAAAAAACCTGGGTAAGGACATATTTTTTCCCACCCAGTGCCTGCTGTATGAATGCAAATTCTTTTGGGTCGCTGTCCAACACCAATATGTCCATGATGCACCTTTGCGCCCATTATAGCAGTAGGGCAGACAGGGATGGCAGGATATTTGTCACTGAACTGGATTTAACATGAAGCACCCCGCCACGTTGACAATTCCCACTGCCCGTAGTAATATTTGCCCCGCTTTGACCACGCCGAGGTAGCTCAGTGGCAGAGCAGGGGACTCATAAGCCCTTGGTCGGGAGTTCAAATCTCCCCCTCGGCACACCGTTTCCAAGTGAAACACTCTTCTTATATATGGTGGTCTCTAATCAAAGGAGATCACCATGTGTGCTTTAAATACACAAGACCAAGGGCTTATCACATTTTCTCAGCAGGATTATCTGCCCATTCTGGTCGAATCATTTTTGATCGACCGTAAATCTCAAGGTCTATCCCCCGACACCATCGAACTCTATACCAAAAAGCTGCAATACTTCCTGAAGTACTGTGATCGCCAGGCGTTGACGCAAATCTCTCAGATCACTTCGGACTTCATTCGTAGATATCTACTTGAACTTTCCGAGACCCACAATCCCGGCGGCGTGCATGCCTGCTTCCGCCCACTGCGGACCATGTTGTATTGGCTTGAAGAGGAAGAGATCATGCCTGCTGGGTGGAAGAATCCGATCCGCAGGGTCAAAGCACCCAAGCTGCCGACCGATCCCATCGAACCGATCCAAATTGAAGAAATCCATCAACTCCTGAAAACCTGCCAAAGCAATTACTCCGGCGTCCGCGATAAAGCGATGATGCTGGGATTGCTGGATACCGGCGCCCGCGCTAAAGAATTCCTGAACATCAACCTGGAAGATGTGGATCTGGCAACCGGGGCGGTGATGATCCGTCAGGGCAAAGGACGCAAGCCACGTATGGTGTTCCTCGGTAGAAAAACCATTCGTGCCATCCGTGGGTATCTTCGTTATCGAAAGGACAACAGTCCAGCTTTATGGATTTCGACTCAAGGGGAGAGGATGACCTACTCCGCGCTGCGCTGTTTCCTGCGCCGACGCGCGGAACAGATTGGCTTGAAGTCCATCCCCACCCCACACGATTTCCGCCGTGCCTTTGCCCTGGTCATGCTGCGAAATGGTGTGGATATCTTCGCCCTCCAGAAACTGATGGGACATTCCGACCTGCAGATCCTGCGGCGTTACTTGGCACAGACCGATCAGGATATTCACACCGCCCATATGCGAGGTAGTCCGGTGGATAGCAATTTGTAGAGGTAGGGAGCAGTGGAAGAATGCTAAATCCGACAAATCTGTTCATGTATCAGACGCTGTTATAAAGGAAAAATTATGACTACAGTAAAATCCGCCATAAAGGAACCGTCACCATTCCAGCCAAGCTGCGTAAAGAATACAAACTCGTAGAGGAATTCTTATCCTGTCAAAAGAGTCCACGGGATTGCAACGATTTTTTCATCAAATCGCTTGATTTCCTTCCCACCATAAACCATTAAACCAGCAGATGTCTTGGGGTGCTTTTCCAGAAACAATCGAAGTCCCGCAGTGTCGCGATATCCAAGGTTGTCAGTGCGTTTCACCTCCACAGCAAGCAAGCGTCTGCCATATTCCAGAACAAAATCAACCTCGTTCCCATCAATGGTGCGCCAAAAATAGAGGCGGGCAGAGGGGGTCATCAGGCGCGCCAGGATTCTCAAATGATGATAAATAAATGTCTCGAAGTAGGAACCATATTCGCGCGCCTTACGGAGGTCATCCAATTCGAAATAACCGGACAGAAAGACCGCCAGAGCCGGGTCATTAAAAAACGCCTTGGGAGCCTTCAGCAGGCGAGTCGTGTGGTTCGCGGTGTATGCAGGCAACCGTTCAAACAAATGGGTCGTTTCCAAAAGATTTAGATACCGATGGGTAGTGGGTTGAGATAGTCCAGCATCCCGGGAAATCTCAGATTGATTGATCAACTGCGCTGAACGCAGCGCTGCAAGTTCCATCACTCTGCGAAAATCCAACAATGCATCAATTTGAGCCATCTGTCGTAGATCACGCTCCAGATATGTGGCAACATATCCCTCCCACCATCTGGTCCATGCCTCGGATGAATTCAGGTTAAGCAGCGGCGGCATAAAACCACGCAGGATGGACGCAGTGGGATCGGGAAGATCCTCTCGCAGGGAACTCTCTGCGGGAAATTCACCATTCAGGAGGCGCACCAACACATCCGGATTGGATCGATTGTACATTTCCCCAATCGACATCGGATCAAGCACAAAGTAGATTGCACGTCCAGCCAGACTTTCACTTACCTGTTTCATCAACAACAAGTTGGCCGAACCGGACAATACAAATTGATACTTGCCCGGGTTTCGATCCACAGTCTTTTTGATGGCAAGCAGGATGTCCGGCGCCTTTTGAACTTCATCCAAAATCACCTGATTCGTACCTGCCCAAAGGGCTTCGGGATTCGAACGCGCCTGTTCCAATACATCAAAATCGTCCAGGGTATGGAATCTCCAATTACGAAACGGTTCAGCATTTAGAAGAAGGGTGCTTTTTCCGACCTGTCGGGCACCTGTCAGAACGATCACAGAATGGTCTTTAATTGCGCTCTGGAGATAAGGCGTAATCCACCGTTCACGATACGGTTTTGATTTTGAATTATTATTCATGACGTGAATAATAATTCAAAATGATCGATATGGCAAGCTGCAAAGTAACAACTTCATTTCTGTAAGATTCGGGCAGCCCCGTGGATAGCAATTTGTAATGCCAACTTTCTGCCCAAAATTTTATTCTCCACTGAATAAACAAGCAAATACAACTTGAAAATTCTGAAGCAAAATCCGAATTTTCAAGTTGTATCTTAGAAAACCTCATTCTGCCGCGCACGATTCCAGCCGGGGATTTCTGACTGGATATGGAAGGCTCAGACACTATCGTCTTTTAATTCCGCCCACAACGAGTGCAATCCTAAACGGTCCACCCACCCATCTAAGTATTCACAATCCAGTTGATCCTTTTTGGCTTTGAGAATTGCCCCAATATCCCGGGCGTGTTTTGGCTGCCCGCTTAGCCCCAAATACATGAGTTTGTAGAGGATCAAATCCTCTGGTGAATGAACATATACCTCGCCAATTGGCGGACCATAGTCCACCAGGAGGCGGCGTTGAAAGGCACTCTGACGAAGTTCATCGCCATCCCGCATGAGATATACATCCGCTTTGAGCCCGCTGTACATATGGATCGCATTCAACGGGATGTCTGCGCAGTCCTCACTAGGGCATCCAGAATGATGTCGGCAGGAACAAGCTTATCTCTGTTCTTGGGTTCTTTAGAAAACCTGCCCACAGCTTTGATGGGCAAGTTTATGACGATGTCCAGATTCTGAGTGACATAAGGTTCCCCATGCCTATTCTGTGATGGCGCCGCCGATCAGATGCTCAACTTTCGCAGCTTTCAACGTGGCAATAATAAGTTTAATAAAGGCAGTAATATCCAAAGTCCGGTCTGTCATGCTGTATAGGCTCGCTGTAATGCCAATCGCTGCGCTTCCAGTACCGTTAGTTCAGGATTTTCCTGGCGGATTCGGTATGCGACAACATTTCGGGCTGTGTCACTGATGGAGCAGCCCTGCCGGAAACGATCGGCAGCCGATAGCCGTTGGTAAATGTTGATCTGGCGTTGATCCACCTCTTCAACGCTTGCTTTTACCATTTGCCTGAATTCAGGGGAAAGCGCTGGTTGTCCCTTTAGATAATATCCTTTATTTTTCCGGTCACGGCTATATTCCAGTACATACCCAGCCGCTTGAAACGCATGTTTCACTACACGCATGTCCCGATAAAACGTATCCTCCCAGGCGGATGTACCAAAACAATTCCTGCCCAAGCGATACTCCGTCCTGACAATCAATTGAGCCCGGGTCAGGTAACGCTCGTTCCACAGGATTTTAAAAAGGGTGACGCGCCGCGCGGTGGTGATGTCGCGCTGCATGGCGTCATGAAGGATGACAACAACAGCCTTGCGTGTGGGGGGATTGTGTATCACGCCACAATTGTATTTGATTTACAAATCAGGTGTTTAGTGGGTCATTTTTGCACCTCAGTCGATGGGCATAACCGCCGTTATTCAGCCGATACATTGCCGAAATTCCGCCGCTTCCCTTGACGGGGTCATCCTCTGAATGCACCCTAAACGTACTACTTCACACCCCAAATACGATAGGACCATCGCGACGATCAACAGGACCTATTCGCGGATCCTATGAAACCAATCCTGTTCGTACATCGCGTTTCTGAACTTGAATTACTTGAAACCACCTCCAAAGCGCTTGCAGTCGTGGATCCCAGCAAGGTATCTGGTCAGTCTATAGAGTCGAACGGAAAGATATGCTGTCGGATAAAGAACATCAGGAGTGCCCATAAGAATGTGTAAATACCGTTGACCACGGAGAACACAGAGTCCACGGAGAACTGTATACCGGTTTCTCGGTGTTCTTTATGGTTAACTCGTTTGATCTGCCCACGAGAGCAGCCATTCCCAAAATATCGAAGTAACATAACAAGTTCTCCATTAAGAATCCGGGAATGTTTGACCGGAAGCCAGGTAACGAGAAAAGCCAATCCAAGAATACGCCTCGGAGAGAGTATCCCCGTATGCCAGCCAGACCAATACTCCACAAGGGACTTGAAACCGATCACACAAATGATCTCTTCATAAGGAGCGTAATCGAGAAGGTGGGGTGCTGCCCAATCCCCCTTCATAAGCCCCTACCCCAATCGCCCATCCAGGGGGTCGTGAAACCAGGCGGCCCTTAAGTCGTGGCCCAAACGCAGGGGAATGTTTTATTTCATTCTTAGCGGGGTGCCAGCCACGATTGAACTCTCCTGCTGCGCGCCTTAGAAGCAAGGGAGTTGGGTAAATTTGCATTGCTTTGGATTCTTCACGGTTGCCGTTCCCAAAAGCAAGATACGATCCCCCCACCTCCGTGCTTATTGTTCATTTGGATGGTTCCTTTTCTCCCGTATAAATTGATGAGAAATTCCGATCTTCTCTTCCCACGACACTATACAGCATGCTGAAACGGCTCGAGGGTGCCATACCTTTCACTTGCAGGATGTGGAACACTCCCCTCTAATGAATTGATGGGAGGAGATCTTGAAAACTTTAGTGCCACAAATCACAGGAGCTAAACAGTGATACCACAAGACATCCAGCTGTGACTTCACCATCCGGCCGGAAAGAACCTTGGGATTATTCCAAAGCCCATTTCTTTTTTATCATTCACAAAAAACAAGGGGTTCGCCAATAAAATAGACATGGCAAACGGGCAAGCTGGGATTCCTCTCTTTTATCGATGTGACCCATGGGTCAATGGACAGGTCAGGGATTTCGAGCCAGGGGTAGGTGGTACGTATTCCATTCCGATACCAGTCGTACGGTAATAATCCCACTGAGATTATGGAGACATCCATACGTTGGGATAGTCCATACTGAAAGTACCATAATGCAAAAGTGCTCCGGTCGCCATTGGCAAAGACAATCGCATCATCGGGAAGAACTCTCATAACGTACCCGCCGAACTGTTCCGCCCGCAAATCCTGAGAAGCATCCACTTGCTGAGAATTGGCAGGTGCAAACAGGCCGACCCAATAGGCCACCAACATCAATCCAACCAACCAGACAACCCGGTTTTCATGCACGACAATTACAGTTTTGAAGATTTCCGAGCAGCCCAATCCTATCCAGATGGCAATCGAGATGAGCATCGGCACAAGATACACATACGAATCAACCACTCGATAAAACATCCAAAAAACAGAAAAAACCGCGGCATTAAATAACAACATTCGCTGGAGCGGGGAGGCGCGGAATGACCCCATCAGGCCAAGGGCAGAAAGGGTTATTCCAGGCAGTCCAAACTGGGCATATAAAATTTGCGCCCAGGCTTGCAGCCCTTCCAGCACGAGCGGAAATGAAAGATCCACAATATTGCCCTGATACATTTCGCCTGACACAAGCCAAATCCATCCATCGAGCGTAACAGGATCCCCCCAGTTCACTGCCGGGCGCAGGGAGGCACGGAAGGGCAACAGCCCATATACGATCAATCCCAAAAATACACCCACAGCCATTGTATAGAAAATATTCCAGGCATTACGCCATACCTGGACGTTGAAACGCATGGTTTTTGTTTGGTCAACCTTGAGCGGCACCCAGGATGCAAACGCCACCCCCGGAAACAGAAGCAGAGCCGTAAGGTGATTACCGACCGCCAGCCCAAGCACAAGCCCCAGCATGATTTTCTTACGCCCCCCTATTGCATTGGGATGCGAATCAAGAAGGAAGTATATGGGTAGTGCTGCAAAAAGAGCATGCAGTGTATAAACTTCGGTGATCACAGCCTGGGACCAGACGATGGGCGATAATCCAAACGCCAGCGCTGCCACCAGCCCGGAAAACCTGCTTCCAATCGGATCGATCAAGCGAGTCGCATCGTGCACAATAAAGTAAATGCACAAGGATGCAAGCATCGCTGCAAAAGCGGACAACAAATTGGTGCGATAGGCAAGGGAACCGAGCGGCAGACCTTGAAACAAATCCGCTATAACAAGATATACCGGATAGCCGGTGGGATGCGGGATGCCGTTTGTATAGGCAGCACTGATCAAATCCCCGCCATCGGATCCGTGATTAGCCCAAGTCAATCCGGGCGCCATCGTGGACAGGTAGAAGGCAGACAGGATAAAAACCAGGCTTGCTGGTACTAGAAAATATGTGTATTTTTTCATAGAAAAAACGGCGGGATCCTGTTCGAATCACCGCCGTTTCCATCTTACCGATACACCCTTTGCAGGTTCATCTTTTTCCTATCAGAACATAATTCCCGGTGATCTCAGCCGGGCTGCAGCTTAGTCCTTCAACGACCTCGGTTGGCTGGAGATACCATTGGGGGTCTTTGTCTGACCAGACATAATTGTTCGATGTCGTATTCGGTATCGATGCAAAACAGATATTCACCTCTCCCTGTTCAGCTGATATTGCGGGAATAACCGTTTGACCCGCGGCAAACACCGGCCAGAAAATTTCCGGAATCCTCCGGGGGTACCGGCACGCTTGTGAAGTCCAAAAGTTGGGTTGACACCGAAATCCCTTGAGTCAGAGAGAGGATTTCCAATACACACACGCCCCCGATGGAATACTTCCCAGGGGTCGAGATGTTCGGGATTGTCGCAGGAGGCGGTTTGACACTGCCGGGCTCCCCCTTATCAGGGTTGGCCTGGGGTTCCATCACAACCGGGGCAGAGCTTTCCATCAGCCCGTCGTCATCGCGGGCCAGACCAAAGTGATTTCCAGAAAGGAAAACAATCCCGAGCACAAGAAATACAGAAAGCCAAAAACGTAATTTTCTATCCATATACCGCTCCTTTACCAATGCTTTGATATTGATCATGCTAACATAGCCTTGAACATTGACCCATCCGGATTTTGTCCGGCTTTAATCCCCCCCAAACCACACCTCTATCGTACGATCCACTTGAAGATCTCCCTTGTACATCAGGTTATTTCCCTGGAAAGCAACGCCCTCTGATACGGAATGAACGGTGGTCCCCCTGGGGAGATGAATTCGAATCGTAAGTGGGATCGAAAGGGTTCCAGGCTGTTTTTTGATTTTTAAACGATAGATGAAGCCTTCCTCATTTCCAGCAGGGCGCAGGACGGTCGCAGGCAGGGCGAAACCAAACCCAATACCAATCGACTCCCCACCAGGAACAACCATCAGCGTACCAAATGCCTCCAGCCCAGGCAGGTCCTCCTCCAGCAGATCGATCCGTCCCGCCTGGCCCCGTCCCAACAGCATCCATTCATTTGGAACATCCTGGGCGTCATACTTCAAGAGTTCCGCGCCTTGCGGCACGTACACGCGCAGGTAATTCCAATAACAGGCATTGATCGGGTAGTCCTCTTCGTTCTCCAGACGCTGCCCGCCCCAATGTACACACTCCACTTCGGGAGAAGAATCGTTCTGCAGGTTGACAACCATGCTTGCCACAGGCTTTTCAAGATCGGTCAGGTCCACATCGTAGGAGACGTAGGTGGAGACCACTGCATTGGTTTTATTGAAGCCAATATTGGTGTTCACAACCATGAGAAAATCACCGGGCTCAGGCAGCAAGGCACCATTCCAACCCTGACGATCCAGCAGATCCGAGAGCCTGTCATCGTCCAGATTTATCAATAAATGACGCTCGTTCAAACCGCTCAGGACCGCCCGTGCCAGGTCCTGCCAGGGGACATCCCCTTGAAATATTCGTTCCGAGACCGCAATGGCGATATCCTCAATGAATCCCTTTCGACTCCATTCGGCAGAGTCGGATGGAGTGATCGGGCCGGACTTGGAGGCGCGCATAAATTCGATTACATTGGTGGCGTCGATGGCTTCCACCGCCCCTGGCACCTGCACAGGTCCCAATGCCTGCAACAGCATGACCAGCATATGCTGATCAAACGCGATCACACCATCCACAGAATGCGAGTTATGGTAGGCATACAATGTTTCAGCATACAATGCGGTCGTTGGAAAATCCGTGAACCAATTTGCATCCCGTAGAACCAACACCGGGCTGTTCATGTAATGATCCAGCTGCCATGGAGCGAGTGGATAAGGCCGCTCCCAGTTGTCGACGGACCCGGAATCCATAAAATCAAGACTGACGATCCTGCCGTTTTCCAGGACAACCGTGCCCACAGCTGTGATAAATCCTCCCGTGGGACGCAGTTCATCCTCGTTCTGGACCAGTAACAAATAGGTTTTGGGCCCTTCGCTGGAACCGCCCAAAAAGGTGGGCAGGGCGATCGCAGCGGTGAGCCCATCCTCCATCAGCGGCATCAGGCGATCCAAATCCTCTTCGATGATCTTTCGGGTTTGGGCAGATAGGTCATCCACCTCAAGTGCGTTGCGAAGCAATGCCGCCTTGCGGCAGGAATCTTGTGCGAGCACCAGCTCCGACCGGGCATCGTTTAAGTCCTGAACAAGCCGATCCGGTTTCAGATCGTTATTCTCTCCAAGTTCATTGAGAACCGGCATGAACGCTGCATGAGCCCCTGTGGCACAATCCAGAATCTGACCGGATAATTCAAGCATCTGGCGGCTGGCAGCCAGATCCCCGCCATATACCGGCACCCATTTCAACAATGGGGTCAGCCATATCAGGGTGCGACTCTCCTGCTCCAGTGCGTCAAATTCATTCCTCAGTTTTTCCAGAATGGGTCCGCTCTGATTGAGAGCATCCAGGCTGGGGGATGCCGCCAAGGTTTGCATTGCCGCAATATCCTGCCGCAGTCCCACCGTCAGGGTGTACAGTCGCCTGGCTTTTTGAAAACCGACAAATGTGAAACCAATAAATAATAGAATAAATAGTAATAGGAAGAGTTTTTTCAAAATCGGATTAATTCCCTTTTGCCGAGAGTTTTTTTGAGGAGGAATCACCGTGTTCTTCAGATCCAATGTGGTGGTGGATTTTTCGGAATCCCTGGTCATCAGAAACTTCTCACGAGTCCGCACCGCATCGTAGAGATGCCGGATGCCTTTACGATGCCAGTCACTCAAGGTGCTGACGGGAGCCACTTCCGTTTCATCCCCCACGAGTTTGTATCGTTCGATCTGCTCCTCGCTAAGATCAGCGGTCTCCCCGAAAACAAACAAAAGGATGGACTTGTCGATCCGCCCCCATGCCTCGCGCAGGGAGGAGGGTCTCGGGCTGCCAAACCGCATGGGGGCAAAATACATGGCTGCCAGGATGCCGAACTCCCCCCAACGGGAATCCAGGCGCTTGCCCCCCTTTTTGGGAGGCAACGCGGGCAGGCTATCTGCAAACACCCTGCTGACGGCTGCGATCAACCTCATTCCCGGGCTTGCCTTTTGCAAGGCAGGCATCCCATCCACCATATCCCTTGTAAGAATGGAAAAAGCCCATGGATGCTCATCCAGCATGTCCGGGCTTTTGATATGGTCCAGGATTTCCCTGAGTTGGTTTATCTCACCTGGGCTTGGGGGCATACCAACAATTCATCCGTCATCGGCCAAACGCAAAATCTCGGTATACCCCCGATCGATCAGGACAAGTAGTTCCATGGCCACAGTTGCATATGGACGTCCGTCCTGAAGCGGATCGGGGATATTGTAGCTAACCTGATCCACGACCTCGGAAAGCAGGAAGATCCGGTCGGACATTTCCGGAAACTCAAACCTTAATGCCTCGCTATGCCCCACTTCCATGACCAGGATCACATCCTGAGAGATCAGTAGAGATTCATTTACCCTGCTGGCGACATGATCTTCAAGATCCAATCCCATGCGGCGGGCAAAAGACTTAACCTCTGTCGGGACAGGCGTTCCTGAATCCGCCCAAGTTCCGGCACTGGATACAACCCAGGTTTCCGAAATTCCATCCTGCTGCAATTTCCAGCGAAAAAACGCCGCTGCCAGGGGGGAGCGGTATTGATTGCCCGTGCAAACAAAAAGAATTTTATTCATGCCATGAAGCGCTATGGATCACGTTCATCTCTTGGAACCAGGATCCAACCCGAAAAGATGGTGCATGACTCGTTGAAGGCATTGTACTTAAGAAAGGATGGCAGGTCCGTGCCCAGAGGTTGGATGAGGTCTGCCGGGGAGGATACAGTCCTTGGAATCTCGTAGATTTCAAACGGTGGAAGTCCCACCACCAGGGTGGTTCCGATCGGAATGACCACCAGCGTGTTCTCCCAAATTGGGATGCGTATTTCATGATTGATCGAAAGAATGGCTTGGACGGTTGTCCCATATTCATCTGCGTAGCCATTGATATTCTCTCCACCTTTGACGCGGTGAACAACGAGTTGGGGATCCGAGCCAAAAGGGATGTCCAGGCTGTGACCGCAGACAACCTCGGATTCCCCGGTTGGCAGAGAATTGTCATCTGGATCAGGAAGGGCAAACGGTTGGGCAGATGGGACCTGGGACAGGGATGCATCTGTACTTTGAGGTCGTGGAGATGGATATGGGGTGGAGATGAGAAATGGCGAAATTGGTTGCACCAAAATGCGGTACCCCAGAAATACAGCCATCCCCAATAAAACAATGAACCAAAGAATCCCCAGCCGCCGCAGGTTTGGCGCCGTTTTTCGTTGAATGGATGTCGGGGTGCCCCTTAATTCCCTTGGCAATTCCGATGGGCTTTCAGCAAGCAGCATCGGGCAGTCAGCATGATTGCGGTTAAGGCAGGTGGACATTTGTTGAGGAACAGAGACCGGAGCATGGGGGCGGGCCCGATAACAGCAATTCCAAGGGGAGGGATACGCCAACGCTGTTTTAGGATCGTCATGCAACCCCAGGAATGGACAGCGTTCATGCATCGGAGTGTGGGACATGGAAGGTTTCATGGCGGAGGAATCAATGAAATCCTACTCGCCTTTTGTTTGGTTTTTTTCCTTCTCACTCATCTGGTGATTCCCATTCCCTCCAAAAGGCATCGTGGTAAACAATCTCTTGAGTCTGGAGGATTTCCCGCCTATTGAGGAGTCCTCGGCATAATGGTGATATCCGGAATAATACGGGGAATAGTGATGATATCCACCATAATAGTCCGCCCGGCCGCGCGGGATACGATTCAGGACCACCCCAAGAATGGGTGCATTCGTGCGCCGCAATTGCTCCAGCATCGCCATGGCAGAATTGGACTGGGTGTGTCCGGGGTGGATGACGATCAACACACCATCCACTTTGGCGGATAAAACCTGCACATCTGCAACAATGGAAGGTGGGCTATCAATAATAACCAGATCCGATACCTCTTCCACTTCCTGCAAAATCTGTTCCATGCGTGCAGAAGCCAGCAACTCGGTTGGGTTGGGCGGTAGTCCTCCACTGGTCACCACCTGCACATCCCCTAATTCTTCCATCTTTCTTGTCACGGTTCCCAAAGTGGCCGATCCAAGAAACAGATCGCTCAGACCCAGATTGTTGGGCAAGCCAAGAAAATGATGAATTCTTGGGCGCCGCAGATCAGCATCCAACAGGGTGACCTTGCGGCCACTTTGGGCGACGATCGCGGCCAGGTTGACCGCCACGGTGGTCTTGCCTTCACTCGGACTGGTGCTGGTCAGAAGCAAACGTCGGATGGGGTGATCCACACTGGCGAATTCAAGATTGGTGCGTAACAAACGGAACGCCTCGGAAACCGGGGAACGCGGCTGCCGACTGACATATACGCCCCCATCCCCCTCCTTTTGATGCTCGATCTCGGCAATAAAGCCAATCACGGGCAACTGGAGAATTCGCTCCACATCCTCCATCGTTTTGAGGGTATCGTCCAGGTATTCCACCAGAAAGACGATCCCGGCAGCAAGCATTAATCCAACAGCGGCAGCCAGCAGGGTGGTATTGATCGGCTGCGGCCGGATTGGTTCGGAAGGCAGGGTCGCCTTTTCAATCTGCACAATGTTCGGAGTGTTTTCCACGCGGGCCAGCCGCAGGGATTCCAAACTGGTCAGCAGGTTAATATACACTTGTTTGTATAACTCCAAGGTGCTCTGCAACTGGGCCAAACGCGCGCTGTCATCGTTTGCCAGATTGGAAGAGGGCTTTCCCAAAACGATCAAGTCGGAATAGATCTGTTGATATAGGGTTAGGAGCGGTTCGATTTCGTCAAGACGCGATTGCGCCTCAGCCAGCTGCGTTTTTTTCTCGGCGGTGATCTGTCCAACAGACAGGTTGGCGATCAATATGTTCAATTCCGTCACCTCGGACTGCAGAGGATCGATTTGTTTTTTCAGTTCCTCGAGCTGCTCCTGAACCGTCTGCACCGAAACCTGATTGACTTGCAATTGCAGGGCATTGATCTGCTCCTGGATCTGTAGAATCTGCTTTTCCAGACTCGCTTCAGCCTCAGTGTATCGACCCGCTTGAAGCTGCTCATTCTGGTCGATGAGCGACTGGACCAGTTGATCGGCGATCGCAGCGGCACGGACGGGATCCCCATCCTCCACCGCCAGCCGGATGACCTGGGTGGTACCGATCTGCTGAACCGACACCTGTCGGGCAGAGACCGCATATCCCAGATCTGCCGAGGCAGAATCCAGGACCGGCTGAGTCGTCAACAGCTGGAGGTAGGTCTGGGTCAACTGCTGGTCATTTAGGTACGCCAGATCGGAGGAACTTGCTATGTTGCGGGACGGGCGCAATATCAACAAGCGTGTACTTGATTGATACACAGGAGATTGAAAAGAACTGAAGAAATACCCGGCAGCAGCCCCCATTATCAGCCCCAGGATCAACAGCCATGCCCAGCGACGTGCGATCTGCAAATACTGTCTCAATTCCATATCATCTTCTCCGGCGTGCGGTGATTTTTTTCTTGAACCCATTCATGCTGATCTAGCCATCCTGCAGAACCTGTCGCGCTGATTGCACCACCCACTCCACCTGGGATTCGGTCATGGTTGCAAATAACGGCAAGGTCACCTGGCGGGCAACAACCTGCTCGGTCACAGGCAGAGCCATTCCACGATGCTGCCAGCCCTGTTCATAGATTCGAAAGCGGTGCGCAGGCGGGTAGTGAATGCTGGTTTGTACACCATGCTTTTTCATGCCCTCCATAAACTGCGTGCGATCCATGCGGGGGGGCAGTAGAATGGGAAAGATATGGCAGCAGGAACTGCCCCTTGAAGCGGAAAATGGCAGGTGGATATCGAGCGTGTGTTCAGCCAACAAGCCCCGGTACAGGGTCGTGAGGTGTTTGCGATGTTCGTTTGAGGCAGCCACCTTTTTCAACTGAACGGACCCAAGCGCCGAGCGTATTTCATCGATGCGATAATTGAAGCCGAGGTCAACCACATCGTAGCTCCAGGAATGCCCCTTATGGCGATCCCAACTGAGGGAGGTCATTCCATGCGAGCGCAAGGTTTGTATGCGTTTGGCGAGTTCATCATTCTCGGTCACCAGCATCCCCCCTTCGCCAGTGGTCATATTCTTGTTGGAGAAGAAGCTAAAACAACCAATATGTCCCCAGGTTCCCAAACGGCGTCCATCCAACTCCGAGCCGATGGCATGCGCAGAATCTTCGATGACATACAGCTTGTGGCGGCGGGCGATCTCCATGATCGCGGGCATATCGCAGGCAAACCCGGCATAATGCATGACCATGATCGCGCGGGTGCGCTCTGTGATGCATTCTTCGATGGAAGCCGGTGAGATCGTCAGCCAATCCAAACTCTCCACATCTGCAAAGACCGGGGTGGCTCCTGTATATCGGACGGCATTGGCTGTCGCCACAAAGGTAAGGGAGGGAATGATGACTTCATCCCCCGGACCCAGCCCGACGGCTACACAGGCAAGGTGCAGGGCAGCCGTTGCATTTGTGACCGCCAAGGCATGTTTAGAACCGATGAAAGATGCAAACTCATTTTCAAAGGTTTGGGTAAGGCCTCCCATACTGAGCCATCTATTGCGCACGACATGTAAAACAGCCTGCTCTTCATCAATACCAAAATTGATATCTGACAACGGTACTTTCCAGTCCATGAATTAATCCTCCTTCAGGAAGTTCGAACGATTTTGTGCAAAGTCTTCTGCTGCTTGTGCATAATCATCCGGACGCCCAAGGTCCATCCAATAGCCATCAAATTCATAACCACTTACCTTTTCACCAGCGGCGATCATTTTCAGGACCAGATCGGGAAAATCAAGATACTGGTTGTATGGAATGTAGTCCATGACGCGCGGCTCAAACACATAAATGCCCATGCTGACGGTGTAGTTGTAGGTTGGTTTTTCAATATATCCGTCGATGTGACCATCTCCTTGCATTTGCACAACCCCGAGATCAATCTTGACCTGGCGGCGATGAATTGCAATGGTTGCGATGCCCCCCTGTAAACGGTGATAGTTCAGAAGATGTCCAAAATCCAGAGTGGTCAGGACATCCCCATTCGTGACCAGAAAGGTTGAGTCTAGACCTTGAATGAGCGAAAGCGGACCTGCCGTTCCAAGCGGCGATTGTTCATGGCTGTAGGAAATATTCAAGCCCCACTGATTACCATCTTCGAAAAAGGTCCGCAATAGATTCGATAAATGCCCGACAGTTAAAACAACGTCCTTGATACCAGTTGATTTCAACTGACGGAGGAGAATTTCCAGGATGGGCATGTCCCCGATCGGCATGAGGGGCTTTGGGAAAATACGGGTATAGGGTGCAAGACGGGTTCCCTTTCCGCCTGCCAATACGACAGCTTTCATATCAACTCCTAAATCTGGTATGTCCCAATTTGAAAGTGATCCAAATGTTCGCGGGTCCATTCGATCGTACGTTGCAAGCCTTCATCCAATCCAACGCACGGTGTCCAGTCAATATTTTGCCGGGCGAGCGCATTATTGGAGATGAGTTGGAAGACTTCTGATCTGTGGGGGCGCAAGCGCTGCGCATCCACAACGATCTCCACACGTCTGCCTGTAAACTGGATGATCTTCTCGGCGATATCCCCGATGCGCATCTCCATGCCGGTCCCAAGGTTATAAGTACCTCCTTCTGCCAGTGGAGATTCCGCAGCGCATAAAAATCCAGCCACGGTGTCAGTGACGTAGGTGAAATCACGGGTGGTGTCGAGATTCCCGAGTTGGATGACATCACGCGCCAAGGCCTGGGTAATGATGGTGGGAATGACCGCCCGGGCGGACTGGCGCGGGCCAAAGGTATTGAACGGCCGGACAGTGACAACAGGCAGTCCATAGGCGGCATAGTAACTTTCCACCATTTTGTCTGCGGCGATCTTGCTGGCGGAATAGGGGGATTGACCCTGCAGGGGATGTTGCTCGTCGATGGGCGTATAGAGCGCCGTGCCGTAGACCTCGCTGGTGGAGGTGTGAATCAAACGTTTGACCCCTGCCTGCCTGCAGGCATTGAGGATATTGAGCGTGCCAAGGAAGTTCGTTTCAGCGACCTCGACAGGGTGCCGATAGGAATAAGGAATTGAAATCAACGCTCCCAAGTGGAAGATGTATTCGCAGCCTTGTACCGCCTGTTGGACCGCCACAGCATCGCGAATATCCCCGCCAATGATCTCCACCCTACCCAAGGCATCGTCTGGCAGTTGTTTGAGAAAACCAGGGTCATTGCGTGAGTTGTAATGGACAAAGGCGCGTACCTGACAACCCTTATCCAACAATGACTCGACGAGATGACTGCCAATAAAGCCGCCTGCCCCTGTTACCAGAACCTTTTTAGTGTGCCAGTCCATACTATATACCCCTTTCTCGATTCTCTGTGGCAGCACTCTCATGTGACTGCTCATGTATGCCAGTTATTTGGTTTTGAATGACCCCCAAAATATCGTTCAGAAAAACCAGACGAACCTTGGAATGTTTACACAATCGGATAATCCGCTCTCGAGCCTCCTCTGCCATGTGAGTGATCGCAAACAGGACAACTCCGACATCGTGTTTTTGGATCAAGTTGGGGATCTCGCTGCTGGACCCCAGCACCCAACTATGCCTGATACGCATGCCAAACTTTTTAGGATCGTCGTCCACCATGCCGACTACGGTAAAAGCGCGTGGATGGGTAGAATGCCTGAGCAGGGTTTGGGCGATCTCGCCGCCTGCCCCGGCTCCGAGAATCAGGACGCGTTCCCCGAAGCCGGTAGCGGTGCCGCGCCAGGCAAGCCAGCGACTTGCAAAGGAGGTGAGCAAACGCCAACGGAAGCGGAGGGACAGAGTTCCAAGAAGGGTGAAAAGACCAAACAGGATGATGATTTCAGGCGGCAGGGCTGGATAAGGAAAAATTCCCTCAAAATGTACAACCAAGGCATTCAGGAAGAATAGAATGATCGTAGAAAGCCCATTGGAGCCGATTAGCAACGCACCATCATAAGCATCTGCC
>Ga0209573_1002662_pt1 | contig 21954 bp, 19 predicted proteins | sample TNRBio252014_DNA_FD_185870 | JGI IMG/M metagenome (GOLD analysis project Ga0209573, IMG submission 185870) | Wastewater treatment Type I Accumulibacter community from EBPR Bioreactor in Madison, WI, USA - TNR Reactor_6/25/2014_ DNA (SPAdes)... | ecosystem: Engineered > Bioreactor > EBPR >...
CTACGGCTAGACAGTCCCACCGCCACCCCGGTGCGTCGCTACCTGCCGCTGATCGTGCATCAGTGAGCGCAGAACCGCGGATTGGCAGAACGCACGGATCGGACGCTCCTCTGATCCGCGCATTCTGTTGATCCGCGGTTCTTTGTCGCCCGGCTTACTTGACGGCTAAACCGACTCTATGTTATACTCTGGTTACCCCACCCCCCCTGGGGAGGGGTAAATTGTCAACGAAAGAAACACGCTTACCTATGGAAGCCGACCAGAAACGCCAGGTGCTCAACCGCCTGAAAAGCATCGAAGGCCACGTGCGCGGGATCCAGCGCATGGTGGAGGACGACACCTACTGCATCGACGTCATCCGCCAGGTGCATGCGGTGCAGAAGGCGCTGGAGGGCGTCAGCAGCCTGGTGCTGGAGAACCACCTCAACACCTGCGTCACCACCGCCATCCGCGGCAACGACGTCGACGAGCGCCAACGCATGATCGGCGAGATTGTGGGCGTGTTTCAGGAAACAGGGAAACTGTGAACGATGAAGGATGAACGATGAATGATGAATCCGGACTCCGGACTCCGGATTCATCATTCATCGTTCATCCTTCATCATTTCCGCATCAAGGAGCCCCCCCATGACCACCAAAACCTACTCCGTCCCCGCCATCAGTTGCGGCCACTGCGTGATGACCATCGAGCGCGAGCTGAAGTACGTCGATGGCTTGCAGTCGGTCAAGGCCGACCAGGAAAGCAAAGCCGTGCGCGTCGAGGTCGAGGACGACGACGTGCTGGCGGCCGTCGAGGCCATGTTGGCGGAGATCGGCTATCCAGCGGCGTGAACCGTGATCAGTGAACGGTAAACAGTGAACGGTGAACTGGTTCCCCACCACCCCCCACCGTTTCCCGATCGCCGGCCCCCAGGAGAGACCAGATGAAGCAAGTGATCCTTTTGCTAGCCGTGGTTGGACTGCTGACCGCCTGTGCAGCGCCGCCGGCCAGCCAGCCGGCCCCCGGGCAAGACCTGCCCGAAGTCACCGTCTTCCGCTCACCCACGTGAGGCTGCTGTGGCGACTGGATGGCGTACATGGAACAGAACGGCTTCACCGTTACCGCCAAGGACTTCGACAGTCGCGAGGCGGAGCAAGCCGTAAGCCAGGTTCCGGCGCCGCTCCAATCGTGCCACACAGCCATCGTGGATGGCTACATCATCGAGGGCCACGTGCCTGTGGCAGACATCAACCGCCTGCTGGCCGAGCGTCCGGCCGGCGTCGTCGGCCTGGCCGTGCCCGGCATGCCCATCGGCTCGCCCGGCATGGAAGTCGAAGGCCAGCCCGCCCAACCCTACGACGTCCTCGCCTTCGACCAGGCGGGCAGGACTGAGGTATTCGCCAGCTACCGATGAACCAAACGATGAATGATGAATGCTGAACGATGAATCCGAACTCCGGACTCATCATTCATCATTCATCATTCATCATTCATCATTCATCATTCGTCCCTCCTCACCCATGACCACCAAACGTCTCTCCATCCCCGTCACCGGCATGACCTGCACCAACTGCGCGAATACGATCACGCGCACGCTGAAGCGCACCGAGGGCGTGGTCGAAGCCAACGTCAACTATGCCAACGAGCGGGCTGAGATCATCTACGACCCGGCCGTCTTGCAGCCGGCCGCGCTGATGCAGCGCATCGAGGACGTGGGCTACGGCGTGGCCGAGGCCACCGTCGACCTGCCCATCGCCGGCATGACCTGCGCCAACTGCGCCATGACCATCGAGCGCACCCTGAAGCGCATGGACGGCGTGCTGGACGCGACGGTCAGCTACGCCAGCGAGGCGGCCCACGTGCGCTACCTGCCCACGGCCGTCACCCGCAGCGACATGGCGCGGCGCATCGACGAGATCGGCTACAAGGTGATCGAGGCGCAGGCCGGCGCGGGCGAGGCTGAGGAGGACGCTGAGCTCCGCGCGCGCAACGCCGAGCTGAACGACCGCAAGCGCCGCTTGATCGTGGGCATCGTGCTGTCCAGCATCATCATGGTGCTCAGCATGGGCCACGACTTCGGCCTGATCCCCCACATCCCCGGCTACGGCTGGATCTTGCTGATCCTGACCATCCCGGTGCAGTTCTGGGTGGGCTGGCCCTTCCTGAACAGCGCCTGGAAGGCCGCCACGAAAGCGCGCACAGCCAACATGGACACGCTGGTGTCGATGGGCTCGCTGGCCGCCTTCTTCTACAGCGTGGTAGTGCTGGTGCTGGGGCTAGACGCTCACCTCTACTTCGAGTCGGCGGCCGTGATCATCACCCTGATCATGGTGGGCAAATACCTGGAGGCGCGGGCCAAGACCCAGGCCGGCGACGCCATCCGCAAGCTGCTCAGCCTGCAAGCCAAGGCCGCGCGCGTCGTCCGCCAGGGCGAGGAGATCGAGCTGCCCATCGACCAGGTGGAGGTCAACGACGTGGTCATCGTCCGCCCCGGCGAGAAGATCCCGGTGGACGGCATCGTGCTCAGCGGGCAGTCGGCCGTGGACGAGAGCCTGGTCACCGGCGAGAGCCTGCCGGTGGACAAGGGGCCGGGCGACGAGGTGATCGGCGCGACCATCAACAAGTCGGGCAGCTTCCGCCTGCGGGCCACCAAGGTCGGCCGCGACAGCGCGCTGGCCCAGATCGTGCGCATGGTGCAGGAGGCGCAAGGCTCCAAGGCGCCCATCCAGCGCCTGGTGGATCAGGTGGCCTCGGTCTTCGTGCCGGCCGTGATCGGGCTGGCCATCGTCGTCTTCCTGGCCTGGTACTTCATCGGCGGCGTCGGCTTTACCACGGCCATGCTCTTCGCCGTCTCGGTGCTGCTGATCTCCTGCCCCTGCGCGCTGGGCCTGGCCACCCCCACGGCCGTCATGGCCGGCGCGGGCGTCGGCGCGGAGAACGGCATCCTGGTCAAGGACGCGCAAGCCCTGGAGACCGCCGCCCGCCTGACCACGGTGGTGCTGGACAAGACTGGGACGATCACCGAGGGCCGGCCGCGGGTGACGGACGTGGTGAATGATGAAGGAGGAATGATGAATGATGAATCCGGACTCCGGACTCCGGACTCATCATTCATCATTCATCATTCATCGTTTCTCCGCCTCGCCGCCTCGGCCGAGAGCGTGTCGGAGCATCCGCTGGGGCAGGCGATTGTGGAGGCCGCCAGGGCCCAGGGGCTGGCGCTGAGCGAGCCGCAGGAGTTTCAGGCGGTGGCCGGCGGCGGCATCAAGGCTATGGTGGACGGGCAGCGCGTGCTGGTGGGCACCGGCCGGCTGCTGGCCGAGCACGGCGTGGCGCTGAACGGCCTGGGCGAGCAAGTGAGCCGACTGCAAGGCGAGGCCAAGACCGCCATGCTGGTGGCCGTCGACGGCCAGGCCGTAGGCGTCATCGCAGTGGCCGACACCGTCAAGCCCACCTCCAAGGCCGCCATCGACCAGCTCCACGCCCTGGGCGTCGAGGTGGCCATGCTCACCGGCGACAACCAGCGCACCGCCGACGCCATCGCCCAGCAAGTCGGCGTCGATCGCGTCCTGGCCGAGGTGCTGCCCAGCGAGAAGGCTGAGGAGGTGAAAAGGTTGCAGGTTGCAGGTGGCAAGTCGCAGGCGGCAGCCTCCGGAACCAATCACCAATCTACCAATCTACCAACTTCCCAGGTCATCGCGATGGTCGGCGACGGCATCAACGACGCGCCCGCGCTGGCCGTGGCTGACATCGGCATGGCCATCGGCACCGGCACCGACGTGGCCATCGAGGCGGCCGACGTGGTGCTGATGCGCGGTGACCTGAGGAGCGTGCCGCAGGCCATCCGGCTCAGCAAAGCCACCATGCGCGGCATCAAGCAGAACCTGTTCTGGGCCTTCTTCTACAACGTGCTGGCCATCCCCATTGCGGCCGGCATCCTGGTGCCCTTCCTCGGGCCGCAGTACCAGCTCAACCCCATGATCGCGGCCGGCGCCATGGCCTTCAGCTCGATCTTCGTCGTCAGCAACTCGCTGCGGCTGCGGCGGATGAAGTTGCAAGAGGGGTAGATTGGTAGATTGGTAACTGGTAGATTGGTCGAGGGCGTCCGACTGCTGTGTGCTTGACAGCATCTCCCATCCCCAGTTGCCCTCCCAACCAATCTACCAATCTACCAGTTTACCAATCTACCCTTCCAAACAAGCACGCGGGGCATTTGACCACGCCGCCGTGTATCGGCTATACTGACGCGTGCGCCGTTCAGCGCCGTTGCAACACCGCCGCCACTACCCAGCGGAGGGCCGCCCATGGCTCATGCACCCGACTTCGCCGACCTGGAAATCCTGATCCGCCAGCGCACCGCCGCAGGCTACCCGGTCAAACTCGTCCTCAACAGCGTCCAAAGCCTGGGCGACGGCCTGCTGGACCCTGCCTGCCTGCCGCAGCGCTCGGAGTTTGCCGGGCCGGTCGAGGGCGAGCAGCTCTTCCGCTGCCTGCTGGCCGACGGCAGCCTGCGCGACGGATGGTACAGCGCGCGCGGCCAGCACCCTCAGCGCCGCATCCGCCTGCACATCGACGCGGGCGCGCCCGAGCTGCACGCCCTGCCCTGGGAGCTGCTGCGCGACCCCGGCGAGCGCGGCGCGACCGCCCAGGACCTGGCCGCCGCGGCCGACACCCCCCTCTCCCGCTTTCCCGAACAGCCCGACCCCGTGCCGCCCGCGCTGGCCCAGCGCCCTCTGCGCATCGCCGTGGCCGTGGCCGCGCCCGACAATCTCGAAAAATACCAGTTCACCCCCATCGACCTGGCGCAGGAGCTGGCGATCCTGCACGCCGCGCTGGACGGGCTGCCGGACGTGGAGCTGGTAGAGACGCCCCAGCCCTGCACGCTGGCCGCCATCGAGCAGACGCTGCGCGGCTGCCACGTCCTGCACTTCGTCGGCCACGGCCATTTCGTCGAGCAGGACGGCCGCGCCGTGCTCTACCTGGCCGATGAACGTAACCAGGTGCGGGTCGTCCGCGAGCACGAGCTGGCCGAGATGGTCAGGCGGCTGGGCGCGGACAAGCCGCGGCTGATCTTCCTCTCCAGTTGCCAGACGGCCCAGCAGGACCCCGGCGACGCGTTTCGCGGCCTGGCGCCGGCCCTCGTGCGCGCGGGCGTGCCGGCCGTGCTGGCCATGCAGGGCCGCGTGCCGCAGCGCAGCGCGCGCGCCTTTGCCGCCGACTTCTACGGCCGCCTGCTGCAACACGGCCTGCTGGACCTGGCCTGCAACCAGGCGCGCTCGCACGTCATCAGCGCACGCTTGCCGGAGCCGTCCCTGCCCGTGCTGTTCAGCCGCCTGCCCGGCGGCCGGCTGCTGGCCGAGGATGCAGCGGCCGGCCGGGCCGTGCCGCAGCCGCCGCGGCCCGAACGCCTGTTTGGCCGCAGCGCCTTTCAGGCCGAGTTGGTGGCCGAGCTGACCGCGGCCGGCGGCCAGGGGACGCTGGCGCTGACTGCGCTGCGCGGCCTGCCGGGCGTGGGCAAGACCGCGCTGGCCAAGGCCCTGGCCAACGACCCGCTGATCGAGCGCGCCTTTCCCGGCGGCCGCGCCTGGCTGGAGCTGGGCCCGCAGGCCGACGTCTTCCGGCTGCTGGGCCAGGCGCTGGCCGACTTCGGCGCGCCGGCCGACGACCTGAGCGACATCCCCGCGCGCGCCGCCCGCCTGCGCAGCGTGCTGGACGGCCGGCGCTATCTGCTGCTGCTGGACGACGTCTGGCAGGCCGGCCACGCCCGCCCCTTCCTGGACGCGGTGCAGCCGCCCGCGCGCGCCCTGCTGACCACCCGCAGCCGCCAGGTGGCCGTGGACCTCGATGCGGCCAACCACGAGGTGTGGGTGTTGCCGGCCGACGCGGCGCGCGCCATGCTGGCCGAGGCCAGCCCCGAGGCGCGCCAGGCCGTGGAGGCCAACGAGGCCGGCGCGAGGGCGCTGGCCGAAGCGCTGGGCTATTTGCCGCTGGCGCTGAAGGTCGCCGGCCGGCGGCTGGCGCGGCTGGCCCGCGCCGATGGCCCGGCCGGGGCCGTGGCCCGTTTGCAGGGCGAGGTGGCCACGCGGCTGCTGGCCTTGCCCAGCGCCGAGGGCCGGGCGGGGCTGGCCGGGGCCGAGCAGTCGCTGGAGGCGATCCTGGCCCTCAGCTACGACGCGCTGCCCAGCGACGCCGCGCGCGCCGCGCTGCGCCGCCTGGCCGTCTTCGGCGGCCAGCCGCGCGACTACGACGCCGCGGCCATGGCGGCCGTGTGGCAGGCGGATGAGGAGCAGGCGCTGGACCTGCGCCTGGCGCTGGTGGACGCCGGCCTGGTGGAGACCACACAGGCTGGCGGCCAGACGCGCTACGCCGTGCATCAGGTGATCGCGGCCTTTGCCGACGCGCGGCTGGCCCTCGATCCCGGCGAAAAACGGGCGACCGCCCTGAGACACGCGCAACATTACGGAAGCGCGTGGGGCGGTTACGACAAAGCCCTTAGTGCGGGGCTCATGACCTATGACGCGCCGTTGGAGTGGGAGAACGGCGCCGTGGCGTTGGAGCGCCTGACGGCCTGGTCGGCGGCCGACGACGAGGCCGCGGCCATCCTGCTGGACTACGCCCGCTCGTGGCGCAACGTGCTGACCAACAACTACGACCCGCGCCGCATGGGCTGGCTCGAAGCGGCCGTGGCCGCAGCGCAACGCGTCGGCAACTCATGGGACCAGGCCAACACCCTCCAGGCCATCGGCGACGTCCAAAACTTCCGCAAGGAAATGGACGCCGCCCTCGAAAGCTACCGCCAGGCCCTCGAACTCTTCCGCTCCGTCGGCTCCCGCCTCGGCGAGGCCAACACCCTCAAGGCCATCGGCGACGTCCAAAACTTCCGCAAGGAAATGGACGCCGCCCTCGAAAGCTACCGCCAGGCCCTCGAACTCTTCCGCTCCGTCGGCGACCGCCTCGGCGAGGCCAACACCCTCAAGGCCATCGGCGACGTCCAAAACTTCCGCAAGGAAATGGACGCCGCCCTCGAAAGCTACCGCCAGGCCCTCGAACTCTTCCGCTCCGTCGGCGACCGCCTCGGCGAGGCCAACGTGCTAAGCGCACTTGCGCGAGATGCGTTGAATACGGATGGCGACACTGCGGTTGAGTTGCTCGGACAGGTGATGGAGTTACGTGATCAGACCGGTGATGTTTATGGAAAAGCAAACGACCTAAGAAGTTTTGCCAGTGTCCTAATTCAACGAGGTGCTGCAACAGATGCTTTGCCCTATCTTGAAGAGGCAAAACGGCTTTTTGCCTCCCGCAACCTTGTCAGAGACGCCCAGATGGTAGATGCACAAATGCAATTGGCGGGACCAGCTGCCACCCTATTTCAGCCTCAAACGCTCGACGCAGCCATGTCAAATCCCATGGAGCTATTTGAAACCATGGCATCAGCCATGGCGAACATCGATATAGTCTCATTGCTGCCGATGCTTCCTCCTGCATTCCAGGAAGCATTGAAGAGCAACGATGTGGGGGCAATGCTCGATGCGGCAGCAAATCAATTTCCGCCGCAAATGGCGGACGTGTTAAGAAGCGTGCTTAACCCGACAGCCATCAAAAACCAAGTGCTGCACCAGGTGGCGATGGCGCGCGAAGCAGGTGATCGCGAGTCACTAACCCGTCACCTGTCCGATCTCTGCGATGTTTGTATGGAACTCGACGACGCACAAACGCTTCTAACTGCGGCTGAAGAACTGGTTGAGATGGAGGCGGCCAACTCCACGACTTACTGGTACTTAGCGGATGCTGCTTTTGACCTACACGATTTTGAGAAAGGTCATCAAGCCTACTTCAAAGCAATTGAACTCGATCCAGAGAATGCAATGATCCGGCGTAACTATGCTAATCATCTGATCAAGCAAGTTATGCTGGATGAAGCGGATGTCCAGCTCGATGCTGCTGCCGCCGCAGATACGGACGCTCCTTACCTTGCTCTACGTAGGGCCGAATTGGCCAAGGCGCGCGACGACCGGCTCGAAGCAGCGCGTTGGGCCGATGAAGCTTTGCGCCGCCAACCTGGCTGGGACGAGGCGCGGACGCTGCTGGACTGGGCACGCGGCTAACCAAAGCGCGGCCAGGCTAGAGCCTGTCGGCCGGATGCCTGGTACGGTCGTCGAACGCCGCCTGTGGCGGCGACGCCAGGTCTACGAATCAAAAAGCCGGCGCTTTGAGCGCCGGCTTTCTGGCTACTGGCGGAGAGGGAGGGATTTGAACCCTCGATCCCCGGAGGGATACGCGCTCTCCAGGCGCGCGCACTAGACCGGACTATGCGACCTCTCCACGAACGGTTGGATTATACCATCTGGCTCTTTGGCGGTCAAAACACCAGGCCCTCGTGGCGGCGCTGCCTCCCAGAAGTGCGACTTCGCCGAGAAGTTGCACTTCTTCGCCGCCAGTATGACCTGGATCATAGCGCAGGCCGGCAAAAGCGGCTATACTGGCTGTGACGCGCCGTGTCACGCCTCTTTGCCCTAGAATCGCCAAGGCCCTGCCGGCTGGCAGGGCCTTGCAAGACCGTGGCGGAGAGGGAGGGATTCGAACCCTCGAGGGTGATTAGCCCTACGCGTTTTCGAGACGCGCGCACTAGACCGAACTATGCGACCTCTCCACGAGGCGAGATTATAACACAGCGCCCGTTTTCGGGCAAAGAAAGCGACACCGATTGCTTATGAACCACAACCCCACTGAGCTGGCCGAGCTGCGCGATATGCGCGCCCGGGCCATGGCGGCCGGCGGCCAGGCGCGCGTCGACGCCCAACACGACAAGGGCAAGCTGACGGCACGCGAGCGGCTGGCCGCGCTGCTGGACGAAGGCACCTTCCAGGAGATCGGCGCGCTGGCCACCCACAACATCAGCGACTTCGCCATGGCCGACAAGAAGTACCCCGGTGACGGCGTGGTGGCCGGCTTTGGCAAGATTCTCGGCCGCAAGGTGGCCGTCTACGCCCAGGACTTCACCGTGCTGGGCGGCTCCTTCTCCGAGGTCCAGTCGCACAAGATCTGCCGCATCATGGACGTGGCCCTGGACAGCGGCATCCCCATCATCGCGCTGATCGACTCGGGCGGCGCGCGCATCCAGGAGGGGGTGCGCAGCCTGGCTGCCTACGGCGAGCTGTTCACCCGCAACGTGCTGGCCTCGGGCGTGGTGCCGCAGATCGCCGTCATCCTCGGCCCCAGCGCGGGCGGCGCGGTCTATTCGCCCGCGCTGATGGACTTCGTCATCATGGTGCGCCAGATCAGCCACATGTTCATCACCGGCCCCGACGTGATCAAGACCGTCACCGGCGAGGACGTCAGCTTCCGCGACCTGGGCGGCACGCTGGTGCACAACGCCAAGAGCGGCGTGGCCCACCTGCTGGCCGACAACGAACAGCAGGCCTTCTTGCAGGTCAAGCAACTGCTCAGCTACCTGCCGCCCAACAACGCCGAGGACCCGCGCCGCGTCGAGCCCTACGACGACCCGCTGCGCATGGACGATACGCTCAACTACCTGGTGCCCAGCATAGACACGGAACCCTACGACATGCGTGCGGTCATCGACCGCATCGTCGACCGCGACAGCTTCTTCGAGGTGCAGCCGTACTACGCGCGCAACGCCATCACCGGCTTCGGCCGGCTGGACGGTTACGTCACCGGCATCGTGGCCAACCAGCCCGCCTACCTGGCCGGCGTGCTGGACATCGACAGCAGCGACAAGATCGCCCGCTTTGTGCGCATCTGCGACGCCTACAACATCCCCATCGTCACCTTCGTGGACTGCCCCGGCTACCTGCCCGGCGTGGAGCAGGAGCACCACGGCATCATCCGCCACGGCGCTAAGGTGATCTACGCCTACTGCGAGGCCACCGTGCCCAAGATCAGCATTGTCACCCGCAAGGCCATCGGCGGCGCTTACATCGCCATGAGCAGCAAGCAGATGCGCTCCGACCTGGCCTTTGCCTGGCCGACCGCGCAGATCGCGGTCATGGGGCCGGAGGGCGCGGTCAGCATCCTCTTCCGCCGCGAGCTGGGCCAGGCGGCTGACCCGGCCGCCTTGCGGGCCGAGATCGTCGCCCAGTACCAGAGCACCTTCATGTCCCCTTACGCGGCCGCGGATGTGGGCCAGATCGACGAGGTGATCGAGCCAGCCGAGACCCGGCCGCGCCTGATCGCCGCGCTGGACGTGCTGCGCGGCAAGGTGTCCAGCAACCCGGCCAAGAAGCATGGGTTGATGCCGGTGTGAGGGGGAGAGGTAGACAGGTAGACAAGTAGACAGGTAGATTGGTAGATTGGTAGATTGGTAGATTGGTAGATTGGTAGATTGGTAGGCAGGCAAGGAAAGGTTGGAAGGCAGGTTGACATGAACGAAACGTTCGTGCAGGGATTGATCGTTTCGGCCATCGGCATGGGCATGGTCTTTGCGGCGTTGGCTGGCCTGTGGGCGCTGATCGCCGTGCTGGGCCGGCTGCGCGTGCCCGGTTGGCTCGGCGGAGGCTCTGATGACGCTTCGGTTTTGACAGAGCTGGAGCAGCGCGAGCCCGAGCCGTTGCCCACGGCCGATGAGCTGGCCGCGATCGCCGCGGCTCTGGCGCTGCTGCACGCCGAGGATGAGGCGGAGGCCAGCCTGCGCTGGCGCCTGCCACCGCTGCTGACCCGCTGGGCGGCGGTCGGCTATGGCCGGCACCTGGCCCCCTGGCAGCCGCCGCGCGGCCGGCGCGGCCATGGCTAGAAAGCAAGTCGTCTGGCCGCCGGTTGCGAGCCGTTGGTTGAGTAGGCGTCTGCGCCGTATCGAAACCAACGGCTCGCAACCGGCGGCGGGCCTGACGTTAGTTTCGATACGGCGGCCTACTCAACCAACGTCAGGCCCGCCGCCTGCGAAGTTTCTACAAGGAAGAACCACACCTATGCGTAGTTTTCGTATTCGAGTCTCTGGCAAGACCTATCTGGTCGACGTAGATGACCTGAGCAAATCTCCCATTCAGGTCTCTGTCAACGGCCGCCCCTTCAACGTCGAAGTCGAATGGCAGGGCGCGGCCTCCGAGGCCACGGTGCGGCCGGAGGTCGTGCCGGCCAGCCCGGCGCGTGAGGCCGTCACACCGGCCGGCCAGCGTCCCGCCCAACCACCGCCGCCGCGCATCTCCGAGAGCGAACGGGCCAGCGCCGCCACCGTCGATGCGCCCATGCCCGGCACGATCGTCGAAGTGCGGGCCAAGCCGGGCGCTGCCGTCAGCCGCGGCGACGAGCTTTGCACGCTGGAAGCCATGAAGATGCGCAACAGCATCCGCTCCCCGCGCGACGGCGAAATCGAAGCCGTGCTGGTGGCGGCTGGCGCCAAGGTCGCCTACGGCGACGCGCTGGTGCGCTTTGCCGGGCCGGCCGGCTGAGGATCGAGGACCAACCATGAACTTCGATCTCTGGGCAGTCGTCACTGCCGGCATCACGGCGCTCACCCTGGGCAATCTGGCCATGATGGCCATCGGCGGGCTGCTGATCTACCTGGGCGTGGCCAAGGAGTACGAGCCGGTGCTGCTGATTCCTATCGGCGCCGGCGCGATCCTGGCCAACATCCCGCTGACCGGCATGACCGGCCCCGAAGGCATCTTCGGCATCCTCTACAACGCGGGCATCAAGACCGAGCTGTTCCCGCTCCTCATCTTCATCGGCATCGGCGCGATGACTGACTTCGGCCCGCTGCTGGAGAACCCGCGCATGGTGCTGATCGGCGCGGCCGGCCAGTTCGGCATCTTTGGCACACTGCTGGTGGCGCTGGCGCTGGGCTTCACTCTCAACGAGGCCGCCAGCATCGGCATCATCGGCGCAGTGGATGGCCCGACTTCGATCTACGTCTCCAGCCAGCTCGCGCCGCACCTGTTGGCCCCGATCGCCGTGGCCGCTTACAGCTACATGAGCCTGGTGCCTATCATCCAGCCGCCCATCATGCGCGCCATGACGACCAAGAAGGAACGGCTGGTGCGCATGCCCTACACCTCGCGCCCCGTGGGCCGGCCGGTACGCGTGCTCTTCCCCATCGTCGTCACCCTGGCCACGGGCCTGCTGGTGCCCATGGCCACGCCGCTGGTGGGCATGCTGATGTTCGGCAACCTGCTGCGCGAGTCGCTGGTGGTGCCGCGCCTGACCGACGCGGCCAGCAACGAGATCGCCAACGTTACCACCATCTTCCTGGGTCTGGCAATCGGCTCCACCATGGCGGCCGAGAGCTTCCTGCAGGTCAGCACCTTGTTCATTCTGGGGCTGGGCATCGTGGCCTTTGCCCTGGACACGGCGGCCGGCGTCGGCCTGGGCAAGCTGTTCTATCTGCTGACCAAGGGCAAGTTCAACCCGCTGATCGGCGCGGCCGGCATCTCGGCCTTTCCCATGTCGGCGCGCGTGGTGAACCGCGTCGGGCTGGAATATGACGACGGCAACTTCCTGCTGATGCACGCCATGGGCGCGAACACGGCCGGCCAGATCGCTTCGGCGTTGGCCGGCGGCATCGTGCTGGCGCTGCTGGCCGGTTAGCGCGTTCGTCTGCCCCGTGGTACAATCGCTCCACGAATTAAACGGGCGTGTTCAAATCTGGTTGATGCCGCGTCATTGCGAGCCGTCTGCGGCGAAGCAATCTCGACATGACCAGCACGGGACACCTGCACTTGCAGTGCGGTGAAAGTGTTGCTTCGCCGAGCCTCGCAATGACACGGCGGCAGTTCATTGCCAAGGCGCATGCCGCCCAGCGGCATGGGGAACTCGCAATGACGCGGTCTACCCGTTTTGAATGCACTCGAATGAAACAGATTGATCCATGCCGAAAGACCCGTTTTTCTTCCGCCTGTGCCCTCTTTGCGCCTTGGCGTGAGATACCATGCATATCGAGTCTATCAGCAGCCGCGTCAGCCCCATCTTCCGCCGCCCCGGCTTCCAGGCGACCGCCGAGTCGGCATTCGCCGAGGCGGTCAACCTGACGACGCCGCACGGCGCGGCTCTGGCGCTGGTCAGCACGCGCATCGGCAACGGCCCGCTCAACGCGGTGGTCAGCCATTCGCAGGCGCTGGCGCTGTTGAGCCGGGGCGACACGGTGAGCGGCGACGGCGCGGCGCTCAGTCTGGGCAAAGGCTGGCGGCTGGCGCTGACGCCGGCTGTGGCCTGGGATCCCTGCCCTGACTACGGCCGCCTGGCCCGCCGGCCGCAGGTGGTCGCCTGTAATCTGGCCTGGCTGCGCCAGCATCTGCCGCTGGAGGCGCCGCAGGACAGCCTGGCTGCAGGCCCGCAGGCTTTGACCCAGGGCGCGTTCGGCAGCCGGCCATCGGTGGCGTTGGTGCAGGCCCGGGCCGGCGCGCTGACCGACGGGGTACGGCAAGGCTACCAGCAGGGCGACCTGAGCCAAATCACAGCCTTCGCCGGTCAGCTGGCTGGGCTGGGGCCGGGCCTGACCCCAGCCGGCGATGATTGGCTGGCTGGCTGGCTGGTGGGGCTGCGCGCCGCTGCGGCCATGAACGGCGACCCGTCTGCGCTGGACGTGCAGGCAGTCGGTCGCACGGTAGTCAGCAGCGCCCGCTCCCGCACCAGCCGTCTGAGCCTGGCCTTCCTGCAAGCGGCCGCTGACGGCGCGGTGGCCCAGCCCTGGCACGACCTGCTGGCCGCCCTGGCCGACGCCGACCCGACGCCGCTGCGCCACGCCGCCGCCGAGATCATGCGCCACGGCGCCACGTCTGGCTCCGACATGCTGGCTGGATTTTTGGCAGCCCCCTTCCTTGCCTTTCCTTGATTTCCCTCCTTTCCCTAACCACAGGAGTGTGTCATGCCCATCGCAACCCGTATCCTCCCTTCCGCCTACTACGACTCGGTGACGCTGATGCTGGTGGCCAAGGAGCTGCTGGCCATGCCCGGCGTGCAGGACGCGGCCGTGGTCATGGGCACGCCGGCCAACCTGGCGCTGATGCGCGACGCCCACCTGCTGACCGCTGACGCCGACGCGGCCACGCCCAACGACCTGGTGGTGGCCGTACTGGCCGGGGACGAGGGCGCAGCCGCGGCCGCGCTGGCGGCCGTCGATGGGCTGCTGGCGGCCGGCAAGGGCGGCCAGCGGGCCGATGGCGCACAACGCCGGCCGCGCTCGCTGCGCGCTGCGCGACGTCAGGCGCCCGATGCCAATCTGGCCATCATCTCTGTGGCGGGCCGCTATGCCGCGCGCGAGGCGCGGCTGGCGCTGCAACAGGGCCTGCACGTCATGCTCTTCAGCGACAACGTCAGCCTGGAGGACGAGATCGCACTGAAAGCACTGGCCGGCGAGCGCGGGCTGCTGTGCATGGGGCCGGACGCGGGCACGGCCATCGTCAACGGCGTGGGGCTGGGCTTCGCCAACGCCGTGCAGCGCGGGCCGGTGGGCATCATCAGCGCGGCCGGCACCGGTCTGCAGTCGGTCAGCAGCGACATCGCGCGCCGCGGCAGCGGGGTCAGCCAGGCCATCGGCGCCGGCGGCCGCGACCTGAGCGAGGCCGTGGGCGGCCGCACCATGCTGGCCGGTATTGCCGCGCTGCAAGCCGACCCCCAGACGCAAGTCATCGTGCTGGTCTCCAAGCCGCCCTCGGAGCGGGTGACGGCGGCTGTGCTGGCCGCGGCCAAAGGCGCCAAACCGGTGGTGGTCTGTTTCCTGGGCGCCGATCCAGGCGTCGTCGAGCGAGCCGGGCTGATCCCCGTCAGCACGCTGGAGCAGGCCGCTGCCGTGGCCGTGGCGCTGGCGAAGGGCGAAGAGTGGTGCAGCCCCATCGTGGCCTGCGATGAGGCGCCGTTGGCCTACCTGTCCCAAGCCCAGGCTGAAGGTCAGAGACTCCAGCTCGGCCAGCGCTTCATCCACGGCCTGTACAGCGGCGGCACCTTCTGTTACGAGGCGCAACTGATCGCCGAGGGGCTGCCCGATCCGGTCTACTCCAACGCGCCCATCGACAAGCCGGGCGCTGTGCATGAGCCGCCGGCCGAGGCCGTGGTGCATGGCCAGCACGTGCTGCTGGACCTGGGCGGGGACGAGTACACCGTGGGCCGGCTGCACCCCATGCTGGACCCCACACTGCGCAACCGCATGATTGTGCAGACGGCCGACGATCCTGAGGTCGCCGTGCTGCTGCTGGACGTGGTGCTGGGCTACGGCGCGCACCCCGACCCGGCCGGCGAAGCTGCACAGGCCATCGCCGCAGCCAAGGCTCGGGCTGAGGCGGCCGGCCGCTACCTGCCCGTCGTCGCCTTCGTCTGCGGCAGCGAGGACGACCCCCAGCGGCTGAGCGAGCAGGAGGCAAAGCTGCGCGCGGCCGGCGCGCTGGTCACCGCCAGCAACGCGCAGGCGACGCGCGTGGCGGCTCTGATTCTGGCTGGTCGTTCCTGACTAGAGCGGCACCAGGCCCAGGCTGATCTTGATGGCATCGTCGACCTGGCGCATCGCGCTGGCATTTAGTTGGCCTAACCGTTGTTCGAGTCGCTCTTTGTCGATGGTTTTGATCTGGTTGAGCAGCACGGCCGAATCCTTGGACAGGCCACCCTCGCCAGCCAGGAGGCGGACTTCGGTCGGGTATGGGCGTTCAGCCACCGACGATGTGATGGCAGCGACGATGGTCACCGGGCTGTGGCGGTTGCCGACATCGTTCTGAACGATCAACACCGGACGGCGGCCCCCCTGCTCCCGCCCGCGAACCGGATTGAGGTCGGCGAAATACACCTCGCCGCGTTTGCACTGGGTCACCATTCGCCGGCCTCCGTGAGTTCATACGGAGGCACATGCTGGACCGTGGCCTCGTAGTCGGCATAGCGAAACGCCTCGGAGATCTGGAGATCGCGCACTGCGTGCGCCCGGTAGCCTTCTTCAAGCTGTGACCGCAGCTCCTGGCGACGGATGGCGTCCAGATATAGCTCGATGGCCTCACGGATCACTTGGCTGCGGCTGGCGCCGAGTTGGTCCACGGTTGCATCGAGCCTGCTCAGCAATTCGGGCGGCGCTGTGAACATCACCTTGCGCATAGACGGATCGGTAGCATAGACTGGCATCTCGTAACCTCCTATTGGGCGCTGTTGGTTGCGTGCAGTATAATGCATTCTATACTTGGCGTCAATATGTAATATATAGAAATCAGTATTGATTTACCTACGTAAGACCGTCTAGGATATAGCCATGCCATCACCATTTCCCGGAATGGATCCTTATCTGGAAGGAGCGCTCTGGCCGGACGTCCACCAGCAGTTGGCGGCGGAGATACGCCGGCGACTGGTGCTGCGTTTGCGGCCGCGCTATATCGTCCGCCTGGCTGTGACTATCTATGAAGACCGCCAGCAGGGCAGCGAACTGGGCGTCATGTATCCCGATGTCGAGGTGATGAAGTCGAGCGGGGCCTGGAGGCTGCGCGAGCAGTCTCCGGAGGTTGCGGATTGGCCGGCTGTCGAGGCAGTCGAACCGGCGCCCTTCACGCCGCCGCCGCTGGTGCTGCCCTATTTCGGCTCTTTTCAACTGCGGCTGGTAGCCGTCGAGGTGCGTGATGCGGCGCACAATGACCTGATCACCGCCATCGAGATCATCTCACCGGCCAACAAGCGCGAGCCAGGTCTTTCCGACTACCGGCGCAAGCGGGAACGCCTCCACCAGGCCGGCGTTCACCTGCTGGAGATCGATCTGATCCGCCGTTTTGCTCGCACTTATGAGCATCCCGGCCTGCCCAACACGCCCTACGTGATCACGCTGACCCGCGCCCAAACAGGCAAGATCGAGGTCTGGCCGATTGGCTTGCAGGATGCGCTGCCAACCGTTCCCGTTCCGCTGCGCAGTCCAGACCCCGATGTCCCGCTGGAGCTAGGCGCAGCCCTGGCGACCATCTACGACGAAGCTGCCTACGATCTGTCCATCGACTACAGCGCGCCCCCGCCGCCGCCGGAGCTGTCCGAAGAAGACGCGACCTGGATGCGCACCATCTTGGAAAGTGAACCCAGCCCATGACCACAGAGACCACCTACCCACCCGTTGAGCGCAGCGCAACCGTCACGCTGCGCCCGATCACTGAAGACAACCTGCGCGCCGTGCTGCGCTTGAAAGTGGCGCCGGAGCAGGAGCGCTTCGTCGCCCCCAACCCCGTCTCGCTGGCCCAGGCTCACTTCGAAAAGTGCGCCTGGTACCGCGCCATCTACGCCGATGAGACGCCGGTCGGCTTCATGATGCTTTATGACAACCCAGTCAAGCCGGAGTACTTCCTCTGGCGGCTGATGGTCGATGCGCGCTACCAGGGCAACGGCTTTGCCTGGCGGGCCATCCAGTTGCTCATCGACTACGTGCGCACGCGGCCCGGCGCAACTGAGCTGCTGGTCAGCCACGGCCAGGGCGAGGGCAGCCCGGCCCCGTTCTATGCCCGCCTCGGCTTTCAGTACACTGGCGCGGAGGACGACGGCGAGCTGATCATGCGCCTGCCGCTGTCTGTCGACGAGGCCGGTCGAGTAGCGCAGCGTATCGAGACCCCCAAACCACTGACCCACGTGGTGCTCTTCAAGCTCAAGGACCGCAGCCCCGAGGCCGTAGCCAAGACCGCGGAGGTGCTGCGCAGCCTGGACGGCAAGATCGCGCCACTGCAAGCCATCGAGGTCGGCGTCAACGTCGTCCCCTCCCCCCGCGCCTACGACATCGCCCTAATCACCCGCTTCGCCAGCCTGGCCGACATGGAGCTCTACCAGGTTCATCCCATCCACCAGGGCGTGCTGGCCCACATGCGCGAGGTGATGGAGGCGGCGGTGGCGGTCGATTTTGAGAGCTAGTGGTGATCGGTTGATTGGGTGACTGGGTGATTGAGCACCCAATCAACCAATCACCCAATCAGCAGCCCTCCTCCAGGAGCACCCCCATGAACAAGATCGCAGAGCTGTTTGCCCAGGAGCTCAGGCCCATCAACCTTGGCCTGGAGACCTTCGCCCAGAGCATGGCGGCGCAAGGTGTGGCCGTGACGGCGGTGGATTGGCAGCCGCCGGTGGATGGTTATGTCGAATTGGACGTGCTGCAAGGCGTGGATGTGGACGCGGCCAACGCAGAGGCGGTGCGGCGCATCACGGCTGGCCGGCCGCTGCTGGTCGGCATGGGCATCGCGCGCGACGTGATCCCCGGCTTCCACGACCGGCTCGTCACTCACAGCGGCCCGCCCGTCGCCTGGGAGCGCATGAGCGGGCCGACGAGGGGCGCGGTGATCGGCGCCTTGATCTACGAAGGGCTGGCTGAGACGCCCGAGAGCGCGGCCGAGCTGGCGAGCAGCGGCGCGATCGAGTTTGCCCCCTGCCACCACTATCACGCAGTCGGGCCCATGGCCGGCATCATCAGCCCCTCCATGCCGGTGTTCATCGTGAGAAATGAAGCCTTCGGAGATCTGGCTTACGCCACCCAAAACGAGGGGCTGGGCCGGGTGCTGCGCTATGGCGCCTACGGGCCGGAGGTGATCCAGCGCTTGAAGTGGATGGACGATGTGCTTTACCCCGCTTTGCGACGTGCACTAGAGAAGACCGGCCCCATCGACCTGCGCAGCATGACCGCGCAGGCGCTGCACATGGGCGACGAGTGCCACAACCGCAACAAGGCCGGCACGTCGCTGTTCATCCGCGCCATCGGTCCGGCCCTGGTTGAGACCAGCGACGCGGCCACGGCGGCCGCCGTGCTGCGCTTCATCGACGGCAACGACCACTTCTACCTCAACCTGTCCATGCCGGCCATGAAGGCCATGCTGCTGCCGGCCGAAAACATCGCCGGCTGCACAGTGGTCACGACCATGGCCCGCAACGGCACCGACTGGGGCATTCGCGTCAGCGCCACCGGCGAGCGCTGGTTCACTGCGCCGTCGCCGCTGGTGGAGGGGCTGTGGCTGCCCGGCTACAAGGCCGAGGACGCCAACCCTGACATCGGCGACAGCGCCATCACCGAGACGGGCGGCATCGGCGGCTTCGCCCTGGCCGCGGCGCCGGCCATCGTCCAGTTCGTGGGCGGCACGCCGGCCGACGCAGTCAACACCACCCTGGCCATGGTCGAGATTACGGCCGGCGAGCACAGCGCCTTCAGCATCCCCGGCCTGAACTTCCGCGGCACACCGGTGGGCGTGGACGTGCGCCGCGTGGTCGAGACAGGCGTCACCCCCCGCCTGAATACCGGCATCGCGCACAAGGAGCCGGGCGTCGGCATGGTCGGCGCGGGCCTGGTGGCTGCGCCCATGGGCTGCTTCCAGGCGGCGTTCGAGGCGCTGAAGGCGCTGTAGCACACAGCCAGAAATGACATTTCTTCGGAAGAAATGTCATTTCTGGCGCCCTCGACCCCACTTATCCCGTCTCGAGCCGAATCCCATTGCCGGAAGGATCCTGCAACTGCCAGCCGCCTTCCTGGGGCGTGACGGCAATGCCCGCCTGCTGGAGGCGGCCGACTAACAACGCCAACGACGCTTCATCGGGGACGACAACTGTGAAATAGCGCAATCCGGCCGAGCCGGCCGGCGCAGGGGACGCGCCGACGCCAGCCCACGTGTTCAGGCCGATGTGGTGGTGATAGCCGCCGGCCGAGACGAACAGCGCGCTGGGGCCGTAGCGCTGGATCAGATCGAAGCCCAACAGGTCGCAGTAGAAAGCCTGCGCCTGGGGGATGCTGGCCACGTGCAGGTGGACGTGGCCCATGGCCGTGCCGGCCGGCATCGTCCAGGGAGCGGAAGCGTCGCCGGCCTGAGCCAGCAGGTCGCGCACGTCCAGCGGATCGGTGACCATCTGCAGCTCGCCGTTCGCCACAGGCCATTCGCTGCGCGGCCGGTCGCGATAGATTTCGATGCCGTTCTCGTCGGGATCGGCCAGGTAGACCGCCTCGCTGACGCCGTGGTCGGACCAGCCTTGCAGCGGCCAACGGACCTCCAGCACATGGCGCAGCCAGCGCGCCAGATCAGGCCGGCTGGGTAGCAGGATGGCGAAGTGGTACAGGCCGGTGGCGCGCGCCGGTTTGGGCTGTGCGCCGGGCAGCTCGACCAGGTGCAGCAGCGGCGTGTCGCCAGCCGCCAGCAGCGCGCTGCCGTTGCTGCGCTCAGCCGGGGCCAAGCCAAGCACGTCGCCGTAGAAGCGGAGAGAGCGCGCCAGGTCGGCGACGGTAAGGCTGACAGGGCCAACATGCGTTCGAGGATCAAGAGTGGGTGGTTGAGTCATGCGTCAAAGTATAGCTGCTCAGCCTCTGTTGTCAAGCCCGGAAGACTGAGGCAATATGGCCGACAATTGACCGCTGCGGATGTTCGACTACTGAAGGTCTGATATCCAACGAGTACCCTCTTTACAACAACGACCGCCGAAGCCGTGACAGATCGCCGCAGTGTTTGCGTTCAACGCGAGTATCACACTGAAGCGACCCACCCTATTCAACACCCGTGGAGGCATGACATGAACCGCAGACTGATGATTCTCTTCTCGACAGCCGCCCTGCTCGCGGCGGCCATCCTGCCGGCGGCCGCAGCGCCGCTGGCTGGGCCCTGCGCGGCCGGCGGCGCATACGACCCGGCCTGCGACGTCAACCAGAACGGCGTCATCGACGTGCTGGACATCCAGCTCACCGCCGGCCATTGGAACCAGAACGGCGTGTTCACCAGCGGCAGTTGGGACCTGACCGGCAACGCCGGCACCAATCCCGCCACGAACTTCGTAGGCACCACCGACAACCAGCCGCTGGAGATCAAGGTCAACGGTCAGCGTGCGCTACTCATTGCCCCCACCAGCAACGCGGCGTTTGGCCCCAGCATCACGGCCGGCCACAGCAGCAACAGCATCAGCGCCGGCGTCGACAGCGCAATCATCAGCGGCGGGGGCCTCCCTGGATTTCCCAACCAAATCAGCGCGGACGGCGGCGCGATTGGCGGCGGCGCTGCTAACCAGGTCAGCGGCCTGTACGCCGCCATCCCCGGCGGCCGGGCCAACTCGGCCTCCGGCGACTACAGCTTCGCGGCCGGCCGGCGGGCCAAGGCCAACAACGCCGGCGCCTTCGTGCTGGCCGACAGCAACGACTTCGATTTGTCGCCCGGCGTCAACAACGCCTTGACCGCCCGCTTCACCGGCGGCGCGCGCTTCATCCTGGGCATCAACGCCGCCGGCGCCGCCACCTGGCTGTGCGCGGTCTACAACGGCGGCTCCTGGGGCTGCTCCAGCGACCGCAACGTCAAGGAGAACTTCCAGCCGGTGGACGGTCAGGAGGTCCTGGAGAAGCTGATGACCGTGCCCATCACTACCTGGAACGCCATCGGCGCCGATCCCGCCGTGCGGCGCATGGGTCCCATGGCCCAGGACTTCTCCGCTGCCTTCGGCCTGGGCGACGACGACAAGGTGATCACCACCGGCGACCTGGACGGCGTGGCGCTGGCCAGCATCCAGGGGCTGTACCAGATCGTGCAGGAACAGGATGCACAGATCGTAGCCTTGCAGCAGGAAAACGCCGACCTGCAAGCCCGGCTGGCGGCCATCGAGCGGGCGCTGGGGATTGGGCAGTAACCAGCCCCGCCAGGAACGAGCGTTGACAGGAAGGGGGGAGGACGTATAATCGACCGCGTATGATGCGCATCCAGTTGTTGGGCTCCTGTCAGACCTTCTGGCAGGAGCGCCCCCTTTCCTTGCCCCGCCGCCAGACGCGCGCTTTACTCTACCTGCTGGCCGCGCGGCTGGAGCCGGTTCCGCGCGCTCGCATCGCCTTCCTCTTCTGGCCCGACGAGCCTGATGCCGTTGCACGCCGCCAGTTGACCCGCCTGCTCTCTAGCCTGCGCGCCGCGCTGCCGCGGCCTGACCTGCTGCGGGTGGATGAAGAGGCAGTTGCGCTCGATCCTGCTCTGGTACAGAGCGACAGCCAGCCGGTGCTTGCGACCCGCACAGCCGCCGATTCGGCCACCCTCGAAGCAGCCGTAACGCTTTACCGCGGCCCGTTCATGGCCGGGTTCGACCTGCCCGGCGCG
>Ga0209573_1002663_pt1 | contig 21951 bp, 17 predicted proteins | sample TNRBio252014_DNA_FD_185870 | JGI IMG/M metagenome (GOLD analysis project Ga0209573, IMG submission 185870) | Wastewater treatment Type I Accumulibacter community from EBPR Bioreactor in Madison, WI, USA - TNR Reactor_6/25/2014_ DNA (SPAdes)... | ecosystem: Engineered > Bioreactor > EBPR >...
CCCTCCTTTACTAAGTTATGAATATCGAAATCTGGATTTTGATGTTACCAATGCGTCAATATGTGATTCCATTGGCAATCTCCTATTTTATACTAATGGTATCTCCATACATGCCCCTACTATTCCTCAAGGGCAACAAATTGCAAATGGAGGAGGATTGAATCCGGATCCTTATACACAGGAATGGGTAAATGGAGGATATAATTTACCGCAAGGAGCTTTAATTATACCTGATCCGGGTAATTCCCGATTTTTCATGCTATTTCATTCCGAACAAACGATCATACCTGATGGGGGTCCTAATAATTACTTGCGGGTTAAAAAAAAATATTATAGCTTAATAAAAAATAACCCCGATGAAGCACAAGATTCATTGCTGATAAAAAATTCTATTTTAATTGAAGATACCCTTGATTTTGGAAAAATTACAGCTGTACGCCATGCCAACGGTCGAGACTGGTGGCTCTTGCAACAAGAATATTTCAGCAATCGCTATTACGCCTTAATGGCTTCTCCTTCAGGTGTATCTACAGTAAGTAACCAGGCTGTTGGACAGGCCATTCCTTCAGGATTAGGACAGGCTGTCTTTTCACCGGATGGCAGCAAATACGTACATTTTACCACTTACAATTTTGCAGAGGGGCAGTTTGTAAGTATTTATGATTTTGACCGATGCACAGGTTTATTATTTGACCTTGCTCAAATCAACTACAATGACACTGCCTTTTCCGGTGGAGTGGCCATTTCTCCCAATTCCCGCTTTCTATATGTCTCTTCTTTCCGCTATGTCTACCAATACGATCTTTGGGCTGAGGATATTGAAGCTTCAAGGGAAACCGTGGCGATTTATGATGGCTTCCAATCACCTGCTCCATTAGCCACCACTTTTTTCCTCTGCCAATTGGCGCCGGATGGTAAAATATACATTTCAGCATCAAATACAGTAAAATATTTGCATATTATCCATAACCCGAATGGGCAAGGCACCGATTGTCAAATAGAACAACATGGGATAGAACTACCTACCTACAACGCCTTCGGCATCCCCAACCACCCCTACTACGGCCTCGGCCCGGAAGACGGCAGCCCTTGCGACACCCTGGGCATAGACCACCACCCACAAGCGGCTTTCCGTCATGCGGAACAGGAATTAGAGGCCACCTTCTGGGATTACAGCCTGTTTTTTCCTACTTCTTGGCAGTGGGATTTTGGGGATGGCTCAGCGGGGAGTACCGAACAAAATCCAGTGCATGAGTACGCGGAACCGGGCGTGTATGAGGTATGCCTGACGGTGAGCAATGCAAATGCGAGTGATACCTACTGCGAATGGGTGGAGGTGATGGTGACAACAACGGGTGAAGTTACACCTGCTGGAATGGCTGTGAAAGTCTATCCCAATCCGGCGAAGGATTATGTGGTCATCGAGCCGCAGCAGCGGTTGCCGCATGGAGCTTTCTGGTCGCTGCGTGATGCGCTGGGGCGGGAACTGCGCCGGGCGTCGCTTCCGGAGGGACAGCCGCAGTTGGTGTTGAATTTGGAAGGGCTGCCTGGTGGGGTGTATATTTGTTCGATTGAGGCGGGAGGAATGGCGGCTTGGCAGGAGAAAATTATCAAACAATAACTTGAAAATAATGAAGTATGCAACCTGCAATCGCCGGTCTTCCGAACACAGGCTGGGACGCAAAACAGCAGGCAACGGGGTCTCCGCTTCCGAACTGAAAGCCGGATTGTACTATTTACATATTGTATCCGGTAATGGCGAGTTGCTATACAGCAACCGCATCATTATCATTCATTAATCAAAGCCCCCGGAAGATTCTATTCTTCCGGGGGCTTTTTTATTAAGGCTGAGTCATGAACAAAATATACGCTGTAATTTTATTTTTTGTCGTTGTAAATCATTCCCTTTCTTTTACGCAAACCTCCTTTATAAAAGAGAAAAGGGATTATGTCTGGTTATTAGGGTACGATAGCAACCCTACTGATCTTTCATTTGGAGGAACTCATATAGATTTCAACTATTCTCCCCCTCTATTGAGCTATGAGTACCGCAATCTTGATTTTGATGTTACCAATGCGTCAATATGTGATCCCATAGGCAACCTTCTATTTTATACTAATGGTATCTCTATACATGCTCCTACCATTCCTCAAGGACAACAAATTATAAATGGAGGAGGGTTGAACCCGGATCCTTATACACAGCAGTGGGCAAGCAGAGGATATAATCTATATCAGGGAGCCTTGATTTTACCGGTTCCTGATAGCACAGGTAAATACTATTTATTACATGGAGAAAAAACTACTTTCCCAGAGGGTATTTTTGGAAACTACAGGATTGTTGCAAAATTATATCAGACAAACATAGAGATGAATGTTCCAGGATGGATAGTAACTGCCAAAAATCAGATATTAATAAACGACACGCTGGATTTTGGGAAAATTACAACCGTTCGCCATGCCAATGGTCGAGACTGGTGGCTTTTACAACAAGAATATTTCAGCAATCGCTATTATTTGTTGCGGGTTTCTCCTTCAGGAGTCTCCTTAGAGGGCAGCCAAGCAGTTGGGCATGCCACTCCCTCTGGACTGGGGCAGGCTGTTTTTTCTCCGGATGGGAGTAAATATGTAAGATATACGGGACATGATGCTGCTTCCGGTCAGTTTATTGATATTTACGATTTTGACCGATGCACAGGATTGCTATTTGACCTTGCCCAAATCAACTATAATGATACCGCCTTTTCTGGAGGTGTAGCCATTTCACCCAATTCTCGATTTCTATATGTCTCCTCCTACCGCTATATCTACCAGTACGACCTTTGGGCAGAAGATATTGAAGCATCAAAAGAAACGGTGGCGGTTTATGATGGAGTACTGACGCCTCCTCCTTTCGCACTGCCTACCCGTTTTTTTCTATGTCAATTGGCGCCGGATGGAAAAATTTATATTAGTGCTACAAGTGGAATTAAGTTTTTGCACATCATCCATAACCCGAACGCCCAAGGAGTAGCGTGTAATGTTGAGCAACGTGGATTGGAACTACCTACCTACAACAAATTCGGCATCCCCAACCACCCCTACTACGGCCTCGGCCCGGAAGACGGCAGCCCCTGCGACACCCTCGGCATAGACCACCACCCACAAGCGGCTTTCCGGCACGCGGAACAGGAATTAGAGGCCACTTTTTGGGATTATAGCCTGTTTTTTCCTACCTCGTGGCAATGGGATTTTGGGGATGGCTCGGCAGGGAGTTCTGAGCAAAATCCGGTACATGAGTATACGGAACCGGGCGTGTATGAGGTATGCCTTACGGTGAGCAATGAAAATGCGAGTGATACGTACTGCGAGTCGGTGGAGGTGACAGTCACCTCAACGAGTGAAGTTACACCTGCTGGAATGGCGGTAAAAGTCTATCCCAATCCGGCAAAAGATTATGTGGTCATCGAGCCGCAGCAGCGCTTACCGCACGGGGCTTTCTGGTCGCTGCGCGATGCGCTGGGGCGGGAACTGCGCCGGGCGTCGCTTCCGGAGGGGCAGCCTCAGTTGGTGTTGAATTTGGAAGGGCTGCCGGGAGGGGTGTATATTTGTAGTATTGAGGCGGTAGGAATGGCAGTGTGGCAAGGGAAGGTGGCGAAGCAGTGAGCGCCCGTGGTCGCTGGCTTTAGCCGGCAGACCCCAAAATCGGGTAAAGTCATAGTACAGAACACGCACAGGGGAGTCTAAGTGCAGAGGCAGAAAGCGCATCAGAAACTGAAGATCGGGCATTTGACGGCGGGTTATTTTTGTAGTGTGGAAGCCGAAGGAAGTGTGGTTTGGCAAGTCTCGAATTTTGTGTTTGAGGTGCAGCGCCCATTTACCCCAGAAACAGCATGAGCCATCCCAAAAACTCGGGATGGCTCATGTTTGAAGAAGCAAATTGCCTGTATGAATTAGTCTTTCTTCATCATACTACCGAGGTTCGGATTCGGAACGATTTCCGTACGACGGTTTTTAGCACGGCCTTCAGAAGTGCTGTTGTCGCCAGCCGGGAGGTTGTCACCTTGGCCTGCGATGGTCAACTGCTTGGCACTAACACCTTTTTTAGTCAGGTATTTCACCACTTCTTTAGCGCGGTCAAAGCTCAGATCCCAGTTGTCATAGCCGGAGCCTTTCGGATATTGCTTGCTGTCGGTGTGGCCTTCTACCAAAATTTTGGCATTTGGGCTTTTCTTCAGCGCTACGGCCAGTTCGTCTAAGGCATTGCGCTGGTCGCGGGACAGTTTTTTAGAGCCGGATTTGTAGTTAACGCCTTTAGACGTCATCACATACAGGCGACCCTCACGGTCTTCCAGCGTCAGGCCGCTGTCTTTGTAGGTAGCGAAAATGCCGTCAATTTGAGCGCGGAGGGCATTCAGTTCGCTTTGAGTCATGTTCAGTTTTTCCTGAACCTGAGCAATCTGACCTTTCGTTGCAGAAAGTTCGGAGTTGATTTTGCCAATTTCGCCATTCAGCCGTGTTTTTTCAGCCTCGAATTCTGCTGCGAGGGCATTTTTCTCATCCTGAAGTTTTTTCAGGTTAGCCTGCGTTTCCGCCAGTGCCTGGTCAGTTGCAGCTTTTGCGGCAACCAGTTCGTCATATTTCTTCTTGGAAACACAAGACTGTACCGAGCCTACTGCCAGAGTAAGGATTAAGAGTTTAACTATCAGACGCATATATTACTTTGTTTAATTAAAAAATGCACGATTGGTTTGAAACGAAGAAAATCTTCGCGTTGTGTGATCCTGATTCCAAAGTTAAGGAAAAGTCTTACAGCTTACGCCCTGCAAAGCAATAGATATTTTTCCAATAAAGCAAAGATTGAAATCACTTTCTTCCCGTATTTACTCGATAGATCAGCGTAAGAAGTATTGTAACAGAATAATTGCGTAAAATTTTATTAAATTTTCCTCGATTTAGACCCGCGGGTATGTTTCAAAGGGGTAGATTTGAGGTGAATGACCTGTTACGTTGTAGGATACCTTTAAAACATCTATTTTTGCAGCTAATTAAAAAGTTGAACCGGTTAGATGAGATATGAAATAAAACAGGACAACGGATTCAAATACATTGAAACCGAAGGCGGAAAGGAGAACTTGTTGCTGCTGCACGGGCTGTTTGGCGCGCTTAGCAATTTTGAAGGGATCATCAGCCGTTTTTCCAAAGCTTACAATGTAATTGTGCCTTTGCTGCCAATCTTCGAGTTGCCCATCAGAAAGCTTTCTGTTACCGGGTTGGTTGATCACGTTGCCGAATTTGTCAATTACAAGGGCTATGAACAGATCCACGTATTGGGCAATTCGCTGGGTGGGCATATTGCCTTGTTGTACACGCTGGCTTACCCGGAAAAAGTTCGGTCGGTTATCCTGACCGGAAGTTCGGGCTTGTTCGAAAGCGCTATGGGCAGTAGTTTTCCTAAGCGCGGCGACTACGAATTCATAAAAAAGAAAACACAAAGTACTTTTTACGACCCGAACGTTGCTTCAAAAGAGTTGATTGACGAAGTTTTTGACACCGTCAACGACCGCAACAAGGCTATCCGGATCATTGCTACGGCCAAATCGGCTGTCCGGCACAACCTCGGTGACAAATTGCACCAGATCACAGCGCCGGTTTTGCTGGTGTGGGGGAAACAGGATCAGATCACCCCGCCGTTTGTAGGCGAGCAATTCCATAAATTGATTGCAAATTCAAAATTGGTTTTTCTCGACCAGTGCGGCCATGCTCCGATGATGGAGCACGAGGATGTATTTAATGAGCACCTTGCGGCATTTCTGCTGGAAACCACCAACACTGCAGAAGTTGCCGCTATCGGGAAAGTTTAACTGCTGCGCAATTTTTGCAGGGGTTGCTGCAATAATAGTACACTGATCACAATTATAGAGGCCAGTGTTTAGACAACCCAACACGGACATCGTGCTTTTCTTTATCAACAGACCAATTCAACATCCGTAAAGTTATGAAACATTTGTTGCTGCTCCTGGCCTTCATCGGAATGATGGCCGGATGTAAAACACCCCAGACAACCGTTTCTACCTCCATAGAAGCCATAGAGGAAAGAAGCCTCGATACGCTTGAGGTCACCGGCGCTTTCTACGATCCGGAAGAAACGGATGCCGCACCGGAAAGCGATCGCCCCCTACTCGCCTACAATGCCAGCAGTACGCGCGAAAACGACTTGTTGCACGTCAAATTGGACCTCCGGTTCAATTGGGAAAAAGAACAGGTGATCGGCAAAGCAACTTTAAAGCTAAAGCCGTATTTCTATCCAACCAGTTCGGTAACGCTGGATGCAAAAGGCTTTGAAATCCAAAAAGTGACTTTTGAAGGCGCCAGTCAGGCGCTTCAGTATACTTACGAAAACGACCAGCTTGTTATCCAGTTGGGGCGCCTTTTCACCAAAAACGAACAATACAGCATCTACATCGAATACATCGCCCAACCGGCCGAAACCGGCGGCAGTGCTGCCATCACCTCCAATCAGGGCCTGTTTTTCATCAACCCGCGCGGCGAAGAAACCGACAAACCCCGCCAAATCTGGACGCAGGGCGAAACCGAGTGGAACTCCCGCTGGTTCCCGGTCATTGACAAACCCAACGAGCGCTGTACGCAGGAAATGTACCTGACGGTTGAAGATCAGTACAAAACCCTTTCCAACGGTTTGCTGGTTTCCTCCAAAAAAAATGCAGACGGCACCCGCACCGACTACTGGAAAATGGATCAGCCCCATGCGCCCTACCTGTTTATGATCGCCGTCGGGGATTTTGCCGTGGTAAAAGATACCTGGAGCGGTATCCCGCTTGAGTATTATGTGGAACCGAAATTCAAAGACCACGCCAAACGAATTTTTGCCTATACACCGGAACTCTTAGACTTCTTTTCTAAAAAAACCGGATTGAAATACCCGTGGCCGAAGTTTTCGCAAATCGTGGTGCGCGACTATGTTTCCGGCGCTATGGAGAACACGACCGCCGTGATCTACGGCGAGTATTTGCAACAAACTTCGCGCGAACTGATTGATAACCTGGCCAATGAAAAAGTCGTGGCGCACGAAATGTTCCACCACTGGTTTGGAGATTATGTCACTACGGAAAGCTGGGCCAACCTGACGCTGAATGAAGGGTTTGCCAATTACAGCGAATACCTCTGGCTCGAACACAAATACGGCGCCGATCAGGCCGATTATCACCTGCTCGAAGAATGGAACGGGTACCTGGGATCTGCGCAAAGCGACGTGCATCCGCTGATTCATTACCGGTATGCCGACAAGGAAGACATGTTCGACGCACACAGCTACAACAAAGGCGGATCGGTGCTGCACATGTTGCGCAACTATATTGGGGATGAAGCTTTTTGGCTGGCGCTGGGCAATTACCTGAAAGAACACGCTTACCAACCCGTTGAAGTCCACAACTTGCGCTTAGCTTTTGAAGAAGTGACCGGACAGGATCTGAACTGGTTTTTCGACCAGTGGTACTTTGACAAGGGGCACCCGATGCTGAATATTTCTTTCGATTACGACGAAAGCTCAAAAACAGCCGTGGTGAATGTGGAGCAAATTCAAGACCCGGCAACTATGCGCGCAGTGTTCGACTTGCCGGTTGCGATTGATATTTACCTCGGGGAAGGCAAGCCGGAACGGCACAATGTCCGGGTGAATGAGCGGGCACAGATGTTTACTTTTGAAGTGGGTGAGCGCCCCAAACTAATCGTTTTTGATGCAGCGCACACCCTTTTGGGCATTATAGAGGACAACAAAACGGAAGATGAGCTTGGATTCCAGTACTTCAACGCGCCCAAACTTTACGACCGCTACGAAGCCATCCAGCTCTTAGCCTACACGGAAACCGACGTGGCTAAAGCTGTATTTAAAGCCGCCCTGAAAGACAAATTCTGGGGCATTCGCCTTTCGGCCATCGAATTGGCTGAAAATGAAGGCGAAGCTACCCTGGCCACGCTGCGCCAGATGGTTGAGTCAGACCCGCATTCTTCTGTCCGGGCCAGCGCGCTCCTCAAACTCAGCGAATTGCAGGATGCCGGCGCTGTCGCTTTTGCCAAGCGCGCCATTGCAAAAGACTCTTCTTACGCGGTTATTTCTTCTGCGCTGGAATTGCTGAATACGGTAGATAAAGCCGCTGCGCTCGAAGCGGCAAAGGGTTTGGAAAAAGAGACCAACAGCGATATTTTGGGCGCGGTGGCCGTCATGTATGCAGAAAGTGAAGATTTAAAATACCTGCCGTTTTTTGAGCGCAATATGGAAACCGCGGACGGTTACGGCGCTATTTCTTTCTTTTCGGGCTACGGCAAATTAGCGTTGACAGGCTCGGCAGCTACCGGCGAACAGGCCATGGAAAAACTGAAAACAATCGCCGCCAACATGAGCCAGTCGCCCTGGCGGCGGGTAGCAGCAACGCGCACATTGTTTGAAATGAAAATGCACTACGCTGAAAAAAGCCAGGAAGCCGGCGATACAGAAAAACCTGCCCTGGAAAATTTGGTAAGTAAAATCGGAAAGATGTTGGAAGACATCAAATCGGCAGAAACGGAACCGCAGATTAAAGCGCTGTACGAACAGTTTACCCAGTAGCGATTACGATCAAAACGCATTAAACCATGTGGCTATTCCTGTTTAAAGCCCTGCATATTGTGGGATTTACCGCTTGGTTTGGCGGACTTTTTTACCTCGGTCGCCTGTTTGTCTACCACGTAGAGGCTGGCGACCTCCCGCAACCGGAGCAAGACATTCTAAAGCGCCAATACCAGTTGATGGAGGGACGGGTGTACAAAATCATCATCGTTCCCGCCATGAACCTGACCTGGATCTGCGGGCTTGTCATGCTCTGGTTGTATGGGCTGGACTGGCTCGCGGCCAATCCCTGGATGCACGTTAAGCTGTTGCTGCTGGTCTTGTTGACCGGCTTTCAACTCTGGTCCAAAACCATCATCAAAAAATTAGCGGAAGGCACCCCGTTGCCCAATGCTTTTCGCTTTCGATTGCTGAACGAAGCGCCCACGGTTTTCCTGTTGGCGATTGTGCTGCTGGCGGTTTACCGCAATGGCATCAACTACCTGTATTTTGTACTGGGCGTTGCAGCGTTTGTGGCGTTAATTTATTCAGGAGCGGTGGCCTACCGGAAACGCAGGGGCAAACAAGGTTAAAGGAGAAAGGTTAAAGGAGAAAGTAGTGCAAAAGGCAGCCATTGAACCAATTTTCTGTTGAGACGTTTTCCAATCACTTCCCGGCTCATATCTTAAGGAAGTGTGAAAATGGCGCAGGAACTACGCCAACCATGCCGGAAAAACTAATTTTACCTTGAATTGTGTCAATTCTTAATTCAAATACAAGTTAATATGAAAAGACAACTTTTATGCCTGACCGCTGTATTGGCGATGATTTTTGCCGCCAATATTACCGCAGACGCTCAAATCCGCACACCGGCTGCCAGCCCGGGCGCCAAACTAACCCAAACCGTTGGGCTTACTGAAATCACGTTGGAGTATTCCCGTCCAAGCCTGAAAGGCCGCACGGCTTTTGGCGCAGACGGCGTTGTACCTTACGGCGCAACCTGGCGCACCGGCGCAAATTCAGCGACGAAAATCACATTTAGCGACGACGTCAAAGTTGGCGGCGAATCGCTGCCAAAAGGCTCCTACGCCATCCTGTCCGTTCCTTCTGAAAGCGAGTGGGTCGTGATGTTCCATGCTTACGGCACCAGCGATTGGTCCAGCTACGACGGCAAACCCGCTACCGCTAAAGTTGCTGTAAAGGCACAGAAAACCGGTCACTCGGTGGAAACCCTTACCTTCGACATCAACAACCTGCGCAACACCGGCGGCAGCCTCGATTTCTACTGGGGCAACACGATGGTCAGTGTGCCAATCGAAGTGGAAGTAGACAAAAAAGTAATGGCCGACATCGAACGGGTGATGGCCGGCCCGTCGGGTAACGATTACGCTGCGGCTGCCGGGTACTACCACGAAAGTGGCAAAGACCTGAAGAAAGCGCTGGAATACATCCGGAAAGCAACGGCAGGCGACGATCCGAAATTCTGGCAGGTGCGCCGCGAAGCCCTTATCCTTGGCGATCTGGGCATGTACGCCGAAGCAGTTGCGGCGGCTGAAAAATCAGCCATGCTTGCTGAAAAAGCTGGAAACAAAGAATACGTAACGATGAACAAAGCTTCTATCGAAATGTGGAAGCCAAAAGTGAAGAAGAGCGGTAAGTAATTACGAGCAGTTCTTTATTGTTTGATTAAACAGGAGCCATCCCGAATTTTCTTTCAGGATGGCTCCTGTTATTTTATTTTTCAACGCACAAAATCATAAACCATCCCCGATACCTCCGCTAAAGCTGCCACGCCCGCTTGGGTATCTCCGGGACAACAGCACCAAAACATATTTTTTGCCCTTGTTCAAAAAAACAATACCGGAATCGTGCTGAACCCCGGTGATCGAGCCTGTTTTATGCGCTACTTTAGCCTCTTTGGGCAGTTTGGCCGGAATGATTTCCTTAAATTTCTGATCGAACAGGATTTGGAGCATTTGTTTGGAAGCCTTTTTGCCGACAGGCTCCTTGCGGGCTATTTTTTCAAAAATCAGCGCCAGATCAAACGCGGTTACGGTGTTGTTCAAACCCAGGTCGTAGGCTTTGTTGTCCTCAACGCCGCGAAGCACCTGGATATCATTGGCGCCCATCTGCCGCATCGTGGCATTGGCGTTTTTTGCACCCACTAAGTCAATCAAAATATTGGTAGCCAAGTTGCTGCTCACCGTAATCATCAGGTAAGTCAGGTCATAAATCGTCATTTTACGGCCAATCTTATCGTACAATCCATCCGCGCTGTCGTCGCCAATATCCATGCTGTAAGGACTTCCGTCAACGATGCTCTTGAATTCATTTTTCACCACAATGGAATCGGTCAGTTTGAATTTGCCTGATTTGGCCTGCCGGAAAACCTCGATCATTACCGGCGTTTTCATGGTGCTTGCCGCGTGGAAGTTCGTTTTTTCATTGATATACAAAGCTTCACCGGTCTTTAAGTCTTTGAAAGCAACCGCAAATTCGCCTTCTACCAAGTTCAGTCGCGCTTCAATTTGCTTTTTCAGTGCTTCTAATGAATGGGGTTGCTTTTGGGCATAACCAGACAGGAAAGCCAACAAGCCCACCAACAGCATCAGGCATTTTTTCATACTCCCATTATTTTAAAGATCACAATTTATGGATTGTTCAGATAAGCAGCGCCGGCTTCCAGTTCTTCATAAAAATCTTCCCCGTATTTTCGGATGAGGGCGTCTTTCAGGAATTGATAAACCGGCATTTTCAGGCTTTTGCCCAACGTACAGGCAGCGGAACAAATCTCCCAACGATCGTAGTTGAGGGCTTCGAAGCCCAATTCTTCATTGCGCTTGACGCGAATGGGATACAGGTGGCAGGAGATGGGTTTGCGAAAATCGGTAGCCCCGGCTAAGTACGCTTTTTCAATGCCGCACTGGGCAATGCCCAATTCATTGTAGGTCAGGTAAACGCAGGCGGCGCCTTCAATGAGCGGAGTGCCGTAGTCGCCGGCGAGTTCGTACCAGGTGTAAAGTCCTTCCCGCTCGATGACGGCAATGCCTTCGGGGGTCAGGAAGGGTTTAATGTCTTCGTAAATGCGTTTCAGCGTTTCCAATTCATCGGCTTCCAACGGCGCACCGAGGTCGCCTTCCCAGCAGCAGGCGCCTTTGCAGGCATTGAGGTTGCAAACGAACTGCTCTGAAACGACCTCGTCACTGACTAAAGTTTCCTGAATGATGAGCATGAGGTGAGAACTATTATTGAAAAAGCTTTTCCAAACCAAAAATTAAATTTTTGATCGCTCTCTGGTGATGGATGGTAGCTAAATGTCCCGTTTCAATTTCCGCTGTCATGTCTTACTATTTTATCCAAAGATAAGTTCTTTTTAGTGGAAACAATGGTCTGTCTGTATAGTTTTTTAGCGCTTGCTTAGCGACAAGAGGTCTTTAAAAAAACAAATCCGTTATGCGCAAGCACTGCGCATAACGGATGTCTGTTTTTTATTCGCCCATTAGTCGGTGTCTGTTCTTTTAGCGTTCGAGAGCAAGGCATGCGAAGGCCCCAAAAACGAGAGCCTACTCGCGTAAGTGACCGTTTTTGGGGCCGAGCATAACGCAGCTATCGGACGCTAAAAAAGCAGACACATATTAAGCGCCTTTGTTGAAGTAAAAGCTCTTAAGCTGGGTGCAAAAATTCAGCTCATTGCATTTCAGCGCGTGTTCGAGCACCAGCTCGTCTGCCTGAATGTATTTGATGCGGATCGTTTGGGGCGTAAAGTCTTCGGCATTAAAGAGCAGAATCTGTGCGCCGTCGGGCGTGACTTCCCAGCGACCGTGTTCTTCAATGCTCTTTTTTGCGCCGCCTAATGTTTTTACATAAGTCCCGTCTATCCGAAAATGGTAGCTTAAAAAGGCGTCTTCTACAAACTTGGAAGCATTTTCGTCGAATGGATACATGGTATTTTCCCATTTACCAGCCAGCGCAGCGTGCATTTGAGCGGCTTTCTCCGTCATAGGGTCGTCGCGGCGTACAGGAGCGCTTACTTCCCCGGAGTCGGGGGTAATGGTTAAGGTTTGGTGTGTATGGCTTATCGCCACATTCATGCTGAAGCCCCATAAGGCCAGCAAGGTGATTACTTCTTTCATCCTTCTTTTTTTTTCAGTCGAGTGAACAATTGCTTTACACGTGATTTCCATTTTTTATATGGAAAAGGACATGCTTAGCTGAATTTTTATTGATTCGGGTACCTTTCTGTTCACAGGGACAAAATTATCCACTTAAGGTTGTATGCTGGTGGTTTTTTTCGATAACTTTAACATCTTTCCCGATGAAGAGCCAAATTGCTCGTCCACGAAACGCGGAAACATGCAGATTAAAACGAGAGGTATTGTCTTTAGGGTAACCAAATACGGAGAGACCAGCGTGATCGCGGATGTCTATACCGAAGCACGCGGCTTGCGAAAATACATCGTAAACGGTGTGCGGAGTGCCAAAGCCGGCGTGAAGGCCAGCCTGCTGCAGGTGATGTCGCTGGTGGATATGGTTGCGTATGAGCGGGAAGACAAATCGTTGCACCACATTCGGGAAATTCGGGCCGCGCATGTCTACAGCGCCCTGCCCTTTGAATTGCGGCGAAGTGCGGTTGGGCTTTTTATGGTGGAAGTGGCTCAAAAAACCATTCGGGAGCCTGAAGAGAACAAGCTTCTCTTCAATTTTTTATTCGAAACGTTTTGCTACTTAGATGCGACCGATCAGCCGGTTAACAACATCCATCTTTATTTCCTGTTGGGACTGAGTACATTTTTGGGCTTTCTGCCCGGCGGGCAATTCAGTGCTGAAAAACCTTTTTTCGACCTTAAGGAAGGCGTGTTTGTAGCGGATGCGCCTACGGTTCATCTTTTTTACTTAGATGAAAAATCGAGCGAATTGCTGCATGACCTCCTGCACGCCGACCTGGCAAGTTGCCACCAGATTTCCATGACGCGCGAACAGCGGCGCGTATTGGTTCACCGGCTCTTGGAGTACTACGCCCTGCACATCGAACATTTCCCGGCCATCCATACGCACAAAGTGTATCAGGATGTGTTGGATGCCTGAAAAGGCAAAGAGCAAGGGGCAAATTAGCAAGTTGGCAAAGAGCCTTATCAAAAGACAAAAGGCAATGGGCAATTTGGTTTCGGCCAAATCTTGGTTGATCCAAGTTATTGGTCTCTGCCAATTTGCCCCTTGCCCTTTGCCCCTTCCAGTAAGCGCTTACGCGAACGGAATGATCAATTCCTGGCCTGGGTGAATCAGGTCCGGATCTTTCAGTACGTCCGTGTTGGCCGCGAAGATGTCTTTGTACTTCATCGGATCCTCATAGTAGTGCTTTGCAATTTTTGAAAGCGATTCGCCGGCTGCAACTACGTGCTTATGGTAGAAATCAGTAGTAGCAACTTTGATGTCGGCGCTGATGTCGTGCGGGCTGTCGCTACCGCCGATGGATTTGATTTTTGCCCACAACTGATTTTTTTCATACTGTGTGTTTGCCGTGCCGCCGATGTAGAGTTTACCATCTTTTTCTTCGACAGAACCGTCCTGAATGTTCAATTCCTGACCGAGGTTCAAAACCGCTCTGTACTTATCTTGAAGAGCCATAGTTTGATGTGATTTAAAGGTTAACAAAATGGACTTTTTGAAAAGTCCGCGTTATGACCGGAAAGATACAAAAAGGTCACAAGGTTTTTTTCAATTTGGCCTTGCAAAAAACGAAAATTCAAAACAGATCGGAGTATAATACATTAAAAATCAATCAAAAAAAACCAGCCTTTATTTTCTTTTTACAAAAAAATAATGTGTACCTGTACAAGCACGTCGTTTCGATTTTTACAAAGCTTCTGCCTTCAATACGGTCATCTGATGCCCGGTCATGGTCATTTTTAACTACTCAAAACACAACTTGACAGGCAAAATGCCGACAAAACAAATTTATTCCTGCCCGAAAGTAGTGGTTTACCCGTAGATTTGTGTCCTTTTCCTGACTCTGTTCTTTCTACATTGTAATAATTTCAGCCTTTTCATCATGAAAATTATCCTTACGCTTCTTTTGACGGTCAGCTTTGCAATAATTGGCCAGGCACAGAACTATCCCAGCTTCTGGACGGATGCGCCTGCATCGGTAGCGGCAACCGTACAGCAGTTGCCTGCGCGTACCGGCGCGCCCAATCAGCGGTTTATTGCGCTTGACGAACCGGCGCTCCGGCAAGCCCTGCGCCGCGCGCCTATGGAAAATAGCGCTGCAGCGATTCGGCAGGCGTTGGTGTTGACGCTCCCGCTGCCCGATGGTGGCAATATCCATTTTCGCCTGGTTGAATCGCCTTTGATGGCGCCGGGCCTGGCTGCGCGCTACCCTTCCATTAAATCTTACCTTGCCAGTGGCTTAGACAACCCGGCGCTCAGCGGCCGCATCAGCTATTCGCCGCTTGGATTCACCGGGGTCTTTGAAACGCCCGGCGGGGATATGTTCATCGAGCCTTATACGCTTGAAGGTGTTCGGTATCATACCGCTTATTATGAAAAAAACGTCGTTGTCCTTCCCGAAGATACGCCGGCGCTGAGTTGCGGTTATACGGGCGCAGGCCACGAGCATCCTTCGCTTGAAGGGCTGGATTTTGAGCCGGAAGGCAGCGGCGTGATTGAAGCCCGCGGGCCACTCGGGCCACTTTCGCTGCGCACCTATCGGTTGGCGCTGGCCTGCACTGGCGAATACGCACAAATCCACGGTGGCACCAAAGAATTGGTGTTGGCCTCTATGAACGTTGGGTTAAATATAGCGAATCAGGTCTTCGAAAACGAAGTCGCTATTCGCATGATCCTGATCGAAAACAACGACGACATCATTTTTCTAAATCCAGTCACTGACCCCTATGAAAATGCGGATGTGGGCGGCCAGTTGCTTGGGCAAAACACCAATGCCATCGTTCAGGCGGGCAATATCCCGTTCAATGCGTTCGATCTTGGCCATGTATTTACCGGCGGTTGTACAGATGTAGGTGGTGTAGTAGCCAATGACGGGAAAATTTGCTCTTCAGGCAAGGCAAAAGGTGTGACGTGCCACTCCAGTTCCAATATTGGCGCCATCGTACGCCGCGTTATGGTACACGAGGTAGCCCACCAGTTTGAAGTAGCGCACAGTTGGAGTAATTGCCCGGGGTCGGATGGTCAGTTAGTCAGCGGTTCCGCTTACGAACCCGGCAGCGGCAGCACGATTATGTCTTATGCAGGAAGTTGCGGCAACCAAAATATTGCTTTCAACAGCGACTTGTATTACAGTGTAGGTTCATTAGAAGAATTCATTTCATACAGCCGCGATGGAAATGGCGGCACTTGCGCCACAGTAGTTCCAACCGACAATACAGAACCGGTTGTGACGCACAACTACACCAATGGTTTTTATATTCCGATCAGCACCCCCTTCGAACTTGTAGCATCCGCAACCGACGAAGAAGATACCGATTTGACCTACTGCTGGGAACAATTCAACCTGGGCCCCCTTAGCTCAATAGGCGAACCGATGGGTACTGCTCCCTCATTCCGGAGCTTTCCGCCTAATGCTTCGCCGATACGGGTTTTTCCACGCATGTCCACCATCATCAACAACCAGATGTCTGAGGCAGAGGTATTGCCGACGTATTCGCGCAACCTGACTTTCCGCTGCACGGTACGCGACAACCACCCTGGCGCCGGCGCTTCGGTTTGGAAACCGGTGAGCTTTGAAGCAACCGCCTCGGCGGGGCCATTTTTGGTATCTTATCCCAACGACAACTCCGTCGTCTGGACGTCCGGTGAAACCCGCGAAGTGACCTGGGATGTGGCCAATACGACGAACAACTTAGTGAAGTGCCAGTACGTAACCATAAAACTATCTACCAACGGCGGGAATACCTATCCGATTACCTTGTTGGCCAATACGCCCAACGACGGCTCTGAAGTCATCAGCGTACCCAACCTCAATACCAGTATAGCCCGCGTGCGGGTTGAAGCTGCAGATAATATCTTTTTCGATATCTCGAATGCCAATTTCAGGATACTTCCCGCTACGGAACCTGGTTTTACCTTCACGCCAAGCCCGTCCGCACAACGCGCCTGTTTGCCTGAAGTTGTGGAAGTGGCCATTACTTCCCAGGCGCAGCTTGATTTCAGCAATCCTGTGCATTTAGAGGTGGTGGAAGGGCTGCCGCTCGGAGCTACAGCCAGTTTCAGTGTCAATCCCATGACGCCTTCAGAAGGCAGCGTACTGAGTTTAGATATGACAGAGGTGAATGTTACAGGAGACCTTGAAATCGTCATCCGGGCCATTGCCGAAGGCGCTGATACGCTTTATCGTTCTATTTACCTGACCACGACTTCCAATGATTTCAGTAACCTGCAAATGCTAACGCCGATAGACGGACAAGAAGGCATTGTGCTTTCCACCGCATTTAGCTGGAATAGTGTGCCAAATGCGTTTGCCTACGATTTTGAGCTGGCTACCAGCGCTACCTTTGAAATCAACTCGATTGTTGACCGCAAGCTGAATTACACCGGCACGAGCTATACTTCGCCCTTCCTGTTCGAAGAAAACAGGCTTTATTTCTGGCGCATCCGTCCCATCAACGAATGTGGCGCAGCACCTTTTTTACAGACTTTTGCCTTCCGTACGGAAAATGCGATCTGTTCGCCGTTTGCCGCGACGGGTTTACCAATCAATATCCCAGGATCCGGCCCGCTGCCAACCATAGAATCTAATTTATTTATCCCGATACAGGGTACCGTCAGCGACATCAATCTACCGCTGATCAAGGCGAACTACCAGCCGGTGAAAAGCCTTCGGGTGTCCCTGATCAGCCCTGCCGGTACGGTAGTGAACTTGTTCGATCAAAACTGTGGCAATACGGTCAACTTCCGCGTTGGTTTTGACGATCAGGCGCCGCAGAACATTATTTGTCCGCCAGACGATGGCATTGTCTTTAAACCGGTACAACCGTTATCGGCTTTCAACGGCGAAGAAAGCTTCGGCAACTGGAAATTGCGGGTAAAAGTGATGACCGCCGGTTTTGGCGCCGTTGGTGCGTTGGAGCAGTGGAATATGGAATTTTGCGCCACTACGACGCCGGCTGCTCCAACCCTCCTGATCAATGATACGCTGTTTGTACCGCCCGGACAAGGCAACCCGATTTCTCAAGACCTGCTGGAAGTGCAGGACGGTGTCAGCGATCCTTTCCAGTTGCGGTATACCGTTTTAGCGCCGCCTTCGCATGGGGTACTTTATTTCCTCGGCGAGCCGGTTTTGATGGGCGGTATTTTCCGTCAATCTTCCATCAACGCCTACAATGTGGTCTACATCCACGATGGCGATGGCTCTGAGTTCGACAGCTTTAATTTTTTGGTAGAAAACGCAGAAGGCGGCTGGATTCCGACGCAGCGATTCATCATCAAAGTAGATCCGGACGCAGCGGTTGATACCGATGAACCCGTTCAGCAAAACGGCCTCCTCCTCTACCCCAACCCGGCAAGCAGCAGCCTGACGATGGCCTTGATGCAAGCCGTTTCGGGCGAAGCGACCCTGAATATTTTCAATGCGCAGGGCCAATTGGTGATTCGCCGCCAGTACGATGCATTTTCGCAGAACACCACGGTAGAGGTTGCTGACCTTGCCAATGGCGTTTATGTGGCAACGCTTCAAACCGAAAACGGTGTTTACTCGAGAAAAGTGATGATTCAGCGATAGCTGTAATGAGGGGCAAGGGGCAAGGGGCAAGGGGCAAGGGGCAATTTAGTTTCGGTTATCCTTCAAATTGATTGTTTTTTTTGATTTCCTGATCAATTTGAAGGATTCCCCAATTTGCCTTTTGCCAACTTGCCTTTTGCAAATTTGCCGATTTGCCCCTAGCTCCTTGCCTAAACCTGCAACCATGCGCATTCCAATTGGATTAAAAAGAACAGCGGCAATGGTCGTGCTGCGCAACGGCGAGCAATTGCTGCTGCTGCGCCGGGCAAAGCCACCGCATATCGGCAAATACGTCCCTGTTGGAGGCAAGCTCGATCCTTTTGAACGCCCGATAGACGCCGCCCGCCGGGAAACCTTAGAAGAAACCGGCATCGTGGTAAAAGACCTGCACTATTGCGGCGTCCTGACGGAAACCTCGCCCGGCGACTACAACTGGCTGTGCCATATTTATCTTGCCGATATTGATTACCTGCCCCCTCCGCCCTGCAATGAAGGCACGCTGGAGTGGATTGCTTTTGACGATTTGGCCAATATTCCGACGCCGCCCACCGACCTGCTGATCTACCAATACATCGTGGAAGAAAGGGTATTTGCCTTAGACGCTTTGTACGATGAAGCCTTAAACCTTCTGGAAATGACCGAGGAGATTGCCGGAGAAAGGGTCTTTTGATCAAAAAACCTTACCTTTGCGCCGCGGTTCGCCTTAGCGCTTGTTCGGAAACCCCGAACAAGCGCTTCTCAAAACAACAACTCAAGTCAACCTACATGTCACCATCCGGTTCCGTACAAACAACTGCTCTTGAAGGCATTGCGACGATAACTTTTTTCCATCCGGCTCATAATTCCATGCCGGGTTATTTGCTGGATCAATTGGTTGCCGCCATTGATGCGGTTGCCTCAGATGATGCGGTTACAGTAGTTATCCTGAAAAGCGAAGGCGATCGAACGTTTTGTGCCGGCGCGAGTTTTGACGAATTGGCTGCAATTACTGATTACGCAGGCGGCAGGGCTTTTTTCATGGGCTTTGCGCGGGTGATCAACGCCATGCGCCGATGCCACAAACCCATTATTGGGCGCATTCAGGGCAAAGCCATCGGCGGGGGCGTAGGCTTAGCTGCCGCGACGGATTATTGCATCGCGACCCACCATGCCACTATTCGGCTGAGCGAATTGGCCGTCGGCATCGGGCCCTTTGTGATTGGTCCGGTGGTAGAACGCAAAATCGGAAAAAGCGCTTTCCAGCAATTGGCGCTAACGCCTTCAGACTGGCAAACCGCCGAATGGGCCAAAGAAAAGGGCTTGTACAACGACGTTTTTCCGACCTTAGAACAAGCTGACGCTTACGTAGCGCACCTCGCTAAATCCCTCAGCAGCTACAATCCTGACGCACTCCGACAACTAAAACGGGTGTTTTGGGAAGGCACGGAAGACTGGGATGACGTGCTGGCCATCCGCGCCGGAATCAGCGGGAGTTTGGTGCTATCGGATTTTACCAAAAATGCCATTCAGGCATTTAAACAAAAAACAGCATGAAAGAGCCGAAAGACGATAGCCGGGTGCTGCAGGGCCTTTTCCTCAATGTGGTACACGAACAGCTCAAGAAAAATGATCCGCCGGAAACGGCACAAACTTTAAAACGCCTGATCTCGGAAGGCATTCCGGAACGCGATGCCCTGAACATGCTTGCGATTTGCGTTGCGCACGAAGTACACGCAGTCTTAGAATCGGATGCGCCGTTCAACAGGGAGCGGTTTGTGAAGGCGTTGGATGAATTGCCGGGAGATTTTCTGTAAGATGAATGAAGCCATGACCAATATACAAATCACCACCGATAAAAAAACGCTCCTTCGCGCCTTCCGCCTCATGGCTACCACAAAAGCCATGACGGAGGTTTACGAGGAAAATTTCAAATTTACGTCTAAATACGTCCACGCCACGTCGCGCGGCCACGAAGCGGTGCAATTGGCGCTGAGTTTGCAATTGTTGCCGCAGGACTGGCTTTCGCCCTATTACCGCGACGACGCCATGCTGCTGGGCATCGGGATGCGTCCCCACGATCTGATGCTGCAATTGATGGCCAAACGCGACGACCCCTTTAGTGGTGGCCGTACCTATTACTGCCATCCCAGCCTGCGCGACGCCGACAAACCTAAAATCCCGCACCAGTCGTCTGCAACGGGCATGCAGGCTATTCCTACAACCGGCGTGGCGATGGGGGTTCAATACCGGGAAAAGATGGGGCTTTCGCCGAAAGGCGATGCCAATCCGGTAGTCGTCTGCTCGCTGGGCGATGCCGCCGTCACGGAAGGAGAAGTCGCAGAAGCCTTTCAAATGGCGGCTTTGCGCCAGTTTCCCATCTTGTATCTGGTGCAGGACAACGGCTGGGATATTTCCGCTAATGCTGCGGAAACCCGCGCACAAAACGCCGCCGAATACGCGGCCGGATTCAAAGGTTTGGAAGCCATCAGCATAGACGGCAGCGATTTTGAGACCTGTTATACAACCTTTCAGGAGGTTTTGGCAATCATTCGCGAAGAACGCCGCCCTTTTCTGGTTCATGCCCGCGTGCCGCTGCTCAACCACCATACCAGCGGCGTGCGGAAAGAATGGTACCGCGACGACTTAGCCGAACACCAGCAGCGCGACCCTTTTCCGCAATTGCGGGAACGCCTTTTAGAATCGGGTGTTGACAAAGCTGCGTTGGCCAAAATAGAAAGCGAAGCCCGGCAAACGGTGTTGTCGGATTTCGAATTGGCGAAAGCCGCTGAAGATCCCCGCCCGGAAGATTTATTCACCCACGATTTCGCTCCAACCACCATATTGGAAGAACGCGGCATTCGCGAGCCGAAAGGCGGGCAGCCCGTTGTCATGGTAGATTGCGCCCTTTTTGCCATCGAAGAATTAATGCGCCAACATCCCGAATGTTTGCTCTACGGGCAGGATGTGGGTGGCAGGCTTGGCGGCGTGTTTCGCGAAGCGGCCACTTTAGCTCAGAAATTCGGCGATCACCGCGTTTTCAATACTCCGATTCAGGAAGCATTCATCGTAGGCAGCACAACAGGTATGTCGGCAGTGGGATTGAAACCCATTGTGGAGGTGCAATTTGCCGACTACATCTGGCCGGGGCTGAACCAGTTATTTGCCGAAGTCAGCCGCTCTTGCTACCTCAGCAATGGCAAATGGCCGGTGAGCATGGTGCTGCGCGTACCCATTGGCGCGTATGGCAGCGGCGGCCCTTACCACTCTTCCAGTGTGGAATCAGTGCTGACCAATATCCGGGGCATCAAAATTGCGTATCCAAGTAACGGCGCCGACTTGAAAGGGTTGCTGAAATCGGCGTGGTACGACCCGAATCCGGTGGTCATTTTTGAGCATAAAGGGCTATATTGGTCAAAAGTGCGCGGCACGGAAGCGGCGCGAAGTATTGAGCCGGACGAAAATTATGTGGTGCCTTTCGGCAAAGCGCGGCTCGCCCTGGAAGCATCCGAAGCCATTATCAGTAAAGGAGAATCGCTGCTGATTGTGACGTATGGCATGGGCGTACACTGGGCGTTGAATGCCGCCAAAAATTTTGAAGGCCGGCTTTCCATACTCGATCTGCGCACGCTTTTCCCATTAGACGAAACGGCCA
>Ga0209573_1002664_pt1 | contig 21937 bp, 16 predicted proteins | sample TNRBio252014_DNA_FD_185870 | JGI IMG/M metagenome (GOLD analysis project Ga0209573, IMG submission 185870) | Wastewater treatment Type I Accumulibacter community from EBPR Bioreactor in Madison, WI, USA - TNR Reactor_6/25/2014_ DNA (SPAdes)... | ecosystem: Engineered > Bioreactor > EBPR >...
TGATAAAGTCTTCAAGTGGCATGGCGGTCTCTCCGCAAGGTTGAGATGGTGTCCTCTCAGCTTAGCGCAGATCGCCATGCCGCATCCGCATCCCTTCGCCTCCCCGCGGAAAAGTCGAACATCGCGTTAATCAGATGAACGCGGTCTGCTATTTGATGCGACGATATCGCCATGATGGCTTTTTTCTCGGTTGCAGTCGTTAAACGACTGGGCCACGTGGCCGGTTGAAAGTAGGGTCGCGTGGCCCAATGTTGAGTGGATCGCGGGGATCTTTTTAGCGGCGATTGACCCAAGAGCCGCCGCCGCCGCCATAGCGATTGACCCAAGAGCCGCCGCCGCCGCCGTTGATCCAGCCGCCGCCGTTGATCCAGCCGCCGCCGCCGTTGATCCAGCCGCCGCCGCCGTTGATCCAACTGCCACCCCGGTTGGCCCAGCCGCCGCTGCGGTTGACCCAGCCGCCGCCGCTGCGGTTGACCCAGCCGCCGCCGCCGTAGCGGTTGACCCAGCCGCCACGTCCGCCGACCGCAGCGGAACCATGGTAGCCGCGAGCGGCAGCCCAGGCATGGGCGGGGCTGGACTCGGTCAAGGCGCCGCCCAGCAGGGCGCCGCCGATCACCGCCTGCGACCATTTGCCCAGCCCGCGCAGAAATGTCCGCCGTTGCTCGTCGGCAACCGGCGTATCGGACCGCTCAGAATCCACCATCTCGTGTTGATCGGTCATAGCCGTTCTCCGCTCATTGAGCTGGCTTCGGTGCGGGTTCCGATCCGGGCGCGGGAGCCGCTTCCGGCGCCGCGTCTTCTTCCGGCGGAGGACCGTCTTCACCGACCAGATTGGAGAAGTGCAACGCCTGGAACCGCAAACCGGTCTTTTCCTTCTTCAGCACCGCTGAGATGTTGAGCCCGAACTCGCGCGGCTGTCCGTCCGGATCGGTATCCTTCATGACGCAGGACGCCATCAGCCAAGCGCCGCTGCCGTCTTCGGCCCCGGTCGCCTCCGGGCACTCGTGGCTCAGCGAACCGGGCTTGAAGGTTTCGAAGTAATGTTTGTAGGTGTCTTCGACCGCCGCCTTGCCCTTCCAGAATTCGCCGGGGCCGGTGCCCATCACCGCCACGTTGGGGCTGTCGGCGTAGAGCGCCAGCAACGCCTTGAGATCCTGCTTGTTCAGGGCGTCATGGTGCTGTTTCAGCACCGCTTTGAGTTCCTCGCTGGCTTTCGCGGCCGCAGGCGATTCGGTTGCTTTCGGGGCTTCTGTCGCCCAAGTCGGCGCAGCCAGCGCGTAGCCCAGCACGGAGATTAACAAGGCATGTTGTTTTTTCATGTTGATTACGTCCTGATGACGGGTTGATCGGAGTTAAAAACGCTAGCAAAGACAACTTGAACAAGTCATGAACCGAAGGGGCAGAACGAGAGCGGCGGTTTCACCGGCCGTGCGCCTCATCCAATCGTTTCCGCAACAAGCCGGCCCAATAGTCGAAAGCAGCCTCGGCATACGCCCAGGTGCTATAGGCTTTGGAGTAGGACGAAAATCCTTTCTCGACGGCCGAGCCCACGCCCTGGCTCAGATCGACATCATACTTCTTGCCGACCTGCCGATCCACGTAAGCGGCCACCACCCGATTGGTCTGGCTGTCGAGAAATTCGGCTTCGATGGCGGTTTGGCCAAGATAGGGAGTACCGCCGGTGCCGCCGCCGGCCGCGACATCCGCCACGGTGGCGTAAGGCACTACTAGGGTCACCACGCTCATTTCCGGTTTGGTTGGGATCAGATCGGTGATCGCCACCCGCACTCGCAGCACGTCGGGACCCGGTTTGGTTACCACTGGATAGGTCGGCTCCAGCGCCTTGACGATGGCGTTCTGGAAGTAGTCGGTCAGCGTCTTCAATTCGGTCGGGTCGATACCCTTGTAGTCGGCGTCATCCTTGTACCAGACCCGAATGCGATCCAGCATCACCTTATTGTATTGCTTCCAGTTTTGTCTGGAATCGATATAACGTTCGGCACTGTCGCCATTGGGAACGGGTTGCAGCTTGGCGTAATCGCTGAGAAAGCCCGCATATTTTGGCTTTGCGTCACCGGAAGGCGTGCTGGCGCAACCCGCACCCAAAGTGGCGCATAACAGGAGCAAGAGAAACAAAGTTGAGATACGCATGATGATTTATCTCTTGGGGCTAGCGGTTTGACAAGGAGAATCAGGCTATACTGTAAGAATAAGTCGATTCCGCTCATCCTTTTGGCGAGATTCGGATGATCGAAAGGCTATCACTTATGTGGCGTATAATCCTGCTTAGTACAGAGGTTTTCAAGTACAATCTTCTGGGTTTGAAGATCGCCTTTCACTACCCTGCTGCTTCTACACATGTACACATGGGAGTCTCGTCTCGTGCAAGATTCGCGTTCCGCTCATCAAACCATTCGATTCCAGTCCCGGCCAAACGCTGGCGCGTTGCTGGCGATTCTGCTGAGCGTTGGACCCACGTTCGCGCTCGCCCAACAGCCTGCACCGCCGCCGGTCGAGGTCACAGTGGTCTCCGCCGCGCCGCAGACCACGCCGGCGACTTTCGAGTTCACCGGTAAAACCGAAAGCTCCCGTTCGGTGGAAATCCGCGCCCGCGTAGAAGGCTATCTGGACAAGATCGCCTACACCGAGGGCGATTTCGTTCGCACCGGCCAACTGCTGTTTCAGCTCGATCCACAGCCGTTTCAAGCCGCGCTGGACAACGCCAGGGGCGATCTGGCCCGCGCCGAGGCACAACTGGCCAACGCCCGAGCCACGCTGGCCCGGGTCCGGCCGCTGGCCAAGGAAAACGCGGTCAGCCAGAAAGACCTGGACGATGCGGTGGCGGCCGAGCGCAGCGCGCAGGCGCAGGTGCAGTCCGCCAAAGCCCAGGTGCGCACCGCCGAACTGAATCTGGGCTACACCACCATCAAATCGCCGCTGAACGGCTTGTCGAGCAAATCCGAGTTCCGCCAGGGCAGCCTGGTGACACCCGGAGCGAACAGCCTGATGACCACGGTGCTGCAACTCGATCCGATCTGGGTCAATTTCGGCATCGGCGAAAACGAGCTGTTGCGGATGCGGACAGAAGCTGCGGCAGGTCGCTTGAAAGGACCCGGCATCGATAAGCTGGAGGTGGAACTGGTGCAGGCTGATGGCAGTACCTTCCCGCAAAAGGGCAGGATTACCTTCGTCTCCCCCACCGTCGATCAGCAGACCGGTACGGTGACCCTGCGCGCCGAAATCCCCAATCCCGGCTCTCAGGGCCGGCTGCTTCCCGGTCAGTTCGTCCGGGTGCGGATCGAAGGCGCGTCCCGTCCCAACACGATCATGGTGCCGCAGCGGGCGGTGATGCAGGGACCGCAGGGCAAGTTTGTCTACGTGGTCGGCGCCGACGACAAGACCGAGGTCAAGCCGGTCCAGGTCGGCGACTTTTACGGCGAGCAATGGATCGTCACCTCCGGCCTGAACGGCAGCGAGCAAGTGATCGTGGACGGCGCGATCAAGGTGCGGCCCGGCGCCCCGGTCAAGGTCGTCGCGCCCGCCGCCGCGCCCAAGCCAGCCGGCCAATAAGGGAGAGCGCCCATGATTTCGCGGTTCTTCATCGACCGGCCGATCTTCGCGGCGGTCATCTCCATCATCATCACCCTGGCCGGTCTGGTGGCGATGGTGGGACTGCCCATCGCCCAGTTCCCGGAAATCACCCCGCCGCTGTTGCAGGTGGTGACCAGCTATCCCGGCGCCAATGCGGAAACGACCTCCAACTCCGTGGCCGCGCCGGTCGAGCAGCAGGTCAACGGCGTCGAGAGCATGATCTACATGCAGTCGAACAATTCGGCCAGCGGCGATATGGCGCTCAACGTTTATTTCAACATCGGCACCGACGTGGACATGGTGCTGCCCGATTTGACCAACCGGGTCAATCTGGCGAACCCGGTGATGCCGGCGGACGTGCGCCAGAACGGCCTCACCATCAAGAAGGCGTCGTCCAACATCCTGATGATCGCGGCGATCAGCTCCGACGGCAGCCAAGACCCCAACTTCGTCAGCAACTACGCCAACATCAACGTGGTGGACGAGCTCAAGCGCATTCCCGGCGCCAGCCAGGTCTCGCTGTTCACCCAGTCCGACTACGCGATGCGCATCTGGCTCAAGCCGGACCGGATGGCCGAGCTGAACTTTACGGTCAGCGACATCCGCCAGGCTATCCAGGAACAGAACGCGCAATTCGCCGTCGGCAAGGTCGGCCAGCCGCCGACCGGCTATCCGGTGGAACTCACCCTGCCGGTGTCCGCCAAGGGCCGGCTGACCGAACCCGAGGAGTTCGAGCAGATCATCCTGCGCTCCAACCCCGACGGCTCCGCTGTGCTGCTGCGCGACGTGGCGCGGGTCGAGCTGGGCGCTCGCAGCTACGACACGGAAGGCTTGCTGAACGGCACGCGCACCGATTTCATCATGGTCTACCAGCAGCCGGGCTCCAACGCGCTGGACGTGGCCGACAAAATCATCAAGCGGATGGAAGAATTGGCCAAGAACTTCCCTTCCGGCGTCAGCTATTCCATCCCCTACAACACCACCAAGTTCGTCGAAGTGTCCATCGAGGCGGTGGTGCATACCTTTTTCGAAGCGGTCGTCCTGGTCATCCTGGTGGTGTACCTGTTCCTGCAAAACTGGCGGGCGACGCTGATTCCCCTGCTGGCGGTGCCGGTGTCCATCGTCGGGACCTTCGCCGGCATGTACCTGCTGGGCTTCTCGATCAACACCCTGACCCTGTTCGGCATGATCCTGGCCATCGGTATCGTGGTGGACGACGCCATCGTGGTGATCGAAAACGTCGAACGCAACATGCACGAGTTCGGCCTGGACGCCAAAGAAGCGGCGCGGCGGGCGATGGACGAGGTGACCGGCCCGGTGATCGCCATCGTGCTGGTGCTGTGCGCGGTGTTCATCCCCACCGCCTTCCTGAGCGGCATCACCGGCCAGTTGTACAAGCAGTTCGCCATCACCATCGCCATTTCGGTGATCATCTCCGGCGTGGTGGCGCTGACTCTCAGCCCGGCGCTGGCGGCGATCCTGCTCAAGCCGGCGCACGGCCAGAAAAACATCTTCTTTCGCGGTTTCGAGAAGATGTTCGACAAAATGACCGGCGGCTACGTCGCCGGCTCGGCCTTCCTGGTGCGGCGGGTGCTAATCGGTTTCGTGCTGTTCGGCGGCCTGCTGTTTCTCACCTTCGGGCTGTTCAAGAGCGTGCCCGGCGGCTTCGTGCCGGACGAGGATCAGGGCTACCTGCTGGGGGTGGCCATTTTGCCCGACGGCGCCAGCCTAGATCGCACCCGCGAGGTGGTCAACCAGGCCAATGCGATTTTCGGCAAGCATCCCGCCGTGGCCAACGTGGTCAGCCTGAACGGCCTCAGCCTGCTGGACAACCAGAACAAACCCAACTTCGCCACCTTCTTCCTGCCGCTCAAGGACTGGAAGGAACGGACCGCGCCGGAACTGCACGCTTTCGAGACCCAGAAGACGCTACAGCGTGAGGTCTTCCAGCAGATCAAGGAAGCGCAGGTGGTTCTGTTCAATCCGCCGCCGATTCCGGGCATGAGCAACACCGGCGGCTTCGAGTTCTGGATTCAGGATCGCGGCGGCGCGGGACCCAAGGCGCTGGAGGAAGCGGTGCAGAAATTCATCGCCAAGGCCAAGGAAAAGCCGGAACTAGCGCCGCTCGCCACCACCTTCCGAGCGAACTCCCAGCAGTTGTTCGTCGATCTCGACCGGGAAAAGGCGCGGGCCTTGAACGTGCCGATCGACGATGTGTTCAATCTGATGCAAGGCATCTTCGGCTCGATTTACGTCAACGACTTCAACAAGCTGGGTCGGACCTTCCGGGTGATGATGCAAGCGGACACCCAATACCGCACCCGTCCCGAGGACATCAGCCAGATTTTCGTGCGCTCGACCACCGGCCAGATGGTGCCGCTGAGCACGCTGGTCACGGTGAAATACATCACCGGCCCGGACAACGTGCCGCGCTTCAATGTGTTCCCCGCCGCTCGCGTCAACGGCAACGCTGCGCCCGGCTACAGTTCCGGCCAGGCGCTGGCGGCGATGGAGGCGCTGGCCAAGGAAGCCTTGCCGGAAGGCATGAGCTACGCCTGGGCCGGGCAAGCGTATCAGGAGAAGCAGGTCGGCGCGGCCTCGGCGATGGCCTTCGTGTTCGGCATCGTCATGGTGTTCCTGATTCTGGCGGCGCAGTACGAGAAGTGGACGCTGCCCATCGCGGTGATCACCGCCGTGCCGTTTGCCGTGGCCGGCGCTCTGCTGGCGGTATTCCTGCGGGGTCTGGTCAACGACGTGTACTTCCAGATCGGCCTGGTGACGCTGATCGCCTTGGCGGCCAAGAACGCGATTTTGATCGTCGAGTTCGCGGTGATGAAACGCGAGGAAGGGCTGTCGGCCATTGACGCCGCGCTGGAAGCGGCGCGGTTGCGCTTCCGACCCATCGTGATGACCTCGCTGGCCTTCATTCTCGGCTGCGTGCCGCTGGCGATCAGCACCGGCGCCGGCGCGTTCAGCCGGCATTCCATCGGCACCGGGGTGATCGGCGGCATGTTGGGCGCGACCTGCATCGCCATCTTCTTCGTGCCGCTGTTCTATCGGCTGTTCAGCGGCGGCGGCAAGGCTGCCGCCGCCGAGCCAGTCGCTCCAGTTACGGCCAAGGAGGAAGGCAGCCATGCGTAAGCAAACAAGTGTGAAAATCCCCCCTTTTTCAAAGGGGGGAGCGCGAAGCGCGGGGGGATTTAGCCACACCAGCATCTCCACCGCGCTGCTGGCCGCCCTGACCCTCGCCGGCTGCGCGGTCGGTCCCGACTACCAGCGTCCCGAAGTCCCCATCCCGACCCAATGGCGGCTGGCGGACGGGGAGATGCGGGCCGTCGCCGGCCTCGGCTGGTGGCGGCAGTTCCAGGACCCGGTGCTGGACGAGTTGATCGGCATCGCTTTGCGGGAAAACAAGGATCTGAAGATTGCCAGCGCCCGGATCGAGGAATATCTGGGCCGCTACGCCTTCACCCGCGCCGACCAGTTCCCGCAACTCGGCGCCGACGCCAGCGGCGACCGCACCCGCACGCCCGGCTCCAGCAACCTGTCAGGCGACAGCACCATCCGTAACAACTTCCAAGCCGCCGCCCTGCTATCGTTCGAACTCGACCTGTTCGGCCGCTTACGCCGCGCCACCGAGTCGGCCCAAGCCGAATTGTTGGCCACCGAAGAAAGTCGGCGCACGGTGATTTTGAGTTTGATAACGGCGGTGGCCAGCAACTACGTGCAACTGCGGTCGCTGGACCAACAACTGGATATCAGTCGGCGCACCCTGGACACCCGCGCCGAATCGCTGCGCATCGCCCAGCTCCGGTTCAAAGCCGGCCTGACTTCGGAGCTGACCGTGCGCCAAGCGGAGGCGGAATACCACTCGGCGGCGGTGCAAATCCCGCAACTGGAAACCGCCATCGCCCAGCGCGAGGACGCCATCAGCCTGTTGCTCGGGCGCAATCCCGGCGCCATCGCGCGCGGGCGCGCGCTCGACCGGCTGGCCCAGCCGCCGGCGCCGGCCGGCTTGCCCTCCGAGCTGTTGGAGCGGCGGCCCGATATCCGGCAGGCGGAACAGCAGCTCGTCGCGGCCAACGCCAACATCGGCGTCGCCAAAGCGGCCTATTTCCCGGTCATCTCGCTGACCGGTCTGCTCGGCTACGTCAGCCCCCAGTTCGAGGATCTGTTCGAGGGGCCGTCGCGCACCTGGAACTTCGGCGGCGGATTGAGCGTGCCAATCTTCACCGCTGGCAAGATCGCCGGCCAAGTCCAGGCGGCGGAGGCGGTACAGCAACAAGCGCTGGCGAACTACGAGAAAACCATCCAAACCGCGTTCGCCGAAGTGGAGGACAGCCTGATCGCGCTGCGCAAAGGACGGGAACGCTTGCGGGCGCAGCAGGCGCAAACGGAGTCGCTGCGCCGCTATCTGAAGCTGGCGAAACTGCGCTATGACAACGGCTACACCAGCTATCTGGAGGTGGTGGACGCCGAACGCAATCTGTTTAACGCCGAACTGGCCACGGCGCAAAACCAGAGCGATGTGTTGGTGGCTCTGATCAGCCTGTACAAGGCGCTGGGCGGCGGTTGGATAGACGAAGCGGACCAGATGGCTGCTAAAGCCCTTTCTGCCAAGGCAGATTGATTATTTGCCTCCCTCTCCCGCCCAGGGAGAGGGATTATTCCACGTGGCATATTTCCCAAAGCGTGTGGCATGACTGATCAGGCTGCTATGCGCTGCATCGCTGCTGACTCTCGCGCCAAATCGTGCGCCGCCCGTTGCATCCGGCTGAACAGCGTTTTATACAACTCGCAATAGGGATCTTTCTCAAACAGCGAACCGTGGACGGTGTAGGTGCGCACCGGACAGCCACCGTGGCATAGCGAGAGATAGTCACAGTTCAGACAATCCCGTTGAATCAACTGAATCGGTCGTTGATTGAATTGCTGCCGGGCGGGACTGTTGCGTAGCAGTTCACCGAAGCTGTCGCACTCGAAAATGCTGCCGTAGTGGTAATCGGGATAACTGGTCACCCAGCAATCACACTGTGCGACATAGCCACGGGCATCGATAGACACCAAAGCATTCGCGCAGTTGTCGCCCCAAATGCAGGGCAAGGTGGCGGGCTCGTGGCCAAAATGCGCCAACAGGGCGTCAAACGGTCCTACCCGGACACCACGACGGTGGCCGCGCTCCAGCCAGACTTCAGCCAGCTCAATATAAAACCGGCTGAGCGCCTCCACTTCCGCCACTGGCAACGCCTGCTTGGCCGTGGTTGCTTCGCCGCCCGGAAACGGGGTGTTGATCTGGAAATCAGTGACACCCAGTTCATCCACGAAGTGCGTATAAAACCGCTCCGCACCGATGTCCAGCGTCGCCTGATTGGGAACGGCGATCACCTGCACCTCGATACCCGCCGCCCGTGCTTCCTGGACCCGCTTCGCCCAGATTTCGTTGTAGCTCTCCGGCCCCTGGCCCAGCAGTTTGCGGTGCAGGTTGGGATAGTCCAGCGAGGTGCCGATAGAGTTGCCAAACATTTCCGCGACGACTTGATTCCAACGAGAACTGTAGGCCAGCATATTGCTTTGCAGGCTATGGAAGACCTGCTTGCCTCGCGCTTCCGCTTCACGCTGAATGAGTTCGTGAGCCTGCTCGTACCAACTGGGCGGCAGCAACATCGCTTCACCGCCCTGCCAATAGATGGTCAGCGATACCAGCGACTTTTCAACCATGTAATCCAGCACTTTGCGAATCATTTCCCCCAGTCGGTCGAGGGTAAGCCGGTCCTTAGTCTTATTCTCAAAGCAGTACTCGCAATCAGCGTTGCATTGCAAAGTGGACAGCAGGACCAGCGAGAAATGACTTTTCATGCGCTTTGCCTCTTACCTGTGGCTTTCGCCCTTGGTTTTGTGACCTTCAATCTTGATGGAAGATGCGACTCTTGCGAGAAGCGACTTACAAAATTTCTGCTGAACGCCGCCTTAATCGCGATCCTGAGTCTGGCCAACAGATTTCGGCAGCATCTTCATCCAGCCCGAACCAGCACGGCCATGGATTCGACATGGGCAGTATGGGGGAACATATCCAACACCCCGGCGCGCTCCAACCGATAGCCGAACCGGTGAACCAGTTCACCGACATCGCGAGCCAGAGTGGCGGGATGACAAGAGACGTAGATCACACGCCGCGCCCCCAGCGCCGCAATCTTCGGCATCATTTCTAATGCGCCAGAGCGGGGCGGATCGAGCAGCACCTGGTCATAACCGCCCTGCACCCACGGCTGGCCAGTCAAATCGCCCGCCAGATCAGCGGCGTAAAACTGGACATTAGCGACGCCATTCAGGATCGCGTTGCGCTGGGCCCATGCCACCAGATTGGCATCGCCCTCCACCCCGACCACGTCCCACGCCTGCCGCGCCAGCGCCAGAGTAAAATTACCCAGTCCACAAAACAGATCCAGCACCCGGTTCTCTGGCTCCAGTTCCAGAAATTTGCAGGCTTGGTGAACCAATTGCCGGTTGATGGCGGCGTTGACCTGAATGAAATGCCACGGCTGAAATTCCAGATTCAGGTCAAAACCCGGCAGGCGATAGCTCAGCCTGCCCCGTTCCCCCAATAACCGTACACTGTCCGGCCCGCCGGATTGCAGATACAGCGCGAAACCATGGCGCTCACCAAATGCCTGCAACTGCACTAAATCCGCCTCACTCGGCGGCGCCAATACCCGGAAATTCAAACCCAGCACGGCATCGCCGCCAGCCACTTCAATCTGCGGCAATCGGTCGCGAATGGATAGCCCATCGATCAACGCCGCCAATGCTTCCAGCAGACCGCCGATTCGCTCATCCAGCACTTCGCAACGCTGTAAATCAGCGATATATGGACTATGCCGTTCACGGAACCCCACCAATACCCGGCCTTTTTTGGCTACATACTTCACACCCAGGCGCGCCCGCCGCCGATAGCCCCACAGCGGGCCGGTCAACGGTTCCAGCACCTGTACCGGTTGCAATTGACCGATATGGGTCAGGCTGTCCAGCAACCAGCGCTGTTTAACCGCTAATTGCTCGTCCGGTTGCAAATGTTGCAGGACGCAACCACCGCACACGCCGAAATGTGCGCAACGCGGCTCCACCCGCTCCGGGGCCGCCTGCAATACTTCGACCGTGCGCGCCTCATCGCGGCGACTCTGGCGGCGGGTATAGATACAGCGGACATCCTCGCCCGGCAATGCGCCTTCCACGAACACCACCTTACCTTCACGCCGCGCTATGCCGTGGCCTTCGCTGGTCAGATTGTCAATGTGAACAGTAAACGGTTCGGCCGGTAGCCTGGATTTTTTAGTCATTTCAACCTGCAAATAACCCGGTTGACAAATAACGGTCGCCCCGGTCGCAAATGATGGTCACGATCACGGCATTCTCAACTTCTGCTGAAACTTGTAAGGCGGCGGCGACTGCTCCGCCGGCGGATACGCCGCAGCAAATACCCTCCTCACGCGCCAAGCGCCGGGTCATGTCCTCCGCCTCGGTCTGGCTGATGTCGATGACCCGATCCACCCGGGCGGGGTCGTAGATTTTCGGCAGATACTCCAACGGCCAGCGCCGGATGCCGGCAATCGAAGAACCCTCAGTCGGCTGGACCCCGACAATCTGCACCGTGGGGTTTTGCTCCTTGAGATAACGCGACACCCCCATGATCGTGCCGGTAGTGCCCATGGCGCTGACAAAGTGGGTGATCTGGCCCCGGGTGTCGCGCCAAATCTCTGGGCCGGTGGTCTGATAATGAGCCAGCGGATTGTCGGAATTAGCGAACTGGTCGAGGACCCGACCCCGCCCCGCTCGTTCCATCTGCGCCGCTAAATCGCGGGCGCCTTCCATACCGTCTTCCTTGCTGACCAGAATCAGCTCAGCTCCATAAGCTCGCATCGCCGCCCGGCGTTCCTCGCTCTGGTTTTCAGGCATAATCAGCGCCATTCGGTAGCCCTTGATCGCGGCAATCATCGCTAGAGCGATGCCGGTATTGCCGCTGGTGGCCTCAATCAAGGTATCCCCAGGCTGGATGACGCCCCGAACCTCGGCTTGCTGAATCATGCTCAAGGCCGGACGGTCTTTGACCGAACCGGCGGGATTGTTCCCCTCCAGCTTGCCGAAAATTCGGTTCGTGGTGCGCCCCGTCAAGCGTTGCAGCCGTGCGAGCGGCGTGTTGCCGACAAAGGATTCAAGGGTGGGGTCATCAAGATTCGGCATAGTCATCGGGTTCCCGTCTGAAAAAATTGCGGCGTAGCCGTTCCCCGACCCCGCCAATTTGTGGTAAAGGATTATAAACGCAATGAAGCGCCTAACGTCGCTTCCCCATTTTCCGACTGCTCTGCGCTGTCCGTATGGCTCGATAACCGCCCCGTGACTCTAACGCCCACTCTTTTTGATTCCCGCTGGCGCCTTTTCCTAAACTGGCTGTTGCTGTGCAGTTTATGGCTGATGAGCGGATCGCTCCTTGCTCAAGACGCCGTTTCCGAGCCGCCCGACAACAGTAACGGTAAGCTGACGGTCCTGATTGACGGATTGGAAGAACCGCTCCGTGGCAATGCCCTGGCCCTGATGGATATCAACCGCTTCGCCAATCAGGCCACGCCGGACGAAATCCGCTTGAATTGGCTTCATGCCAACGCCGATCCTGAGATCCGCCAAGCGCTGGAGCCATTTGGCTATTATGAACCGACGATTGAATCTTCGCTGGAGCGGACCGCCGATGGCTGGAAGGCCCGCTATCGCGTTCAACCGGGCCGACCCTTGCCCATCGCCGAAGTGGATGTGCGCATTCTTGGCGAAGGCGCGCAAGACCCGGTCTTTCAAAAGCTGCTGGACCATCTGCCGCTGGCCAAGGGGCAAACACTCGATCAACCCAGGTATGAACAACTCAAGGCTAGTCTGGAATCGCTGGCCACCGAACGCGGTTATTTCGACGCGCAGTTTGTTGAACGGGTCATTCGTGTTGATTTGCAAGCTTACGCGGCGGCGATTCGCCTGCACTACGACACCGGCCCGCGCTACCGCTTCGGCGACATTACGTTCAAGCAGCATATCCTGTCGCCGAAATTCCTGAATCGTTATCCCCGCTTCAAGCCGGGCGATCCCTACGACGTCAGGGAGTTGCTGAAATTGCAGGGCGATCTCAACAATAGCGCTTATTTCAGCCAAGTCGAAGTGAACGCCCCGCCTGACGCGGCGACCGACACAACGCCGGTTGAAGTGGAGCTGGAGCCTAATCGGAAACATCGCTACAGCGCCGGGCTGGGTTACGGCACGGACACTGGAGCACGCGGTAAACTGAAGGTGGAGCGACGCTGGATTAACCGCTATGGCCATCATTACAACGCTGAATTGCAATTCTCGCAGATCAAAGCACTGATCGGCGTCAAATATCTGATTCCCGGGAAAGACCCGACCACCGATGAGTACGCGATTACCGCCGGTTACATCCAGCAAAACTATAACCAGCAGGATTACGAAACCTGGACGCTGGGTGGTGGTTGGCGCATGCAGGATGGCAAGTGGGTAAAAAACTACAATCTGAATTTCCAATATGAACAGTTCCAGACGGGCAGCGAACCCAGGGCCAATTCGCTGTTACTCATTCCTGGCTTAAACTGGACCTGGGTTGATGCGGATGACCGGGTTTATCCCAAGCGGGGTCTGCTGTTTGGCTTTGGGCTGCGTGGCGCAACGACGGCGCTGCTGTCGGACATCAACTTTTTGCAGGGTACGCTGAATTTGAAAGCTGTGTACGCCCTGAATGATGACAACCGTTTTATCGCCCGGGGCGACTTCGGCGCGACCGTCATGACCGATGATTTCGCAGACCTGCCAACGTCGTTACGCTTCTTTACCGGTGGCGACGCCAGTGTACGCGGCTACGCCTATAACAGCATCGGCCCTACGGATGAGGACGACGTGGTCACCGGCGGCAAGAACTTGCTGGTGGGCAGTCTGGAATATGAACGCCGCGTCTGGGGTGACTGGAGCGTCGCGGCTTTTATCGACAGCGGCGACGCCTTTGATGGCGCATCACCGAATCTGAAAACTGGCGCGGGACTGGGGGTGCGCTGGCGCTCGCCGGTTGGGCCGGTGCGCGTCGATTTCGCTTCTGGCCTGGATCGCCCGCCCGGCGACGCCTTTCGCTTCTCACTCAGTATTGGGCCTGACCTGTGAACCGCTGGCGTCGATTATCGTTTTGGCTGTGGTCGCTGCCCCTGCTCCTGGTGCTGTTGATCGTGCTGGCGACCAGTTTTGCCGTCTCCACGGCAACAGGTCTGAACAGCCTGCTAGCGCTGGCGCAATGGATACTGCCAGGCCAATTCAGCTATGGCCGCATCGAAGGCCGATTGATCGGCCCACTGCAAATCGAACAGTTCCGCTACGAAGACGGTCCGCTGCAAGTGACGTTGGCTAAAGGCGAACTGGACTGGCAACCCGGTGCGCTTCTCAACGGTGATCTCGAAATCACCCGTTTACAGGTCGAAGGTTTGGATGTGCGCTTGCCGCCCAGTAAAGAAAGCGCCCCTGCGTCGGAACCATTCACCTTGCCCGATATTCAACTGCCAGTGGCGGTCCACATTGCCGATCTGCAAGGTCGCAACCTGCGTATTGAGCCGGACGGGATCGATCCGATGGTCATCGATACCATCCATCTGCAAGCCCGTACCGAAACGGAGGGTCTCAAGATTGAGGTTCTGGAAGCCCGTTCACCCTTGGGCGACGTTCGGCTAAGCGGTCAGGTAAACCCGGTCGGCGATTACCCACTGCAACTGCAACTCACTTGGCGATTGCCCACGCCAAATTACGGTGATTTCCACGGTCAGGGCCAGATTCGTGGCGCACTGCACGAGCGGCTGGATCTCACCCAACAGGTCAGCGGCGCGGCAGCGCTGGAATTAACCGGTGAGGTGCGCGCACTGTTCACCGAACCGGCCTGGTCGGCCCAGGCCAAGCTCAACGTGGCCGATCTCAAACCCTTTGTCGCCGAACTGGTTGGCCAACCGTTAACCGCTCAAGTGGAAGCACAGGGGGTGATGGCCCGCTTCAAAGGGAAAGGCAGCATCAACGCCACCCTGCCGGAGCTCGGCCCGACGACCTTGCATTTTGCCGCTGCTGGCGATGAACAGGCGTTGCAACTGGATGCGCTGAAATTGACGGCGACCCAGCAGCCAATGACGCTGGACGCCCAGGGTGAAGTGCATTTCAAGGAACTGCATTTCAAGGTGGCCGGGCAATGGCGTGCGCTGGTCTGGCCCTTGGTCGGACCGCCGCAAGTGGAGAGCGCCCAAGGGGAATTAACTGCCGAGGGCATACCAACCGACTATCGGTTTCAACTGGCTGCGGATGTGCGGGGGTCGGAAATTCCCCAGGGACGCTGGACGGTTAACGGTCAAGGCTCCGATCAAGCAGTGCGCGGCGTCCAGTTCAAGGCCCAGACGCTAGAAGGGGTATTGCAAGGTAACGCTGAGGCCGCCTGGCTGCCTGCGGTGAGTTGGCAAGCTACTTTAAGCGGGGAAGGTCTCAATCCCGGCGTACAATGGAAAGAAATTCCTGGCAAGCTGAATCTGCGGCTGAAAAGCGCCGGCAGTTTGGAAGGCGATCAACTCAAAGCGAACCTGGTGCTGGAAGAATTGGCGGGTACGCTGAGCGGTCAGGCGTTGCGCGGCAATGCCGACGTGACCGTGCTGAATCAGGAGTTGACCATCAAAACATTGCGGTTAAATGCTGGCGCAAACCAGTTGGCAGCCGAAGGCGCATTGGCGCAGCGCTGGGATTTGCGCTGGACGCTGGAAGCGCCACAACTGCAAACGCTGGTCCCCGGCCTGAGCGGGGCCATCAACAGCACCGGCAATCTCAGTGGCTCCCGCGACCGCCCGCAAGTCGCTGCTAAATTCACGGTGCGTAACCTGCGGCAGCGCGATACACAAATTCAGCAATTGACCGGTGAAGCGCGAGTCGATGTCGGTGGAACGGATCGTTCACAACTGAAAGTGACCGGTGAAGGACTCGTCATGGGCGGACAACGCTGGAAGACCGTTACTCTGGACGGCGCTGGCACGCCCGCCGCGCACGATCTCAAGGCGGAACTGGTCGGCGAGCCAGGGCGTTTCACTATGGCGTTAGCCGGCCAGTTAAAAATGCCCGAATTGAACTGGCAAGGTCGTATCACTCAGTTAGCCGCCCGCGAGACTCAGGCGGGCGCCTGGAGTCTGGAACAACCCACCGCGGTGCAGGCTTCGGCCCAGCAGGCCCGTCTGGACAATGCCTGTCTGGCCAGCGCCCCTGCCCGCTTGTGCGTCCAGGGTCAGTGGAGCGCGGCGCAGGGCGTCAATGGCCGGTTGCAACTGACCCGTCTTACTCCAGAGCGCTTCAAACCATTCCTACCTCAGGGCGTGGATTTGGCGACCAGTGTCAATGCTGAAGTGACCGCGAACGGCAAACCGGGCGGCGTGATGCAGGGCAAGCTTAATCTGAACCTCGCCCCAGGGACGTTGAAGATGGTGACGGACGGCCAGCCCCTGCGCTTTACGCTGAAAGCCGGCAGTCTCCAAATAACGACAAATGGCCGCACGGCGACCGGACAAGCCCAACTCGATCTCGCGCAAACCGGGCAGTTGCAAGCTAATGTGCAGGTGCAAGATCCCTTTGGCGCAGCGCGCCTCAATGGCAAAGTCAACGCCGCTATCATGGATTTGGGGATTGTGTCGCTGTTTGCGCCACAGGTGCAGAACGTCTCCGGGCAATTGCGGGCAGATGTTGATGTCGCCGGCGACTTTGCCAAACTGGCATTGCGCGGCGCGATCCGATTGGAAAACGCCGGGGCGGCCATTCCCGAAGTCGGCATCCGTTTGGAAAACTTGCAAATGACCGCCGCCAGCACGGGTCAAGGGCCTTTGCAATTGACCGGCTCTGTTCGCTCCAAGCCAGGCCAAATGCAGATAACCGGCGAGGTAGACCCGCTTAAACCGCGTCTGAGCCTACGGATCAAAGGGCAGGATTTTCAGGCGATGGACACTGCGGATTTGCGAATTCAACTGAGTCCCGATCTGAACGTCAGCTTCGACCAGCAGCAGTTGCGTCTTGACGGGCAGGTGACAATTCCCCGTGCTTTCCTGCGGCCCGGCGGCAACCGGCCTGGCGTGATCAAGCCGTCAGGAGATGTCGTGATTGTGCGTAGTACGAATGGCGCAGAGCAACCACTCAAACCGCCTGGATTAGGCATTTTCGCCAAAGTGCGGGTGATTCTGGGCGATGACGTGCGGCTGGAAACCCCAGCGTTTCAGGGCAAGCTCAAGGGGAGCTTGTTGGTAGAGGAAACCCCACAACTGGCCCCACGCGGCAGCGGCGCCGTGGAAGTAGTGGCCGGCAACTATAAAATTTATGGTGAAGAAATCGAGATTCAACGCGGCCAGGTGCTGTTCAGCAATAGCCCACTGGATAATCCCGGCCTGGATTTACGGGTGGCGCGGCAATTGGAAAATAGCGATCTGGGCGATGACGCCTTGGTGGGCGCACAGGTTCGCGGGACGCTCAAACAGCCGCAATTAACGCTATTTTCCCAACCGAAGAAGATGCCTGACGCGGATATCCTGTCCTACCTGTTGTTTGGCCGGGCCGCTCAGGGCGGAGGTTCGGAATCGGCGTTGTTGTTCAAGGCCGCCAACGCGCTGGGCTTTGGCAGCGACACGCTGACCAAGGGTTTGGGCGATGCATTTGGGCTGGATACCCTGCAATTCAATCCGAGCGCTGACGGGGGGAGCTCTGCCCTGACGTTGGGCAAATACCTCTCGCCGGACCTGTATGTCGGTTACGGCGTCGGTCTGCTGGACACCGCTAACATGTTCAACATCAAGTACCGGCTCACCCAGCGGCTGATGTTCGAATCGAACGCCAGCGCAACGGGGACGGGCGTTGATGTGACTTATATCCTGGAGCGTTGATTTCCCACTACGAGAGATCGATCCCGTTGATCGTGCGGCCCGTGGCGGTTCAGTGGTGAACCGCGTTCAATATCGGTTCAGGCAAGGCTGGATAAGGTGTTGCCCATATCCCTGGATTTTGGAGTCCTTGCTTATGGAAACCCTGCTGATTCTCATCGCCAGCACGGCGATGCTGGTCCTGCCGACCCTGATTGCCCCCGCCAATGATGACGATGATGATTACGACTGACGCAAAGCCCCGCCGTGGAGCCACACGATGACGTTAAAAGCGGCGAGCCGACAAAGCTCATACAATATGCGCTCACCGACACAACGCCTCACACGGTGTCCCATCCTGATCTTTATCCAGCCGGCCCAATCCGCATTCCTTCAGATAAAATCGCGCCTCTTCGCAAGACGCCATCTCCTTGCAGGTGCGTTTCGCCCCGCAGCGCCCGGTGAAAACTTCCGAAGTTGACCGCACCGGCGTCTGCCGAGTTTGGCCGTTATGCCGCCAATCCCACGGTGGTGTTGGGTTCGCATCAACCCATAATCCGCGTCGCGCGGCTCTCGCCTCCACCTCCAATGCCAGCAACTGCGAATCGTGGCTGTACTGGCGATAAACCCATGCCAGCCCACGCCGCACCTGTTCCGCTTCAACATTCAATCCGGCTATTGTCACCGTGCCAATCGTGCGGCCGTAATCATCGATTTTCTGCACCGCCACGCTCACCGTTCGATTGAATGCCATTCGGGACAGGCTTTGCCGGGATTTGTGGCCGAACGGTTGATCACGCTCCGGCGCATCAATCCCCGCCAGTCGCACCTTGATGGATTGCCCAGCGACCCGCACGGTCAAAGTATCGCCATCCTGGATGCCCACCACCTGGCCTAAGAGCGTTTCCGCCGAAATCGGGACTCCTACGACCAGCCACAGCACCAATCCCGTCAACCACGAATGATTCATCACCGGGTCTCGATTAAAAAGAGGGCTTGGCGATATTCCGCCACCGCTGCCCGTTGGCGCGCATCCATCTGCGAGTTTCGTACCGGCTTTCTGAACTGTGATAATAAGCGTTTGCCTCGAAAATCAATGGCGGGATTCTCAAACCCCAGCCTCGGCGCCGGTTTCAGCGGAATGATCGGGAAAACGGGAAGAAACCGTTGAATCACTGGATTGAGCGAAATGACCGTTTCCCCACTGGCTTTGACCGCTTCCCAGCGCCGGCGCAGCGCTGCATCCTCCCGCCGTCCGGCGAACAGGATAAAATTGGTGGTCAGATCATCATCGAGTTCTAATGCCCTCAAACGGGCAATCTCGGCGCTGACCTCCATCAGTGCGCCAGGATGAATAAACAGCAACGGCTCCAGGCTGGCCTGATCCAGCATTTCCAGTAATTCATCCACGGTATAGGTCTTGGCGTAAGGATGCAGGAACAGGTCCGCCAACCCAGCGTCGAAAGCCGCTTCTGGCGCGGAATCCAGGCATTCCCTGAATCGACTGCCTGCTTTCGCCCGCCGATAAAGCGCCTTGATCTCCCGCACACTCTGAATAGATAGCTGCTTCATCGCCCAGCGGACCGCTTGAATTGAGCGCCGTGCGCAACGGCTATACACCATGATTCGGGCAAAGGCCCCGGGTTTCAACAACGCATGAAGCGTCCGCCAGGCGGAAGCGGCCTCGCGAATGTGATGAAGCACCCCATAACAGTCGATAAAATGAAAAATCTTCTCGCCAAACGGGTCAGTGGCTTTGAGTAAATCACCCTCGACAAAATTCACGTTAAAATGCAGATGTAACCAGGCATGTTGCCTGGCCCGGTTAAGATTCGCTCTGGAAAGATCGAGCGCGGTGATGCGCGATTCAGGATTGGCGACGGCTGTTGGATAAGGAGAAAAACTGCCGGAACCGGCCAGGAGAATTTTACCCATGCGGGGATCGAACCTTTCGCCATTAAAATGCGCCCAAAGTGCTTGCAGATTCAGCGCATAGGTATCACAGCCCCGCACTGATGACAGCCTTGGAAAATCGGGATACACATACTTCTCGTAATGCGCCTTAACTGCCGTGGGTCTGGATGATGGGCCATTCATCACCGGGCCTCACGGGGCATGAACGTGAACTTCCTGCGTCTGTTCCATCTGGTGGATGACCTCTTCCAGATTGATCTGGTCGGGGTTTTCGCTGGACTGCTCGCGCAGTCGCGCCATCAGCGCCAATTGCTCGAAGGTCTCATAGCGGCCATCTGGCTGTTGGACGAAAGCCGCCCAAGGGACAAATTTGGTCAACGGGAAGCGCTGTCCGGGTTGGGGCGAAATATCAATATGCAGCCCTGAAATATACAAGACCCGTTTGCCTTGATAGCCGTGTTCCCGGACGATGGTTCGGAACGTGCGGTCAAATTCCACCTGAGTATTCACTTGAGCGGCGGTCAGCAGCGGATGGGGCGCGGTGATAATCCACGCCATCGGGCCAAACAAATTTTGCTCCAGGTGACTACGGCCTTCCAAGTCACCCTGAATGTCTCGCTTGAAGCGAAAATATTCAGGTAACAATCGGTTGCCAATCGGTTCGCTTTGCCCGTCCGCCCAACCCATGCCTTCCATCAGGTTGCGCAGTTCGGGCGAAGCGGCCAGACTCTTGGCCGTGCTACGGCAATGCACCGGATAGAATTGACGATCAGCGCCCGGCTTGGCCAGCCGGTCCAGATTCAAAAACAGCCCTTCTTCGCGGTTCTCTCGGAGCAACTGGTTGTCAATCGTGACAAAATATGCTTCTCCATGGCGCTCCAGGAGAATATTGTCCTGAGCGAACGCATATTCCTCCTGATACCAGCGCAACACCGCTTCGATTTTTCCGCAACTGGCGGTCAAATGCCGATCTTCGCTCTGGATACGGCGATAAACGCCAAACACGCTACTCGTTGGGTCGTAACCGACGTGGCTAGCGTGAATGATCACCATATCCCGCCCGTGTTCGGCGTGCGGCGCATGACGGTCAGTAGCGACGATACCGCCAACTTGGCCGTGATTGAACGGAAATACGCCAAAGTGTTTGGTGATGAGGATAATGGGATAGCCCTGATTTTCATCCGAGCAGAAGGCCCGGGACGGCATCATCTTGCCCGACTCGAAACCGAGTGACAGGCACCAGTTATACAGGCGTGGGATGAAAGCGCTGTAACGCAACATCATTCCGGCGAGATGGAAATCCGCCATCAAAGCACGGATATTGGCTGTAGATGAGTACATGGCGATTAACCAGTGAAAGAGTGATTTATTCAGTGTAGCCAGGCTCGTGGGCTGCCGCGAAAGTTTTGATAGGTCAGGGTGATAGATAGCCCTGGGGTCAACAGGAGGAAACCCCATGGCCCACCAATACTGGGTGGCCAGCTCTTTTAGGGTGCTAATATAAAATATTGATATTTTTTAACTTTATTTTTTATTTGGCACGATTCTTGACGAAATATCGCCGTAACCTATTGATTCTACCTTGCCACCTTAAAAGGGCTGCTCAATTTGTGCCCATTCCAGCCTGAGTTGATCGTGATGGATGTTAAAAACTTTCCCATTTTGGGTTGTTATCGGGAAAGTTTTGGCGAGAAATCGGTGAAAGAAACCTCACAGAATTGGGCTTACACCGGGTGTGATTCAAAGTGATGCACCAACGAAATGCCCTGTTTACGCAGCTTCCTTTTTGACCCCTTGCTAATAGGCCTCCCACTCCCGGTTAGCCTGGTTTGATGGCATAGAACTGCTGCCGGTTGCGGGCCGGCTTGCGCTGCTCGATATTGGGTTATCACCGTGCCGGCCCAGCCCATGCCACGCCCGCTCATCTTGCAAAGGCGCCGTCGAGCATCGTCTCGACCTGCGCCGGGGTCAGCCCGAAGAAGGCTGCCAGCGCCTCGACGCTTCACCGGGGGCGACCGTCATCTGCGTAACCCTCGGGCGCGGGAATGCCACCCTCGCCCGCCGCCATCAACAGCAAGTCATGAAGCTGCTCGATTGAAAGCTGCTCCAAGTTCACGCAGGGTTCTCGGCGACGTGGCGACCCGCTCCCCTATGATCCGGCGGATGACCTCGGCCTGGTCGGGCGTGACCCAGCCCTGCACATGCACCAGGCCCTGCTCCCGCAAGCGTTGCCGGTAGCGGCGCTGTTTCTCCGCATTGCTATAGGTCATGTTCTACCTTATGGTTACATATTACCAAAAATTGAACCACGTTATGATGAAACAATACACTGGCCTTCTATCCGCCGCCGTCAACAAGTGTGTGAATGATGCTGGCAAGGTGGTCTATCAAAGTGCTCCGTGTCCGGCGACCGCGAAAGGTAGCGAGATCACCCTCCAGAAAGCGCCTCCGGCCCCAGTGGCCTCGCCGGCTGATGCGGAGGAACTGAAACG
>Ga0209573_1002665_pt1 | contig 21937 bp, 17 predicted proteins | sample TNRBio252014_DNA_FD_185870 | JGI IMG/M metagenome (GOLD analysis project Ga0209573, IMG submission 185870) | Wastewater treatment Type I Accumulibacter community from EBPR Bioreactor in Madison, WI, USA - TNR Reactor_6/25/2014_ DNA (SPAdes)... | ecosystem: Engineered > Bioreactor > EBPR >...
TGCCGTCGGGCAGTTGATCGCCTTCGCGTTCGCTCTGGGTGCCGAATTCAGGATTGATGGCTTCGAAGACGGCGGGCAGGGAGTCGTCGATGGCGAGATAGCGATCACCGCCGCCGATTTCGATCTTGAGCGTGACGACGACCATGTCGCCGACGCGGAGGTCGTCGGTGCCGGTGGTGGAGCCGTCCATGTTCAGCTCCTCGTAGGTGCGCTCGATGGCGTAGCCTTTGTTCTCTCCGGCGAAATCACGCTGCGGCGGGAAGCTACGGGCCTCGATGCGGCTGAAGATTTCGCGACCGGCGGGAAGCTCGACGCTGAGCGGCTTCGCGCTGAGCGCCTCATTGAGCGCGAAGTTCACGCGGGCGCTGGAGAAGCCGGCGGTGAGGTTCAGCGGCACGGCCTGCGTGTCCCAGCGACCGGTGGCGGCCAGCGGCTCGCCGACTTTCTTCAAGCTGCGCTCATAGGCGGACAAAGCGGTGAGCGTCCAGGCATTGGTAAAGGTATTGCCCCATTCGCCGCGACCGTTGCGAGATTGCAGGATCGACAAGGCGAGCGCTTCGGCATCGGTGGTGAGGCCGAGGTGCGTGTAGCAGATCAAACGCAGCGCTTTGTTCGCGCCGTTGCCGGCCCAGTGGCTCCAAATCACCGGTGCAGGAGCAGGCGTCGTTGTTTTGGCCTTCGTGTCGGTCTTGGACTTCGATTTGGCCTTGGAAGCAGCGACCTTGGACTTGCTGTCGGTTTTCGGCGGCGTTGGAGGCGCGGGTGGTTTCCAGCCGAGGGTGTCTTTGATCTGCTGATCGGGCGTGTTGCTGATGCACATCGAGAGCGCGAGGTAAAGGCGGGCGGTTTCAGGCAGTTTGTCGCGTTTGCCAAAGAGCAGGTTCTGATACGCAGGCTCGGGTTTGCCGGCTTTTGCGAGCGTGTAGAGCGCGAGGGCGGAGTCGGTGATGTTGTAGAGGTCTTTTTCCTCTTCGAGGCCACGCAGCTTCTTTGAGAGGTATTCGACGAGCTTGTTGATGGCATCCGCAGGCACGTCCGCGCCTTGATCTCGTGCGCGCAGCAGCAGCAGGCCGCCGTAAGCGCTGCCCCAGAAGGTTGGCTCGGTGCCGCCGGGCCAGTAGGCGAGACCGCCTTCATCGGTGGTCATTTGCAGGAGCTTGTTCACGCCGGACTGAATGACGAGCTTCGCTTTGCCGCCGCCGAGTTGATCGGGGAACAGCGGTTCGTATTTGCCAAGCGCGAGCCATGGCATGGTGGCGGAGGTGGTCTGCTCGACACAGCCGTAAGGATACTTCAAGAGGTAGTCGAGCGCGTCGCGGGCCTCGTAGAGGCGGCTGTTGCTGATGCCGAGCGAGAGCGAGCCTTCGCCTTCAAGCAGCGCTGGATTCACATTTTTGATGAGGTTATCGACGGGTTCGTCGGCCTTGAGGCGGTTGTAGCTGACATAGTGCAGCTCAGGCACGGGATGATTCACCTCGAAGGCCGATTCGGTACCATCGCTGGCTTCAGCGGCCCAGTTCACGCCGCGTGCGATCCATTTCCATTTGGCGGTGCCGAGCTGCACAAACTGCACAGGGAAGGCGGTGGCGGCGGTTTCACCGGCTTTGATCTGGAGGATGACCTTCTGCTGCTTCGCGCTGCCACCAATGTCGGATTTGAGCGAGGCGGGAATGAAATCGCGCTTCTCCTGAATGAAGTTTGCGCTGCCATCGAGTTCGAGCGTGACCTCGACCGCGCCCGCGTTTGGCGTGGTGTTGTGAACGACGGCTTTGACGAGGAATTCATCGCCAAGACGGGCAAAACGCGGCACCGCAGGCTCGATCATGAGCGGCTTGTTGATCTTGAAGGCGGACTCGCCTTTGCCGAAACGGTCCACGCCATGCGCGGCGACGGCCATGATGCGGTAGCGCGTGAGATTGTCCGGCGCGGTGACGGAGGCCGTGAGCTTGCCCTGCGCATCAGTGATGCCGGAGGCGAGCCAGAGCGGCGTGACGATGAAGTTTTTGCGAATGGTGGCGTTTGCACCGTTGCCGTCGCCGCCTTTGTCACCGACGACGAAGCCTTTGTTGCCACGGTCGCGAGCGGCGAGTTCTTCGGGCAGCAGATTGTCGAACGAGGTAAAGCTGTCGATGGCGAGCGGTAGTTCCGCATGGAAATAGGCCGAAGGATCGGGCGTCTCGTGGCTCATGAGGCTCAGCACGCCTTCATCGACGGCATAGAGCGTGACATCGCTGCCGGAGACAGGCGCGCCTTTGGCATCGGTGATCGTGGTGGTGATGTTGACCGTTTCAGCGGGACGCACTTCGTCGCGATCCGGCTTCACGGCGAGTTTCAGCTCCTTGGCATCGGATTCGACCTTCAGGGCGCAATAGCCGACACGATACTCGGGCATCTTGTGCTGCTTGGTGCTGGCAGCGGAGCCACGGATGACGATGACAGACACGAAGACGTTCGGAAACTCGTTTTCGCCGAGCGGAATGCGGATGATTGGATTTTCGAGCGTGAGCTCGGTGACAAACTGACGATGCAGCTTGTTGCGCTCCACGGTGACGAGCGCGGTGCCGGCAATCGGTGTTTTGACCACGATGACGGCGTCTTCGCCGGGTTTGAGCGTTGTCTTTTCCGGCTGGAGGTTCATGCGGTTGCCATCTTCCATCGCCCAGGGAAATTCATTCCCGCCGACGGCGTAAAACGGCATGCGCGAGATGACCTTGGTGCCTTTGGCGTCAATAGCCTCCACAGTGACGAAATAAACGCCGCCGCGTGCCGGTGTGAATGGAATGCTCGACGAAGGAGCCGAACCGGCGGTCGGGGATTTCAAATCGAGGCTTTGCTTCAGTTCTTCTCGCAGGATGACCTGATCCTTCGTCGTGCTGCCGCCGCCTGCGGTGGCGATTTTGAGCGTATGATACTCCTGACGTTCGACTTTGACATCGACGCGCACATTGCCGGAGGCGGGAGCGCCTTTGGAATCAATGGCGACGACTTCAAGCTGCAGCGCCTTGCCTGCGGTGCCGAAGTAATCCGGGCCTTTGAGGCCGAGCAGGAAATTCGCGCCGGGGACTTCAAACTCAGCTGCGGAGCTGATCGTCTGCTCGTTGATGTCGGTGACTTCGGCGTTCACGCGCACACGCTGCGGCAGCGCGGCACGATCTGCGGGCGGCTGCGGCATTTCGAGCGTCGCGGTGCCGTCGTCAGCGAGGAACAGATCGCCGTTCACGAACCACTCGTCTTCCTCATCGTCGTTGTCATGCCCGGCGTAATCGCCATCGGCATCGCGATCCTGCGCGTAGTGCGACCATGCGGGCGCTTCGCCGAAATGATACTGGCGGTAGGCTTCCGGTGGCTGGTAATCACGCTCCGAACTCGCGCTCCACTGCACTTTGGCGACGGAGAGCGCCTTGCCCATGAAGTAGTTCGCAGTGAGTGGAAGCTGGATGCGGTCGGGCTCGAACTTGATCGCTTTCGTGTCGAGCTTCACCTCGAAGGTGTTCGGCTTGTAATCGTCAATGCGGAAGGTCATGCCACCGCCGTCATCACTCTGGCTGTTGGGATTGGGCGCTTTGAGATTGATCGAAAGATCATACCAGCCCGCAGGGCCGGTGGGGAGCACGACATCGTCGGCCCAAGCACCGCTGGCAGTGAATGTGACAGGTTTGTCTACTACTACGCGGTAACGCGGATCGCGAATCACGAGACGGCCTTCAGCAGGCGCTTGATCGAGGCTCAAATCGTCACCGATGAGCAGACGCGTGTGTGCCTTGAAGTGCGCGGTCTCGCCGGGCTTGTAGAGCGGACGGTCGGAGAACACAAAGGTGCGTCGTTGCGCCTGCCACACACTTTCATAAGCCTGCAAAATGTCGTAAGGCACGCCGATGCCGCTGTTGCCGCACTCGATGACGGCGCAGTCGCCGTTTTTCTCCGCCATCACAAACGCGGGTGTGGCTCCAGGTGCGGTGGCGATGCCGCTGGCGTCGGTGTCGCCGTAGCCGACGAGCTTCAGATCAGCATCCACCAGCGTGAGCCGCACGCCGGGCACCGGCTTGCCGGTTTCGAGCGAGGTGACGAAGACCATCGTCTCCTTGCCGTTGCTCTTTTGCATGATGCCCAGATCGGTGAACTGCACGAGCGACTGTGTGATGACGCCCTTCTGTGAGATGCCTGCGGCAGCGGTGCCTTCGATCTCGATGAACAGTGGCGCGGCAGGCTGGTCGCCCAGCACTTCGCGCCAGTTGAGCTTCACGATCTCGCTTTGATCCAGCGGCTTCGTGATCGGGAAGCTGCGGTCAAACACCTGCGTGCCGGGATAGGCGTCGATGGACTGCGTCTTGTAGGCGGCCTTTTGTTTCTCGTTGCCGTAGTAGGCAGTCTGGTAGGCGCTGTAAAGATCCAGCGCCTTGAGCAGCTCGGGGCCATTGAGACGCTTCGCACGCACACGCACCTGGCTCACGTTGGCCGCGCTGAATTCATAATTGGCACCACCTTTGGCAAGCTGCGCGTTGATGAAGGTCGGCGCGGCGACGTAGGGCGGGTTCGGGATGAAGGTGACGCTGTTTTTCACCGGCGCACCGAGCGTCATGCCATCGCCGGAGGTCATCGTGGGATCGACGGTGACTGTCTGCGGCTGATTGAGCGGGAATTTGCCACTGATGCGCAGGGTGCGGTGATACACCTCGGCTTTGGTCTCGCCCGCAGGAATCGGGTCGATGTGAATGAGCGCAGCGAGCTTCTTTGCGAAGGCAGCCTGCTCCTCGGGCTTCATTTCATCATCCGAAGGCGGCAGCAGGCGTTTGTTGAAGTCGATCTCGAGGTAGTAGTCGCTGTCGAACGGCGTGTGGGCGCTGACGCCGGTGACAGCAAACGGTTTGATCTCGCCCAGTGTGATTTCGTCGCCGGTGGCGAGCTGATTTTGACCCGAGGCGTTGCCGAGTGTTTCCACGACGGTGAGCTTCCATTTACCAATGGAAAGCGGCGATACCGGCTCCACCACGATGGCGCTGAGACGCGGCGCGTCGTCGGTGACGGCCGGTTTGGCCTTGGAAATCTCCTCCGCCCAGGTCGGCTGCGCCTCGGCGCTCCAGCGGGTGAAGTCCTTGCCCGTGGCATGACGTACCTTGGCTGCAATGGGCTGGGGAGACGACTCGGACACGAAACGGATGTGCTTCGCGGTTTCCGCAGGCGTGACGCCATCATTGAACTCAAACAGGAAACGCGGGCTGCGGTTCTGCGCGTCGTCATCGAACCAGCGCGGATGCTGGTCAATGATGCGGAATTGAGCGCTTTGAACGGAATCGAGCGTCTCCGTCGAGAGCGGCTTGCCCGCGAGGTCGGTCAATCCACTGCGCAGTTTGAAATCATAGCTGCTGGCGAACTTCGGCGCCTGCGTCAGGTGAAAATGCCCGCTGCGCGTGCTCGTCCATTCAAAGGTGCCGGTGAGTTCAGGCGTGACGATGAGCGGTGAGGTTTCTTCATTCTTGCCGATGCGCTCTTTGGCGATCATTGGCGTCGGAAACACGACCTCGATGGTCGATTCCGGCGCAAGCTCCGCCGGATTGATGCTGATCTCGGCTTGAAGCGCCTGCGGCGGCGGTGTTTTGGTGTCGGTGCGGCCCTTGGTGGGGGCTGCGGTGGCGGAGACAAACGCCAGTGTCATGACTGGCAGCCGCGCGAGGCTGAATGTGGTTTTCATGGCGAACGAGTGGTTCGCCGTGAGAGTAGCACGCCGCCCGAGGGAGCGAGGGGATTTTTGGAGAGATTTTGGAAGCCGAAGATGTGAGTGCGGAAACTCACGCTGCCGAGGCACCGTGCAAAGCTTTCAAAACGGCCCGAGGACTGCTGCGGGCGATACGCAGCAGCGCCAGGGCGGCTCCGGTTGGCTTGCGCCGTCCCTGTTCCCATTGGTGCAACGTGCGGACGCTGACACCGATGAGTGTGGCGAAGTCCTTCTGCGTGATCTTGAGCGCTTCACGGGCTTCACCGGCCAGTTTCTTCGCCGATGGCGCTTTTGTGGCCGGTGCTTTTGTCTCATGCATGGCTGTGCGACGAATCGTGCCGTCTGGCAGGCGCTCGACTTTCCAGGCCCGCGCAGGTTTCAACGCACCACGGCGCAGGGCGGCGATTTCACGATGGATGGTGTTAATCTCGGATGTTTTCATGGATCAAGCTGTTGGAGGATTTGGCGCACTTCAGATTTCCCAAGGTTTTCCTGCTCATTTTTGGCATAGACTCGGCACAGGATGATGATTCCGTCATCAGTCACCCAGAAATAAATGATGCGCAGGCCGCCGCGTTTGCCACGGCCGCCGCCTCGCCAGCGCAGTTTGCGAAGTCCTTTGCCGCCGGGGATGATGTCACCTGCGGCGGGACGTTCGAGAAGCTGGTCTTGGAGGGCGAAAAGTTCATCGTCTAGCAGCAGGTCGGCTGCCTGCCGGGTGAAGGTGGGAAGTTCCTGGAAAAGAATCATGAGTGCGCCGCTGGCGCACTCTGCCTCAGATCGAATGCACGTCAATCTCCAGGATGCCACCTCATTTCAAAGCCCACACCTTCACGTTGTCGAACGTGACCTCCTGGCCGTCCTTGCCGCCCATGCGGAAGACGAGGCCGGGTTTTTTGACATGGAAATCAGGAGCGGTGGCCTTGAGCGGCTCTTTTCCGGCGATCTGGGCGACGACGTTGTCGCCTTTGCACTCCAACAGCAGCGTGTAAGTCGTGGCAGAATCGAATGCGGTCTCGGCCTTGGCGTGCGTCTTCGTTTTGCTCTCAGGATTGGCCTTGTCGTTGTGCTCGATGAGGCTCCAGCCGGTTTTGCTGATGACGACGGACAGCAGGTGCCCCTTTTTATTCAACTCACCCGGTGCCGGATCGAAACCCAGGTTGATGATCCGAGCCTCGCCAATTTTGAAGTCGAGCTGCACGGCACAATCCTGCATAGGCAGCCGGTAACGAAACGCGCCGATGTGCATGTCGGTGGATTTTTCAGCGGCACGCAGGGTGCCATCGGCAATGCGCAGCGAGCCGGTGTTCGCGTTCCAGCCTTTCGGCACTTCGGGAGCGCTGAAGGTCTCTTCGAGCAGTTTTTCGCCCAGCGTTCCGAGTTTCGGGGTCAGATCGGCCGCGTTGGCTAAACTGGAGGCGGCAAAGAGAAGGAGAAGACGTGCGGATTTCATGTGCGGGCTGAAACGATGCGCACAAGGTGAAATTGCGCCGAGATTCAAAGCGATTTGGCTGCTTGCTCAAACATCCGCGTTGATCAATTCAACCAACGAGGGATGCGCTTTGCTGAGAAAGGCTGGTGCTAGCAAAAATTCTTGGCAGTATCGCAAGCAGCCTCACCATTCAGTGTCTTCATGATCACTCTCCGAATCGAGCAAGCTCCACCGCATGATGGCAAGCATCTCATTACCTTGCGTCTGCTTGTCATCGGCAAGGCCGAGCGCAAAGCAGAGGCATCCATCGAGTTCGCCCTGTCAGATCGAGAGCAGGAGGATCTGCGCTGGTATCTGGAAGACTACCTTCAAAAGGCCGGCGTCACCGAGCCGGTGGTGGTCGAGCAGGTCACCGGCATGATCCGCCAGCGCGGCATCGAGCTGTATCAGAAGGTCTTCACGGCCAATACCAATACGCAGGCTCTTTGGTTCGCCGTGCGCGACCAACTCGCCGACCTGCGCATTGAGATAAGCACCAGCATCGCCGAAGCGGCCAGCGTTCCGTGGGAGCTGATGCACGATCCTGAACTGGACAGCCCCATCGCCCTGCGGGTGAAGGCATTTGTTCGCGTGCAGTCGGACCCGAACATCGGCTTCGTCGATGTGCCGCCGCTGGATGATAGAGGACGCCTGCGGCTGCTCTACATCGTCTGTCGGCCCAGCGGCTCGCGTGATGTGCCGTTGCGAGCCTTGGTCAATCGCATCCTTCAGGACCTTGGTGACGATCTCGACCGCTTCGACATCACCGCGCTGCGCCCGCCGACGTTTGAGCAGCTTCAGCAGGAGCTGGGCCGTGCCAAGGCGGAGGGCAAGCCCTACCACATCGTCCACTTCGACGGCCACGGCGTCTTCGCCGACCTCTGCAACACCACGCTATCGGATTGGATCGGCAGCCTCTCCAGCGTCGTGCTTGGCGGAACGAAGAGCGGCAAACACGGCTACCTCCTCTTCGAGCATCCTGAGAGCGAAGAAAAGATGCGTCCCGTCGATGGACACGCGCTGGGCAAGCTCCTGCATGACCACGGCTCGCCCGTGCTTGTGCTCAATGCCTGCCAGTCCGCCATGCATGAGGCGTCGGCCGCGCCGTCCGCCGACTCCAGCGTGCATGATGAAATCCGCGCCATTGGCTCGCTCTCGCAGGCGGTCATTGATCAGGGCGTGCCCGCTGTGCTCGGCATGCGATACAGCGTCTATGTCGTCACCGCCGCCCAATACATCGGCGAGCTGTATCGGGCGCTGGCGCAGGGGCAGAGCTTCGGCGAGGCCGCCAGCACGGGCCGGAAGCACCTTTTTCACAATCCCGAGCGCTGGCTCGGTTTGCAGCCGCGTGTGTTGCAGGATTGGTGTGTGCCCGTGGTACATGAGGCCATGCCCATCAGCCTGCTGCCCACCAACAAGGGTGACCTGAAGCTCGACAGCGGCGAAGAGCGCGATCCTGCTCAGATGTCCAGCGTGCTGCGTCGTTATGTGCCGGAGGGCGGCTTCGTCGGTCGCGATGAGACACTGCTGGCGCTCGACCGTGCCTTTGACCAGCATCGCATCGTCCTGCTGCACGCTTACGCCGGGCAGGGGAAGAGCAGCACGTCGGTCGAGTTCGCCCGCTGGTATGCGCTCACCGGCGGCCTCGGTTCGCCGCCGATCGTGCTCTTCAGTAACTTCGAGCAGCATCTCGACTTGGCGAGCCTGCTTAATCAAGTCGCAACCGCCTTTCGTCACAAGCTGGAAGCCGAGAACATCCATTGGCATGCCGTCAATGAGTCGGACAAACGCACGGACATCGTGAAGCGACTATTGCGCAAGATTCCCGTGCTGTGGATCTGGAACAATGTCGAGACTGTCGCCGGATTCCCGACGGGCGCGCTCTCGCAGTGGACGGCAGCCGAGCAGGGGGAACTGTGTGACTTCCTCAAGCAGATCGCCATCGACAACCGCAGTCAGTTGAAACTCCTGCTCACCTCCCGACGGGACGAGCAGGACTGGCTGCGCGCCCTGCCAAATCGGGTTAAGATGCCGCGCATGTCCGGCCCCGATGCCGCCCGGTTGGCCCAGCAGCTCGGGAAGAAAAACAAGGTCACCCTTAGTGAAGTCGGCGACTGGCAGCCGCTGCTGGACTACTGCGCGGGGAATCCGCTCACCCTGCGCGTGCTCGTCGGCCAGGCGCTGAAGATGGGCCTGCGCGGCCCCACCCAGCTCCAATCCTTCGTCGAGGCCATCCGCAACGGCGAACAACACATTGAGGACGCGGACGCCAGCGAAGGCCGCGACCACAGCCTCGGTGCCTCCCTCGACTACGGCTTTAAACACGCCTTCAAAGACGACGAATTACCTGTCATCGCCCTTCTGCACCTCTTCCAAGGCACGGTGCTGACGGACATTTTGGAGATGATGGGCAAACAAGAAGGCTTTGCGGTTCCAGAACTGCATGGCTGGAGCAAAGAGCGCATCAATCGACTGCTACACCGTGCTACAGAAACCGGACTTATCGATCATCTGTGGAACGATCGCTTCACGATTCACCCTGTGCTTCCGTGGTTCCTGCGTCAGGTCTTCACCAAGCACTATAATGGCGAGGAGGGGCGCAGCCTTGGCGAAGCTGCTCTGCGCGCTTGGGTCGTGGCGACAGCCGACCGGGCTAGTTTTAGCCACCGACGTTTCCACGAAGGCAAAAAAGATGTCATCGTGCTGCTTGAGTTGGATGAGATGAATATCCTACACGCTCGGGATATTGCGTGTGGGCACCAGTGGTGGAAATCAGTCACATCGGCAATGCAAGGCCTCCGATGCCTGTATGGATACCATGGCCGCAGTGCTGATTGGGAGCGGCTGGTTAGAGAGATCGTTCCCGACTACTGCACGGCCACTGATGATCCCGTACCGGGCCGGGAGGAGAGCTATAGCCTGATCATGGAATACAGATTGTCGTTAGCGAAGAAGAGCCGAGATACCGTCTCTGAACGAAACCTGTTTGAGAAGCTCTTGGAGTTTAATCGCCGACAAGCTGCAGAGGCACTTGCTCTGCCTCTTGAAGAGGCACTGAACCCGATTCAGCGAATGCAAATTCATCTGCTTGCAGTGTCTCTTGCCAATATTGGAGACCGTCAAAGGATGGATGGCGATCCTGATTGCATTTCAATGTTTGAGGAGGCAGCATCTTTATTCGAGCGTATCGATAGAAAGGTGGAACGAGCCGATCTGGCGTGCAGCATCGGCAGCGCCTTTCGAGACGTGCCAGTCATTAGAAATCTTGAGCGTGCGGCGGAATCTTATCAATCCAGCCTTTCTCTGAGAGCTTCCACCGACCACATCGGGCAAGCCGAGTCCTTGAGGGAACTTGGCAAGGTGTCTCACTTGCGTTTTAACGAAGCGGAGAGGCTCGGAGAACCCAAGGAGACTTGTTTGATGCATGCTAATGAAGCGCTCCGACTTTACCATCAATCGCTAGCGGTCTGTCCCCTGTCAGCAGTGAATAGCCTCGGACCCATCCATTGTCATCTGGGCAATCTTTTCGCCGAAATGCACTGCTGGGACGATGCACGCAAGCACTACGAAATGTCTGCCACCTATACCGAAACGATTAATCGCCAAGGTGCAGGAATCACACGTCATAATCTGGCCATCATGTATCTCCGAGCTTCGGAAGAGCAGCATCAACATGCCCGAGGCGACTTCCTGTGTCGCGCCGAGGCCTATGCTCAGGCTGCCCTGCGGGACTTCCAGCACTATCAAGGCTGCCTTGCCGACGACGAAACCGAGACCCAGCGCCTGCTCGGCATCATCGCGAAGGAACTCGAAGCGCTGCCGGTCTCTTGAGTTGCACTCTTTTCGCCGCATGCTCACCCGCGAGCAGCGGCCCTCGCCCACGCGTCGGCGTCGATCAATTCTTCCAGTGAGGGATGCGCGACGACCTGATGCGCGGTCATGACGCGTTCGACGGTCTGCCAGATGCCGGGGAACTTGATTTTGCCGTTCAGGAAGGCATCGACGGCGACTTCGTTGGCGGCGTTGAGGACGGCTGGGAGTGTGCCGCCGATGGTGCCGGCGTGGCGGGCGAGGTTGAGGGCGGGGAAATCGTCCGTGCGGGGGGCTTCGAAGTGCAGGGCACCGACTTGGGCGAAGTTGAGCGGCTGCAAATTGTTCGGGACGCGGTCAGGCCAAGTGACGGCGTACTGAATGGGGAAGCACATGTCGCTGTGACTGAGCTGGGCGATGACGCTGTTGTCGGCGAATTCGACCATGCTGTGGACGATGCTTTGCGGATGCACGACGACCTCGATCTTGTCCATCGGCACGTCGAAGAGCCACTTGGCCTCGATCATTTCGAGGCCTTTGTTGAACAGCGTGGCGCTGTCGATGGTGATCTTGCGCCCCATAGTCCAGGTGGGGTGCTTCAATGCCTGGGCGACAGTCACGTCTGGCAATTGATCCGCAGGCAGCGTGCGGAAGGGGCCGCCGCTGGCGGTGAGCAGGATGCGCTGCACGTCGCTATGGCGATGGCCTTCGAGGCACTGGAAGATGGCGTTGTGCTCGCTGTCCACGGGCAGGATGTTCACGCCTTTGCGCTTCGCGGCCTCGGTGACGGCCTCGCCGGCCATGACGAGGATTTCTTTGCTGGCGACGGCCAGATGCTTGCCGCGCTCGATGGCCGCAAGGGCCGGTGCGAGTCCGGCAGTGCCGACGATGGCGACCAGAACCATGTCGGCATCGGATTCGTTCACGAGATCGACGAGTCCTTGCGTGCCGACATGCAACACGACATCCGCAGGTAGCAGCATACGCGCCTTGGCCGCTGCGGCGGGATCGGTGAGCGCGACCTGCTTCACACCGGTTTCGCGAACCTGGTCAACGAGTGCCTCGACGCTGCTGTTCGCGGCCAGACCGACGATTTGCATGCGCTCCGGGAGGTCGCGGGCGACTTTGAGGGCGCTGGTGCCGATAGAGCCGGTGGAGCCGAGGAGAAGAACTTTGCGCATCACAGGGCTTGGTTTGGCCTATCGCGCGATGGCGGACAAGTAGAAATAAAACACCGGTGCTGTGAACAGCAAGCTGTCGGTCAAATCTAGAATGCCGCCGATGCCGGGCAGCGCGTGGCCGCTGTCTTTGATGGCGACGCAGCGTTTGAGCACGGATTCGGCCAGATCGCCGGTCACGGCAGTGGCGCAAAGCACGGGGGCGAGGATCATGCCGTGCATCCAGGTGATGGGGGCGATTTTTTCCGGCATGAGAGCCAGCAGGATGGCGGCGGCGCCGAAGGAACCGATGAAAGCACCGACAAAGCCCTCCCATGACTTGGCCGGGCTGATGTGCGGGATCATTTTGTGCTTCCCAAACAGCACGCCGACCACATAAGCGCCCATGTCGCTGAACTTGGTGACCATGACGAGGAAGAGCACGAGGAAGATGCCCGTGATGCCTTTCCCGTCGGATTGGAAGTACATCAGGCGGGCGATGAAGCCGAAGAAGATGACGGTGTAAACGACACCAAAGACCGTGTTGAAGATGCGCTGGAGCGTCAAGGCACCCTCAAGCTGATGGCGGTAGCACAGCAGGAAAGAGCCGTGAACGCTGGCGGTCAGCGCGGCTAGGTCGAGCCACATGGGCGGCACGTTGTGACGTGTGGTCGTGTACCAGATCACCGAGCCCCAGTACAAGACGCAGATGACGAAGCCGAGCGCGTTGAAAGAGCGGGCATGCGGGTCATTGCGCAGCAGGCGGTAGTACTCGACCGCGCCAGCGACGCCGAAGAAGCCAGTGATCGCGATGATCAGCCAGGCGTTCTGCCATTGCAGAAAAGCGACGGTGAGCAGCGACCACAGCAGCAGTGTGCTGAAAAGCCGGGAGGCAAAGACGCGACGCTTGCTGGGCGTGGTCGGCGGGGCTGCGGCGGCGGATTCGGACATGCGGCGGGTTGGGGAGCGCCCATTTAGAGCGTATCCCGCTCTCCAGGGCAATGCGATTTCTCGGTTGGTCTTGGCAGCGTCACAAAGCGCCTTCAAAAAACGCCCGCAGCTCGTGCAACTCACGCCCTTCCTGGCAGACCTCGTTCAGGTTCGCCACGGCGGCGGGGATGTGCTGAAGGTAGTGCGGTTTGCCGAGGTTGCGGCTGAGGTTGGCGTAGGCGCCGAGGGCCTGCATGAGGCGCTGGGCGGAGCAGAGGTAGAAAACCTCGCGCAGCTCGTTCAGATCAAGGCCGCGATGCTCCGCGTAGTAGCGCAGCAGCTCGGAGCGCTCGGTGCGCGAAAGGTTCACATACGGGTCGTAGAGCAGCGAAGCCAGATCGTACTCGGCGCGGCCGAGGCGCAGGCCTTGGTAATCGACCAACCAGGCGTCCTCGCCACGGATGAGCACGTTTTGACTTTGGAAGTCGCGGTGAACCAGGCAACGCGGCAGGCAGGCCAGGCGGCGGCGGAGCTGCTTGAGCGTGTCGTGAGCGGCGTTGTATTCGGCCTGGCCGAACTCGCGGCCCAGATGCCCGCCGACGAAGTGGTCGAGGAAGTAGTTCTGCTCCCATTCGTACAGCGCCTCGTCGAAGGCGGGTTCCAGCTCGTCGAGATCGGCCTGGGTGAGGGAATTTTCATCCACTCCATGAAACTTGGCCGCCTCCCGCAAGGTGGCCTCGTAAAGCGGGCCGCGATGGCTCCAGGGCTTCTCGTTGAGGGATTGCAGATCCACGCGGCCCAGATCCTCCAGCCACACGCAGAGCCGCGGCTCATCAAAGGCAAACACCTGCGGCACATGCGCGCCGATTTTTTTCAGGCGGTAAGTGGCGGGGACAAACTTCGGATTGTCACGCCGGGCCAGGGTATAAACCATCAGCACCATTGGCGGGCGGCCATTTTCCCATTTCAGGCGGTAGAAATGACGGTCGGAAGCACCTTTGAGGATCACCTCGACCTCGCACGGGGTGCCGTTCAGTTCAGGGAACTGTTCGCGGGTGAGAATGAGCAAGGCCTCGTGTTCGGGGAGCATTTTCGTCAGTTCAAAGTTTCAGGTTCAAAGTTCCAAGCTGGAAAATCTCATGGAGGTCACGTTCCGACACAACTTGAAACCTGAAACTTGAAACCCTGCCAGCTAGAAGTCCACGTCCTCCACGATGCCCGCCGCCGTGATGCCGCCACGAACGATGCAGCGCTTCAGTTGGGCACCGCGCACGACGCGCCCGCCGGGCCAGACGATGGTGTCTTCCAGTTGGGCACCAGATTCGATCACTGCTCCGGCTCCGACGACGTTGATGCCACGCAAAACAGCCCCGTCCTCAATCTGGGCCGCAGGATCAAGGGCGGGTGCATACATGCCGTTCAGGGCCGAATGCGCAGAGAGGTAGGCAGTGCGGCTGCCGAGATCCCACCAACTGCCCTCGTCGATGACCACGGCACCGATCTTGGCCCCTTCGCGGATCATGTTGAGAAAGATGGGGATGACGGACTCGACCTTGCCGGGCGTGATCCAGTCGTGAATGGCCGGATCGCAGGCATAGATGCCGGTGAAGAGGTATTTTCCTTCGTCGCCGGTGCCGAGCTTGTTGCGGATGTCCGTCACGCGGCCCCGCCGGGGATCAAACGCGATGTGCAGGGACGGACCGTGGCTGCGCAGGGCCAGCGTCACGAGATTGCCGTTCTCGCGGTGCTCGGTGAGCAGCGGCTTGAGCGGCAGGTCGGTCAGGATGTCGCCGTTATAGACGAGGAAGGGCTCGTTCCCGAGCAGATCGCGCACGTTGGCAATGCCGCCGGCGGTTTCGAGCCGCACGGGGCTTTCGTTGCGAAACTGGATCGGCGTTCCGCGATAACGCTGATCCGGGAATGCCTGCGCGTAGGCCTCGGGCAGGTGATGTGTGTTCACCACGAAGCGTGACACACCCGCCGCATGCAGGTGATCGAACGCGTAGGTGATCAGCGGCCGGTGAAACACGGGCACGAGGGGTTTCGGAAGCTGTTCCGTCAGCGGCCGGAGCCGTTCACCCATGCCTGCGCCCAATACAAATGCCTGTTTCACGCGGCGGCCTTTACGCGGACGCGATGGCGGCGCAAACGGAAGTTCATCATCGTGCTCAGGCCGCCCGCTTTTTCCGCAGCCAGGTGACGAGGAACACGATTCCGGCCACCGAAGCGACGGCTGGCAGAGCGTAGCCGCCGCCTGAAACCGCCTCGCACATCGGGCAGTCCATGGCAGGCAGCACCTCGGCGGTGCCCTGCGGTGCGTCCGCCGTGATCGGCGGCGGGGCCGCCGTGCGCGGCTTGAAGGTCTTTAGGTCCAGGACATAGCTGGATTCCCCTGGAAATAGGATCTGGAAGCGGTCCAGCTTTTTGCCGAGGGCGGTGTTGTGATACAACACGCTCAATTCCCCGGTCTTCAGCGCCTTGATGGAATAACCCGTCGTTCCGGCCGGCACCTTCGTTTTCCACGTTCCTGTCAGCACCACGACATCTTCTGGCGTTTTCAGCGGCGCGTTTTCATGCGTGGTGAACTCAAAAACGAACTCGGGGTTCACGGGAGCCGCCGGATCGAGCACGATCTCGACCACGCGCTTCACATAGTCGCGGGCGGCGGTTTTGAGCTGCTCTTTGCGCTCCGTCGTAAAAAGGGCCAGGTCCGCGTTCGTCACTGAGAGCGCCACGTTTGGGTCTGCCTCAAAACAGCGCGGGTCCACCTCCACTTGGAGCGTCCAGACTCCATCTTGGGCGAAATCTGCCCGCACCGGCACCTCTGGCAGCGGGTGGGCGAAACAAGGAGTGGCAAACACCCAAAAAAGGCTGCCAAGAATGCTGGAGGCGCGTGACTTCATCAGGAAGAGCGTGGCACAGACCTGGGCGCTGTGACGAGCCTTTTTACCCCACCCCACAAAAATTTTGATTGTCAGCACCCGCCCGGTTCGTTTTGAATGGGTGCAAATCCGCTCGGTCACTTCCCTGCCGGAAAGCTAACCACACCCAAACCAAACATGAAATCCATCCTCACCACCCTCGCCGTCCTCGGCCTTTCCGTGTCCGCCTTCGCAGGCTGCGGCGAAACCACCACCTCCAAGGGCAAGCTCAAGTCCTTCGACAAAGACACCAAATCCATCGTGATCGAAGCCGATGGCAAGGAAGTTAAGACCAAGGTGACCGCCAAAACCAAAAATGCTGAAGGCATCGAGAAGCTGGTCGGCAAAAACGTGACCGCCGTCATTTCCAAGCACGGCTATGCTGAAACCGTTGAGAAGAGCTAGTTTATCCTGCGGTGATTGAATTTCACCCGCGAAGCCCGGAGGTGCCCCCTCCGGGCTTTTTCATGTCCTCATTTTAAGATTGCGTGGAATACCCGGTTTGGAACATGCTCTCACCACTGCTGTACGCGGGCTTCCTGCCCGCGTCAGTTCCAGCATCCACACCACACACTCATGAAAGCACTCCTCACACTTGCCCTCGTGGCTTCGGCGCTCGCCCTCAGCAGTTGCGGCAACTGCCCGCTCGCCCCCCAGAAGAAATCCTGCCCCGTCGGCTGCACCAAGCCCTGCTGCGTCAAAAAAGAGGCCTGTTGCAAGCATTGAGCCTGCCGTCTCAAGACGACCTTGCCACGAAGCCCGGAGACGCGCTCCGGGCTTTTTCATGCCCGCGTTGCGCCGATCCTGCCCGCGAGTGTGCCGCTTTTGGCATGTCACGCTTAAACATGCACGCTGAGTGCAAGTTTAACCCCATGCCTTCGTAACACCGGCATGAAACTCAGCCTTTTCACCGACTACTCCCTGCGGGTGCTCATGTTTGCCGCGCTCAAGGGCGAGTCCTTTTCCCTCAGCGAGGTCGCAGAGTCCTACGACATCTCCCGCCACCATCTGGTGAAGGTGGTGAACTACCTCGCCAAGCTCGGCTACCTCGAAACCCGCCGGGGCCGCGGCGGTGGCATCGCCTTGGGCATGCAGCCGGAGGACATCCGCATCGGCATGGTCGTGCGCCGCACGGAGGACACCCCCTTCATCGTCGAGTGCTTCGACAAGAAACACAACACCTGCCCCATCAACGGCTCCTGCCGCCTCAAAGGCGCCCTCGCCCAGGCGGTGAACGCCTTTTATGAAACCCTCGACCACCACACGCTGCGTGACCTCGTCACTGGCATGGATGGCGCGCGTATGAACCGCATTCTGCTCCCCAAGCCATGAAACACCTCCTTCAAACGAGCCTGCTTATCTTCTCGCTCTCCGGCACCGCCCTGCAGGCCGAGGACGAGTACGAAAACGCCCCCATCCGCTACTCCGACACCGAGCCCAACGACGCCGCCCAGCGCCTCGAACGCCTGATGGCCGCCGGGAAGGTGAAAATCGACCGCACTGATGCCTGGACCGTGCTGCGCGATGTGATGAAGCAGTTCGACATCCCTGCGGAGTCGCAAGTCATGGTCTTCTCAAAGACCAGCAAGCAAAACGACCGCATCAACCCGCAGACACCCCGCGTCGTCTATTTTGGCGACAACGCCTACGTCGGCTACTGCCTCGGCGGAGCCATTGAGGTGTCCACCATCGACCCGAAGCTCGGCCCCATCTTCTACCTGCTCGATCCGCATGAAGAGCCGCAGAAGCCGCTGCACTTCCAGCGGGACAACAGTTGCCTGAGCTGCCACGGCGGTCCCTTCACGCCCGAAGTGCCCGGCGTCATCGTGCGCTCCGTGTATCCCGGTCCCGAAGGTCATCCCATCATGAGCCAGGGCAGCACCGTCGTCGATACCACCACACCGTTCAGCGACCGCTGGGGCGGCTGGTACGTCACCGGCAGGCACGGTAGCGTCCTGCATCGTGGCAACGTCACCGCCACCGAGAAAAACGACCAGTCCATCGACATTGATTTCGAGAAGGGTGCCAACATCACCAAACTCGCCCCATTTTTCGACACCACGCCCTACCCGCGCAAAACCAGCGACATCATCGCCCTCATGGTGCTGGAGCATCAGACCAGCGTGCAAAACATCCTCACCAAGGCCAACCACACCTCCTTGCGCGCCATGCACATGCAGACCAGCCTCCAGCGCGAACTGGGAGAGAAAGTGGACAGGGAACCCACCGGCACCGCGCGCCGCATCATCGACCACTGCGCCGAGGACGTCGTCGAGGCCCTGCTTTTCAAAGACGAGGCCGTGCTCCCCGAAGGTGGCATCGAGGGCGATCCCGCCTTCCAAACCGCCTTCACCAAACGTGCCCCGCAAAGCAGCGACGGCCGCAGCCTGAAGGACTTCCAGCTCCTCAACCGCCTCTTCAAGCACCGCTGTAGCTACATGGTCTATTCCCTCACCTTCCAGCACCTCACCGCCCCGCTGAAGCAAACCGTCCTCAACCGCCTCTGGACCGTCCTCGAAGGCAAGGACACCACCGGCAGCTACACCTACCTCACCGACACTGAACGCGCCCACATCCGCCGCATCCTCGCTGAGACATTGCCCGGCGCTCCGGCGGAGTGGAAGAAGGCGCTGGCGGCGAAGTGAATGGCCTGCCGGGAGAAAACTCCGCGCTTCATTTTTTACATGGGCAAATGCAACAAACGGCTCAGATGCTTAAACAAGCGCCTCCACTTGCCCGCTTCCGATTCATTCGCGCTGCCGCCGTCGGAATAAGATTAGCGTGAGAAGACCGCTGCCGCTCAAAAAAGCCACGGAAGGTTCGGGCGTTGAAACAGCAACAAGGTTATCCAAGAAGACCTCTCCACCAGCGGCAGGCCGGGTGATACGGAGCCATAGCGCGCTGCCATCGGTCCCGCTGGTGCCAGAATTCAAGTTCACGCTGAATGGTACGCTGTAAGCATTTGAACTGCTTGCGGCTCCGATGACGAGGCTTTCTAAATCAGCCCGACTGAAGACATGCGTGGCAAGCAAGGTCACACCAAGCGCGGTTCCGTCAGCAGCACCCGGAAAATCACCAGAAAGGAGCTGCAAGTTGAATCCATTATTGATGCTTCCAAGTTGGGCGCGTTGCAGGATGTCGCCGCTGATGGTGACAACCTCATCTGCCGTGTAGGTGCCGATCTGAGAATAAACATACCCGGTTTGGTTTGAAAAACCCAGCACGGTGGAAACATTGACGCCCATGTCAGTGGTCGAACGATATAGCCACTCTGAGTAGCTGTTAGAGTTTGTGCTTTCCTCAAACCAGCCGTTAATCGCAAAAATGGAGCCATTGTTTGAAGGAACCTGACTCTCGAATGTACCGTTTGAAATCCCAATCACCGCCGCGTTAACGGAAATGGTCAGAGAACTCAGAAAAAGGAGGCACAGCGAGGGGCGAAATTTCTTCATGAAATAAAAATCTTTGGCGCGGCGTCTGCAAAACTTAAGGGGATGATAAACGATCACGCATCAAGAGTGCAATGAGCATCTCAACAAACTTGGGCCAAACCACCGGTTGCAAGACTCCTGTCTTCGGCCGCTGTGCCGAGGACTTCAGCGAAGCCCTTCTCGAAAAATGCGCTGGTGGCAAAGTATATCATTGTGCTTTGAGCCGGTGTTGAAATCTCCTGCTCCACCTCCAAGCTGCGCCCATGAAGCAACTCCTCACCCTCCTGCTCTGCGCGCTTTGCCTCACCGCCTGCGAAAAACAGCCCGCCGAGGTCGATTTTGCCGACAAGGACGTGGAACTGCTCAATGAAGGCAAAGAGGCGAACTACAAAGGCAAGCCCTACACCGGCCTCGTCCGCAACAAGCACTCCAACGGCAAGACCATCGGCGAATACCCCTACACGGACGGCAAGATGCACGGCGTGATGAAGGAATGGTGGGAAAACGGCCAGCAGTCTGCCGAAACCAACTTCGACCACGGCCAGCGCCACGGCTTGAACCGCTACTGGGACATGAAGGGCAAGCAAACCAAGGAACAAATCTACGACCACGACAAATCCATCAGCGAGAAGCACCTCTGATTCGGGCATTCGTCATTCCGCATTCGTCATTCGACATTTCCCCTCATGGTCGCCCCCGTCATCGCCCTCCTCGTCATCGCCCTCGTCTCGCTGCTGGCGGTGCGTGTGGGCGCCACGGCTCTGATGATGACCGGCCTGAGCTGGGACACCGCCAGCTTTCAGGCTTACTCCGCGTTTTTCGGCGTCGGCTTCACCACCAAGGAGGCGGAACTCGTCGTGAACCACCCCGTGCGCCGCCGCATCATCCGCGATCTCATTCTCGCCGGAAATGTCGGCCTCACCTCCGCGCTCGCCACGCTCATCGTCACCCTGCTGCAAAGCAGTTCCGGCGGTGACACGGTGCTCATGCTTGCCTGGCTCGTCGGCGGTCTGCTGCTGCTGCTGTTTATCTCCCGCCTCACCTGGTTTCAAAAAGTGCTCGACCGCGTCATTCAATACACCCTGGAGCGCACCGGCATGGTGCGCGCGCTCGATTACGAGCTGCTGCTGCGCATCCAGCACGGCTACGTCGTCTCCGAGATCGAAATTCTGCCGGACACTCTCCTCGCGGGCCGCACGCTGCGCGAATCCCGCCCCTGGGACCGTGGTGTCGTCGTTCTGGCGATCAAACGTGACGGCGAAACGCAGCACGGCATCCCCAGCCGCGATGATTTGATCAAAGCCGGCGACGTCCTCACCGCCTACGGCAAAGAAACTGCCCTTCAGGCCATGACGCAGCCGCTACAAACAGGAACCAAGAACGAAGAACCATGAACTTGATGAACCAAGTCTGCGCCGTCACCGGAGCCGCGAAAGGCATCGGCCTCGCCACCGCCAAAGCACTGCTCGCTCGCGGTGCGCGCGTGGCCCTGCTGGACCTCGATTCCGTCACCCCCAACGATGCCAACGCCATCTCCATCCGCTGCGATGTCACCCGCGCCGCCGAGGTACAGGCCGCCGTGGACCAAATCACCGCGAAGCTCGGCCCCATCGCCGTCTGGGTGAACAACGCCGGCCTCGCCCGTCATCGCTGGATTCCCGATTACACCGAGGCCGAGATCGACCTCATGCTCGATGTGAACCTCAAAGGCACCATCCTCGGCTCCCAGGCCGCCTTGCGTGCCATGATCCCGCACAAGCACGGCCACATCATCAACGTCATCTCCACCGCCAGCCTGCGCGGCATCCCGAGCGAGACGGTCTATTGCGCCGCCAAGTGGGGCGTGCGGGGATTCACCCAAGGACTGGCCGAGGAAGCCGCCGCGCATCGCATCCGCGTCACCGCGCTTCTGCCCGGCGGCGTTGACACCGCCTTCTGGGATGATGCGAGCACACGCCAAGCTCCCACGCAGCTTTTCCTCAAGCCGGAACACATCGCCAACGGCATCGTGAGCTGCATCGAGATGGACGACTTCTGCGTGCCGCGTGAATTGGTGCTGCGCTCGCTGGATGACAGTGATTTTTCCGTGAAGCCGGCCTGAGCAGGCAGAAACAGACATCGGCTGTCGTTTGCTTGGCATGAGACTGCTTTCATTGCTCTGCCTCCTTGCTTTTGCCTCCACCCTTCACGCCGCGCAGCTTCACATCGGCGCGACCACCATCGACATCACGCCGGATGAGCCGGTGGCGCTCGACGGACAGCGCAATGTGCGCATCTCGCAGAAACCTGTGACGCGCATCTTCGCCACCGCGCTCGCGCTGGAGTCGCGTGAGGGCGATCAGGTGCTGGAGCAGGCGATCATGGTGTCCTGCGATCTCGTGGCGATCCGCGCCGGCATTCTGGCCAAGGTGCGGGAAAAGATCGGCGACCGCCTGGCGGGCGTGGACTTGAAAAAGATCTTCCTCAACGCCACCCACACGCATACCGCGCCGGTGACGGTCGAT
>Ga0209573_1002666_pt1 | contig 21928 bp, 22 predicted proteins | sample TNRBio252014_DNA_FD_185870 | JGI IMG/M metagenome (GOLD analysis project Ga0209573, IMG submission 185870) | Wastewater treatment Type I Accumulibacter community from EBPR Bioreactor in Madison, WI, USA - TNR Reactor_6/25/2014_ DNA (SPAdes)... | ecosystem: Engineered > Bioreactor > EBPR >...
CCGCGACGATGGACGACTTGGACACGCCTTTCTTGGCGGCCAGCTCGTCCAGGCGCTTGGCGTGCTCCGGCTGGATGAACAGGTTGAGGCGGTAGTGGCTCATAGCTCGATTCCGTCGTTGGGGTCGAGGGAAGCCAGCCGGGCCGTGCGCTGCATGGCCGGATCAAGCTGGCGAGGAAGGGGAAGCGGCAGGTCGTCGTCGTCATCGAGCAGCGCGAGGTCGGCCGCAGGCGCGGCCAGGTCGGGGTCATAGGCGACGGTTTCCGAGAGTTCGGGCTGACGGCGTGGGCCGCCGTCGTCGGTCGATGCGCCGAAGCCTTCGGCGGTATCGGTCACAGGCGCGGCTGGCACGACCGGAATCGCCAACCCGCTCCAGTCGTCGGGGCGCAGCGGCGGCGCGTCGGCGTACTGCCCATCCGCCAGCGTGGGCGGCGGCAGCACGCGCTGCTTGAAATTGCTGTCCGCGTAGTAGCGCAGCTTCCTGGCCTTGATCGGCGCCACGCTGGACACCATCACTACTGCCTCGTCGGGCGGAAGCTGCATCACCTCGCCGGGCGTCAGCAGCGGGCGCGCTGTTTCTTGGCGCGACACCATCAGATGCCCGAGCCACGGCGCGAGCCGGTGGCCAGCGTAGTTGCGCTGCGCGCGCAACTCGGTGGCCGTACCCAGCGTCTCGGAAATGCGCTTGGCGGTGCGTTCGTCGTTCGTCGCAAACGTCACGCGGACGTGGCAGTTATCGAGGATGGAATGGTTCTGCCCATACGCCTTGTCGATCTGGTTGAGCGACTGCGCGATGAGGAAGCTGCGGATGCCGTAGCCGGCCATGAAGGCCAGCGCCGTCTCGAAGAAATCCAGGCGCCCCAGCGCCGGGAACTCATCGAGCATCAGCAGCAGCTTGTGGCGGCGCGCGATGCCATCGGAGCCATCGAGCGATTCGGTAAGGCGTCGCCCGATCTGGTTGAGGATCAGGCGGATAAGCGGCTTCGTCCGCGAAATGTCCGAAGGCGGCACCACCAGATACAGCGACACCGGATGCCCGGCCGCGATCAGGTCTGCGATGCGCCAGTCGCAGCGCGATGTGACTTCGGCCACGGTCGGATCGCGGTACAGGCCGAGGAACGACATGGCCGTGGACAGCACGCCCGAGCGTTCGTTGTCGCTCTTGTTGAGGACTTCACGCGCCGCCGATGCGACGACCGGATGCGGCCCATCGCCGAGGTGCGGCGTGGTCATCATCCGGTGCAAGGTCAGCTCGAACGGGCTGGCCGGGTCGGACAGAAAGTTGGCGACGCCGCGCAGCGTCTTGTCTTCGCCCGCGTAGAGGACATGCAGGATGGCCCCGACCAGCAGCGCGTGCGAGGTCTTTTCCCAATGGTTGCGCTTCTCCAGCGCGCCTTCGGGATCGACCAGAATGTCCGCGATGTTCTGCACGTCGCGCACTTCATGCGCGCCGCGCCGAACCTCCAGCAGCGGGTTGTAGGCCGCTGACTTCGCATCGGTCGGGTTGAACAGCAGGCAATGCGAGAAGCGCGAGCGCCAGCCGGCGGTGATCTGCCAGTTTTCGCCCTTGATGTCGTGGATGACGGCCGACGCGGGCCAGGACAGCAGCGTCGGCACCACCAGACCGACACCTTTGCCCGAGCGCGTGGGCGCGAAGGTCAGGACGTGTTCCGGGCCTTCGTGGCGCAGGTACTGGCGGCCGTGCTGGCCGAGGAAAACGCCGGCCGGTTGCGTCAGGCCCGCCTTGTGAATGTCATCCGCGTTCGCCCAGCGGGCCGAGCCGTAAGTCGTGACCAGGCGCGACTGCCGCGATCGCCAGATCGACATGCCGATGGCGACGACCACCGCCAATAACCCACTGCCGCCCGCGATGGCGCCGCCGGTATCGAACACGCGCGGCGCGTAAGCATCGAAAACGAACCACCACTCAAACAACTTCCACGGGTGGTAGATCGGCGTGCCAAGAAAATCGAACCAGGGCGAGCCAAGGCGTACTTGATAGCCAAGGGCGGCTGCTGTCCATTGTGTGGCGCCCCACACGCCGGCGATCAAGATGCCGAATACCACGGCAATCTGACCGAACAGCACGTTCGTCCCTTGCATGACCTGGCCTCCGATTTCTCCTGCGCTGATTCCTCATGGAAGAAGCGGCACAAGGGCGTGCCGCAGGCGTCAGGATCGGTGCCGGGTCAGTGCCGGTCAAAGACCGTTTAGAGCAGAAAGGTCGAGGAAAAAGAAAGAATGAGTGCGGTGGCGAGCCAAAGAAAAACGCCGCAAGCGCGGGCGCATTGCGGCGTGTCGAGAAAAAAGTGAAGGCGAATCGGCGAACGGCCAACAATCAGAACTTTGGCGACTCTTTCGGCGGTGTGTAGGGCGTTTCTCCGTCGCCATAGAACCGTTTGCGCGTGGCTTCTGCTACCCGGTTGCACAGCACGTCGCCCAGCTTGGAGCGGTCGGTCTTGCATTGCTGGCGCAGTTCCTTGAGCCGGTCGGGGTTGGCCGCCAGTTCTTCCACCGTCGGAATGCTTGCCTCCGAATCGGCAGCTTTCTGAGGTGCCTCTGATTGGCCGCAAGCGGCCAAGGTAGTCACCAGCAAGAACGGAATGATCTTCTTCATGGCATCAATTCCTCCGGGGGATCAGGGTTGCGGCCTCGTATGGGCCTGGGAGTTTCCGGCAGTTCGATGGCCTGTACGCGCTCAATGAACCGTGTCAGTTCGTCGGACGGATCACCGTCAAGACGAAGCAAGTAGGTCGTAAGCGGCGGAACGCGCGACGCCAGCGGCCGGGCCACGACACCTAGCTCACGGCTGGTGGCAATGTGTGCAGCGCCCGCCAACCCGAGCGCGAAGCCGGCCGATACCAGTGCCATCATCAGATCGCACGTGGCAACTCGTTCTGCGATGAGCGGCTCCATGTCAGCACGACGCAGCACTCGTTCAACGTGCTTGGCATGGCCTTCACACACTTGCGGATCGCACAGGACCAGCGGATAGCGCAGCAACTCGTCCAAGGGAATGCGCTTGTGGGCCAGCAGCGGATGGCGGGCGGGAACCGCCACCATGAGCGCATCGCTCCAAGCGGGCACGGCGACGATGCCATCGCCTACTTCGTCGGATTGGGCAAACCCCACGTCGTACAGATCATCATGAAGCCCTTTGATCTGCTGTGATAACGGCACCTCGAAGAAGCGAATTTCGACCTCGGGTTCTTCCTGACGACACAACGCCAGTAAGGCCGGCAAGCGCGACGGCGTGATGCCATCCGACATGGCCACACGTAATTGCCCATGAAAGCCATTAGCCGCCGCTTTCACGCTGTCACGCGCTTGTTCCAGGGCAGCGAACACACGACGCACATGCTCCAAGAACAATGTTCCGGCATGGGTTAGCCGCGTGCTGCGCGTGGTACGGGCAAACAGCGCCACGCCGAGTTCTTCTTCCAGTTCCTTGATGGCCCGCGACAGCGGCGATTGTTCAATATGCAGCTTCTCCGCTGCGCGAGCGAAGCGGAGTTCTTCGGCCACAGCCAGAAAGTATCGAAGGTGACGAAGCTCCATAGTGATTCATATCCCGTGTCGCGCAGAGAAGCCGAATCAATCTTTTCCTTGGATGTCGCTTGATCCTGCCTTGAAATCCTTCACGAATTGATATAGCTGCGGCAGGAACGAAGACAGAAGCGGGTCATCCTTGTTTGCCAAGATGGCTCCACCAAATAACTTCAACCCAACTCCAAAAGCAGCGGCTTCCGCCTGGCTACTGAAATCACCTCTGCTGCGAATCCACGTCACGACAGAGATGATGTCGTCATGATTTCCAACCTCAAACTGTAGAGGCTTGCGATCGGTGGGAACGCCATGTGAATCAGTCAATTGCTCCAGAGTTACGCGATAACGGTATTGCCTCATTTGCATGGGTCCTCACGTTGGGCTAATGACGCTATTCACCGATGCGGATCTTCGGCGTCACGGACATGCCGACGCGCAGGTTTGCAGCGTCAAGCTGGTCGGGGTCGATGCGAATGCGCACAGGCAGGCGCTGGACGATCTTGGTGAAGTTGCCCGTGGCGTTGTGTGGCGCGACAGCCGAATAGCTGACGCCACTGGCCGGCCCCAGGCTTTCCACGGTTCCCTTCAGTACGGCACCCGGCAAGGCGTCCACCTTGATGTCCACCGATTGTCCGGCCCGTACACGCGCCAACTGCGTCTCGCGGAAGTTGGCCGTGATATAGAGGGCATCGAGTGGAATCACCGCCAGCAACGGCTTGCCAGCATTCACGAATGCGCCGACACGTACCGACTTCTGGCCGATCATGCCGTTGATGGGCGCGGTGATTTGGGTATAGGAAAGCTTCAACTCCGCAGCCGCCTGTGCGGCCTGCGCTTGAGAAAGCGCAGCCTTGGCCTTTTCAAGATCGGCTTTCAGGATGTCCGTTTGCTGCCGCGCCGCTTGCAGGCCCGCGCGGTTCTTGTCCCGGCTGGCCAGCCGAATGGCCAACTGCGCTTCGGCCTGTTGTTGTGCCTGGATCGAACCAGATCCATCGGCTGCCAAGTTGCGATAGCGTTTTTGGTTGGCCTCTGCCAGTTTGAGTTCGGCATCGTCCACCGCAACGGCTGCCTGCGCTTGGCGGATCGCGGTTTCTTGCTGCGCCACACGCGCGGCAAGCCCCGCGACGCTGGCCTCGGCGGCGGCGACTTGTGCCTTTGCCGCATCCACCGCAACGATGAAATCCCGGTCGTCGATGGCTGCGAGCAAATCCCCTGCCTTCACTGGCTGGTTTTCTTCGACCAGTACCTTGCCGATCACTCCCGACACCTGGGGCGCGACGAGGGTGAAATCAGCCTGTACATAGGCGTCGTCCGTGGATTGGGTCGATGCGCTGGACTCGGGACGATTCAGATAAATGACACAGCCCGCTGCGACTGCGAGCAGCAGCACGGCACTGGTGATCTTGGCTTTTTTCGGCATTGCCATGGTGAAACTATCCTTGGGACGACGACGGTGTGGAATGAGAAGCGGGGGCCTGCAAGTCGGGCGCGGGAATGTAGGTCAGCCGCAGTACGAAGGGAACCATCACCAGCGCCAGAACGCCCAGCACGCGATAGGCATCCGCGACCGACAGCACCAGTGCCTGTTGGCCGATGATTCCCATCAGTTGAGCGGGCTCCGGGGCAAGCGGAACGGAGTTGCCTACCAACGCGGCGTGGTCCAGCAGCATTTCCGCGTGGAACCGCTGCCTCACGGTCACGAGTTGCCCAACCACCGCGCCCCCGAATACCGACCCCAGGGCGCGCAGCGTGTTGATGTTCCCCGACACATACGGGCCTTCGCTGGGGTGTACGACACTGGTACACAGGAACAGCAGCGAGACGACAGCCATGGGCTGGCCAAAGGCTTGCAGCGTCTGCGTCATCACGAACTGGTCACGGTTCCAGTCGGAAGTCAGTTGCGCGCCGGAGAAACACGCCAGGGCGATCAGCAGCAGGCCGCCTGCGAACACGAATCGGGCATCGACCCATTTCCGGTATAGGAACAGCGCTACCACTGAACCCAGGACCAGTTGAGGCAGCGCGACGATCAGGCCGATCGGTGCCATCTGAAGCGGCCGGTAGCTCTGGAGCGGCCCAAGATAGGTCATCGGCAACATCACGCCAGAGTTCAGCACGACAAGAAGGCAGATGAACAAGGTGAAGCCCAACGCCAGGTTGCGGCGACTGAGCATCTGCAATTTGATGAACGGCGCCGGGTGATACCACTCCGTCAGCAGATAGGCCCCTAGCAGAGTCAGCCCGGCCGCCAACGAGACGACGATGAGGGGGGAGTTGAACCAGTCCAGCCGCACGCCCTGATCCAAGGCGACGGTAATCAGGGCAAATGCCGGCACGCCGAAAGCCAGGCCGGGCCAGTTGGCCTGCGGGAAGCGGTCTGTCTGGATCGGGTCTTTCGGCAGGCCCCATCCGATCAACAAGGCGGCAATGGCCGCGAGCGGAAGTATCTGCCAGTACACCCAGCGCCAATCGAACAGGCCGTCCGTCCAATGACCCGCCAGCCAGATCGAAAGGTTCGGCGCGAAAGTGGCCGTAAGCGCATACAGCGCCAGTCCGTGCAGCCGTATGTGGGGCGGCAGGAACTTCAACGCCGCCATCATCAACACGGGAATCATCGTGCCGCTGGCGATGCCTTGCAGGAAACGCATGGCCAGCAGCAGATCGAGGTCATGGATGAAGGGAATGCACACCGCCAGCAAAGTGCATGTGCCGATCATCCATAGCTCGAAGCGGCGCACCGAAAGCGTGATGGCGAACCATGCCGAGAAAGGCATCGCGATCACTTCGCCCGCGCTATAGACGGTCGTGAGCCAGGAGGCATCGTCCAGGCCGAAGCCCAGCGCGCCACGCACGTCCGCCAGTGCCAACGCACCCACGCGGTTGTTCAGTCCGGCCATCATGGCCGCGATGAGGATGCCGACCAACCCGGCAATCGCCCGCTTCGGCGGGGCTGCCGCAGCAGCAGGTGCGGGTGGCGCCGCTGTCGGCTGCAACGCTGCGGCACTCATTGGTCAACCTTTGATTGCAAGCTGGCCGGCGATGTGGTGGTCGTCAGAGGTGCATCGCCACCGGCCTGTCGCCCGGATGTGAGTGCATCAGGGTCCCAGCCACCGCCCAGCGACTTGTAGAGATTGACCAGGGTGAGCGCGGCGTTGGTGGCGCTGGCATTGAGGCTGGTCTGGCTGGCGAGGACGCCGCGCTGCGCGGCCAGGACATTCAAGTAGTCGGCAGCGCCTTCCTGATAGCCGCGCTCGGCAGCATGCAGCGCCTGCTTGTTCTGCTCATACGAGACCCGCAATTCGGCATGGCTGTTCTGCTGAGCGGCCCAAGCGTCCAGAGCGTTGTCCACTTCATGCCAGGCTTGCAGTACCGTCTGCCGGTAGGCGATGGCGGCTGTTCTTTGCCGTGCCTCGTTCAGCGCCACGCGCTGCTTCAGCCGACCGCCTTGGAAGATGGGGAGATAGACCGTCGGGCCGACGGAGAAGAACCGGGAATCCCAACTGTCGAGGTCGTTGAACTCGAAGGCTTCGACGCCGACTCTTCCCCGCAGGCCGATCCGCGGGTAGAAATCGGCTTTGGCGACGCCGATGGCCGCCGTTGCAGCATGGAGTTGGGCTTCGGCGCGCTGTATGTCCGGCCGCCTGTGCGCCAATTCGGAGGGCAAGCCCACCGGCACATTGGAAGGAAGCGAAGGTAAGGGCATCGCTTCAAGCAACTGCGCATCGAGGGCGCGCGGCTCCTCACCCAGCAGCAGTGCCAAGGCGTTCATCAGCGTGTTGCGGCGCTGGACCAGTTCGGGCACCAGCGCCTCGACCGTTGCCAATTGCGCGCGCGCCGAAGAGGTTTCAAAGCGCGTGGCGACACCATTGCGCTCACGGCTTTCTGCAAGGCGGAGAGTGCGATCGGCGACCTCCAGGTTCTGCCGGGTGATGTCCAGTTGCGCTTGCGCACCGCGCAACTGGAGATAGGCGCGGGCCACCTCGGCGGACAAGGCCACCCGTGCCGCCTCGCGCTCATACACCGTGGCCTCGAAGGCAGCCGCGGCGCCTTCACGCGATCGCCGCGCACGGCCCCATAGATCGAGTTCCCAACTGGCTTCGAATCCCAACTGCCAGAAATCGCTCGCGCTCGTCGGTGCGCCCAGCGCGGCAAACTTGCCGTGCTCGCTGATCGTCTCGCGGGAATAGCCCGCCGAGACGCCCACGCTGGGCAGCAGCAGCGAGGAGGCAATCCCCAACTGCGCTCGGCTTTGCTCGATGCGTTCGGAGGCGATCTGCAAGTTGAGGTTGCCCGCCTGCGCACGGGATTGCAGACCCGCTAGCACGGGGTCGTTGAACAAGGTCCACCACGAAGATGGGAAGTTCGCAGCGGATGTTTCATTCGGTTGCGCGTAGTCCGCCCTGGGCGACAGTTGAACGGTCGCAAGCCTGTCGTCGGGTTTCACGAAGTCAGGACCAACCGCGCAGCCGACCAGTGAGATCGTGCAGAGCGCCGTGCCTGCTTGTCGCAGCAGTTGTGAGAGCAGCGGTTGTGACGTCATGAAGGTTCACCAAGTATATGAGTTGTACCGAACCGCTCGGTTTGATATCGAGGCAAAAATCAGGCCGCCGCCTCACAGAAAATTTCGGGCATCCACATAAATGCGAATACTCTATGAGACGGCTGACCAAGTTGATACGTACCGAGCGGTTTGGTACTATACCGAATCTAGGCCATTGTGTCAAAAACTTCACCCCAAGCAGATGCGACGCACCAACCAAGTCATGACCACCCAGCCGCCGAGCAGTGACGAGCTGAACACCAAGGCTCTCACCGTCCTGCGCGCTGCGCGCAACGTCTTCCTGACCCATGGGTTCAGCGCGACAACCGACATGATCCAGCGTGAGGCCGGCGTGTCCAAGTCCACCGTTTACGCGCACTACGCAAACAAGGAAGCACTCTTCGTCGCGGTGATCGAAGCCGAATGTGCTGCGTTCACGAACACGGTGCGTGGCATCGGATTCCGTCCGGGGAAGCTAAGAGAGACGTTGACCATGTTGGCTCGGGCCTACTTGGACATCGTGCTCTCGCCGGGCGGGCTGGCTGTCTTCCGCGTCGTGATCGCCGAAGGCCCGCGCTTTCCGAAGCTCGCACGGACGTTCTATCTGGCCGGCCCGCAGGTGATGACGACGATGGTGTCCGAACAACTGGCCAGAGCGGCAGCGTCCGGCGAAGTCGATCTTGGAGAAATTGGCCGTGACACTGCCGCGAGCCTGTTCATCAACTTGGTTCGCGGCGAACCCCAGCTTCAGTGCCTGACTCATCCGGATGCCGCACCTTCCTCGGCGCAGATTGACCAGTGGGCGAACGCAGCCGTGGTGACATTCATGCGTGCCTATGGTTGCGGTGAGGAAGCGCCCAGTAGACGCTCCCGATCATGATGCCGAATGGGGCAACCGGCACGGAGAAATCAGACGTTGCCCTTAGGGTGATGGCGCTTTCTACGGCCATCACGCGGCTTTTCACAGCAAGGAATCAAGTGCTGAATCGCGTGGCTGCTCCGTTTGGTTTGACCGCTGTGCAGGTGATGGCGCTACACCAGATGTCGGTCACTCCAGCATGTACGCCTAGCACTTTGGCTCGTAGCCTGGCAGTCGATTCTGCCTCGGTTACTAGGCTATTAGACCGTCTTGAGAATAAGGGCATGATCCAAAGAACGGCGCAAGAGCGTTTGGATCGCACGCATGACCGCAGAGTTATCGAAATTGTTCTGACTGAACGTGGAAACAACGCGATACGTGAGTTGAAATCACATTGGCACTGCGCGCTCTCGGAATTGACGGAGGTTTGCAAACAAAGCGAAATACATGAGTTAGCACTAGCTGATTGACAGCCCGCGCTGCCGCCCCATCTCCCACGACACGCCACCACCGCGCACCGTTGCGGCAATCTGCTGTCCCAGCCGTTGCTCGATCACGGGCTTCCACGGTACCAGGCTGAACCCCATGCCATCGTCCAGCATCGCGTAGCGTCCACTGGCGAGCATGACGCTGCGCCGGTAGATGCCGGCCACGCGCTGACCGTCGCCCACAGGCCGGTGTTCCAGGCCGGTTTCGGCCGCAATGCCCTTGGCGGCCTGCGCCAGCTCCCGATTGCGCAGCGTGCCCAGCAGGTTGCGCGCCAGGATCGCGCGCTGTCCGCGTCGCTCGGCCAGCCCCAGTTCGGCCAGGAAGTCGGCGCGTTGCTGCATCGCCTGCTTGGCGTCTGCGCCAAAGCCCAGGTCGCCCAGCCCCGAGCCGCCGCCGATCAGTTGCTGGTCGAGCCAGGTGGCACCTATCACGCGGGCCTGCCGCTCAATCGGCAGGTGCGATTTCAGCTCCACGGCCACACCGCCTAGGCGCTGCGCGTCGTACTGGCGGCCACGCTCGGGCAGATCGTCCGGCACTTTCCATAGCCCCTCGGCCACGCGCTCCACGATGCCCGCCCGGCGCAGGGCTTCCAGGCGCCGGACGTGGGCTGCTACGACTTCGTGCGGGTCGCGGCCCGGCACGGCCTGACCCTGCGCCACGGCCAAGTGATGGTCGGCACGGTAGAGGCCATCACTCGCCAGCGCGGCGATGTTCTTGTCGGCCGCGCGCACGTCGGCCGATCCCTTCACTTCCACCACGGCGCCGATCGGATAGTTCGCCAGCTCGTCGCGGGCGTTCAGCGCGACGTAGTGGGCCTTGCCGTCCACGCCGTCGATGACCAGATAGCCCCGGTCGCGCAGCTCGTCGGCCAGCCCCTTCGCGGCCACGCGGCCGATGATGGTTCGGCCGTCGTCGCTCGGCTCGAACACCGCCAGCTCGCGCGGCTCGCCGCGCATGGCCCGCTGTATGGTGCGGATGATGTCGCCACGCTCGCCCAGCGCGCGCAGAGTCTTTTCCGCGTCGGCATGGACGGCCCAGGTGCCCGGCTGCATCTCGTCGGCGAGGCCCATGCGCTGCAAGCGTTGCAGGCGACCGATCAACAGTAGGCGCTGGCGTTGCAGCCGCGGTTCGTTGAAGCGTCCGATCTGCACTCGGCCGTCCTCGCCGGCCTCGCGTTGCAGGGTGCGATCCAGGCTCGTCCATCGCTCTTGCGCCACCTCGCGCTGCAAGGTCTGCTGGATCTCCAGCTCGGTGCGTGGCCCCAGCCATTCGGTCGCCAGCTCGGCGGCGCGATGGCGAAAGCCGTGCGCGATGTAGTCGCCCGCGATGATGAGGTCTTTGCCGGTGTCGTCACGCCCGCGCACGATCAGGTGAGTGTGCGGGTTGTCGGTGTTCCAGTGATCCACCGCCACCCAATCCAGCCGCGTGCCCAGGTCGGCTTCCATGCGGCTCACCAGATGCCGGGTGTAGGTGCGCAGGTCGTCCAGTTCGGCGCCGTCCTCGGGCGAGACGATGAAGCGGAAATGGTGCCTGTCGTCGGCGCAGCGTTCCTTGAAAGCGTCGAGGTCGGCGTCGTCGGCCTGCGGCCCGTAGGCCCGGCCCGGCTCGCCATCGCGGCCGGCGCCGTCGCGCTCGATGTAGCGCAGGTGCTTGGCGAGCGATTGCGGGCTGGCGTTGCGCTGATTGACCAGCAGCGTCTTGATGGTCACGCGCCGCGACATGGGCGTGAGCTTCGCGCCCGCGAAGCGAGCCGCTGTGTGGCCGCGCCCGAGGCGCGAGCCTGGGCGCTGGCCAGCGCGTGCGCCGCTGCCGCTGGATGCGGGACGGCGCACCGAGGACTTGCCGCTGCTGGCTTTGCCCGCCTGCTTGAGCACCTTGGAGACGAAGCCCTGGCCCCGGTTCTTCGGGGCGCTGGGGCGGATGCGGAAATCGTCGTCGCGGCGGTCGCTCATGGCTGCGTTCCCTGTAAGCTCCGGCGTGTCCGGTCGTGCGAAGCACGCAGACATGCCCGCATCGGCGCGGGCTTCGCGCCCCAAGCGGCACGGCGGCGAAGCCGCTCCGTGCCGCGCCACCCCCATGTGCAGACAGGCTTTCGACGCGGCCCGGTGCCGCGTCCTTTTGTCTTGCCTTCCGCCTTTGCCCCTCGCTGACGCTCCGGGCAGCGGCGGCCCCGCGGCGCTGCTGCGCGAGCAGCCAGCGCGCCGGCGAACGCGGGCACGGCCGCAGGCCGGGCGCGTTCGAGGCAAGACGCCTGCACGTTGGACGGCTGCGCCGAAGGCAGCGCGAAGTGCGGTGCGAATGCGCCCGCGCTGCACGCGCGACGACACGGCGACGGCCAGCAGAGCGACACGCCCGATGGCACGACAAGATGCACGGGAACGTGCAGCGAGTCGGCGGCCATCATGGGCGGGATTCCAGCCAGACTGGATGCGCGACCCCGATCACGGCGGATGCGCTGACCGGCCCGAAATACCGGCTGTCGAACGACGCCGGGTTGGTCACACTCAAGAGGAACAGTTCGCCGGATTCGAGGCGGCGGCATTGCTGCCAGGATGGCAGCGGCCGGCCCCAGCGGTCGGCAGGCAGCACGGCGGCCGAAGGCACGCCGTCGATGCGGACGACGCGGCCAGTGCTGCACACCTCCTGCGGCGCGACGGCGCCCACGCGCTTGAGCAGCGGCACGCGCGCCGGCAGGTAGCCGCGCTGCGCGGCCAGCGCGGCGGCGTCTGGCGGCAGCGTGGTCAGGACGATGCTGCCCACGGACAAGGGACGTGGCGGCGAGTCGGTGCCGTGGCCTTGCGGATCGACGCGATACCAGCCGACCGCCACGCTGTCGGACGGGTTGTAGATCAGGCGCGGCAGCGGATGCACGAAGGACGCCCAGGCGAGCGCAGCGAGGCCGCAGGCGGACAGGCCCGCCAACACGAGGCGAGCGCGCAGGCGCGAGCGAGGATGCGGCGGGATGCCGGTTGCGCTGGCAACGGCGGATGGAAGCGTCATGGCAGCGTCCTCCCGGTTAGCCAGGCAGCGTGCCGCTCGGCGGTGTATTCGGGCAGCGGCAGGCGTGCAGCGAGCCGGTTGGCGAGCGTGCGCCAGTACGCGGGCGAGACAGCGGCGGGCGCGATGCCCAGCGCCTCGATGGCGTCGATGCACTCCAGCACCGCGCGCACCTGGTTCTCCCCTTCGGCGTGGAGCAGCAAGCGCGCCCCCGGCTGCACGCCGGGGATGCGCTGCGCTGCATCCAGCGGCGTGCAAGCCTGCATCACCATGAGCTGCCAACGCACAGTGCCGTAGTCGTTGGCCTGCCAGCGGATACGGCACAACATGGCGCCCGGCAGGAACACCGCGCAACGGCGCCAGCGGTCGAGCTGGTGCGTGCGCGCAGGTTCGCCGAAGCGCAGGTAGAGCTTGAAGCGTGGTTCGATGTAGGCCAGCGCCACGCGCGTCAGCGGCGCGCTGGCAGGCTGGCCGGCAAGTGCAGCCGTAGCCGCGCCAGCGGCAGGCGAAGCGGATGCAGTCATGGTGCGTTCTCCCTGCGGTGCTCTGGAAACTCCCGCTCCAACAGGCCACGCAGCAGGTCGGCCACGGTCACGCCTTGCGTGAAGGCCGACACCTTGATGCGTGCCCGCATCGCGGGCGTGATGTCGAGAGTCAGACGGGCGGTGTAGAGGTCGCCCTTGCCCAGCGCATCGGCGTCGCCCTGGCGAATCCACGCCTCGGCGTGCGGATTCGCGGGCGGACGCGCGCCGATGCCGACGCGCTTTGCCGTGCGCTTGCTGTTCGATGGCGGCTTCGCGGTCATGTCGGCCACCGCAGCAATTCGTCCACCAGCGCAGTGATTTCGCGTGCGGCGGCGCTGTCGGGTGCCGTCTCGCGTGCAAGCCGGCCAGCGGCCACGCTATCGGCGAACACGATGCGCTGATGCACTTCCGCGCGCAGCGCAGGAAGCGGCTGGTCGGCGAGTGCCTGGCGTGCTTCGCGCCCGATCACGGTGGTACTGACGCGCCGATTGATGACGAAGGCCGCGCGCAGCGCAGGCCGAAATACCTGCGCCTCGCGGATCAGCGCCACCATCTCAGCGCTGGCCCACAAGTCGTAGGGGCTGGGCTGCACCGGGATCAGCACGCGCTCGGCCGCCAGCAGCGCGGAGCGCGCCAAGGCGGCGATGCGCGGCGGGCCGTCGATGACGACGTGATCGGCCCGCCTGGCGAGTTCCGGCGCCTCTTGGTGCAGCGTTTCGCGTGCGAGGCCCACGGCGCTGAACAGCCGTGGCAAGCCTTGCTGGCTTCTGCGCTGCGTCCAGTCCAGCGATGAGCCCTGCGGGTCAGCGTCCAGCAGGACGACGTGCTGGCCGCGCATCGCCAACTCGCCGGCGATGTGCGTGGCGAGCGTGGTCTTGCCGACGCCGCCTTTCTGGTTGAGCAGTGCGACGATCATGGCCTGGCCCTCCATGCTGGAAAGCCGGGCTTTTGCTGCTGCGTTTGTGGCCGCGGGGTGGTTGTCCACCGCAGCGGCGTTTCCCTACTAAAAGTTAGAGAAACTAAGTTAGGGAAGTTAGAGGACGCGCAAACCCAGTGCTGGCGCGGGTTTGCGGCCGATCGGCACGCCTGATAGCACGATAGTCCCACGCCTGATAGCACGATACCCCGCACGCCTGATAGCACGACACCATTCACAGGCTTTCCCGGAGTTATCCCCGTGCCGTCTGCGGCACGGGCCGGAACGTCAGCAGTTCCATGCCGTTGTCGGGCATCCGCTCGATGCCCAGGACGTAACCGGGCAGCGACTGCCGCGCGACGAGCGCGCGCAGATCGCAGGCGAAGTCGTAGGGCTTCGCGGTGCTGCCGGACTTCTGGTGCAGATAGCGAAAGTCGAACTGCCAGCCGTATGCCTGCTTGCCGCCGTGCTTGCGCACCAGGCGGTACAGCCACCGCTCGATGCCGCCGGTGAGCCGGAAATACGCCGGGTCGATGGTCAGCACCAGCGCGGCGTCGAGCACGCCGGCAAAGAACCAGTCCGGCAGGATCAGCTCGATGCCCAGCGGCGTGCCGCTGGCATCGGCCAGTTCCTTCCATTCGTTGATCCACGAAAAGCGGTGCAGGCGCCGGCCTGTTGTCTCGCGGATGGACGTGGCCACCGTGGTCGATTGCAGGCGATCCAGCGCGGCCTTGAGGCGCTGGTAGTCTCGCAGCGACTTGCCGCGCCCGATGAAGCGCAGGATCTCGTAGGGCGTCGCGCGCATCAGCCGCGACGGGCGCAGGCCCGCGTCCTTCGCTTCCACGATCTGCGAGGCCGCCCATATCAGCACGTCCGCATCCCAAATCGTGGCGATGCCGTGCTCCTGCGTGCCCTCTACGCGGATCGTCACGTTGCCCGCGCGGAAGTCGATGGGTTTGACCCGCTTGGACTTGCCGAGCGAGAAGAACGGATAGGCCATCAAGTCCTGGCTGTCGCGCGGCGCCATGTCGCCGGGCAAGGCGCGGAACAGGTCGAGCTGTTCGCGCTCCTGCAACGACCGCTGCCGGAACGGCAGCGCGGAGCTGGACATGGTGATGGCCTGCCGCGCGCCGCCGATCAGCGCGCACGGCTGTCGGCCGAGTGGTGCTCGGCGTACTCGGGATCGGAAGTCGTCTCGAAGCTGCGATCGGCGGCCCAGGCATCGAGGTCGGCCACGGCGTACATGACGCGCCGGCCGAACTTGCGAAAGCGCGGACCACCACCGATCACGCGCTGCTTTTCCAGCGTGCGCGGCGACAGCCGCAGGTACTCGGCGGCTTCGTCGTTGGTGAGATAGCGTTGGGGCTGCGCGGCAGCGGTCGAGACAGTGGCGGCAGGCCGCAAAGGAGCGGGACGCATGGTGTGAACCTCCATAGCTTTCAAAGCTCCGGCCACACAGCGCAACCGGATGGAGGCAGTCTCAGAAAACCAAGCTGTCCTGCTCAGGGCCGTTTTGCGTCGTCCTCAAAACGACCCTTCTCAAGCGGCGGAAGCTGTGCTAGGCGGCGATAGCCGCCGCGCATCAGCGCATCGCCGCGCCGTACCAAGCGGCGTACCTTGGAGCGCAGGCCGCCGTCGCTGTACCAATCGGCTGCGGCATCGCCGCCGAACAAGCCTTCGGCCACCTCGCGCAAGGACGCACCCGCTAGGGTTGCGTCGAGCGCCTGCAAGGTGTGTAGCTCAAGCAGCGCGGCGGGTGCCGGCCTGGGCTTCGCAGAAGCCAGGGCCGCGCCGAGCGCATGGTTGCGCGCAGGTGCGGCGGCGCCGCCGCGGCGGGCATAGGCGACAGCCATCCCGTCTTCCAGGCCGGGCGCCAGCGCGAAGCGCAGGCAATGACCTGGGCTGTGCGCCATCAGCGCCAGCCCTTTGCCGTCATGGAGCAGTTGCTTGTGCCCGGCAATGCGCCAAAACGTGAACGCGGGAGCATACTGCGGCGGATCGGCGTCGGGATAGAGCTGCACCACGGCCACATGGCCGGGCAACCAGGCTGGATGCGCGTCGCGCGCATCCAACGCCGGATCTTCCAGCAGGCGCAAGCCCCAGCGATGCGCCGCCTGCTGCGCGGCTTTCGGCCGGCGATGATGGCGCAGCCAGTCGAGCCGGTAATCGGGGTTTCTGCGCAGATATTCCCAGGCCGTCCCAAGGTCGTCCAAGTGCAGCACGTACAGATACGCGGCAGTCGGATACCAGTGCTCGGCGCTGCGATCGACCATGACGCAACCTCCCTGCGAACAGGACTGGCCGCGACGGAAGAACTACGTGCTACATCGGTGTCATCAGAACGAAATGGGTTAAGGGAATAGTTGGGCTGTCAAGTCCGACTGGCTCCGATGCGTTGCGGTATTCGTCTCAATGCTGCGGCGGCAGCGTCCCTCCCGTGGGACGCCGTACAGGCCAGCCTGCCGCAGTCCGCGTCAGGCATCATGTCCGTTTGGATCAGACTGGCGCGGCTACGCCGCAAGAATCTCGATTGAGACCTGCCCGGTATGACACCAGACTGAAAAAGTCACAGTAGGCTGTGTTCAGTCCGGGATAGCCCCGTCGCGCTCGGCCAGCCGGGTGTATTCCGACAGCGTGCGCGTGGGCCGGAAGTAGCGGTCGCGCATCACGGGCTGCTGATGCGGCCCGACGATGCCAGCCAGCTCGGACAGCTTGACGGTTCCTTGCGCCGGCATTCCGATTCCCAGGTCGATGAGGCCCCAGGCGGTGTCGCCATCGGCGGGATCGAGTGCGGCCAGCAGCCAGGTCACATGCGCGTCCGGCGTGAACAGCCGCACCACGGGCACCGGGTCGATGGCCTGGCCGGCGGCACGAGCCTCGCCGTTGGCGAGCAGTTGCGCGCGCTCCGGGACGGTGGCGAGTGGCTGGGGCATGGTTGGCAATCCCACAAATCCAATGATGCACGGATGCGGTTTCACGCCCAAGCGCAGAACCGCCAAACCGGATTTACGCCTTCGTGTGCAAGCACGGATGCGCTTGCGTGGCTTTGCTGGAACCAGCAAATGCGGATTTCCGTAAAGGCACGAAAACGTAGAACACCAAATGAACACTATAGATTGTAGCCCTATAGGGCGCAATGGGCTGTCATCTTGGTTTTTCGAGGGAAACCATAGGTGGCGGCTGGGAACTCATTGGCGAAGGCGTTGAAGACAGTCAGGAAGGCGCGTGGCTTGAGCCAGGAAGCCTTCTCTGACGTGTCCAGCCGCACCTATATGAGCACCCTCGAACGCGACCTGAAAAGCCCGACCCTGCATAAGCTGGCCGAGCTGTGCGAGGTGATGGAGATCCACCCGCTCACGCTGCTGACGCTGGCCTACGCGGGCGACAGCCCGCACAAGGCCGACGAGCTGCTGGCGCAGGTGCGCCGGGAGCTGGAGGCGGTGCTGAAGGAGCGCGGCGCGGCGAAGCCGCGCGCGTGACGTGGTGATGTGCTGCGAACAGCAGCACAGCGCCCCGCCGCGATGGGCGGGGCGCTGCGGCGGTCACGCCGCCTGGGGCTTGCTGCGCGACCAGATCAGGTCGTGCGTACCGTCCTCGCCTTCGATCAGGCGGGCATAGACCGGAGCCGGGAACGAAGGATCGTCGAGGGTCACGGACTTGTATTCCCGCCCGGCCTCGCTGGTCTTGTTCCACGCCGCGCCGATGTCGTGGCCGGCGGCTTGGAGGCGGAAGTCGGGGGCGTTCTCGCTGCTGCCCTTGTCGTTGGGAACCAGCTTGACCTTGACGTTGAGCGTCAGGGTGCGCAGCGTGCCGGTGAAGCCGTCTTTGTCTGCGGTGAAGGTGCCGATGTTGGCCATGATGATTTCTCCTTTCGGTTGAACAAGGTTCGCGCCCATCGCGTCCTTGTTGTGATCCGGCCGGCGGGGGACGGGCTGGCTGCACCGCTTGCGGTCGAAACGCAGTGGAGAGCCTGGAGGCGAAAAGAATTTGCTGCGCGAGGAAGCCGCGCAGCGGCGGGGAAATTGTTTTCGCCGGACGGTTGCAGCCATGAAGCCCGAGGCGCAGCCGCGCCCCGCCAGGATTCACAACGAGACAAGGACGCCTTGGGCCGAACCGCTCCGAAAGGAGATGGGGCCGACTCGGCATCCCCGCCCGAAGGCTTCGCCGGCTCGCCCGCTGACGCGGGCCAGGTCAACCACCCGACGACAGGCGAGAACGCCCCTGCCGCACCTTGCGGCGCCGCTCTTGAGGCGTGGCGTGGAAGCTCCATAGCGATGCCGGGCGGGTTGTCCGTGAACCTCCTTCGTGACGTGATGGGCAGGCACCGCCAGCGTTGAGGACGGCATGCACCTGCACAACCTGCCGCAGCAAGCGCCAGCGTGTTCGCCAGCGCCCCGTCCGTCGCGGCGGGGCGCGGGCCGGGCCGATCCGGCGCAGCCGGTTCGGCGGCATCGAGGGGCGCCAAGCATCGCGCGGCGGGGATAGCCCGCAGGGCTTTCCCCTGGAGGCAAGCGAAGCGCGCAGCGCCGCAGGCGCGAAGGCGTGAGGGATTGAAGCCGAATGGGCCGTGACGGCAAAGACGGCACGGGGCGTAGCCCGAAAGCCCGGCGGCGCTGCGCGCCGACACGCCCAGGCCGTTCCAGATTTCCAAGCAGGAAACGCGGACATGCCTCTGATGAAATGGGCGCGGCTTACGCTGCGGGGTATGCACGCGGCAAGCCGAAAACTGCGGGTGATTCCTGCGCACTGCGGGCGCTTCGGCTTGCAGGCCCATGCGGGCCTGCCATCGCCGGGCGGGAAGCCCGGTCACGTCAACGCCGCCGCCTGAACTGCCGTGATGGCGGCGGCGTTCCGATTCGGCTGTGGGCTTGGAACACCGGGCGCGGCCACTGCCGCGCCCGGATTTTGCGTCCACCGCGCCCAGGACGGTACGGCCTGGGCGCGGTGCTGATCGCGGTTATCCCTTCGTCTCGATGAGCCACCACACGGCACGCGGCAAGGCGCGGCCTGTGATGGGATGAATGTCGGTGAGGTCGGCGCGGGCTGTCCAGCCCGAGGGCGGACGGTAGCCGCGCACGTCGCCTGCGCCGTGCCAGCGGCGGGCGCGCACAGTGCCGGGGGCGTAGATCGCCGCCATGCGCGGGCGGCGGGTGGTGGTGCGGGTCATGGGGGCTTCTCCTTCCAGCGAAGCGCCCCGGTCGAGGCCGGGGCGCTTGCCTTCGGCGCGGGTCAAGCGGCCAGCGCCTCGGCGGGTTCATCCGCCATTGCTTCGGCATCTTCCGGGGCGTCCTGCTCCGGGCCTGCCTCCTGCGCGGCATCCTGCGGGCCTGCGGCCTTGAAGATGGCGGGCATCCAGCCCGTACCATCGGCCAGCCGCTCGGCCTCGCTGGCAATGTCGGCCTTCTTGAGCTTCGCCAGCCGGGTGACGGATTCCGGTGCGAACGCGCCCACGGCATCCAGAATCACGGCCTTCGGAACGTGCTTGAAGTAGCCTTCTGCGGTCGGCTTCCACCATGCGGCCATGTCGAGGCCCACGGCCTGCGCCAGTTCTGCGCCGGGCTGGTGCGGCGTGGCGCGAGGCGTCACCACGTCCACCGTGGAGGCCACGCACACGGCCAGCAGCCGCACCAGTTCGTCTTGCGACTTCGCCAGCAGCACGGCGAGCAGTTCGGCGCTGTCCTCCGGCAAGGCTTCACCTGCCACCTGTTGCAGTTCGCGCAGCGCCACGGCAGCAGGCGATTCCGGCCAGTCCGGGGCCATGCCTTCCAGCCGGTCTTGCGCCGTGAGGCGCACGCCGAGCGGCAGGCCATCGCCATAGGCGTCGGGCTGCAAGACGGTCTGCACCATGTCATGCACCAGCGCGGCCAGCGCGACGTGCGGATGCCGTGCGACTTCGATTTGCAGCGCCGCCGTGCGGTGGGCGCTCAATCGCTGCGCCAGCCGGTCGGACAGGCTCGCGGCCTTGGGCGCGTCGTCGGCGTCCTCGTGCTCGTCGTTGGCGGCTTCGCCTTCGGTGCTGCCGAAACCGCGCCGCAGCTTTTCCAGCGTGCGCAGCGCCTTGGCCTCGGCTTCGCGCAGCAGGCCGCGATGAATGACGGCCTCGCCGTTGCGGTCGATGGTGACGATGGCACCAGCCACCTCGCGCACCTCGGGCGCATAGCCTTGTAAGGCGTCCTCCGCGTCTTGCAGTTCCCCGACCACCTGATCGCGCCGCTGTTCCAGCTTCTCGGCCTTGGCCTCGTCCTCGGCGTCGCAGGCTTCTTCCAGTTCGGCGTCGATCTTTTCGAGGCGGGTTTCCAGCGAGGCGATGCGGCGGGCCTCGCGGGTGGTCGGCTCGCGGCGATGGCGCGGGGCGTTCTGGAACGCTTGCCGTTCCTCGTAGGCCAGATGCGGCACGGCCTCCACCCATGCCCAACCCTCGCCGCGCACGTCCTCGGCCAGCGTTGCCAGCTTGTCGCGCACCAGCGTTTCCAGCACTGCGGTATCGGTGAGGTAGGTTCCGGCATCGCCTTCCGCGAACAGGTCGCGGCGGATGCCGCCGCCTGCCTGCCGGTAGGTGTCCAGCCCGACGAAGCGCACCAGCGCGTGCGTGGCGTCGATTTCGCGCTCGGTCAGGCGCTCGCGCAGCTTGGACGGGCTGCGCTGCCATTCCGGCGCACCATAGAACGCGGCTTCCTGCGCGGCGTGGTCATCGGTGATGGTCAGGGCCATCAACTGTTCCAGCGTCACGCCACCGGCCCGGTAGTCGGCCATGAGACGCGGCGAGACGTTCGCCAGCTTCAAGCGGCGCTGCACCACCAGCGGGGACACGCCGAAGTCGGCGGCAATGTCCTCGACGGGCCGGCCTTCCTTGACCAGCGCGGCGAAGGCCGCGAACTGGTCGGCGGGGTGCATGTTCTCGCGCTGCACGTTCTCCGCGAGGCTGACGGTGCGGGCGGACGCATCGGCCACCAGCAGGCACGGCACTTCGTAGTCAGTGGGGATGCGCTTCTTCTTCGCCAGCAGCTTCAAGGCGGTCAGGCGGCGGTCGCCTGCCACCACCTCGTAAGCCTCGCCATCGGCGGATGCAATCACGATCAGGTTTTGCAGCAGGCCGATGCGGGCAATGCTCGCGGCCAGCTCGGGGATGGACTGGCGCGGGGTCGTGCGGACGTTGCGCTTGGAGCGGCGCGGCAACAGTTGCGACAGCGGAACCAAGATCAGGTTCTTGGTCGGATCGGCCACTTCCAGCGGTGCGGCGGCTTCGATGGCGACGGTTTCGGTTTTGAGTACAGCGTTCATGGTGATAACTCCTTGCGGTTGGGATGCAGCAGCGAGAGAAGCGGCAAGGGCTGCTGCCTGCCCCTGCCGCGTGGGGATTCAGGCTTTCAACTGGCGCAGGCCATCGGCCAGCAGCCACAGGGCGCGATTGAGGCGCACGCTTTGGTCGATGCCCTGCACGGGCCGGGTGGTCTGGCGGCGGCCATTCGCGGCGCGGGCGGACAGGCCGCCTTTGGTCAAGTTCTCCTGCGTGCGGTTGAACACGCTCCACAGGTCGCGGCGGTCGTCGTCGTGGCGGCGTGGCATCAGGATTTGCGATTCCGTGATGGGCGCGGGCTTGTCCTCGTCGTACTTCAACGCCAGCGCAGCGCGGGCGAACACTTCGGATTCCCCGGCGTCGAGCGTGATGGCGCGCATGGCATCGCGCGATTCCTGCGCCCGGTCGAAGCCGTGCAGGACTTCGTAAGCGCCTTCGATGACGTGCCCGGCTACGTCGCCCTTGTGCGGCACGCGCACGTCGGCCACGGTGTCGCCGCAGACAAGGCCATTGCTGCAAACGAAGCGGAACATCCCGGCCAGCATCTGATAGCTGCTGGTGCCGTCATGGGAGTTCAGCAGGATGATTTCGTTGGCCTCGCGGCCGTTGATCTGGCTGGCGTGGCGCAGCCGGATCATGTGCTTGGTGTAGTCGCGGCGGTCGTCGTGGCGCACGCGGGTTTGCGTCACCATGAAAGGCTCGAAGCCTTCCCCGCGCAGTTCTTGCAGCACGGTGGCGGTGGGGATGTAGCTGTACCGTT
>Ga0209573_1002667_pt1 | contig 21926 bp, 19 predicted proteins | sample TNRBio252014_DNA_FD_185870 | JGI IMG/M metagenome (GOLD analysis project Ga0209573, IMG submission 185870) | Wastewater treatment Type I Accumulibacter community from EBPR Bioreactor in Madison, WI, USA - TNR Reactor_6/25/2014_ DNA (SPAdes)... | ecosystem: Engineered > Bioreactor > EBPR >...
CGATCCTGGGCGCGCCGGGCCATCGAAAACCCGAAGACGCGGAAGGCCGCGATCAGGATAACGAAGAGCCAGACCCCCCAGAATGCCAGCAAGTAAGGTTCGATCATGGAAAACCCGTGCAAAATGGGCCGGGGCGTCTAGACTGCAAGCGCTAATGCCCCGTCGACCCCATGAAAGTTGCGGAGACCCGGAATCTCAGAAAAACCTACCATTTTGGCGACACGGAAGTGTCGGCCTTGCGGGATATCAGTCTCGGGATCGAGGAGCGCGAGTTCATCGCGGTCTGGGGTCCCTCAGGCTCGGGCAAGTCGACCCTCTGTAATCTGATCGGTCTCCTCGACGCGCCCACCTCGGGAGAGGTCCTCGTCGCGGGCACGCCTGCGGCCGGCCTCACCGATGCTCGCCGCAGCGAGCTGCGCAATGCCTCGATCGGGTTTGTCTTCCAGAATTTCAATCTCATTCCCGTCCTCACCGCGCTTGAGAATGTGATGCTGCCCCTGCAGATCCACGGCGTTTCCAAGATCGAAGCGAAGGCCCGGGCCGAAAAGCTCCTCGGCGAGGTCGAACTCTCCGATCGCATGCACCACCGTCCCCAAAAAATGAGCGGTGGCCAGCAGCAGCGCGTCGCCATCGCCCGGGCTCTCGTGACCGATCCCGCCCTTGTCATCGCGGACGAACCGACCGCGAATCTCGACACCCACAACGCGAATCTCATCATCGACCTGATGCGCCGCATCAATCACGACCGCGGCGCGGCATTTGTGTTCTCGACGCATGATGACCGCCTCCTTGACCGCGTCGATCGCAAGATCCATTTGCGGGATGGCGAGATCATCGAGGATGAACGCTTGTGAGGAAAGTGAGGTTGAAGGCTGACCGGTGAACCTCTAAGTTCCGGTCTCCCCCCGTTTCAACTCCTCCTTCATGAAAATCGCCAAAGACGGCATCCGTTCCATCGTTAAGGTCGGCTACGACGGCCGCGTCCATAAAACCTTCCGCGGTACGGGGAAGGAAGAGCGTTTTGAAAACGAAGTGAAGGTGTTGAAGGCGCTCGAAGCCCGCGGCTGCGAGATCGTGCCCCGGCTCCTCGACACCGATCCCGAGACTCTCACCATCGTCACGACCAATTGCGGGGCGCCCGCCGAGGCCAGCATCAGCGAGGAGCGCGCCGCCGAGCTCTTCAAGCTGCTCAAGGACGAATACGGCATCGTCCACGACGATCCCTTCCCGCGGAACATCACCTACCACTCCCGCATGGGGCAGTTTTGCGTGATCGATTTCGAGCTCGCCCAGATCCTCGAGGATCCCAAACACCGCAGCGATTCCGACGAGGCTCATCGCATCCTCGAGTGGTGCGGTCTGACCCGTGACGGTCACAGACGCCCGGGGAACCAGGATTCCCTTTCCGTCTTTTCGTCGGCGATGGGATGGGCCGACAGCGTCGAGCTCTGTGGCAAGAAGTCGATCGACGGGAGCGGGCTCATCTTTGCCGTTAGTGATGGCATGGGAGGCCCGGCCGCGGGCGAGGTGGCGAGTTCGCTCGTGGTGCGCGAGTTGCGCCGTTTCCTCCCGGCGATGATGGGCGACTTCCATGGCGCGACCGATCCCGAGGCGCTTCTCGAGGCGGCTGTGAAATCGCTGAACGACTACGTCACCCGCGTCGGCAACCGCGATCCCAAGCTCACCGGCATGGGGGCGACGGTCGTCTGTGGTCTCTTTTATCGCACCCGTGTCACCTTTGCCCACGTCGGCGACAGCCGCTTCTACCAATATCGCAAGGGCGTGCTGACCCAGCTCACCTACGACCACACTTTCGTCGGGGCGCAGTTCCGCGCCGGCAAATTCAACGAGCGCGAGGCCCGCATGCATCCGCGCAAGAACGTCCTGCAACAGGCGGTCGGGGGCGGGTGCCAGTTCGTGCACCCGCAGGTCGCCTCGGCGTCGATCGAGCCGGGCGATTGGTTCCTCATCTGTTCCGACGGCGTCATCGACGGACTCTGGAACAAGAATATCGCCGAGAGTTTCGCTGATGCGGAGAAACTAGGCCAGTCCGCCGAGGAAGTCGCGAAACGGCTCCTCGACTGGGCCACGGACGAAGCGGGCGGGGATGACACCACGCTGTTTGTGGTGAGGGCCGAGGGGGCGGAGGCTTAGATGCCCTGCGATTGATCAAATCACCCTAACCGACGCACCAGCAGCACCGCGTTTCTCCCGTTCTTCGCCCACTTCTCGCGGCGTTCGTCGGGGAGCAGGCTGAGATCCTGGGTGCGGGCGAATCCTTCGCGTTCGAGGTAGCCGGCGGCCTGGGTCGAGAGGGCGTAGATCTGGCCGCAGCCGAGGTGGCGGGCGCGCTCGACGGCGGCGTTGACGAGGGTGCTGCCGTAACCCTGGCCGGTGTGGCCGCGCTTCACGTAGAGGCAGGCGAGCTCGGCGCGGTCGCCCGCGGGATGCGGGTGCACGGCGACGCAGCCGACGATGTTGCCGTCGATCTCGATGACGATGTAGTCGTGGATCACCGACTGGATCTCGGCGCGGCTGCGTTCGATCAACTCCTCGTCCTCGATGGCGCGGTGGATCAGCAGGTAGAGCTCGTCGATGTCGGCATGGGTGGCGGAGCGGATCTTCTGGTAGGCATCCGAATAGACCATCACCCCGACCCCTTCATTGCTGAAGAGTTCGGCGAGAAGGGCATCCTGGTTGCGGCTGCCGATGAGGTGGACGCGAGGCACCCCGTCGCGGGTGGCGCGGGCGGCCTGACGCAGTTTCGAGAGCATGCCGGCGGCGAGTCCTGACTTGGTCTCGACAAAGTGGAGCGCGTCCTCGGCGGTCCACTGCTTTTCACGGCCACCAGTCTCGTCGCGGGGATCCTCGCTCGAGACGAAAAGGATCTTCGTGGCTCCGAGTGCGGAGGCGACCTCGCGGGCGACGGCGTCGGAGTTCACCCTCAGGGTCTGGCCGTCGGCGTCGAAGCCCACCGGCGGCACGACGGGGAGGATGTCCTGATCGAGGAAACTCTGCAGCACGCTCGCATCGATCTTCTCGACGGTGCCGGTGAACCCGTGGTCGATCCCCTTGATGATGCCGGCCGGGTGGGCGTGGATCGCGTTGGCGGTGGCCGCCTTGATCTTCACGGTGGTGAGGCTCTGCATCACCGCGTTCGAAAGGCGCGAGATCGCATCCATGCTCACCTCGAGGGTGAGTTCGTCGGTCACGCCGGTGCCGTCGACGTTCGAAAGGACGACGCCGCGTTTTTTCCCGAGGGCCTCGATCTGGGCGGCCGCTCCGTGGACGAGGACGACCTTCACGTTCAGCGATCGCAGCACGGCGAGGTCGAGGAGGATGTTCGAAAAGTCCGTCGATTCGATCACGGCCCCGTCCAGCGCGACGACGAAAGTACATCCGCGGAATTGCGGTACGTACTGGAGGATCGCGCGGAGGTCGCTGAAGTTCATGGGAGGGGCCAATGTGGACCTTTCCCTTGGATTATCAAGAGGGTGCTGGAGCCTTCGGCAGCGACGCTTTCGCGCCCTGGGATCCGCAAAGGCGGGCAATTTACGGCACCATCCAGGTCCGGAAATAATCCATCAAAAGGAGCCGACCCGGCAATTCCTCCACGGCGTGGATGGCCTTGATTTTGGGGAAATCGGAGAGCACCGAGAAATGGAAGCCCGACTCGAGCGGGTTGAAGAAGTTGTCCTGGTGGCTCGGGAGAACGAAGCGGGGCCGCAAGGCGCGCACGGCTTCCGCATAGCGGCCTTTTCCATCGCCTACGGCGGTGCCTACGATGGCGAGATCGACGCCGGAGACGGTCGGCGGATGACCGACAACTCCGCCCGATTCGAGATAGATCCGTTTGCCGCCCAGTTCGATGAGGTAGGCAAGGGGAGTGCCGAGACGCCAGTCGGCGGCGGTCGAAGGAGGCGCGGCGAGGGGCTCGGAGATCAAGCCCGGGTAGGGCAGATTGCCGAGAACGAGGTCGTGCTGCGCCGCGAGCACACGGATCGTTGCGGCCCCGGCATGATGCATGTTGCCGGGCCGGGAAGGACGCAGATCGCTCCGCGGCGTGCCCATCGCTTCGCAGAGAAATGCTCCCGTCTCCGAAGTGATCACCTTTCCGCCGAGTTGTTTTTGCAAGGCCGGCACATCGAAGGCGTGGTCGAAATGGGAATGGGTGATGAGAAAGGCATCGATCTGCTCCGGGATCGCCCCGGCGTGGCGGGCGTGGGTGATGGCGGCGTCGGAGGACTGGATCGGAACTTTGAAAACGACGTCGCGCATCGGCACCCGCGAAAAGAAGGGATCGACGAGGATCGCCGTTTCCCCCGAGCGGATCAGGTAACCGTTCACCCCGAGGTAGGTCACGCTGACCTGGTCGGCACGGGGGCGCGGAGCTTCGGTCGCAGCGGCGCCGACGAGGAGATCGCGGTGAGGGCCGAGCCGGTTCGAGCAGGAACTCGCCAGGAGGCAGAAACCGACGATGAGAAGCGGCGGGAGGAGGCGGTTCATCACGGTCTTGAGAAAACCTTCAAACTTCCACCGCGTAAAGCACCATTTCCGCGCTGCGACCGCGGATTTCGATTGGCGCGAGTTTTTCTCCGGCGGGTTTGGGTGAGGCTGCCTTCCAGGCCGAATCGGAGACGAGGAGGGGATGGCCGAGCTCCTTGGTGAGGCTCTCGATGCGCGAGGCGGTGTTCACAGTGTCGCCGATGGCGGTGTATTCCATGCGCCGGGGCGAACCGATCGTGCCGACGACGGCGGGTCCGGTGTGGATGCCGACGCCGATCTTGACCGACTCGAATCCCTCGGCGGCGAGCTTCGCGTTCAGATCGGACAGGCCGCGAACCATCGCCCGTCCCGCGGCGATCGCTTCGTCGGCGTGGCGGGCGGATCGGCCCGTCGCGCCAAAGAGGGCCATGATTCCGTCGCCGATGAGCTGGTTCACCATGCCGCCGTGTTCCTCGATGATCCCGGTCATGTGTTCGTGATAAAGATTGAGCAACTTCACCGCCTCAGTTGGCGCGAGGGTCTCGCACCGTGTCGTGAAGCCGCGCAGATCCGCGAAGAGGACCGAGACGATGCGCTCCACGCCCTGCAATTCCTCCTCGTTGCGCAGTAGCTGCTCGGCGATCTCGCGTCCGACGTGGCGACCGAAAGTGCCGGAGATGCGTTCCTTCTCCCGTAGTCCCGCGACCATCGCGTTGAACTCGTCGGCGAGCACGCCGAACTCGTCGGCGCGGAGCGGATCCATCGTCACGGTTAGGTCGCCGCGTCCGACACGCTCGGCGGCGCGGCGCAGCTCCTGCACCGGCGTGCCGACGAGTCGCGCCATGAGCACGGAACTGACGATCGCGCAGAGGATCCCGGCACCGGCCACGGCGAGAGCGAACCACACATCCGCCCGCTCGGGAGTGGGATCGAGGAGGAGGAGCAGCAGCGAAAAGATCGGACAGATGCTCGCGGCGAGGGTCCAGAGTTTGCCTCGTCCCGCGACCGAAAGGCGGAAGGCTCCCTCGACCCGGGCGGGGCTGAGATCCTTGAAAAAGCAAGGGAAGAGGAGCCGCTGCCTCGCCCAGTCGATCGAGAAAAAGCCGATCGTCAACGCCACCACCGCCGCAATGCAGATCGAGACGGGGAAATGGAACCAGACGTGCGGGTTGATCGCTTCCCCCGATCGCTGCAGCCCGAAAAACAGCGCCGGGATGCTGAGGAGCCAACCGCACGCGGCGATCGCGGCCGCTTGATTGGGGAGTCTCAGGACCTGGCGCTGCCGCTCCCTCAGCGTCGTCTCATCTGTCACCGGTTGGCGCAGCCGGAAGACGAGGAAGGCCCAGGTCAGCACGAGCGGCGGATAGACGAGCGCGTTGAACACCGCGATCGCCGACTTGAAAGAGGCCTCCTGTGCCGGAGTGAGGAGCGGAGGAATGTGGATAAGATTGTAGGTGATGTTGAAAACGCTCCCGATCGCCTGGGCGAGGAACATCAGCAGGAACACGACGATGAGGCAGCGCCAGCGAGGGCGGCAGGCGGACAGGGCAGGGGATGGCGTCGAGTCGGCGATGTCTATCGATGGCACGGACCGGGGAAAATGTCGAATGCCGGGAACGGCTTCCACCCCTCTCACGTCCCGATTTCCGCCCTTGATCGGCGGCATTCCCCTCGTTAGGATCGCGCCCATGTCTCCCCGATTGATCTGCCTGATACCCTTCTTCACCATCGCCGCCTCGGCGCAGCAGGTGAAGCCGGTTGTTGAAACTCCCGTCCTCGATGCCAAGAGCCAGCCGCGCCTCGTGCCGGTCTCCGCCGACATTCCTGATGCGAAGGAGCTCTACCTCGTCGTCTCCGACGAAGGTGGCCTCGCCTGTGACTGGGCCAACTGGATCGCGCCGAAGCTGGTGATGAAAGACGGTTCGGTCCGAGACCTGACCGAGTTGGATTGGAAGGAAGCCAAGAGCGGCTATGGGAAGACGCTCAAGGATCTCAACCAGAACGGCAAGCCCCTCACCGTCGAGGGCAAGGTCCATGCCAAGGGCATCGGCACGCACGGCCCCTCGACGATCGCCTTTGCCCTGCCCGAGGGCGTGGCCAAATTCGAGGCGGTCGCCGCGATCGACGACGGAGGCATGATCCGCGACGGCAAGCCGAGTTCGGCGAATGTGAAATTCCGCGTCTACACCCAGAAGCCCCCCGCAGCCTCAGCGGGCGGCTATGATCCCGACGCGCCGAAGGTCGTGCCGACCGATCTCTTCACCGTGCCCGAGGGACTCGAGGTTACGATCTGGGCCACCACGCCGATGCTGCACAATCCGACCAACATCGATTTCGATGCGTCGGGCCGTCTCTATGTCGCCGAGGGGGTGAACTACCGCGGCAAGGGAGGACGCCGTCCCGAGGGCGACCGCATCGTAATCCTCGAGGACAGCGATGGATCGGGCTCGGCCGACAAGGTCTCCGTCTTCGTGCAGGAGCCCGCGCTCGCCTCGCCCCTCGGTGTCGCCGTGCTCGATGATCGCATCCTTGTCTCGCAGCCGCCCGAATTGCTCGCCTACACTGACAAGAACGGCGACGGCAAAATCGAGGAGGGTGTCGACGGACGCGAGGTCTTGCTAACCGGCTTCGGCGGACGACAACACGACCACAGTCTCCACAGCCTCACCGCCGGACCGAACGGGCAATGGTATTTCAACCAGGGCAACACCGGTGCGGAATTCACCGATCGCTCCGGCAAGACCTTCTATATGGGCAGTCCCTACCAGATGCAGGACATTGCCGGACATCCGAGCGACGACGGCCACGTCTGGATCGGCGGCTTCCTCGCCCGCATGAATCCCGACGGCACGAACGTGACCATCCTCGGGCACAACTTCCGCAACAGCTACGAGCAGGCCGTGACCTCCTTTGGCGATGTCTTCCAAAGCGATAATGACGACCCGCCCGCCTGCCGCGTCACGCGCGTCCTCGAAAGCGGCAACGCCGGTTTCGCGTCGGCTGATGGGCAGCGCTCGTGGGGTGCCGACAAACGTCCCGGCCAGGACACTCCGACGGCCGAATGGCGGCAGGAAGATCCCGGTACGATGCCCGCTGGCGATGTCTACGGGGGCGGTTCGCCTACCGGCGTGGCCTATTACGAAAACGGCGCGCTCGATCCGAAGTGGAACGGCCTCCTCCTCGCCTGCGAGGCCGGGAAAAATGTCGTCTTCGGCTACCTGCCCGTGCCCGATGGCGCCGGTTACAAACTCGAGCGTTTCGATTTCATGACCTCGAATGAGGCGAAGGAATGGGCCGGGTCCGACTTCCTCGGCGGCAAACCTTCGGGAGATCTGAAGACGATGTTCCGTCCCAGCGATGTCACCGTCGGTCCCGATGGCGCGATCTACGTGGCCGACTGGTTCGATGGCCGCGTCGGCGGTCACGGCACCCTCGACGAAGGCATCGCCGGCACGATCTACCGGGTCGCTCCGAAGGGATTCAAATCCGTCGTGCCGATGGACGATCTCACGACGCTCGGGGGACAGATCGTCGCCCTAAAAAACCCTGCGCCGAACGTGCGGTATGGTGGTTTCGTCAAGCTGCGCGAGACCGGGGCGAAATCCGTTCACGCGGTCGCAGGGCTGCTGGACGAACCGAATCCACACATCGCGGCCCGGGCGATCTGGTTGCTCGCGCAGTTGGGACCGGAGGGAGTGGCCAAAGTGACGACTCTCCTCAAGTCGGACGATGCCATGACCCGGCTCGTTGCTTATCGCTCGCTGCGGTTCATCGGTCACGAACCCGCCGCGATGGCGAAGGCCATGGCCGCCGATGAATCGGCCATGATCCGCGCCGAAGCCGCGTTCATGATGCGCGATCTTCCGCTCGATCAAAGCCTCGAGGTGCTTCTCGCGGTGGCGAAGGGCTTCGACGGCAAGGACCGCAGTTATCTCGAAGCGTTCGGGACCGGCAGCAAGGGCAAGGAAGCCGAAGTCTATGCCGCCCTCGCGAAGGAACTCGGCGGTGCCGCCGAGGCTTGGAGCGAGTCCTTCTCCTGGCTCGCCTGGCGGCTTCACCCCGCAGCGGCGGCGGGTGATTTCAAAGCCCGCGCTTTGCTGACTTCACTCTCCGAAGACGAACGCAAACGCATGCTCACCGCCCTCGCCTTTGTGAAAAGTCCCGAGGCCGTCGGCCACATGATCGAGCTCGCCAATGCCAAGGATTTTCCAATGAAGGACCTCGCCCAGTGGTGGCTGATGAACCGCAAGGGCAATCTCTGGAAGAGCTACGGCGTCGACGAGGCGATGAAGGCCCGTGGTCTCTACGATCCTGACAAAGTCACCATCACCGCCGTCGAGATGCCGCCCGTCGTGGCCGGTGCCGCGGCCATGCCCGCGACCGCCGAGCTGGTGAAGCTGAGCGGCGACAAGGCGAAAGGCCAGGCCGCCGTCGCGGTCTGCTACACCTGCCACAAGGTCGGCGAGGCGGGAATGGACTTTGGTCCCGACCTCACCACCTTCGGACGCCAGCAGCCGCTCGAGGTCCTTCTCGATGCGATCGCCCATCCCTCCGCTGACATCTCCCACGGCTACGAGGGCAGCAAGGTCGTCACTACGGACGGCACCGTTGTCACCGGGATGGTCCTCTCGAACGGCGATCCGCTCATCGTGAAATGCATGGGCGGCGTCATGCAGACGATCCCGAAAGGCCGGGTGAAGTCCGTCGAGCCGCTCGGGCGTTCGCTGATGTATGATCCCGCGAACCTCGGGCTGACGCCGCAGGTAGTCGCCGACATCGCGGCGTTTTTGAAGAGTTTGTGAGGCGGATTCCGGCACTGTTCCTTCAGACCAAGCTCATCTGTGCCCATCCGTGGGAGCGAAGCGGATCGGTGGGCATCTGTGTTCCAATCCAGCAACACGGATGGACACAGATATCCACGGATGGCACGGATGGGTGATCGGAAGCGATCGCTTCCAATCCTCCGCGGCGAGCCTTGTTTGCCTCACAGCCCCGCCCGGCGGAAAAGCTCGTCGAGGGGCAGTTGCAGGCCGATGTAGAAATCGCCGAACTCCGCGTAGATCGCGCTGACTTCGTCGAAACGCATGTCGTAGACGATCTCCTTGATGTCCTGCGTGTTGTGGGAAAAGAGGGTCACGCCCCATTCCCATTCCTCGAGGCCGGTCGATCCGGAGATGAGTTGGCGCACACGGCCCGCGAAGGTGCGTCCCACCTTGGCATGTCCGGCCATCAACTTGCGACGTGACTCGTAGTCGAGGTGATACCAGTTTTGGTTCTCGTTGCGGCGCTTCGACATCGGGTAGAAACAGAAGACCGGCCAGTCGGGCATGTTCGGGTAGAGACGGTCACTGTTGTACTTCGCGATCCGCTTGCGGAATTCCTCGAGCTTGGTCTCCATCTCGGGAGTGCCGGGGGCGATGCCCTCGTCGCGGGTCAGTTCGGCGGCATATTGCTCCTCCGTCGTCGTGTATTCGCTGAGCTCGGTCATGCTCAGGTAGCTGTAGACGGGAGTCAGCACATCGGGACCCAGGGCACGGCAGAGCTGTTTTTCAAAACGGTTCGCCTTGTGCAGGTCGTCGGTCAGGAGCATGAAGCCGATGTCGGCCTTCGGCGTCACCATCGAAAAGGTGAGGAGCTGGGCCGAGTCCGTCGAGCGGATCTCCTGCACGAGTTCGGCGAGGTTCGTCTTGGCCTCGAGCTTCTCCTCGTCGGAAAAGAGCGACCACTGGGCCTGTTCGACGTGGAAAAACAAATGGATCACGTGCCAGCCCTCGCGGGGGATGACACGGTCGGGATCGCTGGCGGCGGGGGAGGAAGGATGGGGATTCATGGAAAGCAGGTTCTGGACGGGCCTCGACCTCATCGGAAAAGGCTCCACCTCAACAAGCCAATGAAATCGGTTGCGTCCAATCAAAAAAAATCCTAGTTTTCCGCGCTTTCACGGACCCTGACGGGCCGTAACCCTCACAAAAACCATCCGATGGCTGACCTCGAAAACCGCTACGCAGACAACGTTTCCGGCGAATTTTACGTCGATGACCAATGCATCGACTGCGACCTTTGCCGCGAGACGGCATCCGCCAACTTCACCCGCAATGAAGACGGCGGCTACTCCTACGTCTACAAGCAGCCGGAGACCGCCGAAGAGCGGGCCCTCTGCGAGGAGGCCATGGAAGGCTGCCCCGTCGAGGCGATCGGTTGCAACGGTGGCGACGCCTGAGAAACTCTTCCCCGCGAGAGCCGCGCTCCCTCACCGGAACGCGGCTTTTTTGTGGCGGGGCGGAGGGGCCGGAGCTATCCTGCGATCATGCGTTACCGACCCCGCCGCCCTCTCAAAGACCGTGTCATTGCGGAATGGCGAGGCTATTGGGAGCCGCAGGATGTCTCGAAATACGAGGACACGATCGACTCCGTCGTCGGCAAGACGATGAAAGGCCTCGGGCTGAACGACCGCTTCAACGAGGAAATGGTCTTCGAGGCCTGGAATGAAATGGTCGATCCCTTCATCGCAGCGAACGCCCGCCCGCTCACCCTCGAGCGCCGCGTCCTCGCCATCCAGGTGCTGCACGCCACCGTCCACTACGAACTTGAGCGGGCGAAAGGCCAAATCCTCCGGCGCATGCAGGAGCGCTTCGGCGCCGACAAAATCCGCGAGATCCGCTTCCGGCTGGGGTGAGGGGGGAAGTCGGGCCACTATCTACCATTTTCATGAGCGACCGCATCCACATCAAGGGACTCCGTCTCGTCACCCGTGTCGGTGTGCCTGAAGAGGAGCGCGCGCTGCCACAGAGTGTCGCGGTGAATGTCGCGATCACTCTCGACAAATCCTTCAAGGGCTTTCACGACCGCATCGAGGACACGATCGACTATTATCGCGTCTCCCTGCGCCTCCGCGAAGTCGCCGCGACGGGCGAGCGCCGCCTCATCGAGACCCTCGCCGAAGACCTTGCTGCCGCCGTCACTGCCTTCGACGGCGTCTGTGCGGTGACGCTGGAGGTCGAGAAATTCATTCTCCCCGACTGCGACCGCGTTAGCGTCGAGATCACGCGGGCAAGGGAGCGGTGATCGGAAGTCGGAAGTCGGAAGTCGGAAGTCGGTTGGCGTTCGTAATCTTCTTCATGAAAGCAAGTCGTGTCTCTCTTTGGATCGCGGGTGGACTCTTCGTCGCCGTGGCAACGGGTTTTGTCGTTTCGTCGCGGGCCGGATATGAAACGGCGAAATACGAAGTGGTGGAAAAGGACGGGGATTTCGAGATCCGCCGCTACGAGGCCCATGTCGTGGTCGCCACGCCGATGAAGGGTGGCTCGCAGAACGGGAGTTTCGGCAAGCTTTTCCAATACATCTCGGGCAAGAACGCCGGAGAACAGAAGATCGCGATGACGACTCCGGTTTTCATGCCCGCCACGGGCGACGGCGAGCCGGGTGAGATGCAGTTTGTCGTCCCGGCCGAGGTGGCCGAGGCGGGGGCCCCCGCGCCTTCCGACGAATCGGTGAAACTCAGCCGGATGGAGGCGGGCAAATACGCCGTGATCCGCTACAAAGGCGTCGCCCGGGAGGAGGATCGCAAGAAGCAGCTCGAACTACTGCGGGCGAAACTCACCGAACTCAAACTCGATGCCGAGGGCAACCCCATCCACGCGGGCTACGATCCACCCTGGACGCCCGGTCCGATGCGCCGGAACGAAGTGATGCTGCGGGTGAAGTGAGCGACTTCAGCAACAGCCGCCTCCGGGCGTGCACTTGCCGCCGCCGGATGACGAGGCCGTTGATTTGCCGGTGATCAGTCCCCAGCCGCCGAGGATGACCCGTCGGATCGGCTCACCGGTCTCGGGATGCACGCTGAGGGCCAGATCGTGCATGCTCTGCTGGATCTCGTAGCGTTTCACTTCTTCGCCTTCGCGGGAGGGAATCGTTTCGTAGAGGTAGGTCATGGGTGGCGGTGATGAGTCGGGAAAGAACGGTCCTCAGCCCGCGACGGTCAAGGTCCGCGGCTGGGCCAACTTCGCGAGGGCGTCCGGCCCGGTCGGCTCGTCCGCCTGCCACGGGAGCCAGGCGAGGCGGGAGGCGTGGTCTTTTGCGACTTCGTCGAGGTAACGGTGCTCGGCCTGCTCGCGACGCTGCAAGACGGGGTCGCAGCTGCCGCAATCGAGCAGGCTCTGATTCACGACCCAGGCAAAGGGCTCGATTCCGGCGCGTCGCAGATCCTCTTGCAGGGCGGCGGCTTCATGCACCGGCGTGGCTTCGGCGAGGGTGACGAGGAGCAGCTTGGTGAAGTCCCGATCGCGGAGCCGCGCGAGCAGGTTCACCACTGCCTCGGGCTGCGTGTTGCGGGCCTGTCGCTCGAGTTCGCGCTGGTAGGATTCGCTCGCGTCGAGGAGGAGCAGGGTATGCCCGGTCGGAGCCGTGTCGAGTACGACAAAACGATCCGTGCCTCCGGCGACCTCTCGGGCAAAGGCGCGAAAAACGGCGATCTCCTCGGTGCAGGGCGAGCGCAGGTCTTCCTCGAGGAGGGCGCGGGAGGAAGCATCGAGCGTCTCGCCCGTGGTGCTCATCACCTCCGCCTGATAGGCGGCGGTCTCGGCGAGCGGATCGATGCGGCTGAGGGTCAATCCCTCGACTTCGCCCGCGAGAGTTTGCTCGATATGCGCCGCCGGATCGGTCGTGCTGAGGTGGACGCGGTGGCCGCGTCGCGCCAAGGTCACGGCGATGGCGGCTGCGACGGTTGTCTTGCCGACGCCGCCCTTGCCCATCGTCATGATCACACCGTGGCCACTCTTCTCGAGGTCGACGACGAGATCGGCGAGTGCTTCCATCTCCGGCGGGCTCCAAGCGGTCGGGGAGAAAGAAGGCGTCACCGACTCGCCAAGGGCTGGATCGAGGAGCGCCCGGAGTCCGGCGAGACCAAGAATGTTGATCGGCCGCAGCGGCACCTGGTAGCTCGGGAGACTCTCGATGAAGGGCTTCGCCAATTCCATCGCCCCTTGCGCCCGTCCCTCCATCGCGAGAGCGATCCGGTCATCGGGGCACTCGGTGTGAAAGACGCCATTGAGGACGAGCCGCTGGTTCGCGACCCCGAGTTGTCGTAGCTCCGCCGAGGTGCGGGCCGCCTCCGCGAGGGCGGAGGATTGAGGTCGGCTCACGAGGATGAGCGTCGTCGCGGTCGCATCGGCGAGGGTCTCGACCGTCGCCTCGTAGACGGCGCGCTGCTTTTCGAGACCGGCGAGGGGCCCGAGGCAGGAGGTGCCGCTGGTGTTTTGATCGAGGAAGGAATCCCACGCCTTCGCCAGACTCATGAGCCGCAGGGTGTGTCCCGTCGGAGCCGTGTCGAAAACGATGTGATCGTAGTCCTGCGACGCCGCGGCATTGCCGATGAAGCCGGAGAATTCATCGAAGGCCGCGATCTCTACGGTGCAGGATCCGCTGAGTTGTTCCTCCATGCTGCTCAGCGCCGCCTCGGGGAGGAGTCCCCGCATCGGACCGATGACGCGCTCGCGATAGGCCTCCGCCGCCGCGACGGGATTGATGTTGAGCGCATCGAGCCCGGGAGCGCCCGCGACCGGAGCAGGCTTCCCGGAAAGCGGCGTCTCGAGGACCTCGTCGAGATTCGAGGCCGGGTCCGTGCTGACGAGGAGGACACGTTTGCCCGCCTCGGCGAGCACCAGGGCGGTCGCACAGGAGAGCGAGGTCTTTCCCACGCCACCCTTGCCCGTGAAAAAAAGAAAGCGCGTCGCGGTGGCGGGATCGGGTTGGTAGAGGGGGAGTTTCATGAGGGTTTGTCAGGCTTCCGTGGAAAGCGCTTCGTGGACCCAGGCGACACGTTCCTCGTCGTCGGGATAGCGGCCTTTGCTTTTCAGTTCGCCGTCCCAGAAAACGAGAGGCAGGGCTTCCATTCCGTCCTCGTCGAGGAAGGCCTTCACCTTCGGGTTTTCGACAAAGGCCATGGGTTGCTGCCCGAGATTGTAGCGCTCCACCTCGATGCCCGATTCCCCGAGATGGGAGAGAAGGGCGGCGAATTTCACGAGGGCCGGATCGATCTCGGGGCCGCAGATGCCGGTCGAGCAGCACATGGGGGGATCGTAGATTTGGATGAGTCGGGTCATGGCAGGGTGGTCGGGGATTTCGCTGGAGTACGGTTAAGGCTTCCTCATGCCCGTGGCAAGACGGATGCGCGTCGTCACGAAAAAGGGCGGATCCGGAGATCCGCCCTTTCGAGAGAGATAGACCGGGGGATCGGACCCCGGCTTCTTGGATGGGATCACTTCGTGCTCACCGTGATGGTCGCGGTATCGCTGAGCGAGGCGTTGGAGCTGGCCGTCGCCTTGATCACGGAAACCATCGATTTCTTGAGAATCTTCGGTTTCTTCGGCTTCTTGCCGGGTTTCTTTTTGAACTTCTTCGTGAGCTTCTTCTTGTTCGGCGTCACGTTCATGGTGAAGTTCACCGGTGCGTCTCCTTCGGCGAGGGAGGCGGTCGTGAAGGTGCCGGCGATCACCTGGGCGGTGACGTTGGCGGCTCCTTGGAAGTAGCTGACCCCGAAGAGCGCGTTACCCGCCGAACCCTGCACCTTGAAGGTGTCGTCGAGCGGTCCGTCGTTGTCCACGGCGAAGGCCACGGAGACAGGATTCGCTTTCACCGAGGTGGCCGCAGTCGACTGCCCGACGGGCGCGTAGACGTCCGCTCCGCTGCCACCGACCGAGACGTCGGCCTTCGGCTCGGCCGCGTTCGACGCGTCGAGATCGAGTGAGACCGTCTCCGCCGTGCCACCGGTGTTGGTGAGACGCAGGGAGTAGTCGCCGGCCGCGAGGACGTCGGCGAAGGTCACGTTGCCCGTGCCCGAGGCGACGAGGCCGTTGCTGCTGTCGCGCAGTTCCCAGCCCGTGTTCGTCGCACCCGTGCCGCTGAAGTTGGCGACGGTGTCGTCGGCGATGTTGAAGCGGAAGAGCTGCGTGTCGCCGGCGAGGATCTCGCGATCCGTGACCGTGCCCACGCCACCCGTGAAGGTGACATCCGTGTCCGTTGTGAAACGGGCCACCGTGCTGTAGCCGGTGCCGGCGGCGCTGGTGGCGTAGGCGGCAAACTCATAGGTCGTTCCGGCGGTGAGGCTGGCGACCGGAGTCGTGAAGACACCCGTAGTTCCGGCGGCGGTCGTCTTGGTGACACCGCTGCCGTCGATCTGCGGATCGCTGACGGCGCTGTTCAGAGCGACGACGACGCCGCGCTCGGTGATGGTCTGGCCACCGTCCGTGGTCACGTTGCCGCCGAGCGTCGCACCGGTGTCGGTGATCGACTCGGAGGTCGGCGAAGTCACGCTCGGGAAGGGCGCGAAGTTGGCCGTGACCGTCTTGCTGCTGTTCATCACGAGGCTGAGCGGGTTCGTCGAGCCCGAGGCATCACCCGTCCAGTTCACGAAGCCGAAACCCGTGGCGGGCGCGGCGGTGAGCTTGGCGGTCGAGCCGGAGGCGTAGAGGATCGATCCGGCACCCGAGACACTACCGTTGGTCGCCGTGGCGGTGACGGTGAAGTAGCTCGCGGCACCACCGGCGCGGGCCGCCGTGACATCGCCGTTGCCGGCGAGCGAGACGGTCGTGACGTAGGAGCCGCTGCCCGTCGTGCTGACGATGCGGAAGACATCGACGAGTGCGGCGGTGGCGTTGATCTGAGCCTGAATGCCACCACCGAAGATGGAGAAAGCAGTGCCGGGAGTGGGGTTCCACTGGGTCCAGCTGTTGTTCCACTCCACCGGCTTGGCTGCCTGGGTCAGGGTCATGACGTTGTTACCGTTCGCGGTGACGTTATCGATCGCGGCGAGCTGGCCCTGGTGGGCCGTGGCGGCGAGACCGAGAGCAGAGACGCTGAAGCCCGACCACGGAACGCCCGTGCCGGCCACCGTGACGCCTTTCGACGTGTAGATGGTACGGGCGGGGTCGCCGTTTTCAGGGGCGGCGGAGCCGATCCCGGAAGGTGTTGCATTGCTGCGGTTCGCGAAGACCCCGAAAAAGAGGTCGGTGCGAGCATTCCATCCGGCGCCAAAAGCGGCGACGAGTTCGGCATCGAGGTTCACGAGCGTACCGGCCGGGTTCGGGTTGTCGCGGAGGGCGTGGGCCGCACCGAGATTGAAGAACACGTTGGTCGTTTGCCCGGTGCCGCCATCGGCTTGGACACCGAGGATGAGGTCGCCCGGGGCCGGAGGCCATGGGGCGGCCGTGGCGGCCGTCGCCGCGAGGGCGAGTCCCGCGACGGGGAGAAATAGATTTCGTAGTAAGGATTTCATCTGGAATTCATGGGACGAAGTTTTCGATTCAAGAGACAGACTGTTCGGCGAACGGGCGCCGGATCAGTTCGGGGTGATCGGACCGCCGTCGCCACCGTTGCGGGTGACGTTCATTTCGGGGATCTTGATGCCGGTCGAGAGCGGGTTGAGCGCATTCGGGATCTCGGCGGTGAAGGTGTCGAAGAAGGATTGCTCGCCAGGGGTGAAGATGGTCGGACCGTAGAACTGCTGGTAACCCCAGAGGGTGTACTGACCGTTCTTGACGTTGTCTTCGCTGTAGGCCACGCCGTTGTAGGTCAGCGCCTTGGCACCGACTCCGGCACCGCCGGTGATCGTGGTGATGGCCGCCGCGTCCGAGAGGGTGAGGTAGCTGATGATGACGACGTTTTGGTTGCCAGTGCCGCCAACGCCCGCCCCGTCCGTGCCGACGGTGACGTTGGTGCTGGTGCGGGCGAGGTTCTGGCGGACGAAGCTGTTCGAGCTGTAGCCGCCGTCATTGAGCAGTTGCAGCCAGGCGACCGAGCCCGAGCCTTCCGCGCCCGTCACGTTGGCGGCGGTGCCGGGACCGCCCCACTGCACGACCGCGCGGAAGGGGCCGTATTGCGTTTCAGCGAGGATCGTGGCACGCGTGCCGGATCCGTTCGAGCGGCCCGTGTTGAGGACGAGCTTGGTGTCGGCCGGGTTGCCGGTGTACATGCTCAAGGGGAGCTGGCCGGTGGACCACTGTGCCTCGTGGAGCTGGTCCGTCATGTTCGTGAGGCCGGCGGGGGCGCCGACGTTCGCGACGAAGACGAAGGGCACGACGCCGACGGGCGCGCCGGTGAGGGCGGGCGTCGGGGTGTTCGAGATCGCCTGGTCGACGTCCGAGAACGAGAAGCGGGCCACGTCCGTTTCGGTCTTGCTGGCGGTGGTGGCATCGGCGATGTTCGCCGCGATCTGGACACCGGCGGTGCTGACGTCGGGGGTGATGAGGTCGTCCTTCAGGTAGGTGAGGCTGGTGGCATTCACCACCGCGGCGATCCCGGCGGTCGATCCGCTCATGCTCGTGCGGATCACGAAGGGGTTGCCACCGATCGTGCCCTTGAAGACCGCGTGGTTCGCGTTGCTCAGAGAGCTGCCGACATATCCATATTGGGTGACACCTGCGCCACCGAGGAGGTTGATGATCGAAGTGTGGGCCGCGGAGCGGAAGGCAGTCGCACCGGTGATGTTGATGACGGTCTGGGCCGAGGCACTGGAGGCAAACCCGAGGGCCGCGATCCCCGCCAGGAGGCTGATTTTGAATTTCATGGCTTTGAGGAGATGAGGTTGTTTCTTTTTTGTATTTGCTAGGGTGCCGCGGGACGGGTTCGCATCTTGCGAGCTCTCGACCGGCCGTGCTTCATTCATTTGAAACACGGGTCCGGTGCGAGGTAGCCCCCGACGCCGCCCACCTACGGCCTCCCGCACCCATCCATCAAAACCTCTCCGGTAACGATATTGACACGTAGCCAAGGGGTTACAGAAACGTCACATTCCTCGCGCGGAGGAATGGGCGCGGGGATGCTTAGTTCGTTTTCCATGCCCGCCCTCTCGATCCGACTCGCCGCGACCGTGGCCTTGCTGATCCTTTCCCCCGTCTTCGCTCCAGCCGACGAGGGGAAAGTGACGAATCCGTCAAGCCCGCAGGAGCAATATGAACTCGGCCGGAAGTACCATCGCGGCGAAGGCGTCGCCACCGACCCTGACAAAGCCGCCCATTGGATCCACCTCGCGGCCGAATCCGGTCACTCCGAGGCCCAGGGCTATTATGGATTCCTCCTCTCGCAGGGGATCGGGGTTGCCAAGAATGAAGTCGAGGCGGTCGCCTGGATGAGCAAGGCGGCGAAGGCCGGAGTCGCTTCCGCGCAGTTCAATCTCGGACTGATGATCCTCAAAGGCACCGGCACCACGAAAGATTCCAAGACCGCCCTCGTCTGGATCACCCGCGCCGCCGAGGCTGGATACCCCGAGGCCCAGGCCCGGCTCGCCGAGTATTATTTCTTCGGCGAAGGCCCACTCGAAAAAGCCCCCGAAAAGGCCCTGCTCTGGGCGCGCCTGGGGGCCGAGTCAGGACATGCCTGGTCAGAGAATCTCTACGCCACCCTCCTCGAATTCGGGATCGGCACCGCCGTCGATCGCGGGGAAGCCCTCGTCTGGTACCGCAAGGCCGCCGAGCAGGGCAATGCCAAGGCCCAGGCCAGCCTCGGTCGCCTGCTCGAGGGCGGCGTCGTCGTGAAACGCGACATCGTCGAGGCCTACTACTGGCTTTGGAAGAGCGCCGAGCAAGGCGAAGCCACCGGGATCAATTACCTGAAAGACCTCATCCCCGGCATGACCGATGAAGAGCGGCGTGCCGCGCTGGAGCGGATCGGTGTGGAGCCGGTGGAGAAGTGAAGTCGGAACACGCGAAGCGTCCAAAGCGAAGCGAAGCCAATTCGGAGCTCGGAAGTCAGCGCTCGGACGCGCTCGGAGTTGATCCTTCCACTCGTGGCGTTTCCGGCACCCAGAACTCGCAGCGTAGGGAGAAACCGCGACTAGCTGCGTTTGCAGCCTGAAGTGTTCGAACGCACTTTCGGCAATTTGCCGGTGAAATCGTGGTGCGTCTTTCAGTGGGTTTTTCCGGAAGAACGCTTGCATCTCCCCGAAGAATTGAATCGGGGTCCATTCTCCGTTGTCGTAGATTCGTCGATTGCGGAAAAGCGTCTCATAAAGTCGCCCCGAACAAAGCACCGACTCCGGCAGTAAGTGCCATCGCCAGTGCCCCCAAAATGTGACGCGAACCGTAGCGCGTAAAACAGATGATCCCCCGGCGCGTGCTGCCAATGAACCTAGCAGCGCGAGGAATAATAAAGAGCTGCCCGAAACCGTCCAAACCAGCGCGGCGGTAGGGACAGCAACGACGAGGAGAAGCGGCATGGCCGCACCGACTGCGAAGGTCGCAGCGGAAGCCAGTGCCGCCTGAACAGGCCGCGCGCTCAAGTTGTCGGAAATGCCCAGCTCGTCACGCGCATGAGCGCCCAATGCGTCCTTCTTCATCAGTTGCGTGGCGACCTGATCGGCCAGCGCCACGTCCAGTCCGCGCCCAACATAGATGGCGGCCAGTTCGGCGTGTTCGTGGACTTCGTCGGTCGCCAGTTCCTCCCGCTCGCGCTCCATGTCCGCATTCTCCGTATCAGATTGGGAACTGACGGAGACATACTCGCCTGCGGCCATCGACATCGCGCCCGCTACCAAGCCCGCAATGCCCGCAACGAGAATGCTGCCGCGGCTGGAGTCGGCTGCAGCCACACCGACGATCAGACTGGCCGTGGAAACGAGGCCGTCGTTGGCGCCGAGAACGGCGGCACGGAGCCAGCCAATGCGGTGAGTGCGGTGGCGTTCAGTGTGTCTCATAGTAGCTGGGTCAGATTCGCCTAACGTCGAGGCGACTCACGGCTGTAAGCCGTTGAGTCCGCTGTCACGTTAGGTGATTGCGTTTGTGCCGCTTTCCTCATTACATCATGAAGCGCAGCTTCTCGGAAGCTCGCTTCTCTCTCGGATCATCTTCGATTGCTTCCACCACCTCCTCGAAGCCATACATGGTTTTCACGCGATGCGTCAGCAGGGCGTGATCATAGGACACTTCGCCTGATGTCCAGTAGGCGGCCGTGTAGGGGCTGTATTTTGCAAACGGCGCCGGACCGAGTTCATCGACCAGGTTCGGCAAGTTCCGCCACAGGCGCATGTGCTGGAGATGAGACTTGATTGCCCTGGGTACGAGAGCGCCGTAACCATACTTCGAGAGATCCGTGATCGCAGCGGCGTGGTTGATCACATGCACGAGGCCCCCGTAACCTTCGCGGTTGATCTTCGGATCCTGCTTGATGACCTCATCAAGTACGGCTTTGGCCATCCCTTCGATGTCAGTATAGGGCGGTGTGCCATCCTCCTCGGGAAGGGTGATTTTGTTCCCATGAATCCGCCCCTTCGCCTTGCCGTAATTTCCGCTGCCTGGGTGGGCATTGTTGAAGAGGGCTATCAGCTTGCGGATGCCATCGACGACCGACGGCGTGGCATATTCTGGATGCTCTTTGAATGCGCGAATGGCGATGGAGGCAAAAATCACATTGTGTCCGGATTCGCGTGGCTCGCCGATGCTCTTCTCAAGAGCCTCGGCGATCCCGTCGATCAGACTCTCATCCGGCTGTTGTTTTGGAAAGGCCGCGAACAGTTCTGAGTCCGCGATCTTCGCGTTCTTGATCATTTTCTTGCCGAAGACCGACTCGCCACGCATGACCCGTTCCAGGTCGCCTTCGATTCCCCGGCAGACTTCAGGGTCGAGATCCGGGCGTTGTTCCCCGACGAAGTAGCCGGCCACAACAGAAGCCCCGAGATGCCCGGCCATGGCACTCATCTGGTGGGCGCGCGCTAGTGCGTTCAGCCCCTTGGAAAGATAGTCGAAGTTGATCATAACGCATTCTAACACGCCTATCCGCTGGGAGTTCTGACCGCAAGCTCGGATTCTCCACGAATTGCCATCGCAAGGCATTCCTCCCGTTCACTGGAGCACCTAACAGTCTTTATTCGTATGACCGACCGCCGTTATATCCTCGGATGATTGGGCGACAGAATGTCGGAAAATCCCCGGTGTGACAAGGAATTCCGCTGGAATGGTACGTCGATCCGGGACGTGGGGAGGGCGGAATTCCGGCTGACGTTCCGTGCCCTATATGCGCACCTTTCCGCTTGGCGGCCCTTAATTGAGATCAACAAGGACGATCGAATAACGCTGCGTAAGAGAAGGTTAGCTTTTCTCGCTCAGGATCGTGAGCGCAGGCTCAAACTCTTGATTGATAGAGGGTGGATAAGATCTGCCGCTTCTTCCTGCGAAAGTGTTCGAGGAGCTCGGATTCCCGATCTTCGATTTCGAGAATGGGGTGCTCGTCGATCAAGGGCGCAGAGTATCCTGGAATTTTCAGACGGGTGCCATCGAGATCCAGCATTCCGCACAAGCCATTGCCGCCTTTCGCTGGAGATTTCCTGAGTTTGAAGACGAAGGCGGGGATGTCCCAGAGATCGTTAAAACAGGGTAGCGGTCGGCATTGATAGGTTGGTTCAGTTAGGATGGGTTGTGCAAGCTGTTTCTCCGCGCACCTCCCCGGATGGAGCG
>Ga0209573_1002668_pt1 | contig 21918 bp, 19 predicted proteins | sample TNRBio252014_DNA_FD_185870 | JGI IMG/M metagenome (GOLD analysis project Ga0209573, IMG submission 185870) | Wastewater treatment Type I Accumulibacter community from EBPR Bioreactor in Madison, WI, USA - TNR Reactor_6/25/2014_ DNA (SPAdes)... | ecosystem: Engineered > Bioreactor > EBPR >...
AGGAATCTCTCCATCACAGAGAACAAACATTTCATTCACCTAGAGTGAACTTCCCCCGCCCCTTATCGCAAAACCTTTCTTACTTTTCTAGATTCATTCGCGACACTTTTATTTATACAAAAGTAGACAAACGCCATTCTATTAGGAACTATGCATAAAAAGCAAAACGGTTCGCAAAAATTAGCAGAAAATTATTCTTAAAAACTTTTGAACTTTTTAGTTTTTGTAACGCGATGTAAATTTGAAAAATAAGTTCACCCTTTGTGCGTTTATTTTTTTAAAGATATAAGAAAATTTTTTAATTTAATCTGAACTTTTTACTTGAAATTTACTATTTTCGAACTGAAACGTTAAAAAATCAACAACGAAATACCTACTAAAATCAATATAATTCCGCCAGCAACTTCAACATATTTTCCAAAATATTTTCCGAAGTGTTTAGACAAGTGATAAATGAAATAACAAAGCACAAATGTTGTTAGAGCTATACAAATTGCAGCAAATCCTACATTCAATTCAAGCAAAGCAATTGAAGCTCCTACAACAAGTGCATCGATGCTTGTTGCCAAAGAGAGAATGATAATTTTCTTTACACTTAAATTATCAACTTTCGATTTCTCATCTTTTGAAAGTCCCTCACGAATCGTTTTAATTCCTATAACTACCAAAATGACAAAACCAATAATTGTTCCAAAATTGGCAATCGATCCAGCAAGCACCGAACCCAGCGCCCAACCAATTAAAGTCATAGCCCCTTGGAAAAAGCCAAATGGAACGGCCAATTTTAATGATTCTTGTTGCGTGTGTTTTTGAGCTTTTATTCCAACAGCAAAAGTTACGCTCATTGCATCAGCAGCTAAAGCAACCGAGATAATTAAAATTTGAAAAATTTCTTTCACGTTACACCAATCTAATTGCGAACAAAATTATTGAGGCGACGACACCAAATATAACTGTAAATCTTCTTACTAGCACTTCACTAGTTTTGTGAATATATTTTGAACCTAAATATGCTCCAGGAATCGCACCGAATGCAATTGCTATTGCTAATTGAGTGTCGGCCAAACCCGCAATAAGAAAGTAGATGAAAGCAACTCCATTGCCAACAATCACAATTGCATTTTTGATTGCAATATTATGGACTAAATGCTCAACATCTAATAAAGATAAACAAGCGAGCATCAATATGCCAACTCCCGCTCCAAAAAAAGAACTGTACGCACAGACGAAAAAAGTGAGGACACCTACAGCAAAAATCCTCCTGCGATGTGTGTGAATATGAATATGATTTCCCCACTTAATTATTGAACTGCGAAACTGCAAAGCTAAAGCACCAAATAAAATAAGTATGGGAGCTACAAAGCCAAACACTTCTTCTGGAGTTTTCGTTAAAATCCAGCTACCAGTGATCGCCCCTATAAGTGCAGGGATCAAAAGGACCCTAATGATTTTTTTATTGGCTACAAATTCGTGCTTAAAGTTCGGGATGCTAGTTATCCAGCCTGTAAATAATCCGACCGACGAGGTGGCATTAGCGGCTGTCGTCGGAAGACCGACATACAATAAAACAGGATAAGTAATAAATGATCCTCCACCGGAGGTGACGACCAATCCCCCACCTAAAAATCCCGCAAAAGCCACAATGAGAAAGTCAAAAACCATCAATTTGAGTACTCTCTATCTTGGATTATATGAATGTATCTGATCGAACTAAACCAACACTAGCTCAATAGCATTGCAGCTCAAATACCGAGGGAGTTAAGTCAGTAGTTGATGATAACTTTTCAGATAACTAAACGCCATCCACTCAATCAGCTCGTAATGGGAGTTCCGTTGGGTATCGAATTAGCGTAATTAGTACTTACTGTTATTACAGTATTAGAACCGATATTTGCCAAGTACGCAGCGTAACTTGCAAATTTTCGCTTTGTTCCATTCTCTACTCTAAATATAGAAACGCCGTTCTTAATGTACCTGGTCATATCAGTTGGACTTATTGTAAATCTGTCGCAGATTTCTCCACCAGCTTGAAAAGTCCCACTGTTATATCCAAAATGTGAATATAGAGAAGGATCGATTTCATAAAGATAGCCGTTGCTTCCGACATAGGTAGTCGAACCACATTGTACAGTTGTCTTGAGAATTGAACCTACACTATACTTCGCTAGTTGAGAATTAGAAACTAAAGTGTAATTGTAGCCCAGCCCTAAATCGACTGTATGATGAAAACTGTTGACTGGAAATATACTCGGGGAATCTGACCAATCGTTGACCACATATACTTTCACCGAGTCTGCTGTTTTTATTAAGCTTCCGCCGGTTACAGCCTTGTCGCCGGTTGGAAGACTATTCACAAAAGAAGTGTCCACCCATGAAATTTCGGCACCAACGTTGAGAGCATACAGATCAGTCAAACTCGGTATGGGAAGTTTTTTTCCATCTTGAACGTAATAAACAGTATTACTCACAAAGGTTTTAAGCAATGGGGCAACCGAAGGATAAGACTGAAACAAAGCTAATTGACTAGGAGTCAACCTAAATGTAGCAGCGCATTCGAATCCATAATCTTCAACTTGTTCACAAGAAGTAAAATCATACTTTCGCCCTTGAGAAATCAAGTAGAGCTTGTTTGTGGTGGTGCTTCCAACCATTCTTCCAAGAGCCGGTGCCGTCGGAATTGCATTTAGAAATGCGTCGTCCACGAAATTGACAGGACCAAGAACGGCATAATCACTGAGTATAGCTTCGGATGTAATCGGATATTTCGCGCCGTCACCTAAGAGGTAAACCGTTTTATTCGACATGGTTCGCACAAGATCTCCTGTAGGTGAACCAAACCAATCAGAAAACATCATGAAAAAATTTCTATTTCCATACGAACTGCAACTGTTACCAGTTCCATATGGATTTCCAAGCGCCGCTGCATTTGGCTGATAAGGAGTGTAAGAATACAAAGAAGCAGTCCCTCGGGTTTGGATATTTACGTTTGTGCCTCCACAAGCACTGTTCGGGTGCCAACCTATATAGTAAGTACCGACTTTGAATGGAACATATGTTAGTGAGTTATTATAAAAACCTTTTAGGTGCCTTGCTCCTTGAAAAAGCTGTTTCGAAAGCCCGTACCATTGAGCATCACAAGGCGCGGTATCCGGGCAACCGAATCCCATTGCTGATCGATATTTACTGGCACTGCAATTTGTCGTTGTAATTAGTCCTTGTTCTTTTTGAAGGGTTACGAGTATGACTTGAGGGTTCAATCCATAAATTTGGCTAACGTCATATATTGCTTGAGCTGCCGAAACAGGACCCCCATAGGTGTTAGAACCTAAAGGTTTGTCAGTTACATAGTTCTTCAAACAAGTTGAACCAGTGCCATTAACAAAATTTAAGAAGTTTTGAATTTCTTGAACATTCATTGATGAGGTATCAGTAAATATCCGGTCGTCAATTATCCTTCCCGGATTAAACCGTGAAGCATCAGCGGCATTGGCATTTTCGGTTTGAGAAATTTCAGTAATGCCGAGAAGGCTAATAGCAAGTGTTAAGACGATTAGAAACTTTTTCATCATGATATTGTTATCTTTCGCTTTTCGGAAACTGATTTTCCATTTGGTGTACTAACTTCTAGTTCAAGTGTCCATTCCCCTTTTGCTGGGAACTTGTCTGGTTCAACATCAAATCCTTGACACGTAAAATATGTCGGTGCAGAAATAACTGGGGCCTGCAATTCGAATGAAGCTGAACCTTCTTTTGAAAATTCGAGACTGCACGTTCCTGAAGTCGCTCCAGCAATAATTACTCGAACAGGTACAGTTTCATTTGCGAACTGCTGATTTTCAAACGGTGTAGATAGAGAAATTGAAATGCCATCCAAAACAACAGAAGTGGTCGTCAGGTCTATATAGGGTCTAGTAGTAGAATTATTTTTTACCAACGACGAACTAGTGGTCGAGCTCGAATCATTGGATTCTGTATTGCTGTCGTCTCTAGTCAATAGAAAAATAGCCAACAAAATGATCACTAAAATGACTATTCCAGTTATGGCTAAAGCCTTTTTATTTCTCCCGATCATGTTTACTCACTTCACTTTATATATATGTGTACGGCCGCATTCAAAAAATTATGATTGTTTGAATCTCCCAATTTACTTTTGTCCCTCGTCACAAAGCCAATGGCATTGTCATTATGTACAAGAATTATCGACTCCAATATTATTTTCCTTTAATCGCTCAACCCAGGAGCCACGCTTAGTGCGAAATCCTGCAATATTCGTTAAGAAAATGACACTTTATTTACTCTATATCTACGTTGCCTGGATATTTAAATATTGTAATAAATTCGTTTTACACGCAGAGTGCCGAAGGAAACGTTCGAAGTATAAACTATAAAATGTATGGAAATCGACAAATTTGAAAAACGCCTTTTAGAAATTGAAACCAGAAATAAAAGAGTCGAAGAAAACAAAGCCTGGGAGACTTCTTGGATCCGTCGTATTTCAATTGCAGTTCTCACTTATACGACTATCGTGATTTATCACATTTTCATTGATGCTGACCATCCTTTTCTAGTAAGCCTCGTTCCAGTATTCGGATTTATTATCTCGACGATGTCTTTAAAATTTATTCGAAAAATATTTGAGTTCGGCAAGACCAATTGAAGTTCTCATATTGATCAGCAAATCCGTATAGTGGTTACATGAAAATATTTATTACTGGCGGAACAAGCGGAATCGGAAAACAAACTGTAGAACTATTGTCTACGCAAAGTCATCAAGTTATTTTTTCTGGTCGCGACCAAAAACGTGGTGATGAACTAGCAATGTCAACAAATTCAGAGTTCATTAGAGGAGATATTTCCACTTGCGAAGGATGCGAAGATTTGGCAAACAGATATTTCGAGTTACATGCTCACTGCGATGTGTTAATCAATAATGCTGGAATTTGGACAGAAGGAACAATAGGAGATACAAGTGTGCAGGAAATAGAGAAGGTATTCTCTATAAATTCGATTGCGCCAATAATTCTCTCAAAACTTTTCATCGCCAAAATGGATGAGCATATTCAAGAAGGTAGTCAAGAATATGGTCGAATTATATTTGTGAATTCAGTAGCTGGTCTAACGAGCAAAGCAGAGCGTGAGGTGTATTGTGCCTCCAAATGGGCGATAACAGGGTTTACGAAAGGTTTGAGTCAAGAACTAAGCGACCATAAGATCTCTATAACAAACCTCTGCCCTGGTTCGGTAGATACCGAGCTTTTTGATAACGGAGGCTACCCACGAGATACCTCAGCAATGATGGATCCAAAAGTAGTCGCCAACGCTATTGGTTACATCATTAATCAGCCAGCCGATGTTCAAATACAAGAGCTAGTCGTACATCCGACAAGCTATATCTAAATCGCTTCCAACTGAGCACTGATTCTCATTCGATAAACTAACAAGAGTAAAATCAGTTCTTGCTTCAAATAGGAGCAGTGCCAAGTCCCCGTCGACTAGCGGCCTAGGTCGCCACCCTCTCAAGGTGGAAACGGCGGTTCAAATCCGCTCGGGGATGCCAATTAACAAATATAAATTGAAAATTAACTAGTTAGCAGGTTGCTCCGCCGCCATCATTTCGAACAATCGGATTCAAAGGTGGTGTTGGTCCAAAGGTTGCTGGCAATGCAGAGTTCGGCCATCGTCCGAACTGTTGAGTCACCCACATTCGTCCATCTGGCGCACAATAAACTCCGATGCCTACTACGTCTAAATTTCTACCTAAGAGATTTATGCGGTGACCAGTGGAATTCATCCATGCCTTATGAATGGCCCCTGATTTAGCTCCAGCACCGGCTAGCCCGATGTTTTCAGCTGCGACATAAAACGTATTGAGTAGAGGATATAGATTTGAGTGGGCGAATGAATTCGAATTGGCCATCTGAATAGACCAGTTGCGAGAATTATTATACAAGTAAGAATTCCAAGCCAGCGCTGGTAGTCCTCTCGCTGCTCGTTCTGAATTTACACGCGCATGTAAATCGTAAGCTATTTCTAGTTCACCTCGTGGAGCCGTGGCGTGTATTTCAGATCCTGTTACTAGGCTATTAGCAAAGGAGAAACTTACAGGAATTATTGTGGCAGATTCCCCTCCATTCTCAGCAAATGCAGAATAGCTTGAAAACTTTCTTTTAGCTCCATCGTCCATTCTGTAAATTGAAACGCCATATTTAATGAATCTAGACATCTTGGTTTGACTTATATTAAGCCTTTCACAAACTTCTCCTATGTCCAAGAAATCCCCTGATGAAAATCCAAAGTGATCATACAGCGCAGGTTCTATTTCATAAAGTACGCCATTTGTGCCAACATAAGTTACTGAGCCACACTTCACCGTCGTTTTTAATGTCGAGCCGATACTATATTTTTCCATTTGATCATTAGAGACTACAGTGAAATTATTACTCAACCCAAGGTCGACTGTGTGGTAAAAACTGTTTACCGCTAAAACACTTGGAGACTCTGACCAATTGCTAACCGCGTATACTTTCACAGAGTCTGCCGTTTTAATGAGGCTCCCGCTTGTTACAACTTTGTCACCTTCAGGCAGAGTATTCAACATTGAATCAGAAACAATCGTTATAGTGTCGCCGACTCCTAAAGCATATAGATCTGCCATAGAAGCAATACGACGTTTTTCTCCGCCATCAATATAATAGACAGCATTGTTATAAGAGCTCTTTGCCAGCTTTGAAACGACATGACCGTCACTAAACATTTGAAGTTGGCTTGGAGAAAGTTTTATATTTTGAGAGCATTGCAATCCGTAGTCCGCTACAGAATCACAAGAACTAAAACGCATCTTGTAACCTGACTTAATTAGAAAAACATCCGAGTTGCTCGTTGAACCAACGATATTTGGTAGAGCTCCGCCAAAACTAAAACTCTCAAGATATTCTTGATCGACGATTCTCAATGGACCCAATTTTATGTAATCGACATAAACATCAACATTTTCAATTAGGTAACGGGTCGAACCATCGAGAAAATAAACTTTTGGACTATTCGAAGTCTTGACCAATGAACTTTCAAAACTGCTTGTTGTAGATTTAATTTTTGAAGTAGACGTTGATAAAGAAAAACCAGGATTAGAAACTAGCAAAACAATGATGAAAACTGAGAGTATTAATAAATGGGGATAAAATCTATAAGTATTCTGTTTATTTAGGGCGCCCAAACTCATATATAAAAGATCGGGATATCATATGTCTCACTTGAGCAGTTTTAGAGACTTTGGCCCATTCGCGTCATTCGCAATTAGTTAATAAGAGATGCTTATCAATGGGCTCGGGAGGAAGGAATCGAACCCTCAATAACAGTACCAGAAACTGTCGTGTTGCCTGTTACACCACTCCCGAATTCTGCACAGTTTAGCCCTATGTTGTTCTTCGTTCTCTACTTTACGAGTTTCAAAATCGTGGAGTCCTTTGAAACTCTACGGAATCCTATAATTCGACCTGCACTGACTCTACCTGTTTCTGACCAAAAATAACTTCGTTCATCGCTCCCAGAAATTGGCGATTGTTTTGCTGGCGATGTGATAACTTTCAACCCAAAATCTTGTGCAATCAATTTGGATCTTAGTAAGTGAAATCCATCGGTAACGATCACCACTTCATCTATTCCTTGTGCTTTTGCAAATGCACTTGCATCTCGAATCGAATCATAAGTTGAACTACCTTGAACTTCTCTCAAAATATTTTCATCAGGCACACCATTTTTAATTAAGAAATTCGCACTGGTACTTGCTTCAGTAGTTAAATCTCCAGGTTGATTTCCACCAGTCACAATAATTTTTGGCGCGACACCCTTATTATATAGATCCAGTGCATGAGCTAGCCGCGCTTCTAAAACTTTAGACGGAGTGCCGTTAAATTGTGCAGCTCCTAAAACGAGAATTGCATCTACTTTGGTGTTTTCACTTACATGATCTGTTCTTGCAGTGTTATATACCTGAAAATAATTGAAGGCTACATAGAAAAAAGGAACCATTAAAATTACTAAGGCAATTTTCAGTTTGTACTTTCGTTTCCTTTTTCGTGGCACCTTAACTGGTTCAGAATTTTTGCCGATTGAACTTCTAGAGTTCGTTTTTGAACTCTTCGTAGATCTAGCAACAACTTCTATACCTGATTTAGCCATTTTTAACCTAGTAAAGCTTTGGCATTTCTAATTCGCTCAAGAGATTCATCTCTACCTAACATATCGATAAAATCGAAAAGCGGAAGTCCCGAAGTTGATCCTTCAATGGCAATATAAATAACTGGTAAAGCTTTTCTTGGTTTCAATCCAATAGCATTGACAACTTCGCGTAAATCGATACTTTCAACGTTCCAATCACAAGATTGTAGATGCTTTTCAACAGCTTCAAGGATATCCAAAGCATGATCAGCGCTCTTTAGAACTTCAATATGTTCTTCGACAATATTAAATTCTTTAGTGAACAAAGCATCCATTTGATCGAGCATCGCATTAAAGGTTGTAGCTCGAGGCTGAGCTAGCTCAACAGCCCTAGCGAATAGTTCCCCATCTATATCATCTCCATATCGAATATCTGCAAGGGATTTGAGCCTAGAAATTAGAGAATTAGTTTCAATCGCTCGTATATATTCGCCGTTCATCCACTCAAGCTTTTTAACATCAAAGATTGCTCCAGATTTATTTACATTGACTATGTCAAACTCAGAAATCATTTCATCTAGAGTCAATATTTCTCTGTCATCGTTTGGAGCCCATCCAAGTAACACCAAGTAATTAACCATAGCTTCAGGAAGATAGCCTAAATCCTTGTAACTCTCTAGAGAAACTGCACCATGACGTTTTGAAAGTTTTGATCGATCAGTTGCCAGGATCATTGGCGTATGCGCATAGAAAGGTTGTTCTTCGCTTCCCAAAGCTCTGCGCAATGCCAAGATCCTGTGAGTTGAATCGAGAAGATCCTCACCGCGCACAACATGCGTAATTCCCATATCTATGTCATCGACCGCATTTGCTAGAAAGAAAGTTGGCGTTCCATCTCCGCGTTCAATTACAAAGTCGCTAACATTTTCCCAAAGCACTGAAACATTCCCACGAATTGCATCTTCGAATTCACTTTTTCCTGATTCAGGAGTAGCAAAACGAACTGTTCTGGGTCGACCTTCATTCTTCAGTTTCTCAATTTCATCTTTCGATAAATTTCGAGCGCGCCCATCATATCCAGGAGGTAGTTTTTTAGCTTTGCGCTCAACGTTGATAGCTTCAAGCTCTTCGGGAGTTTCAAAACATTCGTAAGCTAATCCTTTTTCTAGAAGGGAGTTGATAGATTCAGTATATATTTCGAATCGATCAGATTGATAAACAATTTCACCATCCCAATTAATTCCCATCCATTTCAACATTTCACAGAAGGCATCAGCATGCTCTCTCTTTGATCTGCTCACATCGGTATCTTCAATACGCATCACAAATTCTCCGCCAATATGGCGAGCATACAGGAAATTATATAAAGCAGTTCGAGCAGTACCAACATGAAGTTGACCTGTTGGAGATGGAGCCATTCGGAGTTTAGGTTGTGTCATAAGGTCTCAAGCCTAGTTAACGAAATGGCTGAATGCCTAAAACCCGAATCAAGAATGTAAAAAGCTGCGAAAAATTAGAATAACTCTTCGATTTCTTCCCACCATCCGCTTATAGTTTCTTCATTTAATTCAGCTGATCCAGAAATAATCTCTTGCGGAATAGAATTTACAATTATTCGTCTTTTGTGTTCTTCGTGTCCTACCCCATGCACAAATTTTGGTCGCCAATTTTCTTCGCCCTGTTCTGGCTTGGAGCTGTACCCCAAAAGGTGTGCTGCAAATTGAACATCTTGTTGTATTGGTGCTCTTCCAAAATACGAAGATCTCCTCATAGCTATTTCCGCTAAAAGCGTTTCTACATCTTCTAAGTGTTCACCTTTTAGAAGATGCCAATTTTTCGAAGCTCTTTTTGCAAGAGTAATTGCGTATCCAACGTTGGGCCCAGCATGGCCAATCAATTTTCCAGTTTTGGGTAAGTCTTGTCTGCTTAAATATCCCGGACCGTCGGCTACCCAACTATTTGGAACTGGAGTATCGATTCCTTCAGGCATGTTTTGTTCATGACGAGGTTCGTCAATATTTCGTTTAAAAATGAAATCTTTTGTAGACATAAACAACGATATTAGTGCAACGCACCTGCTCGTAGGAGTCCTATGACAACAGCATCACATAAAGCTTGCCAAGATGCTTCAATAATATTTTCGCTCACTCCAATGGTTGTCCAGCTTTCGGTCCCATTGGTCGTGTCAATCAAAACTCGTGTTATCGCCCCTGTAGCCTTATCAGAATTCAAGATACGGACTTTATAATCGAGTAAATGCATGTCGCGGATTGCAGGATATTGCGATTCAACAGCTTGCCTTAAGGCTTTATCTAAGGCATTGACTGGCCCATTACCAAAAGCAGATTCGACTCGTAGTTGATCGCCAATCTCAATTCTTACAGTTGCTTTTGTTTTCAGGGTTTTAGATGATTCAAACGCATTAACTTTTGCGTCACTTTCTTCGACAGCAATTTCATAATTATCGACTTTAAAAAATTGTTGTTTCCATCCAGCTGCTTGGCGCATTAAAAGTTCGAGAGAAGCATCTGCAACTTCAAAATGATAACCGTCATATTCAAGCTGTTTGAGACTTTCAACTACATCATTGATTTCAATTTCATCGAGATTCAATCCCAATTCATGTGCTTTTATTTCAATTGCTGTCCGTCCTGCCATTTCCGAAACAGCAAAGCGAGTTTTGTTTCCAACTTTTTCTGGTTCAATATGTTCGTATGCATCTGAACGCCTGGAAATTGCCGAAGTATGGACGCCTGCTTTATGAGCAAATGCTTTCGATCCAACATAAGCAGCCTGTGGATTCAGAGGCATGTTGACAAGTTCCGCGACACTCGAAGCGACAGTTGATAGTAACGCAACATTTTCGGGCGGAATTGTTTCAATTCCTTTTTTTAACGACAAATTAGCGATTACTGGAACGAGGTTACAGTTTCCAGTTCTTTCACCATACCCATTAATCGTACCTTGGACTTCACGAGCACCGGCTTTAATTCCGGCAAGCGCATTCGCGACTGCACATGCTCCGTCATCATGAGCATGGATGGATATAAATGGAGAATTACTTGCATTTGTAAATCTATTTACAACATCTTGAACTATGTCGAAAACTTCATCAGGTAGCGTTCCTCCATTCGTATCACAGAGAACTAAAAAATCTGCACCAGAGTTTGCTGCAACATCTAAACTTTTTAAAGCAAAGTCTTTGTTATTTTTATATCCGTCAAAAAAGTGTTCTGCATCAAAATGAACTTTGCGCCCCATTTGAACTAAATAACCAATCGAATCGCTAATCATTGCTAGGCCTTCATCTAATGAAGTGCGCAGAGCATGTTCGACATGGTAGTCCCAAGTTTTTCCAAACAAACACAAGTCTTCAACACCAGAATCAATCAGTTGTTTCATAACTACATCTTCTTGAACCTGGACATTGGCTCTTCTGGTCGCGCCAAAAGCAACAAGTTTCGAATTCATCAAATGGAGCTCAGTTTTTGCCCTTTCGAAAAATTCAGAATCTTTTGGGTTTGCACCAGGCCACCCTGCTTCAATGTAATGAACGCCAAGAATATCGAGTTGTTCAGCTATTCGAAATTTATCTTCTACGGTAAGAGATATGCCTTCAAGTTGGCTACCGTCTCTCAGAGTCGTATCGAAAATGTATATTCCCTGTGAATCCATATCACTTCAATCTTTTTAGCTGCAAGCCTTTGCAATTTGGTCGCCCGTGTCGGTTGTTGATCCAACAAAATCATCGGTCGCTTTTAAAGCAGCACGAATTTTTTGTGCTACTTCGTTTTCTCCTAGAAATTCACACATCATCACAGCTGAAATTATTGCTGCACGTGGATCAGCCAAGTTCTTTCCGGCTATATCAGGAGCTGAACCATGTACCGGTTCAAACATTGAAGGCGTATCCCTTGTTGGATTGAGATTTCCACTAGCAGCGCGACCAATTCCTCCAGAAATCGCTCCTCCAAGATCCGTCAAAATATCTCCAAACAGATTGTCTGTGACGATGACATCAAACCGACTTGGATCTTCTACAAAATATATACAGGCTGCATCAATATGTGAATATGCAGTTTGAACTTCTGGAAATTCTAAAGCCACTTCATTGAAAGTTCTGTTCCACAAGTCTCCGGCGAAGGTAAGAACATTAATTTTGTGGACCATTGTCAGATGTTTTCTCGGTCGAGACTGCGCGAGTTCAAAAGCGTATCTGATACATCTTTCAACTCCGTGGCGAGTGTTAACAGAACCCTGAGTTGCTACTTCGTAATTAGTACCTTTTCTTAATACTCCACCTTCTCCTACATAAGGGCCTTCAGTGTTTTCGCGCACGCAAATCATGTCTACTGGTTGCCCACTAGGTGAACTCGTAGAAACGAATGGTCGCAAATTTATATACTGATCAAGTTCGAATCTCATCTTAAGAAGTAGCCCGCGTTCAATTACCCCTGGAGCAACTTCAGGTGTTCCAACAGCTCCTAAAAGTATCGCGTCGAACTTGCGTAATTCTTCGAGTGTCTCATCGCTTAAAATTTCACCGTCTTTTAGATAGCGCAATCCACCTAGATCGAAATCTTTACTTTCGTAATTAAGGCCGGCAGCTTTTAAAACCTTCTCTGCTTCTTTTATTACATCGGGACCGATTCCATCGCCACCAACAATTGCTATTGAATATTGATTCATGTTTATACCTATTTTATTTTGTGGCGCCAACCGAATTTGTCTTCGATCCGTCCAAATTGAATATCTATTAATTCTTCTCGCAAAGACATTGTTATTTCTCCAGCTTTACCGTCAGCTACTACAGTTTTCGAATCGCGTGTAACAATTGAGCCTATTGGAGAAATAGTCACTGCAGTTCCGCATGAAAAAGCTTCATTTATGGCTCCGGTCGAAATTTTCTCAATAATATCTTCAAAGACCAATTTTTCTTCTTTAACTTGATACCCACGAGCTTTTGCAAGTATAAGAATTGAGTCTCGAGTAACTCCATCAAGCAAACTACCGTCTAATTTTGGTGTAACTAACTCTATGTTTCCATCTTCGTTCTTTGAAACGAAACAGATATTACTTGTGCCCATTTCTTCTATATATTTCCGTTCTTTGGCATCACGCCATAAAACATCTTGACAGTCGTGTTCATATGCTTCATCTTTGGCAATCAGACTTGCTGCATAGTTTCCAGCACACTTTGCCATTCCCGTTCCACCCTCGACTGCACGCACATAATTATCCGTTGCAAAAATAGAAATAGCCGGTACATCTGAAATCGACTGAAAGAAAGGAGATACCGGTGAAGCAATAACCATAAAGAGGTATTCATTGGCCGCACGCAAACCCAAATGAGCTTCGCTGGCAATCATGAATGGGCGCAGGTATAGCGATTGTCCTTCTAATTCTGGAACCCAAGCTCTATCAGCTGATACCAACTTGTCGCACGCTTCAATGAAAACATCTTCATCGATCTGAGGCATTGCCATACGAATAGCGGACTTGTTAAAACGTTGAGCATTTTTTTCCGGTCGAAACAAGACCAACTCGTTTTCTGGCGTTCGGTAGGCTTTCATGCCTTCAAAGATTGCTTGCCCATAATGAAAAACCATCATTGCTGGAGATACATTGAAATCTTGATGACCAACGATTTGACCTTCATGCCAACCTTTTTCTTTGTCATACTTAACAACAGCCATGTGGTCAGTAAATGACTGACCAAAACCTGGGTCCTTTAATATCGCTTCTCTTTTATCGTCAGGTAAACAAGCGACATCCGATTTCACAGTTATGTTGCTAGATTTTGTCATAGATTTTCCTTGTTTTTCTTAGGGAGAACATTCTACAACTTCTGCTATCGACCAGGCGCTTGATTTAATCCCGCATTTTCTAAGCCGGTGACAACAGCAACTGCCATATCGTTCCACGACTTTCCATTCATTACTGTTCTATCAAGTACTTCAATTGGCAGATTTCTTAGCGCAGATGAGGTTAAAACCTCAGTCATTTTTGATTTCATTTTGATTTTAGATTCATTAGTCTCGTGGTAATACGCATACGCGAGTGCAGATAGGGTTTCAAGCTCGGTGTTTCCGACAGCCTTGGCAATCTTTCGAACATTCCAGGCTCTATCTAAATTGGTATCACTAGGAGCTCTTAAAAGCGTTTCAAGTTGCTCCAAAGCGTGTTCTCTGAATTCTTTTGTATGAAAATATTGGAATGCATCCTGACCTTCTTGAAATATAGATTCGATAGGCAATTGCGACTCTTCTATCTTCCTAATAAATGAAGATAATCGGTCGAAAGCTATTCTTCGAACATTGGCATTATTAACATCGGTCCGAGCATAAGATTTAGGATTCGATATCATCTGCGCAATTTGATCTACACCTCGGACAAGAACTGCTTCAACGTCTTTATGTACATCTGCTTTAGCCACTCCTAAAGATTCAGCAACTACAACCAATCGATTTATGCCCCGGTTTACGAGGTGGTTTTGGCCTCTCTCGAAAAAAGCGCGAGTACAATCTTTTAAAGCCGCAATGTAAGGATCATCTTTTGGATGCTTTCTAAAAATATCTAAAATTTCTGAGCCGGGTCGATTGTCTCGTTTTTTGATTTCAATCCGGAAATTATCTAAATCAATCGGACGAAAATCTGCAGCTAGGTTCCGGCCCGGCACAACCGCTCTAGGTTGTCGAGCACCGTCAACGCGTTCCGCAATATTTGGACGTCTTGCTTCTTCGGGCGTATTCCGCGATCCATTTCCCAGTACGTGCGTAGGATGTAGTGCCGGTCTCATTTGCTGTTCTTTAACCTGTCTTAAATCTGCTTTTAATTTAACTAGGTCTATGACGTTGCTAAATTTGGCAGATACTGCACCGACAGCTTCGATAAATTTGTCGAGAAGGTAAAGTTGACTTGAGGAAAATTGCTTTCCCCTATTCTTGTAATCTTCGAGTAATAATTCCGCTGCATGTACGGCTATCCAAACATCGGATTCCCCGATTGGAGCGCCACTTTTATATTCGACGCGTTGCACAAAATCTCTAACCGCATCGAACAAAAATTCAGATCGCTCCTTCGGGAGAAGTTGATCTAATTGCTGGTTAAACAGAAATTTCGCGTGTTCTTGAGGACTCATTCCATGAGATTGTGCCATCCGGAAATTCTATCAGGTTTGCCACAATAAGGACATTTCGCTCCAAGGGCTTGATTTTTCTCTAGTACTATTTCTACTTATGAAGAAAATCATCATTGCAATATTGGCTGTGGCTATTATCGGGGCAGGTTCAGCCTTTTGGTATTTCGGAATAAGAGAAGACGACTCACTTGAAGTTTCAACACAAAAAGTAGATACATTACAGTCCGCTAATGGCCTTTCAGAAGCAAACTCACCTGATGGAGATTGGGAAATAAAGCAACAAGAAGATGTTTTCGTAGGTTATGAAATAGAAGAATTATTCGGCGGAGATTCTATAAAAAAGACTGCTGTCTCAAAGACAGAAGAAGTTTCTGGAACACTGAATGTCCAAGATTTAGTTATTACTTCTGCGAAAATTACTGCAGACCTATCTCAACTTGAAAGCGATTCGTCTCGCCGAGACAGCACACAAGAAAATCAAGGATTGGAGACAAACAAATTTCCTGAAGCCATTTTTGAAGTAAGTGAACCAACGGAACTTGGTGAATTTTCAAAGAAACAGGATTTTGAAATTGAACTGCGCGGGAATCTGACACTACATGGAGTTACTAAAAATGTAACGATTCCATTGGTTGCAAATTGGGATGGTATAGTCATTGTTGTTACTGGAGAACTAGAAATAAAGTTGTCCGATTTCGAAATAGAACCGCCCGATAGCTCATTTGTAAAAGTCGATGATTCCGGGAAAATCAAACTACAGCTTTTATTTGTTCCAAATAGCTAAATCAACACATCTACCAATAATTAACAAGAAGGTCCACTATGGATAAGCATGAATTAACTCAAGAAGCATATGATCGCCTAAAGGAAGAACTTGAATGGCGCACAGGTAAATACAGAATTGATTTAGCCGAAATGATCGAAAAAGCCAGAGAGCATGGAGATCTAAAAGAAAATGGTGAATACCATGCCGCAAAAGACACACAAGGTTTAAGTGAAGCTAGGGTTCGAGAACTAGAACAGATTTTGAAAAATGCAGAAATTGTAGAGAGCGCAAAAGGTGACGTAGTTGCAATTGGAACTGTTGTTGAAATCTCAATGGGAGATGAAACCGAAACCACTACCTACTATGTTGGCTCCATCGAAGAACAACATGATGATTACGACATGTTGACAACGACTTCTCCGCTTGGACAAGTTTTAATGGGTGGAAAACCTGGAGATAAAGTTACTTATGAAGGCCCTAGAGCGACTTTTGAAGTAACAATCCATTCAGTAAAACCAAATTCGTAGAACTAATTCTTTATCAAGGTGAAGTTTTGTGCGGTTTTTGCATAGACTCTATGCATGAATAATCCTCGAACACTATCGGAAAAAATTTGGGACAACCATGTCGTGCGAAGCGCGCAAGGCGAACCCGATCTTCTTTACGTAGATTTACATTTAGTCCACGAAGTCACGTCTCCACAGGCATTCGAATCTCTGCGCCTTTCAGGCAGGACAGTCCGTCGTCCCGACCTAACAGTTGCAACAATGGACCACAATGTTCCAACAGATCCTCCAGTTGCCGGAGAAATAATCGTTAAAGACCCAATCAGCAAGAAACAAATGGAAGTTCTCAAAAGCAATTGTGGCGAATTTGGAATTACATGTTTTGAGATGGGAAATAAAAACCAAGGAATTGTTCACGTTATAGGTCCCGAGCAAGGTCTAACTCAACCAGGAATGACAATTGTTTGCGGAGATTCACACACTTCAACTCATGGAGCTTTCGGCGCTATCGCGTTTGGAATCGGAACAAGTGAAGTAGAACATGTATTGGCTACACAAACTCTTCCTCAGAACAAACCCACAACGATGTCTGTAACTGTTAATGGCAAAGCACCAAGTGGGGTTAGTGCGAAAGATATTGCATTGGCGATAATCCATCGCATCGGAACGTCAGGTGGTCAAGGTTCGATTATTGAATACAGAGGTCAAGCTATCCGCGATCTTTCAATGGAAGGCCGCATGACTCTTTGCAACATGTCGATCGAATCTGGAGCAAAAGCTGGTTTAGTTGCACCCGACGAAACGACCTTCGAATACATTAAAGGACGAGATCATGCTCCTAGTGGTTCAGATTTTGAAGAAGCCGTAAAAATTTGGAGTGAGCTAAAAACAGATGAAGGCGCCACATTTGATAAAGAAATTACCATTGACGCAAGTGAACTTTCTCCTTACGTAACATGGGGAACCACACCGGCAATGAGTGTGACAATCAATGCTCATGTTCCTTCGCCTGATGATTTTAATGATTCAAATATGCGTGAAGCTGCTCAACGTTCACTTGAATATATGGGGCTTAAAGCCGGAACTCCAATGAAAGAAATCGAAGTGCAAACTGTATTTATTGGTAGTTGCACAAATTCTCGAATTGAAGACTTAAGAAGCGCCGCTCAAGTAGCCAAAGGCCACAAAGTAGCAGATGGCGTGCGCGCAATGGTTGTACCGGGATCATTTAGAGTTAAGGATCAAGCGGAATCTGAAGGTTTAGATACTATTTTCATTGAAGCGGGATTTGATTGGCGTGAACCAGGATGTTCAATGTGTTTAGCGATGAATCCAGACAAACTTGCCCCTGGAGAGCGAGCAGCTTCGACAAGTAATAGAAACTTTGAAGGACGTCAAGGTCCTGGCGGGCGTACACATTTGGTTTCACCTGCCGTAGCAGCCGCAACTGCCATTAAAGGCACAATTGCCAGTCCAGAAGATTTAGAAGGTTCAAAATGATTAAAGTTGAAACAATTAATTCTCGCATTACGCCACTTGACCGAAGCGATGTAGATACTGACCAAATTATTCCTGCAGAATGGCTTAAGCGGGTCGAACGATCAGGCTTCGGAGAAGGACTTTTTAGTGCTTGGAGAAAAGATCCTGAATTTGTTTTGAATAATCCAGATTATAAAGGCGCAAACGTTTTAGTCGCTAGAGAAAACTTTGGATGTGGTTCTTCGCGTGAACATGCACCTTGGGCGTTAGAAGATTATGGGTTCCAGGCAATTATTGCTCCTAGCTTTGCAGACATATTTAGAAACAACTGTCTAAATATTGGAATTGTTCCGATAGTCGCCAAAGCCGAGATAGTCGACACCTTGATTTCGAGAGCACAAGAAGATCCTTCTACCGACATTGAAATAAGTGTCAAAGATAAAACTTGGAGCTGTTCTGCTACTGGAGTTTTGAACGAACCATTTGAATTAAATGACTTCTCTCAATACAGACTGCTGAATGGCCTTGATGACATTGGAATAACTTTGCAACACGAAGAAGACATCACTGCTTTCGAGTCAAAGCGCCACGACTTCAAGCCCTCAATGAGCTAGATTCCAAGTCCCAAATTAATAAATTGGTGATTACCCATAGAACTGTTAGAATTGAAGCAATGATTCGAAACGAACTGCTACTCCTTATTTAGGCGAAAGCCAGACAGCTTTTGACTGTAACTTTCGCCGCCTCTCGCCTCCTGATAAAAAAGTCCAGGAGGTTTTTTGTTTCTCAACCAATCGCACACAAGGAAATCAAATGCCACCAAAGAATGTAACTCCGAAAAAAATGCCGTTCGAAAAATACGAACGCTACACTCCCCTAAATTTTCCTGAAAGAACATGGCCAGACAAATTTCTTAACAAAGCTCCTATATGGTGTTCAGTAGATTTGCGAGATGGAAACCAAGCATTAATCGATCCAATGGATCCTGTCCGCAAAAGGAAATTGTTCGACACATTAGTCAATATGGGTTTCAAAGAAATAGAAGTTGGTTTTCCATCAGCAAGTCAGACCGATTACGACTTTATCCGACAATTAATTGAAGAAGACTTGATACCCGATGATGTAACTATCCAGGTACTAACCCAATGTAGAGAAGATTTAATTCGACGTACCTACGAGTCGCTTAAAGGCGCTAAACAAGCAATAGTTCACTTCTACAATTCAACCTCACCTCTTCAACGTTGCGTGGTATTCAAACTTGAGAAACCAGGCATTGTAGACATTGGTTTAGACGCTGCTCGACTTTGTCGAAACTTAGAAGAAACAATGGGCGATACTTTGATCCGCTACGAATATTCTCCGGAAAGTTTCACAGGAACCGAACCAGAATTCGCTCTAGAAATCTGTGAAAAAGTTACAGATATAATTGATCCAGATAACGATCAGCGAAAGTTAATTATCAACTTGCCAGCAACTGTCGAGTGCTACACGCCAAACATATATGGTGATGTTATTGAATGGTTTGGCAATAACGTAACTCGGCGAGATAAAACAATCATTTCACTTCATCCACATAACGATCGCGGATGTGCAGTAGCTGCAGCAGAGTTTGGTGTTTTAGCTGGTGCTGATCGAATTGAAGGAACATTGTTCGGAAACGGTGAGCGAACCGGAAATGTAGATGTTGTCACTTTGGCAATGAATTTATTTGTTGAAGGTATCGATCCTCAACTAGACATCTCAGATATTGACTCGCTTCGACGAACTGCAGAATATTGCAACCGATTGCCTGTTCATCCAAGGCATCCTTATGCTGGAGAATTGGTTTACACAGCATTTTCAGGTTCTCATCAAGATGCAATTAAAAAAGGAACTGAAGCACTTGACTTAAATTATTCAAAATGGGAAGTTCCCTACTTGCCTATCGATCCCGCCCATGTTGGTCGAACGTATGAAGCTGTCATTCGCGTTAATTCTCAAAGCGGAAAAGGTGGAGTTGCATACATCATGAAGAGCGAACACGGTCTTGATCTTCCCCGTAAGCTTCAGATTGAATTTTCACGCTCCATCCAAGCCATTGCAGAAGATAGCGGAACAGAAATTGAACCCAAAGAAATGTGGGATGCATTCGAGAACCAATACTTGCGAGATGATTTCGCAGTTAAATTAGTCGACCATGAAGTCAACACTCATCAAGGTAAAACTACAGTTAACGCAACAATTGCTATCGACGGCAAAACTCAAGATATAACTGGAGTCGGAGGTGGACCAATCTCTGCATTCCTTGATGCCATAAATGCAATTAGTTCTACAAAGTTTGAAGTTACAGATTATTCAGAACATGCAATCGCCGAAGGTACAGATGCAACGGCTGCTGCATTCGTCGAAATGGCAGATGCTAACGGAAATAGACTCTGGGGCGTCGGCTTAGATGAGAACATCTTGTCGGCTTCTCTTAAAGCTTTGCTTTGTGCTTTCAATCGACTCCGCGATTAAGGGAGACCTGGTCTCCTTTACAAATCTCACGTTGTTGTAAAAACAGGCGTATTTCGGGACTTAATCGGCCCAACGCGGAACAGGATGGACTAGTCGAGCGAGATGCTTCTAGCGTAATTAATTCCGTCGGTGTTGTTAAGTTCGTCAACAACAACATCAGGAACGTGTTCGCTTGTAGCAATCACCATCATCGAGGTGCTTTTTTCGCCGCGACCTAATGACATATCATCAATGTTTACTGAACCCGCACCCAGGATAGTTCCGACTTTTCCAACCATACCTGGCTTGTCCGAGTTTTCCACGATCAAAATGTGACTGGTTTGTGGCACATCCATTGCATAATCATCGATTTGTGTAATGCGCACTTCCCCATTGCGCCTTAACGCAGTACCAGTTACTGAAAAAGTTTTATCAGAAGTTGTAACTTTTACTACAACACGAGATAGGTATCCGCCAGAATATGTTTCTCTAGAATCTTTGATTGAGATTCCTCTAGCTTTAGCTACATCAGGAGCATTGACCAGACTTACAGGTTCATCGGTTGTATTTTTCAATATTCCAGTAATCGCCGCCAACGTGAGCATTGAACAATCGTGCTCGCTGATTTGTCCCTGAGCAGTTACATCGACTTCACTGATCGCACTTGAAGACAACCCTGCTGCAATCCTTCCACAAATTTGAGCGACACTAATAAATGGTGCAACAACAGTATTGGCGCCTTTAGCTTGGAGATTCAAAGCAAAAGGAACGAAATCATCAGAAAGAGCAAGCAATATTTGTTCACCAATGTCGAAACCTGCACGTTCTTGGGCTTCAGTGGTAGAAGCTCCCAAGTGCGGAGTAACAACAACATTGAGTGAATCATCAAATAGAGGCGAATCTGTCATGGGTTCAGTTGAATAAACATCTAAACCAGCGCCTGCAATAACTCCATCTTTAAGAGCATTAGCTAGATCATCTTCGTTTACTATCCCCCCTCTTGCTGCATTAATCAACAACAAATGAGGTTTAGCATTTTTTAGAACTTCAGCATTAATAAGATTCACAGTTTCTGGAGTTTTAGGTAAATGGACAGTAACGACATCAGAAGTAGCAAAAAGATCTTCGATCGTCGCACATAAAGTTACGCCCATCTTTTCGGCACGCTCTGGTGTGACATATGGGTCATAAGCAAGCAACTCTGCATCAAAACCTGAAAGTTGTTTAGCAACTATTGCACCAACGTGACCGAGACCGACGATACCAATTTTTTTGCCTGAAATTTCTACCCCAGAATACTTTGACCTATTCCACTGACCATCCATCAAGTCACGGTGTGCATTAGGAATTTTTCTTGCAAGAGCAAACATTAGAGCAACAGCGTGTTCTGCAGC